>Ga0208856_1000606_pt1 | contig 13107 bp, 10 predicted proteins | sample LakMenEpi13Jul12_FD_150690 | JGI IMG/M metagenome (GOLD analysis project Ga0208856, IMG submission 150690) | Freshwater microbial communities from Lake Mendota, WI - 13JUL2012 deep hole epilimnion (SPAdes) | ecosystem: Environmental > Aquatic > Freshwater > Lentic | place: Lake Mendota, Madison...
AATCCGCCCGCCGACGTGCCGCCCTTGCCCGAGACGCCGCCCGCCGGGCTCTCCGTGCGCGAGATCACCGAGTTTCACACGAAGGATGCCCGCTGCTCGGGGTGCCACAGCCGCATCGATCCCTACGGCATCTCCCTCGAACGGTTCGACGCCCTCGGCCGGCTGCGGCCCGCCGCCGACCTGAAGCCAGGCGAAACGCTGGCCACGCTCCGCGACGGCACGTTGCTCGACGATGCCGCCGGTGGCCTCAAGAGCTACATCGCCGGCCCACGCCGCGACGACCTCCTGCGGGCGCTCGCCCGTAAACTCACCGGCTACGCGCTCGGCCGGGCCGTGCTCCCCTCCGACCGCACGCTCGTGGACACCCTGACCAAGACCATGGCCGCCGGCGGCCGCTGGTCCGACGCCCTGCTCGTGATCGTGCAGAGCGAGCAATTTCGCTGCATCCGGCCGACGGCCTCGGTGGCCGCGGCCTCCCCCTGACCAAGGCTCTCACCCGAGACGGCTTCCCATCCGAAAGGATTACCCATGACCACAGCATCCGTCCCTGCCTGCTCGCGCCGCACGCTGCTCCGCGGCATCGGCGTCTCGATGGCGCTGCCCTGGCTCGAGTCGCTGCCGCGGGCCGTGGCCGCCGCCGCGACGGCCGCCGACCAGCCGCCCACCCGCACGCTCGTCACGTTCACCGGCATGGGCTTCCACTCGCAGCACTGGTGGGCGAAGGGCGAAGGCAGCGCGATGGAACTCGGGCCCTGCCTCAAGCCGCTCGAGCCGTGGCGGGAGCGGATGGTGTTCCTCCGTGGCCTGTGGAATGAGAAGGCCAACAACGGCGTCATTCACTGCATGCAGACCGGCAACATCTTGAGCGGCGCTCCGATGGAGAAGAAGGAGGTGCGCACGGGCGTGAGCTTCGACCAGGTGATGGCTCGGAAGATCGGCGACCGCACGAGGATCCCGTCGCTCGTGCTCGGCTGCGAGGAGACGGTGCCCGGCCTGCAGGACGGGCATCCGCTGCTCTACGGCTCGCACATCTCGTGGAGTTCGGCCGTGTCGCCGACCTGGACTGAGACGCGGCCGGCGCTCGCCTTCGACCAGCTCTTCCGCACCGATCGCGGCCGCGAGGATCGCCGCGTGGTCGATGCCGTGCTCGAAGACGCCCGCTCGCTGAAGCACCGCCTTTCCACGTCGGACCGGCAGCGGTTCGAGGAGTATCTCGGCAGCGTCCACGAGATCGAGGGCCGCATCAAGCGGGCCGGCAAGGAGCAGGCCGCCGGCGATTGGAAGCCGTCGCTCGCCGCCCCCGATCGCGACCGGCCGACCGACGGCATCCCGCCGGAATTGCCGGAATACTGGCGGCTCATGAACGACATCCTCCTGCTCGCCTTCCGCACCGACTCCACGCGGATCGCGACGATGAAGTATTGCAACGACGCCTCGACGATCGTGCACAACCACCTCGGGATCCGCGACAACCACCACTATCTTGCCCACACGCAGCCCGAGACGCTGATCGCGCTCAACCAGTTCTTCACGTCGCAGCTCGCCTATCTGTGCGAAAAGATGTCGGAGGTGAAAGAGGGCGATCGCACGCTCCTCGACAACACCGCGATCATGCACTGCTCGAGCATGCTACACGGCAATCACGACGCGAAGCAGCTGCCGGTGGTGCTCCTCGGCGGCGCCGGCGGCAGGCTCAAGGGCGGCCGGTCGCTCGACTACCTCGAGGCGCCCAACCGGCGGATGTGCAGCCTGTTCCTCCACATGATGGACTGGGCCGGTCTCGAGCTCGAGACGTTCGGCGACTCGAGCGAGCGGCTCCCGGGGATCGTCTGAACGGGGCAGGAGGCAGCCGTTTCATGAATCGACCGCAGCGATCCTTGGTCGCGTGTCTGCTCGCGTTGGCGTCGACCGTCGCGGGCGCCGAGGAGGGTGCGCCCCCCGATCTTCTCCCCACGCTCGGCTCGATCGAGCGGCTCGATCCACGGTTCGATGCGCTCGTGCCCCGCGACGCGGTGATCGAGGTGCTGGCGAGCGGGTTCATCTGGGCCGAAGGGCCGGTGTGGCTCAAAGGCGAACAGGCGGTTCTGTTCAGCGACATCCCCCGCAACCGCGTGATGCGGTTCAAAGACGGCGAGGGCCTGAGCGTGTTTCTCGAGCCGGCCGGGTTCACCGGCGCGGGGGCGTATGGCAGCGAGCGGGGCAGCAACGGCCTTACACTCGACCGGCAGGGCCACCTCATCTCGTGTGAGCACGGCGACCGCCGAGTGAGCCGGCTCACGCCCGGCGGCGGCAAACGCACCGTGGCCGACAACTACCGCGGCAAGCGGTTCAACAGCCCCAACGACTGCACCGTGCACTCCTCGGGGGCGATCTATTTTACGGATCCCCCGTACGGCCTCCCCAAGGGCTGGGACGACGAGCGGCGCGAGCTCGACTTCTGCGGCATCTACCGGGTGACGCCCGACGGCACGGTGACGCTCGTGTGCGACACGATGGCGAGGCCCAACGGCATCTGTCTGTCGCCCGACGAGAAGCGGCTCTACGTCGCCCAGTCCGACCCGGAGGCGGCCATCTGGAAGGTGTTCAATGTGCAGCCCGACGGCACGCTCGACCAGGGGCGGACGTTCTTCGACGGCACGAAACTCTTCAAGGAGCGGAAAAAGGGGCTGCCCGACGGGCTGAAGGTCGACCTCGCCGGCAACGTGTTCGCGACGGGCCCCGGAGGCGTGCTCGTGTTCGCGGCCGACGGCACCCATCTGGGCACGTTCCTCACCGGTCAGGCGACGGCCAACTGCGCCTTCGGAGGTGACGGCCGCACGCTCTACATGACGGCCGACTCCCACCTCTGCCGCGCCCGGCTCACGACCACCGGGCCGCTGCCGGGGCCATGACGGTCGGGCGACGGAAAACCCGCGACCGTGCCCGGGGCTGGACAGAGCAGGGGAAATGTCGACCATTCCAGGCGTGAAAGGAAATCCATGAAAATCATCCGCTTCCTCTCCTCCGGCCGTGAGCACCTCGGCCGGCTCCACGACGATGGCCGCACCACGCTGCTCGAAGGGGACCTTTTCGGCGGCGTCCGCGACACGGGCAAGCCTGCGACGGTCGACAAGCTGCTCGCGCCGCTCGTGCCCCGCGACATCCTCTGCATCGGCTTGAACTACAAGCAGCACGCCGCCGAGAGCAACGCCGAGCCACCGGCCCATCCCGTGCTGTTCATGAAAAACTCGGGCACGCTGCAGAACCCCGGCGATCCGATCGTGCTGCCGCGGAAGCTGCGGAGCGACGAGGTCGACTATGAGTGCGAGCTCGCCGTCGTGATCGGGAAGCGCTGCCACAACGTGAGCCGGGCCGCCGCGCTCGCGCACGTGCTCGGCTACACCTGCGCCAACGACGTCTCTGCCCGCGACTGGCAGCGGAACGGCGGGGGAGGGCAGTGGTGCCGCGGAAAGACGTTCGCCACGTTCTGCCCGCTCGGGCCGGTGCTCGTGACCACCGACGAGATCACCGACCCCAACCGGCTGGCGATCAAGACGATTTTGAACGGCCAGACGCTCCAGGACTGGAACACGAGCGACATGATCTTCGACGTGCCGACGCTGATCGAGTTTCTCTCGGCGAGCATGATCCTCGAGCCTGGCACGGTGGTCCTCACGGGTACGCCGCACGGCGTGGGTTTCGCCCGCAAGCCGCCGGTGTTCCTCAAGGCGGGTGACAGCGTGACCATTGAGATCGAGAAGATCGGCCGGCTCACCAACCCGGTGGTCGAAGAATCGGCAGCGTAGACCGCGGGATCTGCCGCATGTGCCGGCGGCGAGCGGATGTCGTCGGCGCGACAGGTCGCGGAGGGTATGATGGCAGGACAGCCGGGCGCCGGGTCGCGGTTGGCTTTTTCATCCATCGCCAGACCAGACGGTTGCCGTGCCGAAGACTTCCGCATCGACTGCCCAGTCCCGAGAAGATCGCGTGCGCCTGTCACAGACCGTGTTTTCCCGGCTCTCGCGGGCGATCATCGCCGGCGACTTCGAGCCGGGATCGCGTGTCTCGGAGCCGACGCTGTCGACGATGCTCGGGGTGAGCCGGGCGCCGATCCGCGAGGCGCTCATCGAGCTCGAACTCCGCGGGCTCGTCGAGTTCGACCCCACCGGCCACACGCGGATTCCGGAACTCACGCCGCGCGACATCGAGGAGATCCACACCGTCAGGCTGATGATCGATCCGGTGGCGGCGGGGCTGGCGGCCGAGCGCGGCAAGCCCAAGGACTTCGCGGTGCTCGAGGCGAACATCGTCGCCACGAAGTCGGCGAAGACGCTCGCCGACGTGTCGCGGCTCGATGCGGAATTTCACGATAGGATCGTCCGTGCCGCGGGCAACCGGCGGCTCCTGCTCTGCTGGAACTCGCTCCGCGACCAGTTCGCCCTGTGGCTGACGCAGATGCAGTTGCGGCAAGACGCGGTGACCCATCGCGTGCGACAGGACACGGTCGATTCGCACCGGAAATTACTCGACGTGATTTGCTCGGGCGACGCGAAGAAGGCGTCCGAGGAGGGTCGCCGCCACGTCGCCGGCTGGATCAAACTGATGCCGCGGGGGCGGAAGTAGCGTCAAACGCTGCGATCCGGGCGGCGAGATCGCCGAGGAACCGGGCCGCGGGGCCGCCGTCGACGATCCGGTGATCGAACGTGAGCGAGAGCGGCAGCTGACGCTGGAGCACGAAGCCCTCCTGGCCGCCGGGGGGCGGCACGGGCTGCATCCGGATTGCCCCCACGCCGAGGATCGCCGCCTCCGGATGATTGATCACGGGCGTGAAGAACTCGATTCCATACGAGCCGAGGCTCGTGAGCGTGAACACGCCCCCCTGCATGTCGGCGGCGGTGAGCCGGCCCGATCGGCCCCGTTCGACGAGCCACCGCGTCTGGTGGGCCACCTCGGCCAGCGGCGACGCCGCCACGTCGCGCACCACGGGCACCACGAGGCCGCCCGGCGCGTCGACCGCCAGGCCGATGTCGATCCTGTCGCCGGGCAGGGAAAGCTGCGTCTCCTCCCAGCGGGCCGCGAGCAGCGGATGGGCGAGGAGCGTGTCGGCGAGCGCCTTCAGGAGCATGTCATTGAGCGTGGCCGCCTCCGGGCCTTCGGCAGCCTTGAGGGCCGACCGCGCCGCGAGGAGCGCCGTCGCATCGGCCCAACCCGTGAGCGTGACGGGCACCGTCTCCTGCCGGCTCCGCACCATCTGCCGGGCGATCGTGCGACGAATCTGCGTGATCGGCATCGTGGTCGCGCCTGGCAGCGCAGCGACGGGGGCGCCGGTGCCGCGCTGCGCCGCTCCCGCGGCCGCCGCGGCCAACACGTCGCGCTCGCGCACGCGTCCGCTCGCTCCGCTGCCGTGGATCGCAGCAACGTCGACGCCCCGCTCCCGCGCGGCGCGGCGGGCCCGTGGTGAACTGCGCGGATTGCTTGAGAGCGGTGTCGAAGGGGACACGCACGCTGCCGGCGCGCCGCCGTTGCGAGCCGATGCGAGATCGTCGACCGACAGCCGGCCGCCGGGCAACTGGGGCGCGACGGCTGCAAGATCGATGCCCATCTGGCGGGCCAGGCGGCGCACGCTCGGCGACGCCGCGGTAGGAATTGGCCGCACCTGCGATCCGTTGCCATTCGGGGCCGGTGGGGGCTGCAAGGGCGGGCGCGGCGATGCGGCTCGGGCAGCGGGAGCCGGGGCCGGCGGGGCCGCAGAAGCAGCCGGGGCCGCGGGAGCCGCCCCTGCCGACCATGTGGGCGATTCTCCGGCTGCGCAGAGCTTGCCGATCGTGCGGCCCACGAGCACGGTCTGCCCCTCGGACGGCGCGTCGGGCGCGAAATGCAACACACCGCCGTCAACCGCCTCGATCTCCTGCGTCGCCTTCTCTCCTTCGAGCATGAACAGCGGCTCGCCTGGCTTGACGGTGTCGCCCGGCTTCTTGATCCAGCCGGCGAACACGCCCTCTTCCATCGACCAGCCGAGCCGGGGGATCGTCACGTCAGCAGCCATCGTATTGCATGCTCCGAAAGGGTGATCGTGAGAATGTCTCGAATCATTCCGCCAACAGCCCGCGGAGCGCCGCCTCTATCGCCGCGACATTCGGCACCACCTGCTCCTCGAGCACGGGGGAATAGGGAGTGGGCGATGGGACGCCCGTGACCCGCCGCACCGGCGCGTCGAGGTCGTCGAAGCCCCGGTCGGCGGCCAACGCCGCGATCTCGGCAGCGAGGCCGCAGGGGCCCGCCGGCTCGTCGACCACGAGCAGCCGGCCCGTCTTTGCGACCGAGGCAAGGATCGCATCGGCGTCGAGCGGCGAGACCGTGCGCGGATCGATCACCTCGACGCTCGCCCCGTCCTTCGCCACCGCCTCGGCGGCCGCCAGGCAGAGATGATTCATCCGGCCCACCGCCACGACCGTGGCATCGGTGCCCGCCCGCGCGATCCGGGCCTTCCCGAAGGGGATCTCGAAGTCGCCCTCGTCGACAGGCCCCTTCAGCTGCAGAAGTTCGCGGTGCTCGAGGAACAGCACGGGATCGTCGCCGCGGAGCGCATGGGCGAAGAGCCCCTTGGCATCCCGCGGCGTGGAGGGCACGACGACCCGCAGACCCGGCACCTGCGCGAGCATGCCGTAGTAACTGCCGGAGTGGTGCGTGGCCGCGGAGTGGCCGATGCCGATGCAGCCGCGGAGCACGAGCGGCATTTTGAGTCGCCCGCTCGACATGAACTGCACCTTCGCGATCTGGTTGACGATCTCGGCCCAGGCATCGAGCACGAAGTCGACGAACATGAAGTCGACCACCGGCCGCGCCCCGGCCATCGCCGCGCCGCAGGCCAGGCCCGTGAATCCACGCTCGCAGATCGGCGTGTCGCGGAGCCGGTCTGGGCCGTATTTCGCGTACAGGCCGGCAGTGGTGCGGAAGTTGCCACCCCGGCGGCCGATCCCCTCGCCGAGCACGAACACCGACGGATCGGCTGCCATCGCCGACTCGAGCGCCTCGACCGTGGCCTGGATGAAGGAGAGCGGCCGGGCGGCGGGATCGGCCGCCGGCTCGCGCACGTCGCGCGGTGCGGCGTAGACATGCGTGGTCGCGTCGGCAGCGGTCGGCGGCGGTGCCGCTTCGGCCTCCGCGCGGCCGCGGGCCACTTCGTCGGCCACTTCCTTCTCGATCGTATCGAGATCCGCAGCCGGAACGCCGTGATCTTCTTCGAGCCGCTGGCGGAAGGTGGCGATCGGGCAGCGGTTCTTCCACTCTGCCACCTCCTCGCGGGTGCGGTAGTCGAAGTCGCCCATCCCCTCGGCGTGCGCCCGCGTTCGGTAGGTCTTGCACTCGATGAGCGTGGCCCCCTCGCCGGCCCGTGCCCGCTCGACCGCCCGCGCCGCCGCGGCGTGCACGGCGAGCACGTCGTTGCCGTCGACCTCCTCGCCCGCGAGGCCGTAGTTGGCGGCGCGGCGGCCCACGTCGGGGATCCCGCTGGCCTCGGAGAAGGGCACCTCCGTGGCGAATTGGTTGTTCTCGCAGATGAAGAGCACCGGCAGCTTCCAGATGGCGGCCATGTTGAGCCCCTCGTGGAAGGCGCCGTTGTTGACCGCGCCGTCGCCGAAGAAGGCCGCCGCCACGCCGCCGTTGGCCGCGAGCTTGAAGGCGTAGCCGCCGCCGGCCGCCTGAAGGATGCAGGGGCCCACGATGCCGCTCGTGCCGAGGAGGCCGATCTCCGGCGAGAAGAGGTGCATGCTGCCGCCGCGGCCCCGCGAGCAGCCGGTGGCCCGGCCGAAGAGCTCGGCGATGAGCTGCCCGGGCGGGAGCCCCTTGGCCAGCGCGTGGCCGTGGCCGCGGTGCGTGCTGAAGATGACGTCGGCGGGCTCGAGGTGCGCGCAGACGCCGGCCGCGATCGCCTCCTGGCCCACGTAGGTGTGGCAGGCGCCGTGGATCAGGCCGCGCTGATGGCAGCGGGCAAGCTCCTCCTCGGTGAGTCGGATCACGAGCATCGAGCGGAAGAGCCCGAGCAGGGCTTCGCGGTCGAGCCCGGGGGCTGCGGCTGCTCCGGCGGCCCGCGGGCGTCGCGGCTTGGCCGCGGTGGCGGATCGTTCACTGTTGCGTTTCATGCGTCTTCTCCTGTCGTGCGCGGGCCGATCGTGCCCCCGGCGTTCATCGCCAGGTTGCCGCCGTCCATCGGGATCAGTGCGCCCGTGATGAAAGACGAGGCGTCGGAAGCGAGCAGCACCATCAGGCCCTGGATATCCTCGGGCCTTCCGAGCCGCCCGCGCGGGATGCCCGAGAGCCATTTTTTTTCGATCACCGGATCGGCTGCGATCCGCTGCTCCATGCCGGGGTTCAGCACCTGCGCCGGGAGGATCGCGTTGACGCGGACGCCGCGCCCCGCCCACTCCGTGGAGAGTTCACGGGTCATCTGGGCCACCGCGCCCATCGCCATCGCGTAGGCGATGTGGCCGCGGCCGAGCGACGACATGCCGCCGATGCTGCCGATGTTCACGATCGAGCCGCCCCCCTGGCGAAACATGCGGCAGGCCGCCTGCCGACAGTGGGCGAACCGGCCGACGACGAGATTCTCGAGCACTTGGCGGATCTGCTCGGGCGTGATCGCGAGCGGATCGGCCATGATCGATTCGCCGGCCACGTTGGCGAGGAAGTCGACGCGGCCGAACTCCTTGTCGATCCAGTCGAAGAGCTGGGCGGCGGCATCGACGCTCGCCACGTCGTGCACCCGCGGCACCGCCCGGCCTCCCGCCGCGGCGATCTCGCTCGCGGCGGCGGCGAGACCGTCTTCGTTGCGGTCGAGCATCACCACCATCGCGCCATGGGCGGCCAGGGCCTGAGCGGAGGCCTTGCCCATGCCGCTCGCGGCGCCCGAGATGACGGCGATTTTTGCGGAAAGGTCGAAGAGCGGAGGAGGTTTGAGAGACATCAGGGTTCCGTGGATTGGCAGAGCGGACATGAGACGATCTTGATCAGGCTTTGGAGGCGGCGGCCGCCCGGCGTTCGATGAACCACCAGGTGAGGAGGGCCATGAGCATGCCCCACACCATCAGGCCCACCATCGGGCCGACGCCGAAGCTCCCGACGAGCTTGGGCGCAAAGATGCCGCCGCCGTTGGCCACAGAGTTGATCAGCGCGATCCCGGCTGCCGCGGCGACACCGCCCAGAAACAGCGGCGGCAGCGCCCAGAAGACGGGCAATACGGCCATCATGCCGGCCTGCGCAAACGACAGCCCGACGAGCTGGCCCCAGGGGCCCGAGGGCAGCCAGGCGAGAAGCCAGCCGGCCGCTGCCACGGCGAGCGACACCAGCACGACGGGCGTGCGGCGGCCGCTCGCATCGGACACGCGACTCGCTGTGAGCATCGCGATCACCGCCGCCACCTGCGGAAGCGCAGAAAGCAGGCCCACCTTCCAGTAGAGGCCGGTCGTGTCGCCCCCCGGGCCGACGAGCTGCGTCTGGAAAGAGTCTTTGATCAGCTTGGGAAGGTAGGCGCCCGTGGCGTTCGTGCCGATCGCGACGGTGATATAGAGGCCGATCAGGATCCACAACCGCGCGTCGGCCAACGCCGAGAGCTTCTCGCTGCCGCCGGCCACCAGCCGCCGATCGTCCTCGGCGGCGCGGTCAGCCTCGAGCCACTCCTGCTCCTCCGCGGTGAGCCAGGCCGCGTCGCGCGGCCCGTCCGGAAGCAGGAAGAGCACGGAGATGCCGAGCAGCACGGACGGAATTCCCTCGATGATGAACAGCCACTGCCAGCCGGTGAGGCCTGCCGCCCCCTCCATGGAATCGAGAATGAGCCCCGAAGCGACGTTGCCGAGAATCGTGGCGACGGGAATCGCCAGCATGAACCACGCCACCACGCGGGCCCGCACGGTGGCTGGAAACCAGGCCGACATGTAATAGATGATGCCCGGGAAGAAGCCCGCCTCGGCCACGCCGAGCAGGATGCGGGCGCCGAAGTAGCTCCATGTGCCGACCACGCAGGCGGTGAGCGCCGACACGAATCCCCACGAGATCATGATCCGCGCGATCCACCGCCGGGCACCAAACCGCCGCAGGAGCATGTTGCTCGGCACCTCGAAGATGAGATAGCCGACATAGAAGATGCCGTAGCCCCAGTCGATCACGGCGTCGGAGAAGCCGAGGCTACCGACCATCCCCAGCCGGGCGAAGCCGACGTTGGCCCGGTCGATGATGTTGAAGGTGTAGAGCAGGGCCAGAAACGGCACCAGCCGCCAGATCACTTTCCGCATCGTCCGCTGGCCGAGGTCGCTCATGGCTTCGTGCGCGGCCCCTCCGCGACGAGGGCCAGCGCCCGGCCGTAGCCGCCGCGAGTGCCTGCGATCTTGATCGGGGCAAAGAGGAAGAAGGCGTCACGGCCGGCAATCGCCTCGAGGCCGGTGAGCATCTCCACCGCGACGATCCCCTTCGAGCCCGCCAGCCAGTCGACCTCGCGGGTGACTTCGGGATCGACGCCGCCGAGCGTCGGGCCGTCGGTGCCGATGCAGCGGATGCCCTGGGCGGCGAGGTATTCAATGGCATCGGCTGCCATGGCCGGCCAGCCCTCCGCGGCGCCGGCAAGCGGCTTCGCGAGGCACGGGTCGAGCACGGGCGCCGCCGGCAGGGGCGCGAGGTGCTTGGCGGTGTGGCCCGAGAACAAGAGCACGACCTCGCCAGGCTTGAAGGGTCGCGTGGCCGCATGCTTCTCCAGGAATGCGCGGGTGATGAGCGGACTCTTGGGCTTGCCCTCGGCGAACGTGGCCGTGCCGATGAGCCCGCGGACGTCGACCACGTGCGCCGGGCCCATCATGCTCGCGAGTGGTGCGTCAGACGTGCGCATCGTCGACGTACCGAGCGGCCCGTGCAGCTTCTCGTAGGCGGCCACGGCCTCGCGAATGGCGGGATCGGCGGCGGCGATCTCGGCCCGGTCGGCCGGCAGCGAAAAACTCGGCAGCACGACGTGCGTGCCGGCGAAGCTGTCGAAGAGATGCCCGAGCGCGAAGAACGGGCCGCGCTCCTTCGAGAAGGCATTGAGCACCTTCGCGATGTAGCGGCCGCCCTCCTCGCCGGGCCCCCAGCCGGGCCACACGATCGGCAGGTTTTCATCGAGCGTCACGGAGAGATCGACGACCGCCTGCGCCTTCGCGCGGGCGATGAGCGGGGCGGCGAGGCTCGGCTCGGTGATGCCGAGCATCCGGCACTCGCCCCCCGAGCCGCCGGCGTGCTTGGCGGGAAGCAGCGCCACGAACGCGCCGGTCGTCGGCAGGCTGCCGAGATTCGTCGCGCACTCCACCCACACCATCCCACGGTTGCTGCCGGCCCGGTGCGTGGCCACGGCGAGGTTCGGCAGCGGCCCCATGCTCGCGCCGTCGACGGCGAGTGTCTTCACGCCTCTGTCAGCGAGGTAGGTCATCGTCTCAGGTCGAGGCGCCGCCCAGCCCGGGGCCTGCTTGCGAAGCGCCTCGGAAACGAACCGCTCGCCCGCGGGAAACGGCTTGTAGTAGGCGTCGGTATAGCCCGTGCGGAAGCAGACCACGTCGCCGGGGCCGATCGGCCGGTGGGCGAGTTCCCATTCGCGGACATGCTCGGGCCCGATCAGGAAGCTCTCGCCGGGGGCGGCCTCGTCGCGGTGCTTCGTGAGGTCGATGACGCAGGCCTCGCCGCAGAACTGCCAGGCCGGCACCTTCTCGCCCGTGACGACGCCCATCGGCCCGGCGCCGTCGAGCCCGGAGTCGGGGGGCGGCACGAAGTGGGCCGGAGCGTCCCATTGGGTGCCCGTGTGCTCGTCGATCACGAGCATGTCGCGGTGCCGGCCGGTGCGGCCAAATGTGGCGGTGGGCACGATCGCCAGCGGCGTCATCCCCACCGGCCACACGCAGGGCAGATCGGGGGCGACGGTGAGTGACAGATCCGCGACGGCCGGCGGCTTTGCCGGCTCGGCGGCGCATGCGGCGGCCGCCAGCACGATGGCCGCCGTTGAACAGCGGGCGAACGCCTCGCGAGACCTGACGCGGAAATGTGCCATGATCGCGGGACTCCCGGCATTCACGCGGATACGGCCCGCGGGCCGACGAGCCCATTGACGATCGACGGCAGCGGTCCGCCCGCGAGGGCCGCCACCGCCAGCTCGGCGGCCGTCGTGCGGAGGCGGTGCACAGCCGCGGCGCTCACGCTGGCGATATGCGGGGCGAGGATCACGTTCGAGCGGCCGAGAATTGGATGGCCCGCCGGAATCGGCTCCGGGGCGAAGACGTCGAGGGCGGCACCGCCCACGCGCCCCGAGTCGAGCGCGGCGACGAGCGCGTCGGGGTCGACGAGATCACCGCGGGAAAGGTTCACGAGCAGCAACCCCGGCTTGGCCGATGCGAGCGTCGAGGCGTTGATCATGCCCTTCGTCTCGGGAAGCGACGGGCAGTGGAGCGTGACGAGATCGCTTTCGGCGAGCAGCCGGGGCAGGGGAGTGGCGTGGGCGCCTGCAGCGGCAATCGCGTCGGCGGAGGCGATCGGATCGCTCACGAGCACGCGGCCGCCAAAGGCGACGAGCCGGCGCACGACGCCCCGGCCGATCCGGCCGAAGCCGACAACGCCACAGGTCATGCCGGCGAGCGTGCGAAAGGCCGCAGGCGGCGCGGCGAGTTTCCATTCGCCGTCATGCACCAACCGGCTGTGCGATGGCACCTGACGCGTGAGGGCAAGGATGAAGGCGAGCGTATGGTCGGCCACCTCGTCGATGCAGTAGTCGGGGATGTTGCAGACGGGGATGCCGTGGGATCGGGCGGCGGCGAGATCCACGTTGTCAACGCCGATCCCGTAGCGGACGATCGCGCGGGCCCGCTGCATCGCCCCGATGACATCAGCGTTTACCGGTGCAAACTGCGTGATCACGGCGTCGGCATCGGCCACCGCTGCGGCGAGCCTTGCGGGGTCTTTCGTCTGGGCGCCCACGAGAGTCGCCCCTGCCGCGGTCGCAACCGCCTCCTCCGTGGCAAGGTCGGGGAAGGCATGGTCCGTGACGACGATTTTCATGGCGTGGTTCCCATGGTCCTTGGCAACGCGTCGGCCCCGGATTCGTCAGCGACGGCGCCGGACTCCCAC
>Ga0208856_1000607_pt1 | contig 13106 bp, 15 predicted proteins | sample LakMenEpi13Jul12_FD_150690 | JGI IMG/M metagenome (GOLD analysis project Ga0208856, IMG submission 150690) | Freshwater microbial communities from Lake Mendota, WI - 13JUL2012 deep hole epilimnion (SPAdes) | ecosystem: Environmental > Aquatic > Freshwater > Lentic | place: Lake Mendota, Madison...
AAATTCGCGATGGCGCAGGCCCATGATTTCCTGCTCCTCGGTCCACGCGGTGATTTCGAGAACCGCGGGAAATGTCTCCCGCTTCACGAGGAGCGAATGATAGCGCGTGGCCTCGAAGGGCGACGGAATCCCGGCGAAGACGCCGGTACCGTGGTGATGGATCGGCGAGGTCTTGCCGTGCATGAGCCGGGCCGCGCGGGGAGAACATGGAGCACCAGCCGAGCGGGCTCGTCTGGGCGATGGATAATTGGATCTACACGACCTACAACGCGTATCGCCTGCGGTGGAATCCGAAGGGCGCGACGCTGAAGGAACCGACTGCGCCGAACGGCGGGCAGTGGGGCCTTTGCCAGGAGGATTTCGGCAAGCCGTGGTTCTCGAATGCGGGCGGGGAAAAGGGCGTGTGGAATTTCCAGACGCATGTGGCGTATGGCGCGATCAATGTGCCGAGCCAGTGGAATGAGACTTGGATGACGGTGTGGCCGGCGGTGGGATTGTTCGACGTGCAGGGCGGCAAGAGCCTGCATCGCGACGACGGAACGGTGAATCATTTCACGGCGTCGTGCGGGCAGGAGATTTTCCGCGGCGACCGGCAGCCTGGGGAATTGCGTGGGAATGTGTTTTTGCCCGAGCCCGTGGGGCGGCTGATCCGGCGCGGTACCGTGGAGGTGAAGGATGGCATCACCACGCTGACGAATCCGCACGGGGAGTCGGAGTTCATCCGCATCACGCAGACGGGCTCGGCGGAGGGGAACTACTGGAGCATCCACGGGCTTGCAGCTTTGCAAGGCGGGAGCGAATTTGCGCGCCTACCCGTGAAGCCATGAAATTCCGACAGACCTCTTCGTTTGTGAGTGCGATGCTCGCCGCTGCTGCGGGCGCAGCGCCAGTACCGCCGGATCATGCGGAGCGGATGACGAAGGGGCTGGCGATTTTCCAGAAGGAGATCGCGTCGCTGATGAAGGATCATTGCGTGAAGTGCCACGGTGGCGAGAAGACGAAGGGCGACCTCGATCTCGTGACGCGCGAAGGGTTGCTGAAGGGCGGCGCGGATGGCGTGGCGGTGGTGCCGTTCAGCGCGGCGGAGAGCAAGGTGATGAAGATGCTGCGCCACGAAGAGGAGCCGCACATGCCGGAGAAAAAGCCGCGGCTGCCCGATGCGGCGATTGCGAAATTTGCAGAGTGGATTGATTTGGGTGCGCCTTATGCGGAGCCGCTGATCGAGGGGCGCAAGCCTGCGCGGGATCGCAGCGTGGTGACGGCGGAGGACCGGCAGTGGTGGGCGTTCCAGCCGCTGGCGAAGGCGACGGTGCCGAGTGCTCAGTTCTCAGTTCTCAGTTCTCAGTCGAAGCGGCCAAGTCTGAGCACTAACCCCATTGACGCGTTCCTCGCCGTGAAGGCTGCGGAGAAAAAGTTCGCGCTCGCCGCGCCTGCGGATGCGGCGACGCTTGTGCGCCGCGCATTTCTCACGATGCACGGCGTGCCGCCGACGCCGGAGCAGATCGTGTCTTATGAAAAGGACTTCACGGCGAATCCGCAATCCGCGATGTCGAAGCTCGCCGACGAATTGCTCGCGTCGCCGCGCTACGGCGAGCGCTGGGCGCGGCACTGGCTGGATGTCGCGCGCTTTGCGGAATCGAGCGGCTTCGAGCACGACTATGATCGCCAGGGTGCGTTTCATTTTCGCGACTTTGTGATCAAGGCGCTGAACGGCGACATGCCTTACGACCAGTTCGTGCGCTGGCAGCTTGCGGGCGATGAGTTTGCTCCGGGCGATCCGCTCGCGCTGACGGCGACGGGATTTCTCGGCGCGGGCGTTTTTCCGACGCAGATCACGGCAAACGAAGTCGAGCGCACGCGCTACGATGCGATGGATGACATGCTCTCGACGACGAGTTCGGCGTTCCTCGGGCTCACCGTCGGCTGCGCGCGCTGCCACGATCACAAATTCGATCCGATCCCGACACGCGACTATTACCGGATGCTGAGCACGTTCACGACCACCACGCGAAGTGTGATCGATCTGGATCTCGATTCCGAGAAGAACGCGCCGAAGCTGCGCGAATGGACGGCGCAGCGCGAACCGTTCGCGGCGGATCTCGCGAAGCATGAGAAGGAGCTGCACGGAAAATTCGACGCATGGATCGCGGCGGGCGCGGAGATGCCGAAGGGCACGTCGTGGAGCGTCCTGACGATGAGCGACACAAAGTCGAAGGCGGGCGCGACGTTCACGCGGCTCGACGACGGCTCCTATCTCGCGGAAGGCAAGAATGGCGGCGAGGACACTTACACCTTTTCGGCGAAGACGACGATGCGGAGCATCACGGGGCTGCGGCTCGATGCGCTCGCGCATCCTTCGATGAAAAAGGGCGGGCCAGGGCGTGCGGACAATGGCAATTTTGCGCTGAGCAAAATCCGTGTGTTTGCGAAGGCGACGGGCGGTGACGAGACGGAGGTGAAGCTCGCGAAGGCCGTCGCGGACTTCGAGCAGGACAAGGCGAGTATGAGCATTGCGTCGTCGCTCGATGAGAATGCGAAGACGGGATGGGCGGTGGACCCGCAGGTTGGAAAGGATCACTCGGCCGTGTTCACGTTTGCGCAGCCGGTGGATTTCGAGGGCGGCGCGGTGCTGCGCGTGGTGCTCGATTTCGAGGTGAATGCGCGGCACGGCATCGGGCGTCCGCGCCTCTCGGTGATCGCGGATGCGGAGCCGCGGCTCGATGGCGAGACGCTGCCTGCGCCCGTGATCGCGGCGTTCGGTGCGCTGCAAAAAAAGAAGGTGCTCGACGACAAGCAGCGCGTCGCACTTTTCGACTGGTGGAAGCGGCGCGATGCGGACTGGCGCAAGCTCGACACGAAGCTCGCCGCACTCGCTGCGAAGAAGCCTGCCAACATGACGAAGGTGCTCGTGTGCGCGGAGGGCTACAAGCCGCTGGTGATGCACTCGCAGGGCGCAAATTTTTTCGAGGAGACGCATGTGCTCAAGCGCGGCAACACGGAGATGAAGGACGGTTTGGCCACGCAGGGATTTTTGCAGGTGCTCATGCCGTCGGCGGACGCACTTCAGCAATGGATGTGGAAGCCGGAGCAGGGTGCGCAGTTTTCGGGGCGCAGGCGTTCGCTGGCGAACTGGATCACCGATGTCGAACGCGGCGCGGGTGTGCTGGCGGCGCGCGTGATCGTGAACCGCGTGTGGCAGCATCATTTCGGACGCGGGCTGGTCGCGACGCCGAATGACTTCGGGCGCACGGGCACGCTGCCGTCGAATCCCGAACTGCTCGACTGGCTCGCGGGTGAACTCATCCGCGGCGGCTGGAAGCTGAAGCCGCTGCACAGGCTGATCATGACGAGCACCGCGTGGCAGCAGGGCAGCGCGCGCGATGCGGCGAAGGAAGCGTCGGATCCTGCGAACGACACTTTCACGCGCCGCGTGCCGCAGCGGCTGGAAGGCGAGGCTTTGCGCGACTCGATGCTCGCGGTGGGCGGCGTGCTGGATGCGACGATGTTTGGCCCCGGCACGAAGGACGAGCGCAGCAAACGGCGGAGCATTTATTTCACGATCAAGCGAAGCCAGCTCATCGGCTCGATGGTGGCATTTGATCTGCCCGAGCCGCTCGTGAGCCAGGGCTCGCGCCCGACGACGACGGTCGCACCGCAGGCGCTGATGCTGATGAACGGACCGCAGGTGCGTGAGTGGGCGGAGGCGTTTGCGACGCGCATGGAAATGGAGACGGGCGACGAGGCGCGGATCGCGCGTGCGTATCTGATCGGGCTCGGCCGTGCGCCGCGCGCGCAGGAAGCTGAGTCGGCGCGCGCATTTGTCGCGACGCAGACTGCGAGCTACACCGCCGAGGGAAAACCGAACGCCGCGCATCTCGCGCTCGCGGATTTTGCGCAGGTGGTTTTCGGGCTGAACGATTTTGCGTATGCCCAGTAGCGGACGCCGCACCCCCACTTTCATCCGACCATGAACTCTTCCCATAACCCTCTCTCACGTCGCCAGCTTCTCCAGCGCGCAGGCGGCGGATTTGGAATGCTTGCGCTTGCGTCGCTGCTCGATCGCGCGGGTGCGGCTTCGCTGAATCCGCTTGCGCCGAAGTCGCCGCCGCTGCGCGCTCGGGCGAAGTCGGTCATCTGGATCTTCACGAATGGCGGGCCGAGCCAGGTGGACACTTGGGACTACAAGCCGGAACTCGCGAAGCGCGACGGGCAGCCGCTGGAGGGCTTTGACACGAAGACGGGGTTTTTCCCCGCGTCGGTCGGGCCGCTGATGAAGTCGCCGTTCGAGTGGCGGCAGCACGGCAAGAGCGGGACTTGGACGAGCGGGCTTTTTCCGCATCTCTCGCAGCATGTGGACAAGATGACGTTCATCCACTCGTGCTGGACGAAGTCGAACAACCACTCGCCGGCGCTCTTCATGATGAACACGGGCGAGACGCGCATGGGCTTTCCGTGTGTCGGCTCGTGGGTCACGTATGGGCTCGGGTCGGTGAGCGATTCGCTGCCGGCGTTTGTCGTGATGAGCGATCCGAAAAATCGCGGGCTTCCCAAGGGCACCGCGCTGAACTGGGGCGCGGGATTTTTGCCGAGCGTGTATCAGGGCACATGGCTGCGTCCGCAGGGCGAGCCGATTGATAATTTGAAACGCCTCTCGAATCTCACCGACGAGCGGCAGCGCGCGCAGCTCGATCTGCTCGCGAAGCTGAACCGCGCGTCGCTCGGCGGCAGCGCGGTGGAGAGCGAACTTTCTGCGCGCATCGAGAGCTTCGAGCTGGCGTATCGCATGCAGACCGCGGCACCGGAGGCGTTCGACGTGTCGAAGGAACCCGAGCATGTGAAGAAGCTCTACGGTCTCGACCAGCCGCACTGCGCGCACATCGCTTCGCAGTGCATGATGGCGCGGCGGATGGTCGAGCGCGGCGTGCGCTTTGTGCAGATCTACAGCGGTGGGATGGACAACCAGCAGTCGTGGGACTGCCACGCGGATCTCGTGGGCAATCACACTGGGTTCGCGTCCGAGACCGATCAGCCGGTCGCCGCACTGCTCGCGGATCTCGAACAGCGCGGGCTTTTGAATGACACGCTCGTCGTGTGGGGCGGTGAATTCGGGCGGCTGCCCGTATCGCAGAAGGGCGGCAAGCCGGGGCGCGATCACAATCCGCACGCGTTCACCGTGTGGCTCGCGGGCGGCGGCGTGAAGGGCGGCTTCCACTACGGCGAGACGGACGAAATTGGACACAAGGCGGTCGTGAACCGCGTGGGCGTCCACGATCTGCAGGCCACGCTGCTGCACGCGCTCGGGCTGGATCACGAAAAGCTGACGTTCAAATTCCAAGGGCTCGATCAGCGGCTGACGGGCGTGGAGAAGTCGCGCGTGGTGCAGGAGATTTTTGCGTAGGCCGCAATCGCGCAAAATTGCGCCGTGATTCCCGAAGTTGGCGTTGCTCCTTGTATGTGAGGTTTCCCGTCAGCCTCGCGCACAATCCCCGCCTCCATGAAACGTCTCGTCCTCTCCGCCTCAATCGCAGCTTGCACCGTCCTCGCTTGGACGCACCCGGCCACCGCGGCGAAACCTAACAAGAAGAACCAGCCTGCACCGACGGCGTAGCCCGTGGCGGTGAAGAAGGAGCAGCCCGAGGCGACTCCGCTGAAGTCGGAGCTTCCTTCGCCGTGGCGCACGTGGAGCGATCCGCAGGGGAACAAAATCGAGGCCGCAATTTGCTCGCTCTACGGGAACATCCTCACGGTGCAGACGCGCGACGGGAGGACGGTGCAGATGCTTCTCATGAATCTCGAGCCCGCGGATCGCGCGTTCGCGGCAGATTACATGAAGCGGGTGCGTGCGAATTCATTTGCGGACGACTACGTGAAGAAGGCGGCGTATCAGATTGATTACCTGATCGGTTCGACGCTGGTTGCGAACAAGCAGAAGTTCAACGGCAACGCGACGGAGGAGCATTACGTCCGGCGCATTTAACCTAAAAGCGGGAATGGAAACCACGGATGACACGGATGGCACGGATAGGAAGGGACTTGCCGCCGATGGGTACTCACCCCGTGGGTGAACGGGTTTTCGCCCATCCACCGGGTTAATCTTCTTCATCCGTGGCATCTGTGTAATCCGTGGTAAATCTCATCGCCGTTCTCAGGTTTACCTCGACGCCGTGGGCCGCATTCCGGCCGCGGAGGAGGCGGCGGCCTTCCTCGCGGACAAGGCGCCGGACAAGCGCGCGAAGCTCGTGGACAAGCTGCTCCATTCGCCGGGCTACACGATGCACATGTACAATTGGATGGGCGACATGCTGCGGCTGAAGGACACCTTCGGGAAGGGCGTGCCGGCTTTCACTTTCCAGGACTCGCTGAAGGATCAGCTCCACGCGGTCCGCCCGTGGGATTCGCTCGTGCGCACGATGCTCACCGCCGAGGGAAAACTGTGCGACAATGGCGCGACCGGCTTCCTGCTCTACGACGCTCAGATGCCGCTCGACGGAGTGTCGAGCCTGCTCACGACTTTCCTCGGCGCAATCGCGGTGACGCCAGCCGCGGACTTTTCGATCCGACCGAATCGTTCCGGCTACGATCCCACACCGAACACCGCCGCAATTTTGCCGATGAACTCTCGCTGCGCGGGCGGCGCGATTTCGCGCCAGTCGGCGAAATGTGCGGCAAGCGACTTTTCCGGATCGCGTTAGGCGAGATTCATGAAGGTGATCGCCTCCCAGCCAGAGGGCTGCGTCTCGAAGATCGGCATAAGCTGGATCGCCACGACATTGTTTTTTTCACGGAGCGTGGACTTCTCGCGCATCTTGGCCTCGTTCGCACGGAACCAATCCTTGAACGCGGTTCCCGCGGGCAATTCCGCAGGTGCCTTCTCGATCCGGTCCGCGGCGTATTTCGTGAGCGACTCGGCGTACGATTTCCAATTGCGATATGGAGGCGCGGTCTTCCACGTCTCGCCCATCGCATGCATCGCGAAGAGCGACGCCGTTTCGCACAGCGATTCCTCAGAGCCAGTGGTTCGCCGTGCGTCCTTTGATCCACCGTTTCTTCCAGTCGTTCGAGTGCCCGGCGAGCGCGTGGCAGAACTCGTGCGCAAACTGAAATACAAACTGCGACCAGAAGTTTCCCTTCGTGGTCACCCCAATGGCCACGCGTCCGTCGGCGCGATGATCCTACGCGGTGTTCGGGCTTTCCTTGCTGTGAAAAATGAAGAAGCCCGGCAGCTCCCATCGCGTGTTCGGACAGTGTTTCCAGAGCGCTTCGCCCGCCGATCGAAGCACTGCGCGGATGTCCTCATCGCCAGCCTCAAACCCCTCGCCGATGCGGAGATTCAGCTACCTCCCCGCGGCGGGCGGGGCATCGGCGAGCAACGTCGCAGGAGCGGCAGCAAGGAGCACCGCGGTGAACTGGCGGCGACTGGGGTAGGTCGGCATGGCGCGTTTTTTCGCAGCGTCCACGCTGCGCAGCAACGCCTTTGTCGCTCGCTACGCGGCGGCTTTTCCTACCGCGCCGCAGTGCCCGAAGTGCGGCATCCCGCTGGTCCTCCGCACCGGCCCGCGCGGGAACTTTTTCGGATGCTCCCACTTTCCCAAATGCCGGGAGACGGTGCAGATGGCGTGAGGGCACCATTCACTTTTCACCAATCACCAATCACAGCCACGCCCGCAGTTCCGGGTGCGCAGTCGCGTCACTCCCGTTCGTTCACAGCCAGAGCCACGCGAAGCCGATGCGCAGCCAGAGCGGGATCGTGAGGAGGCCGAGGGCGGTGCTCGCGAGGACGATCTGCACGGCGATGCCGGTGTCGCCGCGGTAGTGGCGCGAGAGGAGCACGGGGACCATCGCGCAGGGCATTGCGGCCTGCACGGCGCGGACGGGTTTCAAGTCGAGCGAGACGGGCAGCCATTTTGCGGCGGCGAGGAAAAGCGGCGGCAGCAGCGCGGCGCGCACGAGGCAGCCGGCGATGGTGATGAGCGGGTGCGGTCGTCGCGTAGCGAGACGACGGCATCAGTCCCGGAGCCGCTGGAGATCGAGCGCGGAGTTCCGGCTGTTGCGCGAGGGTGCCTGTGAGGAGATGGGATTGAAGACGGCGTTCCGATCGATCGGAGTCTCGAAGCGCCCGCCCGGAAGTTCCGGTGGCTTGTCCTTGGGCTTGTCGCGCCAGTTTTGCTTCACCTCCTCGCCTAGGATCTTGAACTCCTTCCGGAGCAGCGTGACTTCGATATCCGTGAGACCGCGCGGGATGGTGATGACGCCATCCGTCACGACGCGGTCAATGATCATGTCCGCGACCTGATGGCGGCTCGCCTCCGTCGAGACGAAGATCACCAGCGCGGAACCGCGGAGAGTGCCGCTCATGTTTTCGAGGCGGATGCGGCCCATCGGGTTGAGCTTGATCACGCAGCCCCATGTGCCGTCCTTCGCGGGGAACGGGAGGATTCTTTCGATCATCCGCTCGCTGATGTCCGCGACCTTGCTGAGATACGCCTGGCGGCGCTGGTAGATGAGATTCACCGGGATGGAAAAGGTGTCGCTGTCGTTCTTGTTCGCCTCGGTGTGGATGCGGATGGAGATCGGCGACTTCTTCGTCATGGCCGGGCAAGCGTGGGAAATGACGAGCGAGAAGATCGCGGTGCAGAGGAGCGGAAGGCGCATGGGCGCAAGTTCGGGGGCGCAAATGCCATTTGCAACCTGCGAAGATCGTCGGCCACATTCCAGCCATGAAAATGCTGTGCCTCGTCCTCTGCGCCGCCGGTCTCGCATCGCTGCATGCGGACGATACCGCGCCCGTGAAACCGGGTTTTTGGAAACGCACTTTCCAAAAGACGAAGGACGGCGTGGGCACCGTGTGGGACGCGACGAAGGGCGTCGGGAAAAAGACCGCCGATGTCGTCGCCTCGCCGTTCGTAAAAAAGCGCGGGCAGGAGCCGCGCGACTCGGCGGGCGCGCGCAGTCTCGCGATGAGCATGAAGCTCGAACCGGCAAAGGTGCGGCTCGCGGACACGCGCGTGATCGAGGTGACAGTGACGGTCGCAAACAGCGGGAAGAAGCCCGTGCATCTCGAATTCCCAAGCTCGCTGCGCATGGAGGTGATCGTGAAGACCGCGGGCGGAAAGATCGTCTCGCGGTGGTCCGATGATCAGCCAATCGAAAAGGAGCCGAGCGTCATGCTCATCAATCCGCGCGAGCGGCTGGAATACTCGGCGAAGATCTCCACGCGTGAGATGAAGGACGGCGAGACATTCGAGATCGAGGCGTACTTTCCCGGCTACGAGCAGATGCGTGTGAGCCGGACGGTCGTGCCGGAGAGGTGACACTTCCGTAGCCGCGCCTGTGAATGCGCGGGCTGGTCTGCCGGCCGGTGTGAAAACGAAGCGTGCCCGCGCTTTCACAAGCGCGGCTACGGGCTACTCCCGGCTGATCACGCCTGCGGCCTCGAGCGAATGCATGCCGTGCGGCACGCTGCTCGGGCCGGGGCCCATGAGGATGCGTTCGACGGGGTTCACTTGGCTGGCGGAGGTCGGGATCATGGAATGGCGAGAGCGATGGGCGCGAGGATCGGGGAAGGCAATGCGATGTTCGCGCCCGGCAATCGTGCTCGGCACTTGCCGGGAGTCGCATCGGGCGACATCGTCGCGGCCGCATGGAAAATGTGTGGCAGAGAAATGAAATCATCGCGCACTCCGCGTGTCTGGCGCGGAGCTTCCGGCATTTCACGGGGCGCGAATTGCTGCCGGGGCTGTCCGATCCGGCGGGGCTCGCGCGGAATCTTTTCGATGCGCCATTCGCGCTCGTGTCGCACGGGACGGAGACCGATCCGATATTGAACTACGGCAATGCGGCGGCGCTGCGACTTTGGGAAATGCCGTGGGAGGAACTGACGCGCACGCCATCGCGGCTGACGGCGGAGGCGCCGGTGCGCGACGAGCGGGCGAGGCTGCTCGCGGCGGTGGCGTCGCAGGGGTTCATTGATGACTACTCCGGGGTGCGGATTTCAAAGACGGGGCGGCGTTTCCGAATCGCGCGCGCGACAGTGTGGAATCTCGTGACCGAGCAGGGCGCGCGGTGCGGGCAGGCTGCGATGTTCAGCGAGTGGGAACACCTGTGATCGCGGGCTTCGAAACCGAAGCCGTCGCGATTCGGACTTCGGAGCGGATGCACGATGCGGCGATGTTCCCCGGCGCAAAGAATTGACTCCCGCTGCGCTTCATTGACTCTGATCCGAACGTCCCCCTCCCCTTCCGTGAGCGCACCGTCTCCGCGTCATCATCTCCGTGCATTTGGCATCGCCTCCGGGCTGGCGCTTGTGGCCGCACTCGTCACGGTGCTGCTGTGTGTCAGGGCGGAGAACCGCTACATCCACAGTTTTGCGGATGAGTTTGGCGACCTGAAGCTACAGGGGGTGGCGTTGCAGAAGGCCGCGTTCACGCAGTCGGATCTGCTGGTGATCTACGGCAGCTCGGAACTGCTGTCTTCGGTGCATGGCAAGGCGGGCGATTTTTTCGAGGAATACCCGACGGGATTCCGGGCGTTCCCCGTGGGCAAGCAGGGCGCGGCTTCGCTGCCGATCATGCAGAAAATCGCGTCGCTCGGGCGCTACATCGAGGGGCGCAAGGTCGCGTTCACGATTTCGCCGGGCTATTTTTTGTCGGAGAAGGCGAACGTGGACTACTACGATGGAAACTTCAGCGCGCTGCAGGCGATGGACCTTGCCTTCAGCACGCACCTGAGCGGGGACCTGAAGCGCACCGCCGCGCGCCGGATGATCCAATATCCGGAGACGCTGGATGGAAACTGGACGCTTGATTTTGGCGTGCGCCGACTCGCGGGCGGCTCCTTCCTGGACAGCGCGCTCTACGCGGCGGTGTGGCCGCTCGGGAAATTCGCGAATCTCATCGGGCGCGCGCAGGATCACATTGAGGCCGGATTGAAGATCGCGGAAAACGCCGAAAAAAGAAACCCGAAGCCGCACCGCATCCTGAGGCTGAACTGGAAGGAGATCCTGCGCAAGACCAGCGTGAAAGTGAAGATGCAGCGCCCGCCGATGCCGCCTCTGCTCACGAAGCGGACGAAGGGTGCGCGCGATGCAGATTTCCTGCGGATCCTCAATGAGGCCGACGAGTGGGAGGACTTCGAGCTGCTGCTGCGAACGCTGAAGGAAATGCACGCCGACGCGCTGCTGCTCTCGATGCCACTGCACGGCACCGAACTGGAGATGACGGGCGTCTCCGCCGAGGCGCGCAAGGCGTACGGCGCGGAGCTGAACAGGCTCGCGGAAAAATACGGCGTGCAGCTCGTGTACTTCAGCCAGTACGAGAACGATCCGACTTTCTTCACCGACAATTCGGACCACCCCGGCGAGCGCGCCTGGATGCTGTTCAACAAGGTTCTTGACGATTTTTACCACCAGCCGCAGAAGTCCCGCAAATAGCGCGCAAGCGCCCTGCAATCCCCATGGCCACAGCAATCCACGACCAAGTCATCGAAGTCCTCGCGCGCGTCTCCGACACGGAGGAGGTGCGAGCGAACCCCGACCTCGCGCTCTACGATCTGCAGATTCTTGATTCGATGAAGACCGTGGAACTCATTGTGGCATTGCAGCAGGAACTGAACGTGGAAATTTCCCCCGCGGAGTTCGACCGCGACGCGTGGGCGACGCCGGCCAAGATGGTGGCCGACGTGGAGAAGCGGCTCGCGGCGTGATCGGCTTCGCGCAGAAGTGGCTCGACGCGCACCCGCGCGTGAAGCCCGCCGCACTGGTGCTCTACTACCTCGCGATCATCGCCCTGCTCGTGGCCATGTATGGCCGTGGAAATTTCGAGACACCGGAGTTTGTTTACGCCGAGTTTTAGAGGCCGCAGCAGTCGGCAATGGCGCGAAGCAGGCGAGGCTTGCAACCTCGCGAGGGCGGATGGACGGAGTCCGTGGGATCGCGCGGAGCGAAAATCACTCGGGAGTGCGAAAGCCCCTCCAGCCACCTCGCCGCACTCGCCCATGCAGGGTTGTACACCTCGCCTGGAATGTGCCGCCACGCCGCGCTTTGAATTTCCTCATTCCGCATTCGTCATTCATCATTCACCGCCGTCATTCCTCTCGCAGCACGGGCGAACTTTTGCGAATCTTCACCCTGATGCACCTCCTCGACCGGATTGAAAAACACGGCCGCACCTCGCCCGACCGCCTCGCGCATGTGAGCGGCGAGCGGCGCATGACGTACGGCGAACTCCTCGCGAAGAGCAGCGCGCTCGCCGCATGGCTCGACTCGCAGCTCGGCGACAAACGCAGCCCCGTGGCAGTGCGTGGTCACAAGGAACCGGAGATGCTTGTGAGCTTCATGGCAGCCGTGAAATCCGGTCGGCCGTACGTGCCGATTGATTACTCCACGCCCGAGCAGCGCATGGAGCGGGTGATCGAAATCGCGGGTGTTGGGCTCGTCCTGACGCCCGAGAAGGTGGGGGAAATCGTGGCGGCGGGGCCGGTGGAGTACCAGCGGAAGCCGGTCGAAGCATCGGATCCTTTTTACATCCTCTTCACGAGCGGCAGCACCGGTGAGCCAAAAGGCGTCGTCATCACTCACGCGAACCTCGAACACTTTGTCTCGTGGATGCTGGCTGAGCATCATTTTCCGCCGGGAGAAGAAACCTTCCTCAACCAGGCGCCGTTCTCGTTCGACCTTTCGGTCATGGATCTCTACGCGAGCCTCGTTACCGGCGGCACACTCTTCAGCATCACGAAAGATCACGTCGCCAATTTGAAGGCACTCTACGAAGCGTTCCGAATCTCCAGCCTCACCACCTGGGTCTCCACGCCGTCCTTTGCACAAATGTGCATGATCGAGCGCAGCTTCACCGAGACGATGCTCCCAACCCTGCGGCGATTCCTGTTCTGCGGCGAAACACTCGCTCCGGAAACAGCTTCACAACTCCTCGAACGCTTCCCGCAGGCCGAGGTCTGGAACACCTACGGCCCGACCGAAGCGACCGTCGCCGCGACCTCCGTCCGCATCACGCGCGAGAGCATCGCGAAATGGAACCCGCTGCCCATCGGCTACGTCATGCCGGGCACGCGCGTCATCATCCGCGGAGAGGATGGCAATGCCGTGCCACCTG
>Ga0208856_1000610_pt1 | contig 13080 bp, 14 predicted proteins | sample LakMenEpi13Jul12_FD_150690 | JGI IMG/M metagenome (GOLD analysis project Ga0208856, IMG submission 150690) | Freshwater microbial communities from Lake Mendota, WI - 13JUL2012 deep hole epilimnion (SPAdes) | ecosystem: Environmental > Aquatic > Freshwater > Lentic | place: Lake Mendota, Madison...
GACATTGCCCGCGCCGTCCGGATGTTGCCCGAGGGCACGCCGCTGGCCTGGAAGTGACTTCCGCAATCTGCGGGCGATCTCCGCTTACTTGTCCCACTTCACCGGCTCCACGCGCCCCAGCAGGAATGCGTAGCTCGCAGCCCCCGCCAGCACCACCGCCGAGCACACGGCGAACGCCCAGAAAAAGTGCCCGGTTTTTCCCACCACGAATCCCGTGACCGCCGGCGCGATCACACCCGCCGTGTTCGCGAGGCAGTTTTGCAGCCCCGTCCATTTTCCCGCCGCCAGCGGCCCCGCGATCGTCTGCGGAATCGCCCAGTGGCTCGACGCAAAAATCCCGTAGGCCACGCACGCGAACAGCAGGCACGCCACGGATGCCACACGCCCGTGCACGAGCACCACCGTGACCATCGAAGTCGCGAGGCCCAGCCCAAGAATCACGCACGTCTTGCGCACCTTCGTCGCCGTCGCGCCCGCCGCGATCGCGCGGTCGGCCACCGTGCCCGTGATGATGGTCGTGATCCCCGTCACGCAAAATGCGAGCGCGCCGATGTATGCCATCTCGCTCATGGAAAAGCCGCGCTCCTTCACGAGATACGACGGCAGCCAAGTGATGAGAAAATACCACAGGTAGTTCCCGCTAAAATGTCCCGCGATGGTTGCCCACGCCTGCGGCTTCGCGCAGATTTCCGCGAAGCCCGGCCCCGTGTCAGCCGTCACCTGTGCCGCCGCATGATCGCGCGGCATCCGCATGAACCACGCCGGCAGCCACAGCAGGCTCCCGACTCCGAGCACGATGAACACCGGCCGCCAGCCGAAGCGTTCCATGAGAATCCCGCCTGCGAGAATTCCCAGCGCCGGGCCGAACTTCGTCCCAGCATCAATCAGCGAGTTCGCCAGGCCGCGCTGATGCTCCGCAAAATTCCCTGCGATGATTTTCGAATAGCACGGATACGCGACCGCCTCGCCCGCGCCGAGCAGCAGCCGCAGCGCGAGCAGCGCGCCGAAGCTCGACACCAGCCCCGTCGCCGCAGTCGCCGCCGACCAGATGATGAACCCGCCCGCCATCACCCACCGCACGCCGTGCCGATCCACGAGCCAGCCCGCGACGAGTTGCAGGAATGAATACGTCCAGAAAAATGCCGACAGCAGCACGCCCATCTTTGCGGGCGGAATTGCGAGTTCGTCCGGGCGCTCCAGCAACGGCGCAGCCGTCGAGAGCCCGGTGCGGTCAATGTAATTGATCGCCACCGACGCGACCATGAGGACAAGGAGCCCCTTCAGCGCACCCGGGATGCGCGGTTGGATTTCATTTGGCTGCGGAGGGACAGACATCGCGGCATCCATTCCAATTTGGCGACGCGATGCAAGACTCATCGCAGCACGCATTCCGCGCACCGACACCATGTTAAAGTTTCCCTCGAAAGTGATTTCACCCCTCGACCCGGAGTAGAACTTGTAACGCCCCTTTTTCATCCCCGTGCCGCTCACGGCAGGCGCGTGCCAGAGTTTCGGGCCATGAGCACCGTCGCCGAAATCATCGAAGCGGTGAAGGAATTGCCGGAACCGGAAAAGGGCGTGCTCTTCCGTGAACTCGATCCCCTGTGCGAGCCCGAAGCCTCCCGCGGAAGTCTTGCGCGGAAAAACGGGCGGTGGGTTTTGCGCGGCCGAGAGGCGGCTGCCGCGGCGGACGCATGAGAAACGACGCGTGAAAGCCGCTCCCGGGAACTGCCCGGATGAGGGTGTTTCGCCGACACCCCGGTGGCCGTGGCATCAACTGCCGCCGCTTTCTTGCAATGGCTGCCAAAGCGGGCACCATCCCGGGCCTGTGATTTTTCCCCGCACATTCCGAGTCCGCCAGACGTTTGAACGGACGCGCGTCGCCGACGTTTCAGCCGAGACCGCTCGCGAACTGGCGCGGCTCAGCCTCCGGGATCACGTCCGGCCCGGACAGACCGTCGCCATCACCGCGGGCAGCCGTGGCATTGCGAACATCCGCTTCATCATCAAGGCGGTCGTGGATCATTTCAAAACGATCGGCGCGCAGCCGTTCATCGTCGCGGCGATGGGCAGCCACGGCGGTGGCACTTCGGAGGGCCAGCGGCGGATTCTCGCGGACTATGGGATCACGGAGGAATTTTGCGGATGCCCGATTCGATCGAGCATGGAGACGATCATCCTCGGCACGACCGCGGAGGGCATTCCCGTGCATTTCGCGCGCGACGCGTCGGAGGCGGACCATGTGTTCGTGGTGAACCGCGTGAAGCCGCACACGCGACTCGAAGGTGAACTCCAGAGCGGGCTGATGAAGATGATGCTCATCGGCCTCGGCAAGCACGAGGGCGCGAAAGTCTATCACCGCGCGTTCACGGACTACTCGTTCGATCAGATCGTCCGCAGTGTCGCGCAGAGCGTGATCGAAAATGGCAGAGTGCTCGGCGGCCTCGGCATCGTGGAAAATGCGTATGACGAGACCGCACTCCTCCGCGGCGCGCTCCCGCAGGATCTCGAGACGCAGGAGAAGGAGCTTCTCACCCTCGCGCGCCGCTGGCTCCCGCGCCTGCCATTCGATCACGCGGACATTTTGCTCGTGGACGAGATCGGGAAGGAGATCAGCGGGTGCGGCATGGACACGAACGTCGTGGGACGGAAAGCGTACATCCACGAATCCGGGCCGGCGGAGTTTCCGAAAATCAAACGGATCATCGTCCGCAGCCTCACTGAGCAGACGCACGGGAACGCGAGCGGAATCGGCTACTCGGAATTCTGCCTCACCCGCGTGGTGACGGCGATGGACATGAAGACCACGTGGATCAACTCCATCACCTCCGGCTACCCCGCCGTCGCCATGATCCCGCCGCACTTCGACACCGACCGCGAGGTGATCCATGTCGCGCTCGGCACCATCGGCCTCGTGGAGCCCGCGCACGCGAAGCTGCTGTGGATCCGCAACACGCTACACGCCGAGGAAGTCGAATGTTCCGAAGCGTATTTGGAAGCGGCGCGCCAACGTTCCGACCTCGAAGTGCTGTGCGAGCCTCGTGCGCTGCCATTCGACGACGCGGGCTATCTGCCGGCGCACGTGTAGCCGTCGGACTGCGGCGATTTCACGGCGTGGAACGGGCAAGGGGCCGGAGACATCGGCCTGCGTGGCGTGCCGGTGCGCCGATGCCGCCCCTTTTTTCCCGCCGGGCCTGCGCGCGATTCCGGGCATCGCTTTGTCGAGGTCGTCGGCGAAAGATCGCCGCCGAAGCGTGTGCAACGCATCGTGTCCCTTCCTTCGATGGCGGCAGGCGTGGAGCATCGCACCGTCGTGGCCCGGCTGACGGAGGAACTGCGGCGCATCACGGGCCAGAATCTGGAAACGCTCATCGATGGCGGCATCGCGGATCCGCTGCCGGTGGATGTCCTGCAGGAGATGGGCATCGAAAAAATCATCGCCGTGAATGTCATCCCTCGGCGCTGTTCCGCCGCGAAGGCATCACCGCCGAACAGATCGAAACGCCCGACGACCTTCGCCGGATTCCGTTCACGACAAAGGCCGACTTCACCGCGACCGCGGGCGAGCCCGATCCGGTGCGCGCCTTCGTGCTGCAACCCGACAAGCGCGTGCTTTCCCGCCGCATCTCCACGATCGCGGGCGCACTGCTGCGCGGGCGGCGCGCGAATTTGGTGACGATGTTGATGATTCCATTCACCGCGTTCGCCCCCCAGAGCGACGCGTTGGAGTTTGCAGATCCGAAAAAAATTCCCCTCCCGTGGCGCGCAGCCTCGCGCGGCTGCCCGAACCATCGCGTGACACCGGGGAGGCGCGGGCTCATGGCGTCTGGAGCGGCGGCTCATTTAGCAGCAGCCAGTACATGCCCAGGTTGCTCACTGTTTCGGAAAAATTTTCAAAGTTGACCGGCTTCACGATGTAGCTGTTCACGCCGAGATTGTAACTTTCGATCACGTCCCGGTCTTCGCGCGAGGAAGTCAGCACCACGACGGGCACCAACTTCGTGCGTTCGTCGGCCCGGAGCTGGCGCAGCACCGAGATGCCGTCCACCTTTGGCAGCTTCAAGTCGAGCAGCACGACCTTGGGCTGCTGCTTGGAATCACGCCCCGCGTGGGCGCCGGTGCCGAAGAGGAAATCGAGCGCCGCCTGGCCGTCCCAGACGTGGACGAGATTGTTCGCGAGATGGCGTTGCTTGAGCGCGCAGATCGTGAGTTCCGCATCGGCGGGGTTGTCTTCGACGAGGAGGACTTCGAGCTGGTTGGTCATGTTCTTGGTTGGATTAGGGTGAAGGAAAATGTCGCGCCCCGGTTGACCTCCGCCTCCGCCCAGACGCGACCCCCGTGGCGCTGAACGATACGCTGGACGAGTGCAAGGCCGACGCCGGTGCCCGGAAACTCCCCCGCGCTGTGCAACCGCTGGAACACGCCGAACAGCTTGTCCGCATACCGCATGTCGAAACCCGCGCCGTTGTCCTTCACGTAGTAGATCGTCCCCCCGGCGCTGTCCTCCCGCGCGCCGACCTCGATCTCGCCGGCCTCGCGCTCCTTGGTGAATTTGACGGCATTGCTGAGCAGATTCACCCACACCTGCCGGATCATCGCCGTGGTGCCGCGGGCTGCCGGGATCGGGTGCAGGGTGAATCGCACCTTGCGCTCCGGCTCGGCCGCGGCCAGCTCGTCGAAGACGCTCTGCGCCATCGTGCGCATGTCTATGATCGCCGAGTCGAGCTTCTGCCGGCCGAGCCGGGAAAAGGTGAGCAGGTCGTCAATGAGCCGCCCCATCCGCGCCGTCTCGCTGCGGATCACCCCGAGCATCCGCTGGCCATCGTCGTCGAGGTGCTCGGCGCACTTCTCGGCGACCATGCGCGAGTAGCCGTCCACCGCGCGCAGCGGCGCGCGCAGATCGTGCGAGACGGAATAGCTGAAGCCCTCCAGTTCCTTGTTCGCGGCCTGCAGTTCGCTGGTGCGCTCGTCCACACGCCGTTCCAGCGACGCGTTCAGGAGGCGGATCTCGTCCTCGGCGTGCCTGCGCGCGACATTTTCCGTGAACAATGCCTTGTTCGAGTCTTGCACGGCGTTATCCCGCTCCTGGATGGCCCTGAGCATCTGGTTGAAGTGATCCGTGAGCGCGCCGATTTCGTCGTCGCCGAGCTTGTTTGCGCGCGCCGTGTAGTCGCGCGTCTGGGCGATGGTTTTCGCCGTGTCCGTGAGTGTGAGAATCGGCCGGGTGATGGCCCGCTGGAGCGCGGTCGAGAGCACCAGCGCGAAGACGAGCGAGCCGAGGATGACGAGGCCGGATATCTGCGCGTAGGTGCGGAGATGGACGGTGATTTCCGTGAGATCGGCGCGCAGATAGAGCGTGCCGAGGCGCTTGCCCGCGAGCACCACCGGCCGCACCACCGCGACGTGACCGGAGGCGAAACGGATGCCGTCGCTTTCCGGTCTGGTGGGGATGGGAACCGTCTCCGCGACCCGCAAGTAGGTGGCGAAAACCGCACCCTCCCCGTCATAGATGCAGGCCGCCTCGATGGACGGCTTGGCGCTGACCGCCTGCAAGGTTTCCTTTGCGTCGTCCGTGTTGGAAAAGCTGAGGGCCGCCGTGCTGTTGAGCGCCAGCACATCGGCGAGCGTGTTGAGATTCCGCGCGAGCACCTTCCGTGAAGTGGCGTATTCATAGGCAAGCAGGGTGGCACAGGCGGCGAGGAGCACGGCGATCGTGGTGCCGAGCATCGCCACGGACATCTTGCACTTGATGGGAAAATCTCGAAAGGACAGCATCGGGGTAACTTGTTCAGGTACGCATTTCGAAGCTCACGACGACTGCGACCGGAGCATGTGCGGCGGGCACCTCTGTCGCGATCCAAAGCTGTGGCGAAACATTCATGGGCTGCCCTTCGCGAGTTTCAGTAGGCGCGAACTGATCTGTAGGCCCGCGCGCTGCGCCGCGCTCGCGTTAATGTCGAATCGCACCTTGTCCCCTTCCATCTTGAACCCAATCACGCCTCCGTGACGCGTGAACTGCTCCGTCTCGCCGACAGTGAGGATGGCGTTCCCCTTGAGGCTGGCGATGATTTCGCCGAGGCGGCCCCGCTCGGATCGGGCGACGTAAACGATCTGGCAACCCCGCATGTCGTCGGCCTTCCGTCCGCGCCGGATCACCACCCTGCGCCCGAAGACCGCGCGCCCCTGGATGATGCCTTCCAGCGAACCGCCAAACGGATTATCGCCGAGGATGCCGATGACGAACGGCGCGCCCGCATCGCTGAACGTCCCGGACGGCCACTTGGTGAATTGCGCGAAGCTCGAGAGGAACGCCGCCTTCACCTCGAACTCGCCAAATTGCGCGCACGCCGGCTGCAACTGGATCGCGAAACCGGCAAGCGTGAGAAGCACGGAGACAAACCACGCGCGTGTTCCACTGAGCAACCGGCCCTGAGGGTGGAAAGTGTCATCCATGGGACTGCCCGCCCGTCCTATCCACTTACTAATCGCACCGCCAGATATTTTATTACCCGGCTTGAATGACTTGCGGCGATTTGCCGCGCGTCACCCCGCCTTCGCGGCCTTCTTCTTCCGCTCCTTGTTCGGCCCCTTCCCTTTTCCGCCCACACCGTCGGTTTTTTCGCCGGCGGGATTCAGCTCCGCGAGCACGGCGGCGAGCCGCGTGCGTGCGGCGCGGCTCGCGTCGGTGTCCACGGCCACGGGCTTCCCGGTGAAGGGCGCGCACTCATGTCGAAAAGTTCGCGGCTCTCGTTCATCTTCCAGCCCTGCTCGCGCACAAACCACTTCCCGCCGAGCTGCACATAGGTCCACTCACGCGGCGTGCCCGAGATCGTCGGCGAGGATGAAGATGATATTTGGCTTTGCTGCCCATGCTGCGCGCGAGACACCGGGCGTCAGCGCAAGCAACGCGAGGAGGAATGCGGCGATGATTTTCATGGGGTGAGTTGGCGGGATGAGGACCGGTGGAAAAATCACCTTGGCTCTCGGACGACGCGGAAAACAAATTCGGCTCCGTGTCGGCTTGCGGATCAGGGTCACATCCTACACCGCCGCTCACAGCCGCACTGGGACATCGTGCGTCGCGAGGAAATGCTTCACGTCGCCGACGGTGTACGTGCCGAAGTGAAAGATGCTCGCCGCGAGCACGGCGTCCGCCTTTCCCGCGAGCAGCACCTCGGCCATGTGATCGAGATTTCCCGCACCGCCGCTAGCGACCACGGGCACGCCCACCGCCTCGCTCACGCGCCGCGTGATCACGAGATCGTAGCCGGCCTTCGTGCCGTCGGCGTCGATCGAGTTCAGCACGATCTCGCCCGCGCCGCGTCGCACAGCTTCCTCGGCCCACTCGACGGCGTTCCATTTCGTCTCCTCGCGTCCGCCTTTCACGAAGACCTTCCACACGTCGGGCGCGGTGCGTTTGCAATCAATGGAGACGACGATGCACTGGCTGCCGAATTTCCCCGCGCCCGCCGTGATCAGCTCGGGCGTGGCGATGGCGCTGGAGTTGATGCTCACCTTGTCCGCGCCGGCCTTCAGCATCGCGCTCATGTCGTCCACGGCGCGGATGCCGCCGCCGACGGTGAGCGGCATGAAGCAGCACGCCGCCGTGCGTTCGATCACCTCGACCATCGTCGCGCGTCCGTGCGCGCTCGCGGTGATGTCGAAGAAGACCATCTCATCCGCGCCCTGCTCATTGTAGCGCTGCGCGAGTGCGACGGGGTCGCCGACATTGCGCAGCCCGCCGTCCTCGGCGCGGCCAAATTGAACGCCGCGCGTGACCTTTCCATCGTGGACATCGAGGCAGGGGATGACGCGTTTGGTGAACATGTTTTCGAGTTTGCGTGAAAGGCCGCTCTCTCTAGCCTGCGCGCCGCCGGTGTCCAACTGTATGAGCGAAATCCCCCAGCCTCCCACTCCGAAAAAGGAGGCCATCACGCCCCTGCGCGAATCCGCCGCGGTCGAACCGGCCGATGACACGCCCGACACGGAGCGGAATTACGGCGAGACCCGGCTGTGGCTCGCCGCGCGCGATCCGCGCTCGCTTTTTGCGTATTGGGAATTCCGCCCCGAGGAGCATCCCGACGCATTCGGTGAAGACGGACGCGCGCGATTTTTCCTGCGCATCTTCCGCGACGGCGGCCACGCCGAGAGCAGCACGGGAATCGAGCCCGGCGCGGGCAATGCCTTCCTCCCCGTCGCATCACCCGGTACCGGTTACTTCGCCGAGCTGGGATTTTATTCCGGCGACATCTGGTGCTTCCTCGCGCGCTCCGAAGCGGCACACACGCCGCCGGAAACTCCCGCCACGCCCGGGCCCGCCGTCTTCGCCACGATCCCCTCGCGCATCAGCTTGGAAAAATTCCGCACCGCGCTCGCGCACACCGCGCTCCACGGCGAGAGCCTCGCGATGACCGCCGCGCGCATCCAGTCCGCCGCGCAACGCCACGGCGACTGGACACCCGAGCACGAACGTCTCCTCGCAGAAATCCTCGGCGCAGACGCCGCGAACGCCGACGCCACACCCGCCAATTCCCTCACGCTCACGCAGCACATCCGGCAAAAACTCGCCGCCGCCGCGGAAGCGTCCGCACCCGGCACACCGCTCCCCGCGCCGCAGGGCGGGAGCGATGTTTCTTCTGCTTCATCGAGCTGGTCCGCGGGCACATGATCTTCGGCCATTCGTGAAATTCATCCCGCGCTCCATCACCCGCCGGCGGTTCCTTTCCGGCTGCTTCGGCGCTGTGGCCGGCGCGGGGTTGTGGACGCGGTTTATCGAGCCGTGGTGGTTCAAGATCGCGCATCAGACGGTGCCGCTCGGACTCGGCGGGGAGCCGCTGCGGCTCTTGCAGCTCACGGACATGCACGCCGATCCGATGCCGCTGGATTACCTCCGCAAAACTTTCCGCGCAGGTCTCGCGCTGAAGCCCGACCTGATCTGTCTAACCGGGGATTTCATCACTCGGAAATATGATCGGTGGGATGAATACGCAGCGCTGCTTGCCGAACTGCCTGCCGTCGCGCCGACATTCGCAATCCTCGGCAATCATGACGGCGGGAAATGGGCTTACCGCCCAGGCTTTCACGACGGCTACGCGGACACTTCGCATGTGCGCACGATGCTCGACACCGCGCGCATTCCACTGCTGCACAACCGCCGCGAACGGCTCGCACTCCGCAGGCACGAGATCGATCTTGTGGGCCTCGGCGACTGGTGGGCCGATGCGATGAATCCAAAAGCCGCATTCTCCGGCTGGAAGCGCGAGCCCGGCGTGCCGGCGATCCTCCTCTCGCACAATCCCGACACGAAGGATCGCCTGCTGCCATTTCCGTGGGACGTGATGCTCAGCGGCCACACGCATGGCGGGCAGCTCTCGCTGCCGTTCATCGGCGAACCGTTCGCGCCGATCCGAGACAAGCGATTCGTGCGCGGCCTCTACCGCTGGGAAGACCGCTGGCTGCACATCTCCGCCGGAGTCGGCGCGCTCCACACGGCGCGCTTCAACTGCCGCCCCGAAGTGAGCCTGCTCACGCTGACCTAGCCGTAGCGCAGCGCCTCGATCGGGTTCAGCTTCGCCGCCTTCACCGCGGGGAAAAGCCCGGCGAGCACGCCGACTCCGACGCTGAATGCGAACGCCATCACCATGCTCTCTACGGTGATCACCGGCGTGTTCTCCGACGGCGACATCGCGACGAGGAGCTTCACGAGCAGGTTCGATGTGAAGAGCCCCGCGAGCCCGCCGATGATCGCGATGACCACGCTCTCGACAAGGATCTGCGTGAACACATCCGAAAACGTCGCGCCGATCGCCTTGCGGATGCCGATCTCGCGCACGCGCTCGGTGATGCTTGCGAGCATGATGTTCATGATGCCGATGCCGCCGACGAGCAGGCTGATCGCCGCGATGATGCCGCCGCTCATGCGCGCGTTGCTGATCGCCTGCGTGATGCCCTCGCTCCAGTTCTCCTGCGTGCGGAAGGAAAAGTCCTCAATGCCCTTGTGCGTGTGCATGAGGACGTTCTTCGCCTGCTGAAGCGCCGCATCCATCTTGTCTATGTCCGCGATTTTGATCGAGAGCGTGGAGAGGCGCGGGTCGGGGACAAACTCGGTGCTGCCGAGCGTGCCCGTGCTGCTGCTGCTGGAAGTGCTGGAAGTGCTGGAACTGCTGCTGCTCTTGCTGCTGCCACCGTAGCCCGAGGAGCCGCTGGACGAGGTGCCGGATGCCGCGCGGAACCTCAGCCACATCGTGTTCAGCGGAATGTACACGGTGTTGTTTTTCAGATCGAAGACGAACCCGCCCGTCGAGCGGCTCGCACCTTTGCTCATGCTGCCGTAGCCTCGGCTGCGTTCGGGGCCGCTGGCCTTGGGCTCCGCGGGTTTCTCGGCTTCGAGCTGGCGCAGCTTTTTGTCCTGCGCGCTCTCGTAGTGCTCGAACATGCCGATGATTTTGAACCGTTGGCTGCTGATATTCACAAATTCGCCGACGGGATCGATCACGCGTCCGACCTGTTCCGGCGAACCGAAGAGCGCGTCACGCACCGCAGTGCCGACGACGCAGACGTTGCGCGCATTTTCCTCGTCGAGGTCGTTGAACATGCGTCCGAACTCGACGGTGTGCTGGTTCAGTTCGAGGGCGTTCGGCCACGTGCCGCTGAAATTCCACGGGCTGAAACTTTTTCCGCCGCGCGTCATCGTGATGTTCCGCGAGCGCATCTCGGGCACGACCATCGTCACGAGCGGCGCGCTGCGGACGAGCGCATACACGTCCTCCATCGTATTGCCCACGGCCTGGTCGGCCATGTGCTGCTGCCACACCGGGATGTCCTGATCCTCGATGCGCACTTTTTCCAAACCGCCGATGGCGATGAGCGCCTCCTTCATGCCGTTCTCCATGCCCTTCGTGAGCGCGGACATCGCGACGAGGCTCGATACGCCGAGGATGATCCCGAGCATCGTGAGCAACGAACGGAACTTGTTCGCGAGGATCTCCAGCAGTCCGACGGCGACGGCGTTGAACCAATTCATGGCGCGTTGGTGCCGATGTCAAACTTCGGGCCTTCCTTCGCGCCCGCGAGCCTCGCGTCCACATTCGTCGCGATCTTGCCATCGCGGATTTCGATGCGGCGTGGCGTGACGGCGGCGATTTCCGGGTCGTGCGTGACGAGTGCGATGGTGCGGCCTTTGCGGCTCAGCTCGTGGAAAAGACGCAGGATCGTCTCGCCGGTGTGCGAGTCGAGGTTGCCGGTCGGCTCGTCGGCGAAGACGATTTTCGGGTTGTTCACCAGCGCGCGTGCGATGGCGGCGCGCTGCTGCTGTCCGCCGGAAAGCTGCATCGGGCGGTGCTTCGCGCGGTTGTCCATTTCCACGAGATGCAGCGCCTCCATCGCGCGCTCGCGGCGCTCCTTCGCACTCGCGCCGGCATAGACCATCGGAAGCTCGACGTTTTGCAGCACGCTGAGTTTCGGCAGCAGGTTGAAGAACTGGAAGACGAAGCCGATCTTCTCGTTTCGGATGCGCGCGAGCTGGCTGCCCGAGGCGGTGGAAATCTCGGTGCCGTCGAGCTTGAAGCTGCCCTTTGTCGGCGAATCGAGGCAGCCGAGGACGTGCATGAGCGTGGATTTTCCGCTGCCAGAAGGGCCGATGATCGAGATGAATTCGCCGCCCTCGATGTCGAGATCCACGTCGTCGAGCGCGCGGATTTCCTCACCGCCAAGGTGGTAGATTTTGCTGACTCCGCGGAGTTCGATGAGGGACATGGGCGGGGGGGAATCAACGTCCAACGCCCAACGCCCAACGTCCAACGTCCAATGCCGGACGCTCAACGTGACAATGAGCGAGGACTGCCGATCCGAAAAATTGGACGTTGGATGTTGGACGTTGGACGTTGGACGTTTTCATCAGCTCGGCGGTCCTCCTTTGCCCGGCCCGCCCTTGCCTGACCCGCCGCTCTTGCCGGATGGAGATTTTCCGCCGCCTTTCGACGACGCGCCGAAGACCTGCTGCACCTGCCCGGCGTCCTCGGCGGGCGTGACGAGCGAGACGGTCTCGCCGCCGACGAGTCCTTTAATCACCTCCGCAAAATCGTAGTCGCTCACGCCGATCTGGATCGGCACGCGTGCAAATTTTCCCCCGTCGCGCACGTAGGCGAAGCGCTCGCCCTTGTCCGTGAAGACTGCGGCGAGCGGGATCGCGATCACGTTGTCCGCGGACTGGAGCGGGATGGTGAGATTCGCCGTCATGCCGGGGCGGACGCCGGTCGTCTCGTCGTTCTTCACGATGATGCGCGTGGAAAATCCCTTGATGCCATTCTTGATCGTCGCCTGCGGCGCGATGCGATCGAGCCGGCCAAAAAGTTTCAGCCCCGGCACAGCCTCGACTCCGATCTGCACCTTCTGGTTCACGGCCAGGCGCGTCACGTCGGCCTGGTTGATGTGCGCATTGATGATGAGTTCGCTGAGGTCCGCAACGGTGAGCACCTCCGTGCCGCTGTTCACGCCGCTCGCGCCGGACACCGCCTGGCCCACGGACACCGGGCGCGTGAGGACGGTGCAGTCAAAGGGTGCGACGATCTTGGTCTTTGTGAGTTTGTCCTCGACGACTTGGAGCGCCGACTGCGACCGGGCGAGGTTGTTCTGCGAGATGGCGAGGCCATTCTTCGAGGTTTCGACTTCGATGCGGTTGTTGTCGAAGGTCTCCTTCGAGACGAGTTTTTGCGCGAAGAGATCCTTGTTTCGCATGAACGTCATGTCGTTCTTTTCCATCGCGAGCTGTGCGGTGGTGACCAGCAGCTTCGCGCCTTCGATCTCGATCTGGCGCTGCGATTTCTCCGTCTGCAGATCCGTGTCATCGAGCGTGAAAAGGACGTCGCCCTTTTTCACCTTGTCGCCGATGTCCACCGGCAGCTTGTCAATGCGCCCGCTCACCTCGGGCCGCACGGAGACCTGCTCCGCCGGCGTGATCTCTCCGGCTGCGCTGATGGCAAAGCTGATGTCCCGCACGCTCACAAGGCCCGTGGTCGGACGCGCGGATTTTTTCCCCGTCTCGGCGACCGGCGCGCTTTTCCAAAACATGACCTTCTCCGG
>Ga0208856_1000611_pt1 | contig 13072 bp, 9 predicted proteins | sample LakMenEpi13Jul12_FD_150690 | JGI IMG/M metagenome (GOLD analysis project Ga0208856, IMG submission 150690) | Freshwater microbial communities from Lake Mendota, WI - 13JUL2012 deep hole epilimnion (SPAdes) | ecosystem: Environmental > Aquatic > Freshwater > Lentic | place: Lake Mendota, Madison...
GCACCGTTGCTGCCGTGCTTTTTCTTGTCGGCGGAAAGCGGCGCGCTGCGCTTCGAGCTGTCGCGGTAGATCGCGATGGCCTTCAGCCCGAGCTGCCAGCCTTCGATGTAGGTGTTCATGATGTCCTCGACGGTCGCGGTCGAGGGCAGATTCACGGTCTTCGAGATCGCGCCGCTGAGGAACGGCTGCGCGGCGGCCATCATGCGGATGTGACCACGGTAGTGCAGCGAGCGCGTGCCCTGGTGCGGCTTGAATGCGCAGTCGAACACGGTGAGGTGCTCCTCGCGGAGGCCGGACTTCACGACCTGGCCGCTGTCCTCGTCCTGCACGTCCTCGATGGTGTCGTATTTTTCAATGTGCGCGACCATGTGCTCGATTTCCTCGGCAGCGTAGCCGAGGCCGCGCAGCGCGGGCTTCACGGTCTGGTTCACGATCTTCAACATGCCGCCGCCTGCGAGCAGCTTGTATTTCACGAGCGCGATGTCGGGCTCGATGCCCGTCGTGTCGCAGTCCATGAGGAATCCGATCGTGCCGGTCGGCGCGAGGACGGTGACCTGCGCGTTGCGGTAGCCGTGTTTTTTCCCGAGGGAAAGTGCGGTATCCCATGTGCGGCGCGCCTCGTTTTTCAACTCGGCGAAACGCTCGCTCACGCCGATCTGCTCGACGCTCTCGCGGTGGAGCTTCATCACTTCGAGCATGGGCTTCACGTTGTCCTTTGCGACGGGCTTCTCAACGCCGCTGCAGCGCGCGTCCTTGTAGCCGGGGAACGGCCCCATCGCCTGCGACATGCGCGCGCTCTGCTCGTAAGCATGGCCGGTCATGATCGCCGTGATGGCACCCGCAAGCGCGCGGCCCTCGTCGCTGTCGTAGCCGAGGCCGTAGCTCATGATGAGCGAGCCGAGATTCGCGTAGCCGAGGCCGAGCGTGCGGTAGATGTGCGAGTTCTCGGCGATTTCCTTGATAGGGTAGCTCGCGTTGTCCACGACGATTTCCTGCGCGGTGATGAAGAGGCGCACGGCGGCCTTGAAGCGCTCCACGTCGAATGCGCCGTCGGCCTTCTTGAACTTCATAAGGTTCAGCGAGGCGAGATTGCACGCCGTGTTGTCGAGGAAGAGATACTCGCTGCACGGGTTCGTGCTGTTCTGCCGCGCGGTGCCCTTGCAGGTGTGCCACTTGTCAATCGTGGTGTCGAACTGCATGCCCGGATCGCCGCAGACGTGCGTGCCCTCGGCGATTTTGCGGAGCAAAGTGCGCGCATCCTTTTTCTCGCACGGCTTGCCGTCGGTCACGCGCTTCGTCCACCACTCGCGGCCTGCGATGGCGGCATCCATGAAGTCGTCGCTCACGCGCACCGAGAGGTTCTCGTTTTGGAACATCACCGAACCGTACGCGTCGCCGTTGAACGATCCATCGTAGCCCATCTCGATCAGCGCCCACGCTTTCTTCTCCTCCTTGGTCTTGGCCTCGATGAATTCCTCGATGTCCGGGTGCCAGTCCTTGAGCGTGTTCATCTTCGCCGCGCGACGCGTCTTGCCGCCGGATTTCACGACGTTCGCGACCTGGTCGTACACTTTCAGGAACGAAAGCGGCCCGCTCGGGCGTCCGCCGCCGCTGAGCTTCTCCTTCGTGCTGCGCAGCGAAGAAAGATCGGTCCCGGTGCCGCTGCCAAATTTGAACAGCATCGCCTCCGAATGCGCGAGGTGCATGATGGACTCCATCGTGTCCTCGACGCTCTGAATGAAGCACGCGCTGCACTGCGGGTATTCGTATTGCGTCGCGGCGCGCTGCGCGATCTTGGTCTCGCGGTTGATGAAATAATTCCCCTCCCCGCGCCCGGCACCGGTGCCATACTGCTGGTAGAGCCCGCAGTTGAACCACACCGGCGAATTGAACGCGCCAAACTGGTTCACGCACAGCCAGGTGAGTTCGTTGTAGAAGGTGTCCGCCGAATCCTTGTCGGCGAAGTAGCCGTCCTTCATCCCCCAGTCCGCGATCGTGCGCGTGACGCGGTGGATGAGCTGTTTCACCGAACGTTCGCGGCCGCCCTTGTAAGGATCGGTGCCCTTCGCGACATCGCCGTAGAAGTACTTCGACACCGCGATTTTCGTCGCGAGCGGCGACCACGAGGCGGGCACCTCGATGTTCTCCTGTTTGAAGATCGCCTTGCCCGAATCATCGGCGATTTCAGCGGTGCGTTGTTCCCACGCGATTTCATCAAACGGCGCGACGTCCGGATTGCTGAAAACGCGTTCGAATTGGAGACCCTTGTGGGTCAGACGGATTGCCTTGCCGCGCGAGGACGGAATGGCTGCGGTGGCGGCTTTGGAGCGGCGGGAGGACATGAGCTTGGAGGTGGTGGTCGGCATTGTGAATAACTTGGTGGAAAGTGTGTGCCCAACGGCCCAAGAAGCGGTGAATGAACGGGGGTAACCCTGTGAACAACCACACTATCTTGGGCGTGGGGTCAGATGAAACCACAACCCGTGGTGGCACCCAAGAAAAAACTACCGCATCCCGAAGAAAAAATTCCGGCGGTGAATTTTTGCTTGCCACAAGCCCGATCAGCCGCTCCCCAAGCAAAAAAAACGCTCGCGGGACACCCCCGCCGTGGAACCCGCATAGATCGCCACTTTTGCGAGCCGCACGGCCCCGAAAGCAGCATCCGCAGTGAGTGGAACGTTCGCATGGCGATCCGGTAAATTTTCCGTGCCAAAGCAATCGCCCGGCATGCGTGAAAATCAAACCGGGGAACAGGCGGCGGCGGCGGCAAACCGTATGACGAATGACGGATGACGAACAGGCACCCCGTCATCCGTCATTCAGACCTTCCACCGCTTGTGCATCCAGATCCACTGCTCGGGATGCCGGAGCAGTGCGCGTTCGAGCGCAGCGTTGAATGCACGCGCAGTCAGCCGGATCGCCTCGCTCGTATTCTCGTGCTCGACGACCGGCACGGGGTCCTCGAAACGCAACACATGCGTGCCGTCGGGCTCGCGCCAGCTCGTCGCGGGAATCACCGGCGCGCCCGTATCCATCGCGATGATCGGCAGGCTGCGGAATGTCCGGGCCGGCTGCCCGAGAAAATCCGCGACCACGCCCTCCCGCGCCGTCGCGTGCTGGTCGTAGATGAAGACCACGATCCGCTGCTGCGCGAGCAGATCGAGGATGGTATCGAGCGAACCGCGCTTCGCGATGGTGCCGAACCCGGCGCGACGGAATCGCCACGTCACATACGCATTCAGCGGCGCGGGCTTCAGCGGGCGGCGGACGAAATGGAACAGCCCCTTGAACTGCGCGAACTGCCCGATGCCCGCGACGGTCGCGACCTCCCAATTTCCGAAGTGCCCCGTGAGCAGCAGCACCCCCTTCCCCTGCGCGTAGGCCCGCTCGATGGCCTCGATATTTTCGATGCGGATCATCGCCTTTTTCTTGTTCGCCGACATCCACGGCAGCCGGAAAAATTCACCCATGAACCGCGCAAAATGCGCATAGTAGGCCTGCGCGAGCCTCAGCAAATTGTCCTCCGAAAGCACGTCGCCGAACACACGCCGAAGGTTCGCCATCACGGTGCCGCGCTTGATTGGCAGCAGGTGGTAAAAAAGTTTGCCAAACCACGGCACCTCGATGCGCTTTGTCTCGGCGACAGCAACCGCCGACGCACTCGAATCCGTGTGCGTGATCGAGATCCGGATTTCGCCGATGAATGCGCGATCCATCGCCGTGCGCGCCGCCGCACTCGGCTCGATGGACGGCGCACCGTAGCCGTCCTTGCGCACGGAAAAATCATACGGCTCGATCACCCCGAGCGCCGTCTCGCGCGGGAACAGTTTACAGCACGCCTCCTTCGCCGCGAAACGCGCCGCCAAGCTTGCAGCGCAACCGGGGCCTTCGCCCGCATCAGCGATTTCCTGCTCGCTGAAAAATCTCCGCAAATCTTTCGGCGCAGTGTCGCGCAACAGCTTTTCGATGCGCGCAATCTCGACGGTGTCAATCCCGCACCTCGTCGAGGGAGGCGGGTTCATCGCAGGCACGTCCGATTTGTTTTCAGAATCGGGAGTCATGCTTGTGAGTCAGGCATGCAGGCATGATTTTTTGTGCGGCAAGAATGTTGCGTGCAGACTCCGCGTCTTGGGGAGCACAGGCGGCCCGCCTGTCGTTTGCGGCGACCCGCGGCAAACACCCGGACACCCAAGGCGGGCGATTCACAAGCTGGCGTCCAGAGCGATACGTTCAAAAGCTGACACCCGATGTGCCGCGCGAGTCGCGCGGCACGACAGGCGGGCCGCCTGTGCTCCCCGGGATAATGCCGCGCCGCAAGCCCTGTGTTCACAGACCGGCTCATCGGCGATGGATCGCTGCGACCATCATTTCATCACGCCTTCACCGCGCGGACGATGAGCGCCACATTCATCCCGCCGAATCCGCGGCAGATCACGAGCGCGATGTCGCTGCGTGGCTTCTGCGGATCGCGCGAGACGGGCAGTGTGGAAAATTCCTCGTCCACTGCATCCAGCGTCGCGATGCCGGGCACGATGCCCTGCCGCAGCGCCTCCAGCGCAAGCACGAGATCCAAAATTCCCGACGCCGCAAACAGGTGCCCGACGCACCACTTGAATGCCGTGACCGGCGGCGGATTGCCGCCGAATGCACGCAGGATTCCCTTCGCCTCCGAGGCATCGGACGCACGCGTGCCGTTGCCGTGTGCGACGATCATCCCGACATCCGCAGCGGTGATTTTTGCATCCGCGAGCGCGAGTGCAATCGCGCGCGCCGGGCCGTCACCGTCGGGGCGCAAGTCCACGACGCCGGTCGCCTCTGTCACGCAGCCGTGGCCGAGAAATTCGCCGAGCATCACCGCGCCGCGCGCCTGCGCATCGTCGAATTTTTCCAGCATCACCGCCGCGCCACCTTCGCCGAAAATCGTCCCCGTACGCTCACGATCGAAAGGTCGCAGCACGTCCGTGGAAAGCAGCCCGAGCTTGTGGTAGCCGAGCACGGCTTCCGGCTCGATCAGCGTGTCGTGCCCGACGGCGGCGATGCGATCCACCTCGTCCGTTCGCAGCGACTCGGCGGCTTCTGCGACGGCCAGCACACCGCCCGCACACTGGTTGGTGATGCACGCATTCGTGCCCTTGAACATGTGCCGGATGCCGACATGGCAGAGCACGTTGTTCGGAAGGTTTTTCAGCAGCCACATCGGGTTCACCGCCGAGCCAAGTGCCGCGCCGAATTTCCGCATGTCACCGCCCGACTCGGTCATCAGCGGGAGGTATTCGTAGTTGCTGCTGTATGCGCCGCCGCCCGAGCCGACCACGATGCCGCTGCGGTCGTTAAAGAGCGACACCCCCGCGGCGTCGAGCGTCTCGCGGTGAGTTGGTATGCCGGAGGATTTGATCGCCTCGCCGCCCGCGTAGATGCCGAAAAGATCCGTGCGCGAAATGCTCTTATGCAGCTTGCGATCCTCGACGAGCTCCTGGTTCTTCACGCCGTTCACGCCCGCGGCGATTTTCACAGGCCAGCGCTCGGCGTCCCACAGCGTGATCGGCGTCACCGCAGACTGACCGCCAATCACAGCGGCCCAGATTTTCTCCACAGTCATGCCCGCGCCGCAGACTGCGCCCGAGCCGGTGATGGCGATGCGAGGTGAAATGCTCATCGCCCTTCCTCCACAAGGTCGGGATGCCGGAATGTGAGCGAGCTGTTCGAGCCGCCGAAGCCGAGCGAGTTCGAGAGCGCGGCGCGGATGCGCATCGGGCGCGACTGGCCGGTGACGAGGTTCACGTTACTGCACTGCGGATCGGGCGTCGTGTAGTTTGCATTAACCGGCGCGATACCGTCGCGGATCGCGAGCGCGCACACCGCGGCCTCGACTGCGCCGGCGGCGGCGATGAGGTGGCCCATGCAGCTCTTCGTCGAGCTCACGGCGACATTCGGAAGGTGATCGCCCATCACCGCGCCGAGCGCGACGCACTCGCTCCGGTCGTTCATCATCGTCGAGGTGCCGTGCGCGTTCACATAGTCAATGTCCTCCGGCTTCAGCCTCGCATCGGCGAGCGACTGCCGGATCGCCTGGATCGGCCCGTCGCCATCCGGCGGCGTGTCGGTGATGCGGTAGCAGCTCAGCGAATTTCCGTCGCCCGCAAGCTCGGCATAGATTTTCGCGCCGCGCGCGCGTGCGGCGTCCCATTTTTCCAACACGAGAAAAGCCGCGCCTTCGCCGAGCACGAAGCCATTGCGCGTGCCGTCGAATGGCCGGCTCGCGCGCTCCGGAGTGTCGTTATCCGTCGAGAGCGCGCCGAGCAGACAGAAGCCCGAGAGGCCGATCGGGTTCAGCATCGAGTCGAAGCCGCCCGCAAGCATCGCGTCCACGTTGCCGCGCCGCATGACTTTCAGCGCGGTGCCGATGGCTTGGCCGCCGGATGAGCACGCAGTGTGCACCGCCGTCGCGTAGCCGCGGATGCCGAAATTCTTCGTGAGCAGCGCAAGCCCGGTGTTCGTCTGGCTGCGACAAAATGCGATCGGGTCCGCCGGGTAGTCGGGGCTCAGCAATTCGTCGGGGTGAAACTCACCATCCGCCGCCGCGTGACGATGCACGCTGCTCAGCTCCTCGAACGACACGCCCATCATCCCCGCGCCGACGACGAACCCCCAGCGCTCCGCGTCTGCCGCAGTCGGGCGGATGCCCGCGTCGGCGAACGCCTGCTCGGCGGCATTCAGCGCGAAACGGTGCGAGCGCGAGGCGATCTTCAGCAGCTTGCGGTCGGCGATCGCATTTTCAAAATCAAAGCCCTTCACCTCCGCACCGATGCGCGTGGAAAAGCCGCTCGCATCGAAAATCGTGATCGGGCCCGCGCCCGATTTTCCGGCGCGCAGCGCGTCCCAAGTCGCCGCCGTCGTGTTGCCGATCGGCGTGACCATCCCTATGCCTGTGATCGCGACGCGCACTCGCTGGCTCATGCCGCACCCTCCGGCGTCAGCTCGACGCGCACCGCACCGAGCCGCCCTTTTTCATTCCGCGTCTCGACGGAAACTTTCAGCGAATCGCCCTCGTGGCGCATCACCTTCGCCTCGATGGTCAGCAGGTCGCCCGGCGAAATAAAGTCGCGCAACTTCATGTCTGCGACCGCGCGCGGAACCCACCGGACGCCGGGGCGCACGGGCACGCCCGCGGCGAGCGCGGTGACGAGCTTGAGGTTCATATTCATGAGCAGGGTGCCGGGAAACACGGGGCGTTTTGGAAAATGGTCGCCGAAGAAAGCAGCGTCCGCCGGAACCTGCAACTTCGCACGTGCGTTTGCCGGAGGGCCATTTTCGATCACCAGATCGTCGAGCGAAAATGCGGGCACGCCCGTGAACGCGCCCGGCACCGCGCCTTCGCCGCGCAGCAGCGCGAGACGCGCGCGGAGCAGCTCGGGATCGTCAAATTCACCAATCGGCACCATCGGCCCCATGCAGTGATGCAGCCGCAGCACCGGCTCGCCGTTCACCGACGCGCAGCCGCCGTAGGCCACGTCGCTGGTGTCCGCGTTTTCGAGTTCAGCGGAAAGTTCGAGCGTGTCGCCGGGGCGCACTTCGCGCAGCAGTTCGACGCGGCCCGCGAGCCCCGCGACCGGGCGGTGCGAAAAATCAATCGCCGCCATCGCCGACCACGCCGCGAGCTGCCCGGTCGCCTCCGCCACAAGCGAAAGCGGAAACCCCGCGTGCGACATCGGAAACTCCGCAAGCGCCGCCGGAATCGCATAGCTCCCGGAAATCCGCACGCCCGGCTCGATCGCAGTGATGCGATCAACGAACGAGAATGCGCGGAAGTGGTGGTCCATGAGTGAACGGTCAATTAGCCTGAACGACGCGGGGGAAATCAACCGCGAAGAACGCGATGCCGCAGTGACTGACCGTAAAGGCCGGCAACCGTGTCCGGCCTCGGCGCTACTTCAGCCACCCGACAATGTCCGCGCGCAGCTTCGCGGCATCTTTGTCGAGGAGATACATCATGTGGCCGCTGTCGTAGGTCGCGATGGTGATGTTCTTGCGCAGGCTGTCCGGGATGGGCATGTGCTCAAGCGAGAAGCGCATCGCGTCCGGCGGCACGGCGAGGTCGCGCAGGCCCTGGCAGACGAGCACGCGGAGGTTTGGGTTTTCCTTCATCGCGCCGGCGAGGCGCGGTTCCATGCTGGCGTAGCGGTTTGAGAAATTTTTGTAGTTCCACGGCAGGCCCGTGAGGATGCGGTAGGGCTGGTCGGTCTCGTAGCCGAGCGTACCGCGCACGTAGGCGTTCGCTGCGGCGCTAAACGGCCCGGCGATGAAGGCGTGGCTCGGATCAAATTCCGGGCTCGATGCGCTGCGGTTGCCATCCTCAGCGAGGACACGACCGTCGAAGCGTCCGATGATTTTCCCCTCCTTCTTCAGCAGCGCCTTGCGGAATGCGCCGGGCGAAATGCGCAGTTCGTGATCCTCGACAAACTCCGTCGTGAGGCCGGTGAAACGCGCGACCTTCTCCGCGATGCGATGGCGCTCGGCGGCGGTAATGGCGCGGCCTTTCAGCAATGCCGTCGCGTATTCGCCAAACGCGAACGTGCGGACTTCGGCGAGGGTTTTTTCGAGGTTCGCGGAAAGTTCGGGAGCGAGCTTGCCGTGGAATGCGGCGGTGGCAGCCAGCGTCGGGAGAAATGTGAGCAGCGGCAGATCGTTCGCGGTGTCGGGCAGGAGCGTCTGGAAATTCAGCAGCCCGCTCACGACGATGAAGCCGTGGAGATACATGCCGTGCTTGTCCTGCAAATATTCGCAGAGGCCCGCGCCGCGGATGCCACCGTAGCTTTCGCCGCAGAGGAATTTCGGCGACATCCAGCGCCCCTCGCGCGTGGCGAAGAGCCGGATGAAATCGCCGCACGCCTCGACGTCTTCGTCCACGCCCCAGAACTGCTCGCCCTTCTCGCCCTTCGCCGGACGGCTCGCGCCGGTGCCGACGGGGTCAATGAACACGAGGTCGGCGACGTCGAGGATGCTGTTCGCGTTGTCGGAAATTTTTCCCAGCACCGCGGGCGTGACGCCATCGGGCGGGAGCGCGATTTTCTTCGGGCCGAGACCGCCGAAGTGCAGCCACACGGCGCTGCTGCCGGGGCCGCCATTGAAGCAAAAAACGATCGGGCGTTTCTCGTCGGTGCCCGCGAGCGGTTTGCCGTCTTCGCCGGTGCGCGCGTAGTACACGAAGAACACATCGGCGCGTGTCGCCCCGTCTTCTTTCAAAAGTGGCAACGTGCCCGTCTTCGCGACGTATTTGATCTCCGCGCCCGCGATGGTGACGCTGCCCTTGCTCCCCTTCGGCTTCTGCTCCTTCGCCTTCTCCTCCTTCTTGTCGTCCTTCTTTTCCGCAGGTTCCTTTTTCTCCTCGGGCTTCGGCTCGTCGGCACGCAGCGGGGATGCGAGGAGCGCGGCGGTGAAAATGGCGGCAGCGGTGAACGGGAATTTCAACATGGAGGCGGACAGAAAACAGAAGCGGTGCGCGCGCTCAATCACCATCGCGCGGGCAGTTTCTTTCTTAATCCTCCTTCATCGGCAGCGCGGCGACACGCTGAACGACGACGAAGAAAAGCTGCTCGCCGAGGCGCGCAAACGCATGGAGGAAGGCCGCCGGGGACGGACGGCGCTCCATGTTCACCACCACCTGCCACTTTCCCATACGAACACCCGACATCCGGGATTGAACGAAACGCCGCTCTCCGCGACAACCCGCCCACCGTCACCATGAAACTCCCCGCACTCTTCCTCGCCGTTTCCATTTCCTCCATCACCGCCGTCGCGAGCGACTGGCCGCAGTTCCGCGGGCCGAACCGCGACGACATCTCGGCCGAGACCGGCCTGCTCAAAAAGTGGCCCGCCGACGGGCCGAAGCGCGTGTGGCTCTTTGACAACGCGGGCATGGGCTACAGCGGCTTCAGCGTCGCGGCGGGAAAACTTTTCACCATCGGCACGCGCGACCAGAAGGAAATCCTCATCGCGCTCGACGCAGCCACCGGCAAGGAGCTGTGGTTCGCGCCCATCAGCGACGTGCTCAGCAATGGCTGGGGCGACGGCCCGCGCGGCACTCCCACGGTGGACGCGGACCGCATCTACGCGCTGAGCGGCACGGGCAATCTCGTCTGTGTGCAGGCGGCGGACGGCAAGGTGCTGTGGACAAAATCCATGGGCGACCTCGGCGGCAAACGGCCCGGCTGGGGCTTCACCGAATCGCCGCTCGTGGATGGCAAGCTCGTCCTCGCCACACCCGGCGGCGAAAAAGGCACGATGGTCGCCTTTGACAAAATGACCGGCGCAGTCGTGTGGCAGAGCGCGGACATCACCGAAGGCGCGCAATATTCCTCCATCGTCCCCGCGACCATCGGCGGGAAAAAGCAATACGTGCAGCTCGTCATGCAGACGCTCTTCGGCGTGGACGCGACGACGGGCAAGCTCGCGTGGCGCACGCCGTGGAGCGGCAAGACGGCCGTCATCCCCACGCCGATCGTGAAGGGCGACGAGGTCTTCGTGAGCAGCGGCTACGGCGTCGGCTGCATGAAGGTGGCCGTGAAGGGCGGCGAGGCGAAGACGGTCTTTCTCAACAAGGATCTCGAGAACCACCACGGCGGAGTCATCCGCATCGGCGACTTCCTCTACGGCCACAGCAAGGGCGGCTGGACGTGCATGAATTTCGCCGACGGCACCGTAAAGTGGGTGGAAAAAGGCGCGCTCGAAAAAGGTGCCGTCACCAGCGCCGACGGCATGCTCTACTGCCTCGGTGAGAAGTCCGGCACCGTCGTGCTCGCCGAAGCATCGCCGAATGGCTGGAGCGAAAAAGGCCGCTTCAAGCTCGACCCGCAGACGACGATCCGGAATCCGAAAGGCGCGATCTGGACGCACCCCGTCGTCGCGAACGGCAAGCTGTACCTGCGCGATCAGAACTACATCTACTGCTACGATGTGAAGAAGTAGGCGCGCATTTCAGAACTCGCGTATCAACATCACGTCGTAGCGCATCTGCGCGCGCAGGGTCTTGATGGTGATGGTCTCGACTTCCACGGCAAATGCGGAGCTGGCGGGCAGCGCGGTGGCGACGAGGGCGAAAGAACGGGGATGCATCATGGCTTGTTGAAAGGTGCGCGCTGACTACTGCGGCGTGCGCGTGCCATTAAGATTTTCCCGTGCGCGAGCGCGGAACGTCGGTAGCCGGGGCTTTCCAGCCCCGGCAATCTTTCGCCTGAAGATTCACGGGGCTGGAAAGCCCCGGCTACCGACGCAGCGCGCCTCACGCCCCGGTCGCAACGTTTTCCGCCGTGGGCGGAGCAGCATGAAAGTGCCCGAGCGGTGTGACGAGATTGCCTGGCAGCGGCCACACTTTTTCCTGGACGCGCGCGGCGAGGTGCTTCGACGTCGCGTAGCCGGCGGAAATCATTTCGAGTTTTGCGTCGAGATTATCCACGTAGTGCAGCGCCCACGCCTCGGGCGTTTTTGGCACGACGGGGCTTCCAAATTGCAGTTCACCGTGATGGCTCGCGAGCAGGTGAAGCAGGTGCAGCCGCACGTCCTCGCACGCGGGATCCAGATGCAGCCAGCCGGCCCACTCGGGCTTTTGCTGGAGCCGTCGCCAGAGCGTGTTCACCACCTCGATGCCGATGGTGATGTGACCGAGCAACTCGCCGCGCTCGTCGAAGGGCATCATGAATCCGTCCACCGGCATCTGGTTTTCCCACAGCTTCCCGCAGTCGTGGAATAGCACACCCGCAGCGAGCAGGTCGCGGTTCAGCGCGGGGTATGCCGATGCGATCGCCATCGCCGAACGCATCATCTGCGCGACATGCTCGACGAGCCCGCCGCGGCGCGCGTGGTGGTTCGCCCGCGCGGCTGCGGCGCGGCGGAAGCGGTCGCCGAAATCATCGAGGAAAAGCCCGCACAGTGCCGCGAGCCGCGGGTCGGTGAGTGCGCGCACGGTCTGATCCAGAAATGCGTAATCCGCAGCCTGCTTGCCGCGGATGTCCAGCGGGCCGTCGAGAAGCTCGGCGAGTTCATCGGGCTTGAGTTCGCGGATCGTCCACCGCTTTGAATCCAGGCCGAAGCCGGGGCTCATCGTGAATTCGCCCTCGACCTCCACGAATGCGCCCGCCTTCGCGTTCTCGCAAAATTCAAACGCCGGCCCGTCGCTCCATGCGCGCAGCGTCAGCTTTGCCCCCGCGTCGGCGAGCACGGCGGCGTAGAACGGCTTGCCCTCGCGGGTGTCCTTGCGCGTGAGCGATTCGACTTGCGCATGAACGCGCGCCTCGACCCGGCCGTCGGCCGCGGCACGCTTGAGCTGCACGATGGGCAGGAGATCCATGCGCGTTTGATCGAGTCCGCGGGCGGGATGTGTCGAGCAGGAAAACGGTGGGACGACGCGTTATCCCTCGCTCCGTGGCGCGCGCACGAGCGCCGCGAGATCCTTCGGCAACGGCGACTCGAAGCGCATCTCCTCGCGCGTGACGGGGTGCGAAAATTTCAACATGCACGAGTGCAGCCCGAGACGGCCCGCGGGATCGCTCTTCGCGCCGTATTTCTCGTCGCCCACGATCGGGCATCCCGCGTCGGCGAGTTGCACGCGGATCTGGTGGCGCCGTCCCGTTTCGAGCGTCAGCTCTACGAGCGATCGCCAGGTGCTCTTCGCGAGCACGCGCCAGTGCGTCACCGCGTGCCGCGTCAGGTCGCTGCGCTTCGCGCTGTGGACGCGGTAGGGATTCGACTCATCGAGGTCCGACTCGAACTTGCCGCTCTCCGCCGCCAGCCTGCCCTCGACGACCGCCTCGTAGCGCTTCTCGAAAGTGTCCCATGATTTTTGCAGCGTCTCCTTCACCAGCGGCGTCTTTGCGAAGACCATCAGCCCCGAAGTCTCGCGGTCGAGCCGGTGGACGATCCACACGCGCTCCTTCGCGCGCGGGTTGCCGAGGCGCAGATATTCCGTGAGCTGGAAATAGGCCGTCTTCTCCGGCTCCGCCTCGCTCGCGATGCTCAGCAGGCCCGACGGCTTATCAATCACGATGAGGTGCGCATCCTCGAAGAACACCTTCATCCC
>Ga0208856_1000612_pt1 | contig 13036 bp, 8 predicted proteins | sample LakMenEpi13Jul12_FD_150690 | JGI IMG/M metagenome (GOLD analysis project Ga0208856, IMG submission 150690) | Freshwater microbial communities from Lake Mendota, WI - 13JUL2012 deep hole epilimnion (SPAdes) | ecosystem: Environmental > Aquatic > Freshwater > Lentic | place: Lake Mendota, Madison...
AGCGGCTGTGCCGCCGAATCGATTCCCCCGCGGTCGGGCTGCTAACTGCCGACGACATGGAAGTCGGCCGCGATCGTGTCGCAGGTGGCCTTGGCAGAGTTGACGACGCCGGGCACGCCAGCTCCCGGATGGGTGCCCGCTCCGACGAGGTAGAGCCCGGGGATGTCTGGGTCGCGGTTGTGGGGGCGGAAGTAGGCACTCTGCGTGAGCGTTGGCGCCACCGAGAAGGCTGACCCGAGGTGGGCGTTGAACCTCCCTGCGAAGTCCACGGGCGTGCAGTGCCGACGGGTCACGATCGCCTTTCGCAATCCCGGAAGGTGCTGCTCGAGCGACTCGAGGATCGCGTCGCCGTAGCCGGTGGCCACCGCCTCCCAGTCGATCGCCGCGTGGCCCAGGTGAGGCACGGGGCTGAGCACGTAGAACGACTCGCCTCCCGGCGGGGCCATGCCCGGGTCGGTGATCGTGGGGGCGTGGAGGTAGAGGCTGAAGTCTTCGGGCAGGTGATGGCCGTGAAAGACGTCGCGCAACAGGCCTTGGAACCGCGGCCCGAACAGGATCGTGTGGTGGGCCAGGTTGGGATACCGCCGGTTGGTGCCGAAATAGAGCACGAACAGCGACATCGACCAGGCCATGCGCTCGAGCCGCCGCTGCCTGCGGCCGGCCGCGGCAACCCCGCGGTAGAGCCTCGAATAGGTGTGGTGGACATCGGCGTTGGAAACGACCACATCGAATGTCTCCGGCGGCCCGCCGGCGGCCTGGACGACGTGCCTGGTCGCACCGCCGCCGGTCTCGAGCGTGACGCGGTCGACCGGAGCCTCGAGGCGGAGCGTGCCGCCGAGATCCTCGAAGAGCCGCACCAGGCCGCGGACGAGCGCCCCGGTGCCGCCCTCGGGAAAGAACACGCCCCACTTCCGCTCGATCCAGTGAATCAGCGTGTAGATGGAGCTCGTCTCCAGCGGATTCCCGCCGACGAGCAGAGGGTGAAAGCTGAACGCCTGCCGGAGGTGTTCGTCTTTGACGAATCGTGAAACGGTCGCGTAGACGCTCCGGTCGGCCCGCAGGCGGGCCAGGTGCGGGGCGGCCCGGAGCATGTCGGTGAAGTGGAGAAAGGGGACGGCGCCGAGCTCCTCGTATCCCTTCTGGAACACCTGCCGCGAGTAATCGGCGAACCTGCGGTAGCCGTCCACGTCCGCGGGGTTCACCCGCCGGACCTGCTCGACCAGCCCCGCCTCGTCGGCGACGTAATCGAAGGCCACACCGTCGCTCCACTGGAGCCGGTAGAGCGGAGTCACCGGCAACAGGCGGACATAGTCGGCCAGCCGCCGGCCGGAGAGCGCGAACAGCTCTTCCAGACAGTGCGGTGCGGTGATCACGGTCGGCCCGGCATCGAAGATATAGCCGCCATCCTCGTAGACGGCGGCCCGTCCACCGGGCTGATCGTGGGCCTCGTAGCAGACCGTCTCGAAGCCCATCGACTGCAGGCGGATGGCCGCGGCGAGGCCGCCAAAGCCGCTGCCGATCACCGCCGCCCGCTTGTGCAAGCCTGTGCCTGACCGCGGCAGACGCGGCCCTGCGACGGTCGCCAGGCTCACGGCAGAGCCTCCGCCTTCGTGGGCTCGTTGGCGATCCGGAGGGCGTCGCAGACCGCAGCCAGCGGGCCGGCTTCGCGGCCGCCGCCCGTCGCGCCGGCGAGCCTGTCGATCGCCCGGTCGAGCCGGGCGTTGATCGCCGTCGCCGCCCGGCGGTGGGTCGCCTCGAACAGATCCTTGGCGAGCGGGCGAAACGCGGCCGGCTGCCCGACAGACCGTCGGAGGCGACGCTGCCAGGCTGCGAACTGCCCGGCCGACAGCTCGCTGGCGGCCCAGGCCCAGGGCCAGGTGACGCGGCGGTTGCGCAGGTCGTCGCACCGATCCGACCCGTCGAGCAACTCGCAGAGCTCGTCGAGGTCGTTTTTCATCTGCAGGCAGATGCCCACTCGGCAGCCGAAGGCGGCCACGGCTTGCAGCGTCGGCGGATCTCCCCCGGCGGCGTGGGCCCCGCACCAGGCTGCCAAGGATGCGAGGCGGCCCGTCTTCCACCGCGAGATCGCCAGCGCCGTCACCTGGGCCTGCCGCGGCGTGACTTCGTCGATCCGGGTGGCCAGGTCGAGCGCCTGACCCTCATGACACTGCCGGGCCACCGTGATGCACCTGCCCACGAGCGCCGCCGACCGGGCGGGATCGTCCAGGGCGGCCGCCGCCAGCTCGAGCGCCCGGAAGTACATCCAGTTGCCGGCGTTGACGGCCCGGGCCGGCCCGATCACCTGGTGCAGTGCCGGCTGGCCGCGGCGGGTGAGCGAGTCGTCTTCGAAGTCGTCGATCACGAGCGAGCCGGCATGCAGCATCTCGACCGCATCGACGATCAGCGCGGGAGCCGCCGAGCGGCCGCCGGCGAATGCATAGGCCCGCTCGAGGAGGGTCGCCCGCAGCCGCTTGCCGCCCACGCCGGGATAGAGATCGGGGGTGAGTTGGAGAGCTTTGGACCAGCCGTGCCGGGTGCGGGCGGTCTGGTGCGACGCGCCAGCGAAGCCGAGAGGATGTGCAGTCATGTCGCCACCGGACCAGGGAGTGAGACGAACGACCGGGCAAACCGCATCGGAGCCAGGCCGGAGGGCGGCCAGCCGATCACGATCCGAGCTGCATCGGTGAACGTGAAGCGATGAGCGTAAAATCGGGCAATGCGCTCTTCCGGCAGCACGCGGTAGAACCGCTGAAAGATCTTCCAGCGGTCTGCGGGCCTGACCAGGCAAAACAGCAGCCGGTTGAGAAAGCGGGCGAAGCCCCGCCGCAGCCGGTCCTCCGCGGCGGCCCCGGCGATCGCCGCGGCAGCCTGGTCTGGGCGGGCCCGGGCGACGAGCTCCGCGAAGCGAACCGCCAGCGGCATCGAGTATCCCGTGGCGGCGTGGTACCAGCCGCCGGCATAGCCGCCGGCCAGCGACGGCCCCTCTCGCCTGGCTGCGGCCGCATAGGGCATCGGGAGACAACCCTGCTCGGTTCGGATCAGTCGTGCGGATGGTGCGCCGGCCTCGGCCAGCCGCGTCGCGATCAGCTCGACGGCCCGCGATTCGTCACAGGCCGGCTCCTCATGGAAGCGCGTGTATTCGAGCAGCACGCGGTCGGGCCCCAGCGGCAACTCGTAGAGAAACTCGAAGCCGGCGGCCTGGTCTGCCCGAACGTCCATGACCGTCGGTTCCGCTGCCGGCCAACGCCCTGAGGTTTCATACTCATAACCGATGAAGGTCTGGTAGCCAGCTCCGCCCGGCGACGCCGTCCGAGCCGTCCGCCCACGACAGTCAAGCACGTCCCGGCAGGATATGTCGGCGGTTCCGCCGAGCCTCACGGTGGTCGGCGAAAGGATCTCGCACGTCTCGCCGGTGCGAATGACGAGTCGGCCGGGGCGAGCCGTCCCTTCCACTCCGCCTGCCAGCGACAGCGTCGCCTCGCGAAGGCGGTCGGAGGTGATCGTCGCGTAGGGGAGATTGACCCGCCGCGACAGCCCTGGAAAGCTGACGCGATAGCCGGGCCAGCGGCAGGAGACCAGCGGATCGAACCAGCCTCGCGCCCCCTCGGCGACGTCCGTTTCGTGAAACGACCACGTGTGATTGCCGCACAGCTCAGCGGCCCGTTCCACAAGCAGGACGCTTGCTTCCGGCCGGTGCCAGGCCAGCGCATGGGCCAAGAGGCAGCCCTGGAGGCCACCCCCCACGATGCAATAGTCGAAATCCGGGGCCGCAGTGATCGGGGAAACGGTCATGCGGGGCTCCCGACGTGAAGCGGCTGCGTCGTTCGCCGCCGCAGAGCCGCATCGAGCAGCGGGGCGATGCCATGCAAGACGAGGTGCGGGACGGCCACGGCGCTCAAACCGATGAAGGTCGCTTGGATGAGCGTTTCGTTCCAGCCCGACCCGCCGAGCACGAGCGCCGCCGCCAGCCCGACGAGGGCGATCGCACCCACGGTCAAGGGCGCGAGGCTCGTGGCCAACTCGGGCCAGCTCTCGCCAAGTTCGCGGCGGAGTCGTTTGAGGCCCCGGGCCGAATGCCAGCCGCAAAAATAGACCGGGAAGCTCACCAGCGGACTCGCCACGGCGAAGAGCACCACCAGCGACGCGACGAGTGCGTTGTCGATCCACAAGAGCTGCCGCACCCGCCCGCTCCTTCTGGCGGCCATCAGACCCTGGAGCGCCCAGGCGACAGCCGCAATCGGCAGCATGATCCATGAGCAGGCCGTCAGCAAGCTGGTGGCGTGCTGGATGGCGGGGCCAGAGCCCCCCGGCGCGACCAGGCCGAGAATCTCGCCGACCTCGCGGCCCTGAAACACCAGCGGCGTCCAGATCACGAGCCCTCCGCGAGCGAATCGAAACACCGGCCGCAGGATTCGTGGGCCGATCGGAAGCCGTGATTCCTCCTGGCCGAAGTGCCAGGCCGACGCCAGGAAAAACGCCACGATCGTGGCAGCCGGCGCGACGAACCAGCCGCACACGACCACCACCGCAACTGCCAGATACACGGCGAGAAACACCGGCAGCCATGCAACCCCCAGCACCGGCTCGAGTCGCGGCCGGGCAAAGCGATGATCGGCCGCACCGTGCGGCAGCCCGACCATCGCGACGAGCAGCGCCAAAACGCCGGCCGTGACACTGGCCACGGCCGCAGAAAAAAAGCACGCGGCCCCGATCATTGCCCAGCAGAGCAAGATTACCGAGGCCGCGTGCATATCATCACTCTTCCGTCGCAAGAAGGAAGGTCCGATCAGGCCGTGGCATACGCCTCGTGCGCTGCCGTCTTCGTGCTCTTGGCCCGGGCGATCAGATAGATCAGCACGCCAAATCCAGCCTTGGCGGTCATGTCGGCGATCGCGTATCCAATCTGCAGCCCCACGACGCCATTCGCCCCAACGATGCCGTTGGCCGCATTCGCGGTGCCAGCCTTCGCCGCGAGGGCTTCGGGCGTGCCACCGAGCGCGTAGGCGATCGGGTACACCGCCCACGTGACCAGGATCACCAGCCGGGCGATCTCGAGGAGCCTGCGGGCCGCGGGCGGTTGGCTGTCGAGCGAGTTCGTCAGCTCCGTCCAGAGCACATACAGGATGTAGAAGAAGGGGATCGACGACAGGCCGCCCCAGACGACTCGCTCGGACCACCGCGCCGGATCCGAGATCACCTCGCCCGGATAGCCGAGGGCGATCATCAACGCCGCCGCGATCACCAGCCGTGTCAGCAGGCTCGTCGCCTTGGCAGCCGGCAGCCGGAGAACGGCCACGAGCTCGACCATCAACAGCGGCACGGTGAGGATCCAGTCGGCATACCGATAGAAGTCATTGAAGGCGGCGCCGCTGCCCTTATAGCCACCGTCCGCCAGCGTGTAGGCGTCGTGCCAGCTGTGGCGAATCATGAAGTAGTGATAGCAGGCGATCGACACCACCAAGCCCGAAACGAGCAGGGCGGGCCGGTATTCCGGATCGACATGCGCGCGAGCCATGAACAGGAACAAGGCGGCCGCTCCCATCGTCGCGACCGTCATCGAAAAAATGTTGTCCACAGCGTTGTACTGGAACACCGACAGGTCGGGCATCGCCGACCCCAACAACAGCAATCCTTCAATCATCGCTTCACCTATTTCGTGTGATGTTGAAACAAAAATTTGCCGCTTCACTATTGCAACGGCAGTCGCCAGTTTCTTAGGCAAGCCGCGTTAAACTGGCCACTGGCAACTCACTTTGCCCTTGTGACCGGCCCTTCACGCCTCCCCCTCGCGGAAACTGGCGAGATGATAGACCGCACGGGGACACTTCTGCAAGCCGGGAACCAGCCCACGAGCACGATCTGCCGGCAGCCGGACCGCGTCACTCGGCAGCCCCGCTCTGGATGGCTGCCTCCTCGCCCGGTGCGGCGTCTTATCCCAACACGTTTTCCAGCACCTCTTCCGCCACATAGATCGGCAGGTTCGGCTCGCAGGTTACGGCCACCGCGATCGCGTCGGACGGCCGGGCGTCGATCTCCACGATTTCGCCGTCCTTCAAGACGCGGATCGTGGCGAAGTAGGTGTGTTCCTTGAGTTCGCTGATCACGACGTCCTGGAACTCGCCGCCGAGCAGTTCAACGGTCGCCACGAGCAGATCGTGCGTGAGCGGCCGGGGCGATTGATGGTGCTTCACCCGCCGGTCGATGCTCGTGGCCTCGAATAGGCCGATCAGGATCGGAAACGTGCGGTCGCCCTCGACCTCCTTGAGGTAGACCACCTGCTGGTCGTTGATCTCGCTGATGATGATCCGCGAGAGTTCCATCTGGACGCTCATGTTTCGGCTCCGGCGTGCGGCTCGAGGGCGTGCGACGGTTACGACCGCCTGCGTCCACCCTGTGGGAAATCGTACCCGAAAAGCGAGGGCGTTTCATGTGGGGCGACCGTCCCGGTCGCCGAGCGGGCCCACCTCCAGGCAAGCGGGACGCTTGCCCCACATGGACCGTGCCGATGGCAAGCGGGACGCTTGCCCCACATGGGCCGTGTTAGTGCTTGCGCCGCAGGGCGGCGAGCGTCTCGAGGCCTTTCGCCAGCTTTGCCTCGAGTTCGGCGAGCTGCTCCCGCTCCTTCTGCACGACCTGGGGCGGTGCCTTGGCGGAAAACTTCTCGTCGGCGAGCTTGGCCTGTTTGGCCTTGATGAAGCCGGCCGTCTTTTCGTTTTCCTTCGTGAGCCGGATGATCTCAGCCCCCACGTCGATGAGGTCGGCCAGATCGACGAACACGTCGCAGCCGGCGACGGTCGCCGTCGCGGCCCCGGCGGCCCCGATCGCGTCAGGGCCGGCGGCCGTGATCTCCGCGACTGCCATCGAGGCCAGCGACGCGTGCATCGGGGCGAGCAGGTCGCTCATGTCTCGTGACGCCCGGATCGCCACCTTCACCTGCGTGCGCGGTGGCACGTTCTGCCGGGAGCGAATCTCGCGGATCGCCCCGACCACGGCCAGGAACGTGCCAAACTGCCGCTCCGTGCGGTCGTCGATCCACGCTGCTGGTGGCGTGGGCCAAGCTGCGGTCATGATCATGGAGGAGAGGCCGGCCGCGTCCCACGGCAGCCGCCGACTGCCGGCGATCTCGTGCAGATGCTGCCAGATCTCTTCGGTGACGAACGGCATGATCGGGTGCAGGAGCCGGAGGATCGTGTCGAGCCCGAGGAGGAGCATCGCCTGGGCCTGCGGCCGCGTCGCCGGATCGGCAAGCCGCGCCTTGCAGAGTTCGAGATAGGCGCTGCAAAACTCGTCCCAGGCGAAGGCGTAGAGAATGCGGGCCGCCTCGGCGAAGCGATATTCGTCGATCGCCTTCGTTGCATCGCGGGTGACGCTCGCCAGCCGGCTGGCCAGCCAGCGATCTTCGAGCGCTGCGGGGCTCCCGCCGAGCGACCCAGCCTCGAAGCCTTCCAGGTTCATGAGCACGAAGCGGGTGGCGTTCCAAAGCTTGTTGGAGAAATTCCGGCCCGACTCGAATCGCTCGGAAAGGGCTGGCCCGCGGGGCAAGGCCAGGTCGTCCGGCTTCATCGCCCACTGCGTCCGAAACGCTCCTTTGCACTTCGGGCACTCGATCCGAGGAAGCATCCTGTTCTGCACGGTCTGCTCGATGCGGGCCTCGCAGTGCGGGCACTGAAACTCGACCGGCATCCGCACGTCCTGCGTCTCGGTGGCCATGCTCACCATGCCGAATCGCAGCGCGTCGGCCCCGAGGGCCTCGATCACGTCCACCGGATCGACGCCGTTCCCCTTGCTCTTGCTCATCGTCTCGCCGTAGCGGTCGAGAATCTTGGGGTGGATCGCGACGTCGCGAAACGGAATCTTTCCGGTGTCGAAGATTCCCATGATCACCATCCGGGCGACCCAGAGCGTGATGATGTCGCGGCTGGTGACGAGCGTGCTCGTGGGATAGAAGCAGGCGAGCTCGGACGTGGCGGCGGGCCAGCCGAGCGTCGAGTGCGGCCAGAGCGCTGAGGAAAACCATGTGTCGAGCACGTCTGGATCGCGGACGAGCGGCTGGCCCGCGATCGCCTCGAGGCCGAGCGTTTCATCGCGGGAAGAGACGTGCCAGCCGGAGCCGCCGTCGCTGGTCCAAGCCACGCCGTCGCGGCCGGCAAGAGCTTTTTTGAGGTCGGCCTCGGTCACGCCCTCCACGTGCCAGATCGGAATCCGGTGGCCCCACCACAGCTGCCGGCTCACCGGCCAGTCGCGCTTCTCGCCGAGCCAGTCGAGATAGCTCTTTGCATAACGCTCCGGAAAGATCCGCACGGAGCCGCTCGTCACCGCGTCGAGCGCAGGCTGGGCGATCTCGTCCATGCGGATGAACCACTGGTCGGCGAGGTAGGGCTCGATCGGAGTCTTCGAGCGGTCGGAATGCGCGAGTTCGATGATCCGGTCTTCCACCTGCACGAGCTGGCCGGCGGCGTCGAGATCGGCCACCACCTTCGTGCGGGCCTTCGGGATCGTGAGCCCGGCGTACGGCCCCGCCTCGGCGTTCAGCGTGCCGTCGGGGTTCAGAATGTTGACCATCGGCAGGCTCTGCCGGCGGCCGACGTCGTAGTCGTTGGGGTCGTGGGCCGGGGTGATCTTCACGCAGCCCGAGCCCATCTCCGGCTTCGCCCACTCGTCGGCCACGAGCGGGATCGCCCGGCCGAGCAGCGGCAGCCGCACCTTGCGGCCAGCGCGGGCCATTGCGGCGAGCGTTTCGAGGACGGGGAGGAGTTCGGTGCGACGAACTGCCAGATCGTCGAGCGCCCGGTCGATCTCCGGATGTTCCTTCGGGTTTGCCTGCGCCCGCTTCTCGTGAAGCGCTTGCTCGGCGGCAGCGAGTGCGACAGCCGGGGCCGGATGGACGGCCACGGCCGTGTCGCCGAGGAGCGTCTCGGGCCGCGTGGTCGCCACGGTCACGCTCGCGGGCTCACCTGGCTGGGGATCGACCACGACGTAGCGAATGTGCCAGAAGTGGCCCTTCACCTGCTCGTGAAACACCTCGTCGTCGCTGACGGCGGTCTGCAGGAAGGTGTCCCAGTTCACGAGCCGCTTGCCGCGGCGCACGAGACCCTTTTGGAAGAGGCGGAAGAACGCCTCGCGGACGGCCGCCGCGCACTGGTCGTCGAGTGTGAAACGAGTCCGATCCCAGTCGCAGCTCGCCCCGAGGTCGCGGAGCTGGCCGAGGATCCGCTTCTCGTACTGCTCTTTCCAAGCCCAGATGCGTTTCACGAGCTGCTCGCGGCCGAGGTCGTGCCGAGAGAGTTTTTCCTCCTCGAGGAGCCGCCGCTCGACGACCGCCTGCGTGGCGATGCCCGCGTGGTCGGTGCCGGGCATCCAGAGCGTGCGATAGCCCTGCATCCGCCGGGTGCGCACGAGCACGTCCTGGAGCGTGTTGTTGAGGGCGTGGCCGAGATGAAGTGCGCCCGTCACGTTGGGCGGCGGAATGACCATCGAAAACACGGGCCGCGTGTCGCCTGGGGCAGCCGGCTCCGCATGCCAGGTGCGTGCGGCATCCCAGAGGGCCCGGCAGCGGGCCTGGGCGGCCTTGTGGTCGTATTGCTTGGGCAGTTCGTGCATGATGATCCCGGGCTCGAAAACCTGCGAATGTAGCGAACGCCCGTGCGGTTTCGCCAGCATGATCGCCGCCGCAGCCCAGTCACGAAGGAGGATTCACGATGGCCTGGCTGCAGGAGCATGTGCAGCTTGCCCCGCGGCGGCGCGGGTTTCACCTGATCACGCGCGAGGTCGAGGCGGCGCTGCCAGGGCTCTCGCAGGTGCAGGTTGGGCTGCTCCACGTGTTCATCCAGCACACCTCGGCGAGCCTGTGCATCAACGAGAATGCCGATCCCGACGTGCCGCGCGACCTTGAGATGGCGTTCAACGCGATCGCCCGTGAAGACTTTCCCTACGTTCATACGGCCGAAGGAGCCGACGACATGCCGGCCCACGTGAAGGCGGCGATGCTCGGCAGTTCCGTCACGGTGCCGATCGCCAACGGCCGCCTGTGCCTCGGCACCTGGCAGGGAATCTATCTCTGTGAGCATCGCGACCACGGCGGCCCGCGCCGGCTCGTGCTCACGGTCCACGGAGAGTTCGCCACCATGTCGGCGACGTAAATCTGTCACGAGCGCTGTCGCTGAGGCGTTTTGCGATCATTACAGTAGGAGGGGAGTGCGGGTAACGATTCGCTGCCCCACGCCGCCCATCGACCCGGGGAGGCGAGGGGGTCGGCGAACGCTCGAGGAGCCTTGGGCCGCCGCGGCCCACGCGACAAGACTTTTGCCGCCCCCGAGCCGGTTTGTCGCCACAACGGCTTGCCCAACTCGAATGCATCAGAGGTATAAAACATGAAGGCCGGTTACGGAGTTTCTTTCGCGTCGGTGTTCGCGATCATCCTCACGACGCATGCGCTCGCCGCCGAGCCGGCCCGGCTCGAGCTTCGGCCTCATGACCATGTGGTGTTTGTCGGCAACACCCTCGCCGAGCGGATGCAGTATTTCGGAAACTTCGAGACGCTGCTGCACGCGAGGTTTCCGCAGCACGAGTTGTATGTCCGCGACCTCGGCTGGTCGGCCGACGAACTCACGATCCGCCTGCGGAGTCAGGGCTTCGCCGACCACGGCAGCAACCTCGTCGATCATGCGCCTGACGTCCTGATCGCGATGTTCGGGTTCAACGAATCGTTTGCCGGGCCGGCCGGGGTGGCGAAATTCGAGAAGGATCTGGCAGCGTTCGTCAAAAATCCCTTTTCGATCGATCGCTACAAATCGCCCGGTGGCAACTGGGACAAAGCGGCCGGCGAACGCACGCTTTCCGCCCCGACGAAGCCCGTGCGGCGGGTCGTGCTCGTGTCGCCCACGGCCCACGAGAACCTGAACAACCCTCATCTCCCCGATGGTGCCGACGCGAACAAGAACCTCGCTCTGTACACCGAAGCCATGCGGAAGGTGGCGGCCCGGGAAGGGACAGTGTTCGTCGATCTCTTCACGCCAAGCCTCGCGGCCATGCAGCGTTCGGCCAAGCCCTGGACGATCAACGGCATCCATATGAACGCCCACGGCGACGCCGAGATGGCGAAGCTGCTTGACGCCGGTCTCTTCGGCCCGACAGCAGCCACCGCGACGATCGACATGGGCAAACTGCTGGCCGCCGTGAACGAGAAGAATCTGCAGTTCTTCTACGACCACCGCGGCGTGAACGGCTGCTACATCTATGGCGGCCGCAAGAACCCCTACGGCACCGTAAATTTTCCCGCCGAGTTCAAAAAGCTCCGGGCCATGACGGCCGTCCGCGATCGCCGGGTCTGGGACGTGGCCCAGGGCAAGCCCGTGCCCGAACGAATCGACGATTCCGGCACGGGAGAGATCCCGCCGGTGGAGACGAACGTGAAGTCCCTGCCGCCGGCGACGACGCCGGCAGAGTCGCAGGCGATGATGGAGATCGAGGACGGTTACGAGGTGAACCTGTTCGCCTCCGAGGTAGAGTTTCCCAATCTCGCCAATCCCGTGCAGATGGCGTTCGACGCCCGCGGCCGGCTGTGGATCGCCACCATGCCCTCGTATCCGCAGTATTTCCCGGGCACGCACGTGGACGACAAGATCCTCATCTACGAAGACACCGACGGCGACGGCACGGCCGACAAGGAAACGGTTTTTGCCGATGGCCTGCATCTACCGACGGGCCTCGAGATCGCCGACGGCGGCTGCTACGTAGCGCAGGAGCCGAATCTCGTGTTCTTGAAGGACACGAACGGCGACGGCAAGGCCGACGTCCGCGAGATCGTGCTCGACGGCTTCGACTCGGCCGACTCGCATCATGCGATCAGCGCGTTCGCGAGCGACCCCGGTGGCGGCCTTCTCCTGATGGAAGGCACGTTTCACCAGACGGCCGTAGAGACGGTCCGCGGCCCGAAGCGGTGCTCGAACGCCGGCATCTTCCGCTACGACCGGAAACGCGAGCAGTTCGACGTGTTCGTGTCGTATGGCTTCGCGAATCCGTGGGGGCAGACGTTCGACCGCTGGGGCCAGTATTTCGTGGCCGACGCCTCGGGCGGGGCCAACTACTTCGGCACGGCCTTCTCGGGCGACGTCGACTATCCGCAAAAGCACGGCAGCCTGAGGCAGTTTCTGCAGAAGCAGTGGCGGCCGACCTCGGGCTGTGAGTTCGTGTCGAGCCGACAGTTTCCCGACGACGCCCAGGGCAACTACCTGCTCAACAACTGCATCGGGTTCCAGGGTGTGTTGCAATACAAAATGCGGGAAGACGGCTCCGGCTACGCCGCCGATCCGGTCGATCCGCTGCTCAAGTCGAACGACCCGAACTTCCGGCCCGTGGACCTCGAATTCGGTGCCGACGGCTGCCTGTATGTGGTCGATTGGTACAACCCGCTCGTGGGCCACATGCAGCACTCGCTGCGCGATCCGAATCGCGATCACGCCCACGGCCGAATCTGGCGGGTGAAGGCGAAGGATCGGCCGCTCGTGGTGTCGCCCAAGATCGCCGACGAGCCTGCGTCGCGGGTGCTCGATGCCTTGAAGACCTACGAGGATCGCACGCGCTACCGTGCCCGGGCCGAGCTGCGGGCCCGGCCGGCTGCAGAGGTGATCCCCGCGGTCGAAGCCTGGATCGCGGGTCTCGATGCCAAGGATCCTGAGTTCTGGCACCACCTCACCGAAGCACTCTGGGTGTATCAGGGACAGGACGTGGTCAATGCCGCGTTACTCGACCGGCTGCTCGCCGCGCCGGAGCCGAATGCCCGCGCGGCGGCCACGCGGGTGCTGTCCTTCTGGCAGGACCGGGCCGGCGATGTGTCTGGCAGACTGCGGAAGCTGGTGGCCGATGAGCATCCGCGAGTGCGGCTGGAGGCGTTGCGGGCCCTGAGCTTCCGCCGCGATCAGGAGGCGATCAACATCGCCATCGAGTCGCTCGTGATGCCGCAGGACGACTATCTGGGCTATGTGTTTCGCGAGACGATGCAAACGCTCTCGCGCCGTGTGCCGCCGGCAGTGGCGGG
>Ga0208856_1000613_pt1 | contig 13006 bp, 14 predicted proteins | sample LakMenEpi13Jul12_FD_150690 | JGI IMG/M metagenome (GOLD analysis project Ga0208856, IMG submission 150690) | Freshwater microbial communities from Lake Mendota, WI - 13JUL2012 deep hole epilimnion (SPAdes) | ecosystem: Environmental > Aquatic > Freshwater > Lentic | place: Lake Mendota, Madison...
TATGCAAACATAACATGTAGATGTTATCAAGATACATTAGATGAAGTATATAAGAATAAAAATATTTATGGTATATCTATAGATGGTTTGATTACATCAATTGATGGTTTAGGAGATATAAAAGAACTCAGAATAAATCATAATCATAAAATCTCAGAAATTAATATACCTAGTTTAGTAAAACTATCATCTATCTCTACAAGTATAGTAAATATAAATACTTTGATTAATTTGAGACATCTAGTTTTCCGTGAAACTAATCATTTAATTGATATAACTATGTTGACAAATTTAGTTACTTTAGATTGCAGTTGTTGAGAATCTGATCGATTATTTACAACAAGATAAAATTATAATCTGATAAAAAAAATGAATACATGAATATTATCTAATAATCATGCTTAATATCAAGACTTTACCTATTGATATCATTTCACTTATCACTATTAATTTAGAAGTACCCGATGTTATACATCTGAAAATGGCTCTGAATTATAGAAATAGTGTTGAATTACCATGTAGATATACGATATATAAATCAACAGATCTACGTATAGATAATAAATACAAAAAGTATATGATCGCATTAGGAAATATAAGATATATACAACCTTCAGGAGAAGAAATAATAAATATAACTATAAATCATATAAATGATGATAGAATTCCAATGACTATAGATGATATGAAGGATTTTTATGGAATAAATATAAATAAGTTTATACCAAATTTACCTCAATTACCAAATGTTAAATGTTTGTTTATTACAAACGAGGTTTTTGATATATCAGAATGGTCTCATTTAAAATCGTTAAAGTTTAATCTTAAGGAGTTTAAATTAGATAATAAATTAGTTAAACTAACTAAATTAACGTATTTAGAGACATCAAATTGTCTCGATCAATTAGACTTAAGATATAATACTAAACTTTTAGGATTACAAACAAGAGGATCAATATTTAACGATGAAAATTATATAGTATTATGTAAATTGAGATACTTGAATATAGTAAGTAATGATTTTATTACTTATATACCTAAATTACCAAATTTAGAAATATTAAACTGTACATCTGCGTCTAAACTAGAACGTATTGATGATCAACCATCATTAAAAGTATTAATATGTTGTTGTTTAAAAGATATAAATATAAATAATTTAACAACTATAGAATATCTAGATTGTAGTTATGCAAAATTTGTTGACATATCAAATCTTCGTAATCTAAAATATCTAAATTGTGAAGAAACCTCTATAAAAACGATAAATAGTTTAAACTTAAAAGTTTTATCATGTTATAATTGTTTATCTATCGAATTAAATAATCTTAATAATATTATATATCTTAATTGTGGTTCGACAAATATAAACTATGTCAATAATATGACTGAATTAGAGTATTTATTTTGTAGAGATACTAAAATAATTGATGTATTTAGATTAAAGAAGTTGAAGATTTTATGTTGTAATTATACTAAAATAAAAGATATTAGTCAATTAACTAATTTAAAATTTATATCTCATTTTGGTAATAAAAATCTTGAGAAATTAGCGGAGAATGATAGGAATTATTTTATGACGACAATAAAGAAATATAAGAACGAATATATATATGATATTATAGATAAATTATTATATGAGATAGAACACTTAAGTTAATTATTTTTTTGATTGTTTATCAATGATGAATATTATTATAACAAAAAATAAATAAATCACTTGAAGATGTACCTCTGATCTTTCATAATTGTGATATTAATGATCGTACAATTAGTCTGATCAGATATTAATAGTAAATGGAAAATTTTTTCATATGGAAATTATTATATGTCTAAATCAAAAGATAGACCATATATCATTCATGTGTAATAAAATTGAATCATTATTTTTTTAATACAATACTAATATGACTACTCTTACACTCCAAGATATGCCTGATGATATACTTGAACTTATATATAGTAATTTATCTCTATATGATTCAATACAAACAAATATAGCACTACATAAACGTATAATTAAATCAAAAATATTAAGACTAGATAATATTGAAATTTTTCATAAAATACCTCATAATTATCATCCATATATATTTATAAATAAAGAACCTGAGTTATATATATTTGAGTATATTCTCAAAAATACAAACATATATGGTATTAATATGAAACGTAATGTTAATTATTTAAGTACATTTTCTAATATAAAAGAACTAATAATTAAAAGACATAAAGGAATAAATCTTAATATGTTAACAACATTAGAAGAATTAAATTGTAGCGAAAGTATCGTTCATGAACCATTAACTTTAACTAATCTAAAACAATTAATATGTTTAAGCTCTAATATAACAAATATTAGTTTACTTACTAAATTAACTCATCTTGATTGTCCGATTACTAAAATATGTGAAGTTAATGATTTAGTTAATCTAACATATTTAAATTGTTATTTAACACCAATAAGTAATGTTAGTAATTTGATTAATTTGATTGATCTTAATTGTTCAGATACAAATATAACCAATGTTAATATGTTGGTTAATTTGAGATATTTAGTATGCTTGAACACTAAGATTAAAGATGTTAGTAAACTAGTCAAATTAAAATATTTAAATATGAATGAATATATAGATAATGTGGATACATTGACAAATTTAGAAGTTTTATCATGTAGTTATAATCGTCATATAAAATCGATAGGTAATTTACCTAAATTAACAAGACTATATTGTAATTATACTAATATTAGTGATATATCTCACTTAACTAATCTAGAAGTTTTGTATTGTGGATCAACTAAAATAATAGATGTAAGTGCATTAACTAAATTAAAATCTATTGAATTTAATGATACTATTATAAAAGATTTAAGTCAATTAAATAGTTTAACAAATATACAATTCGAAAGATTAAATTGTGTATATTATAAAGATGAAGATAGATGGATCGTGATGATGAGAAAAAATATATCCGATATTACACTTCCTGAACATATTAAAGAAATAATAAAATTACACGAATAAAGAATTTAAATTATTATTTTTTGTTATAAAATATGGAAGAACTCAACGATAACTTATACACAGAATATATTAATGGTAAGTTAATTACATTTAATGAATTTTTACATATATATGACAAGATTAAAGAGAATGATTACCAGTTTGATGTGAAGTATACATTAACTCCTGTAGAACCATATTTAGAAACTGATCATTATGTTTTAGAACATAATCCATCATGTAATAACTATGATTATGTTAAGAGTATATTAGACAAAAATAAAGATGCTATATTATTCACTACATATAATGATTATAATAAAAATTATGATTGTTATAATATAAATACAATTACTTTACCTAATTATAGAATTAATAGTATACATTACAAAGAATATTCATTATTTGATCACATTTTCTATATCTATCCAAAAAAATATGTAGATCAAAAGTATTGTATATTAAATCAAAGAAGATTTAGAAATTGTATGATCACATATCCATTTAAAATGAATAAGATAGAATATAATACTCAATATAACTTATATAACTTTAAAGAATATAAAATGATATCTAATCCTAAGAATCAACAAGGAATATCTAGAGTATTTGGTATTAAAATGATATTAATAGATATAGATGGAACAAAAGATAAATGGTATGATAAATTGATCACTGAGAATAATGTAAAGTTTAATAGTTAGATTATATGTTATTTATATTACGGAAATCTATACATATCAACTTGTGGATAATCATCATTTTCAACATATCTAAATTTTAATTTCTTTAATAAATTACTCGAGATACTGTTATCACAAAATGCACAAAACTGATGAAATGATAGTCAAAAGATTTATACCATTATATGTTTTATTAGAGTTAAATGAAGATGGATCAGAAGGAGTATTATCTTAGATATTAGACATATTATTTTTTTTGATAAAAAATTGAATAGATTACACTTACATATAATTATAAGACAATATGACAACTTCACAAGAAACGATGTCAAACACTCAAGAACAATCAATCAACTTCAACAATTTACCGATAGACGTTCTTGAAATTATATACAGCAAATTATCTTTATGTGATACAGTTAACACTAACCTTTCTATACACAAAAATATAAAAATATGCAATATAACTAGTATAATGGATATTAATAAATTACAATGTATCCCTCAATGTTATCACAAGTATATAATTATAACTGATATTGTTACTCAAGAAATTATAGATACGTTGTTATCAACAACATCTGTATATGGAGTGTATATAAGCAATTCTGTATCTAATATAGAACCAATAAAAACTATAAAAATATTATATTGTTCGTTTAACACACGTTTGACTAATCTCAATAATATGAGTATGTTAACTAAATTAGTATGTCGTTATTCAACAATAACTGATATATCTCAATTAGTTAATCTAACATTCTTAGATTGCGAACATTCTAATATTAGAGATATCAGTAAATTAGTTAATCTTACTTGGTTAAGATGTAGTTTTAGTAATATAACTGATATATCTAAACAAACAAAGTTAACTGATTTAAATTGTAGCCATAGTTTAATATCTAATATAGATACATTAATTAATCTTGAAATATTAATATGTAATAATTCATCTATAACAAAAATAGGATTATTACATAAACTGAAATGTCTTATTTGTAATGATACAAATATCACTGATATATCTCACTTAACAAGTTTAGTAGAAATAATTTGTAATAACACAAAAATAAAAGATATTAATAACTTGTCAAAATTAATAGTAGCTGAAATTAAAGGTACTGAAATTAAAGACATAAGTAAATTAGTCAATCTAAAAAGTTTAACAAGTGATGATGCATCTTTATGTTATAATTCTATATCACGTTTAATGGAAAATGTTCATGTAGTTAAAGATTATAAGATAAAATTACCTGAACATATGGATGTATATGCAAAGATATACTCATTGATTAATTATGGAGATATAGTTAACTAATAAATTGATAAGTTAATATACACTTATTATTTTTTTTTGTTTATACTTAAAGAAGATATTAATAAGATGAAAATATCTAGATGAGTTTAATTATGCTTTTATATATGTCATCGCTATTCAAGTATTTATATTTCTTAAACCTCTTATCTTTCTTAAATCTATTTATATGACGTTCCATATCAGTAACACCAGCACAATCAAATCCATTTCTTATACCATATTGTACTGATAATATTTTATGTATCTTTGAAAAGTGAGTCTTACTCTGAAATAGTTTAACTATATTTTTGTAATTATCGTGTAAACATTTGATAGTTCTTAAGTTATATCTTGTCCATAAAGTTTGAGCGTCTACTTTAATTAGATAACCGTGTTTCACTTTAGACCACAACGAGTTAAAACCTCCATGAAAGAATCCTACAAATATTATAATTTTATTTCTATATTTACGTAATACTTTATCTAAATCTTTCTTGTTTAATTTTGCTAGCTCCAGATGATACTTATTTGTGATCATTTTGTATTTTTTTAATAATTTGATAGCATTAGGATCATCTATATCATCAGTATCTATTACTTTTATATTTTTATTTTTACTCAATCTTTTACCTAGAGTAGTTTTACCACTACCACTTAGTCCAGCTATATGAATTATCATTTAATATTTATATAAAATTTAAATAATTATATTTTATTTTTTTCAATAAAATATAATATAAAGGGAACGTGATATATATATAATGTATAGACATTTTGTAGATAACACGATAAAAGAATTTCAATATAATAATGAAGAAGAAATAAATAGATTTATAGTAGCATTTTTTAACGATGGTGATATTATGAATTCCAATGATGATATTATAAATTATAATTTATACATATGTGGTCGTAATCTGACAACAATGAAATATATTATTAGAAAAATACCATGTTATTTATATTATGATAAATACATAATGGAAAATTTTGAAAGACAACCAACATACGAATATGACACACAAAAAGATTTATTTTATGAAGAATTTGATGATATGATTGTTGAATTTACTAAATTAATAAAACACAACATAAATTATAAACTTCATAATGTATTCACTGACGGAATATTAGATGATGACACATATATGATGTTTTATTTTGAAAATCCTAATTTTTATTTTGGAAGAATTGATAACGAGTATTTAATATTTATTAAAGAAGACGTTGGTTCATTACAAAAAGAAATTATTACAAAAAAAATATTATTGAGTTGCATAAATAAACTTTAATTTTTTAACATATAGATCATTTCAGCGGTAAAATAGATATTTTATCTTTACTTATTACAGATCACTTAATTTTTTGAAAATATGTGCATATTTTTTAGTATAATTAGTTTGTCCTTTAGTATATTTTTCATTTTGTTTTACATCTTCAAATAATTTTTTAAAATCAGTATTAAATTTATCATATACAAATGTGTCTGATGTAAGTATGTTAGGTAATGCTCATACATTAAATTTAAGTAATACGAAAGTAACTGATGTAAGTATGCTTGGAAATGTTTATGAATTAAATCTTTCATATACTTTAGTAGAAGATGTAAGTACATTAGGAAATGTTCATACATTAGATCTATATAATACAAATGTGTCTGATGTGAGTATGTTAGGAAACGTTCATGAATTAAATATTTTATACACTAAAGTAACTGATATAAGTATGTTAGGAAATGTTTATAAACTTGATACTTTCATAAAATTATAAATAAAGATCATTTTAATTAAAAAAAATAAAGTATATATTATTTTTTTTATGTAAAATTATCTTTTGAATATCCAATAACAGCACATGCTATTCTTTTACCAGAATTACCTGTTTTTAAACTCTCAGCATTTCCACCTTTACCACAATCATCTTTATCTTCATGAATAATTAAACCTCTACCAATTATATTACATCTGACACCTCTTAATTTAATAACATTATCATAAAATGTGTATTTAGCTTCACCTTTTGAATTTGTTTTTATATTACCTAAATCACCTACATGTCGTTTACTCATACCAGGACATCCATGAGTGTTATTGTATGGATTAAAATGTGCACACATACTTGTACATTTATCAGTTAAATCGCCTGCTTCATGAACATGAAAACCATGTAAAGAATTAGGAATTAAACATATAATATTAAGATCTATTTTTATTCTATTTTTAAGTAAATCTTCAGTAAATTTAACATATCCTTTGATATTAGTATCAAATACTGCAATAGCATATATAGGTTTATTTGTCATTATTTTATATGCGTAAAAAATTGAATTAATAAAGTATTAATATAACACACTATGATCAATACTTTACCACTCGAATTACAAAATTTCATTGCTTCAGAATTAGAAGTGCACGATATGATGAATTTACAAATAGCTCTATGTAAAAGACTAGATGATTGTAAATTAACTAAAATAAATAATAGAGAAGATATATTTGGTATACCAAAAAGATTAAATAAAAAGTTAGAAATTAAATTTTATATATATGAGAATGAATTAAACTTATTTAGTGATGTACATTCTATATATTTAACTAATGATGATATCTATGACGTAAGTATGTTAGGTAAAGTTCATACCTTAAATATATCTTGGACGAACGTAACTGATGTAAGTATGCTTGGAAAAGTTCATACATTAAATATATCTAATACAAAAGTAACTGATGTAAGTAAGTTAGGTAAAGTTCATTCCTTAAATATATCTTGGACTAAAGTAACTGATGTAAGTATGCTTGGAAAAGTTCATGATTTAAACATATCCGGTACAAATGTTACTGATGTAAGTATGTTAGGAAATGTTCATACATTAACTATATCATATACAAAAGTAAAGGATGTTAGTATGCTCGGAGATGTTCATACATTAGATATATCTCATACAGGAGTTACTGATATAAGTATGCTTGGAAATGTTCATACATTAAATATATTAGATACAAAGGTTACTAATGTAAGTATGTTAGGTAAAGTTCATACATTAACTATATCATATACAAAAGTAAAGGATGTGAGTATGCTCGGAGATGTTCATACATTAGATATATCTAGAACAATTATAACCGATGTAAGTATGTTAGGTAATGTTCATACATTAAATATATCTAATACAGAAGTAACTGATGTAAGTATGCTTGGAGGTGTTCATACTCTAAATATATCATGTACAAAAGTAACTGATGTAAGTATGTTATGTAAAGTTCATACATTAGATATATCATTTACAAAAGTAACTGATGTGAGTATGTTAGGAAATGTTCATGCATTAAATATATCTCATACAGGAGTTACTGATATAAGTATGCTTGGAAATGTTCATACATTAAATATATCTAATACAAAAGTAACTGATGTAAGTATACTTGGAGGTATTCATACTCTAAATATATCATGTACAAAAGTAACTGACGTGAGTATGTTGAAAAATGTGCGTGAATTATATATATAAATTAATAGATCTAGATGTGAGTATGTTAACTGATGTTAAAATACATAAATAAATTATAACTTATAATATTTTTTTTTGTATGAAATTAAATTATATAATGATTTAATATAATACGCTATGATTAATACCTAATTTATTAACTATATATGATCTAACTTTATTAATATCTCTAATATTATGATATATATATAAAACATCTTCTTTAGGTATTAGAAACTTATTAGGTATAAATTTCTTTATTTTTTTGGTAGTTAACTTCTGAGCTAATTCAGGAAACATAACACAAAATATTTCTGTTCTTACGTCTACAGGTAACTTAGGATCCGTAAATTTTATACTTTTATATTCTTTAGTTTTAAGAGCATTCTTCTTGAACACTTTATATGGTACAGGTTTTACTTTATTCTTAGCCATCTCCTTAAATAAATAACACATCCAACAATTCCATACAACAAACAATAAATCACCATTACCATTAACTTCTTTATTCTGAATTTTATGTCTACCTTTAAGTGAACTAGCTTTAACACACATCTCATAATCTACAAGAGTTAATTTACCTTTATTATACATAATATTACCTTTATGCATATCTCTATGTAATAATCCATGTTTCTTCATTTGTATAACAAAATCTATCATTTGTATAATACATTTATATTTATCTTTAAGACTTAATCGTTTGAATACTTTTTCTAATTGTACACCTTCAATATAATCCATACATTTAACTAGACAATATTTTGAGTTTAGATTTCTCTTAACTCTATTATAGAACTTTTTATCATTATTCACAAAAGGTATTATAAATTTAGGTAATTTATGTTTGTACTCACATCCTTTTATTATCTTGTAGTTATGTAATTTAATAAATCCTTTATATTTACCCATAACTTTAAAGAACTTTATACAATTCCACATCATAGAGTTCTTATTCTTCAATTCTTTAGGTAATATATGTCCTATCTGATAAGCATATGTTTTATTACCTACTTTTACTTTGTACGTACTATTAGTTACTCCAGATCCTAGATGTTTGTACTTCTTGAGGTTGTGTATATCAAATGCAGTCATTTAACTATAACAAAAAAATTAAAATAATCTATTTAGTTTTAAAAGCACTTTTGAAAGAACTCTTAAGAGATTCATTAACTAAATAATTATTAAACCCTATATCTTCTTTACATTGTTTAATGACATTTTCTAAATTAGATAAGAATCTTATAACATCATAATATTTAGAAAGATCTATTTCATATACACATTCAATGTGACGTGTTTCTTCTATATTAATTGATTTACTATTTGATTGTATTTTTATAGTACATTGATTAATATTCACAAATCTCATGAATTCTATTTTTCTGAAATAATAAATTGTTTCTAAAATATTCTCTACTTCTATGTATTGTTGTTGTGTTAAGAATCTCTCTGATAGTGATTTTTTGTATTCCACATATTTGAGTAATTGAGAAAATTTATTTACACTAACACAAAACAATCTATTGAATATGTTATATATATTTAATCTATTCATCATATAATCAAATTCTACAACTATATTCTCAAATATATTTATGCAATCAAAATCTATATATACGCTAACATAACCCCATAAATAAGATTCACGATCAGAAAGATCAAATAACATATTACCATCATATTCAAATGTTATTTTGAGTAAATTATCAAATTCTTTCATAATTTCTATTATATATATTATTATTGGTATATATGCATTGTTCAATGAAGAACCATCTATTATCATTTTACATGTGACATTCTCAATATCTGTTGCATAAGATCTATTTTCTCCATAATATATAAATTCTAAGAATATACCTAAACATTTAGGATAATGTTTATTTATATCATGACTATATTTAGGATGATCTAATTCTGTTGCTTTAATTTTTTCTGGTAAATTATTTATATCAATTATATCTTTCATTTTGAAGCTATCCATATTTAAACCCCATATTTTTTTGTCAATGTTAACTTTCACTGTTTCTTTCACTTTGATTGTATTAGACATGATATTATATTAAATATAGTTATCTTATAATCAATTTTTTATAAAATCTCATACAAAAAAATAATTAAGTTGAATTACTTTGTTTTGGTTTCATCTTCTTACGTAGATCGCATTGAACCCATCTATTACCTTTGAGTAAATAATAGAAATTCTTTGAGATATAAACCTTCACGAATTCATATAATCTACTTGTTATACCTGTTGAAGAATAGATATTCCTACATTTGTAGATAATTAGCTCACTCAACTTTGATTCGCCCATCAAGAGTATAAACTCTGCAATGTTCATTGAGCATGAATTCAAGTGTAATGAACCATTTTCAAAGTTGAATTGAACTCCAGCAGCAAATGTACATCTTTTGAAGATGATTGCCGAGTGTTTGATCCACTCATTAACTATTCTAATATCAAATGACGCATCAATGTGTTGGTTCAAGAATGTTATATATTGTGGATGTGTTGGAATTTCTTCACCATTTATAACAATTCGATCATTGATATCAAAGTCAACAGGTATTGTTGAACAATTGATGAATATACATTGATCAGATTTCACGAGGAATCTATTAATTGTTCTAGTATTTGTGAAGTTCACAAACTTCACACATTTAATATCTAGAAATTGAGCATCAATCTCAATTTGTCTAGGGTTTGGATGAGTATCTAGTACATTGATCACCAAAAGTGAGCAATGTGAAATATATTTGTTTTTTTCATCTACTTCCTTTATTATGAAGTCCTGTAGTGTAAGACCTTTCGAATAAACGATTGGTTTACCTACTACATTATTGAACTGCAATCCATAAGCGAACCCTTCTGGGTACAACATTCTAATTGGTGTGCGGAACAGAGGAACTTCTCTGTACATAGTATTTAAGTAGTCTGCATCAGTGGTTTCCACTATACAACATCTTATATCCATTGGAACGTCTTCGTAGTTGAAGTTCTGCATTTGGTGTATTATTGATATATATATGATGGAATTCATATTTTTTTAGATATCAAAAAATAAATACTTTATCTAATATTCTTCATGTATTTCATCTATTATTTTAATGATTTCATATTCACATTCATGAGTGTTATATTCATATTCATGAAAAGTATATTCATTATATATGATCCATGAATTATTAGCTATAAAACCATATGGGAATACAAATCGTCTATCCATATATTTATAAATCTCTTTTTTGATCTTAGTTAACTTATTTAAGTCTATGAATCTTTCAGGTTTAAAATCTATCTTAAATGGACTATAAACATGTTCATTTTTACTCATATTTGAAGGGTATTTATATTCATTTTCTTTACACCCCGTATCACTATCTATAATATAAAATGTACATGTTTCTTCTTTTATATCAACTATTAACTCATATTTAGGAATACTAATTTTATTATGATTATAAGTATATATAGTTATATATATCGTATCATCTTCAATCTTAGTCTTTTTCCAAGTGAATTTTGTATCCATTATTTAAGATTATTAATCATTATATAAATCACAAAAAAATGAATATTAATATATTAATTCTAATATTAAGTGATGTCTAATCTTTACGGATCAATCGAAGGTGTTTTTAGAACCAAACACGAGGTTATTAAAAACATAGAAGAGATCACAAAAAGATTCACGATGGAAAATCGTGATAAAATGATTGAGAAATGTAACGAGTTTCTCAAAAGATTAGCTACAACATCTTTCATGTTTGACTTTGATTGGATTTCAGAACTTCTTTGTGGAGACATGTATAAAAACTCATTCACTGTGAGAATTAAAATGAATAGAGAAAAAGAAAGACTCGTTGAACTAAATAATGAAGTGATAGAATATAAGAATCAGTTTGAAGAAGTTTCTTATAACGATGGTGATGTAATAGTCAGATGTTTAAAGTTATGTTTGATGAAATCATATATCTATATAATAAATCTTTCACTTGATGAGTTTGGTCATCCAAATGTGTTTGAGAATCCAAATTCATTCATGAATTGTTGGTATAATATTAGAATGATTGAATTCAAGCTCAACAAGTACTTGCTTCTTGGAGTTGTGAAAAATAATATACATAAATGTGAGTTTCCTACATGTAAAAATAGTGATTGTGTTGAAACCACAAATACTATTATAGAATTAGGAAATTTATCTACTAGAATCAATGTATTTAATAATAATATCGGTAGAAATCTTTCGCTTTATGATATGTTTCAAAGATCTATAAACAATAGAAAATTATCTATATAAATGATCTATTAGATTTTCTTTTTGTAATAAAAAAAATAAATCAACAATCCATTCAAGAACTCGTTGCAGAAGGAACTACAATTGGTCTTGCAATACTTCTTTGTTCTTTTCGAGGATCAAAACGTTTCCATCCAATTTCTTGAGGAAAGAACAATATTCCTGTTTGTTTAGTGAAGTACATTTTTACAAGTCCATATGATGGATTCATTCGAAAATTACGTTCACGGAAG
>Ga0208856_1000614_pt1 | contig 12990 bp, 10 predicted proteins | sample LakMenEpi13Jul12_FD_150690 | JGI IMG/M metagenome (GOLD analysis project Ga0208856, IMG submission 150690) | Freshwater microbial communities from Lake Mendota, WI - 13JUL2012 deep hole epilimnion (SPAdes) | ecosystem: Environmental > Aquatic > Freshwater > Lentic | place: Lake Mendota, Madison...
CATCAACTGCCGCGCCGAAGCCACGCCCGAGGCCATCCGCGATGCCGTGCGCGAGACGATCGCCGTTCTGAACACCGGTGATTTTTCCGCGCAGCTCGAACACCTTGAATTTTTCCGCCCCGGCAAACCGCAACCCACGCACCGCGACGCGGTTGTGTAATCACTTTGGGGCGCTGGGCAACTCCAGAGACAGGTCTGGAATCCGGCCTTCAGCGGTGATGTTCCGATCCGTGAGCGCAAGCGTCTCCTTCTCGAATGGAAGAATGAAAATCTTCGAGCCGTGCTCCGCCATCAGCCTCATCGTTTCAACCACTTGCTCAATCGGCAGCCCGTTTGCTGGTCGCACAATGATGGGAGCCAGAGGACTCGACTTTGCGTCGAGCGACGCGAAACGGGACAGGCTCTCCGCGTCCATCTTCTGACCGTTCACATGGCGTCGGAGCTCGCCATGCTCCGTGGTGAGATCCACGACGAAAGGTGTATAAATGCGATCGTCCGACGGAGCAGGCTTCAAGAATTCATACAGCGACCACAGCGTTTCAATCCGGGTGCGGCTCTTCGTTCTTTGGTTCCACCAAATCGCTCCGAGGATGAGCACAAGAATGCAAACCGCTTGGATGAGGGACATACGTTTCCAGAAGGACGGACTCATGGGGCGATTGTGGGGTTGCTCATCGGCAAAAGCCAGACGTTGGCGATGTGATTTTGAGATCCAACTCCATGCGCGGCTCGGCAGTTGGCAAACTCCGCGCGACGCTGTAGCGATGCCGCATGTCCGATCCCTCACCGCGAATCCTCTACTGCCACTGCCAATACGCGCAGGTGGTGCCGAAGGACGTGAAGGACGCCGTGCTGCGCAGGCTGTGCGAGAGCGGCGCGGCTTTTGATGCGGTGGCGGATCTTTGCGAGATGTCCGCGCGGCACGACCCGGCGTTGAAGCAATTCGCCGCGAGTGGCACGGTGAAAATTGCTGCGTGCTTTCCCCGCGCGGTGAAGGGGCTCTTTCACCAATGCGACGCCGACCTCGCCTCGGACAAGACCGAGGTGCTGAACATGCGGACGCTCACTGCGGATGAAATCTGTGCGCGGCTCGCGGCGGAGGATCTGCTGCCGAATCTGCCGGTGAAGGCGGTGACCACGACGGGGGGCATTGCAGAGTGAAGATTGCAGATTGCAGATTGGTTATCGGTTCTTTCCATGACGCCGGACTCGCTTTCTGAACGGCTGTGGCGGTTTGCGGCCCGGGTGGGGAAAGTCGTGGATGCGCTGCCGGATTCGCGGCTTGGCCGCCATGTGGCAGGACAGTTGGTGCGCTGCGGGACTTCGTCTGCGCCAAACTACGACGAGGCGCGAGTCGCGGAGATCCGCGCGGATTTCATCCACAAAGTCCGCATTGCGCTGAAGGAAATGTCTGAGACATGCGGCTGGCTGCGGTTCATCGTCATAGCCGAATTGCTGCGTGAAAACAAAGTCGCTCCGTTGCACGTCGAAGGTTCCGAACTCACAGCCATCCTGGCGAAATCCGTCAAAACCGCATCCACCCGAAAGCCGCGCCCAAGTTCCGAACAATAGCCAATCTGCAATCTGCAATTTTCAATCTGCAATAAACCACCTCCCAAAATGCCACTCAAAGACGAATCCACACTCCGCGTCGTGCTTTACGAAGGCGATGGTGCTGCTCCGCTCGACAACACTTTTGCGACGATGAGCGCGCTGCTCGAAAAGGGCTACGCGGTCACGCGCACGACGTCCGGCGGGAAGGTCGCGCCGCAGGAAAAGGGTTCAATGATCGTGCTGGGCAAATTTTCAGGCGGCACGCCGGATGCCGACGACGCGGGCGGCGCGGTGAAGGTGAGCATGCACGACATCACGAACCGCGACATCGCGTCTGTGACGGCACTCGTCGAGGAGGAGCGCGCGGCAGCGGGCGCGGCGCAGCACGGCGCGTGGAAGCCGTGGTTCCCGGTCATTGATTACGATCGCTGCACGAACTGCATGCAGTGCCTCTCATTCTGCCTCTTCGGCGTGTATGGCGTGGACGGCGAGAGCCACATCCAGGTGCAGAACAACGACAACTGCAAAACGAACTGCCCCGCGTGTTCGCGCGTGTGCCCCGAGGCCGCGATCATGTTTCCGAAATACAAGGCCGGGCCGATCAATGGCGACGTGGTGAGCGCGACGGATCTGAACCGCGAGAAGATGAAGATAGACATCTCGGCGCTGCTCGGCGGCGACGTATATTCGATGCTTCGCGAGCGGACGCTGAAGGCGCAGAGCCGCTTCAGCAAGGAGCGCGATTCCGCGAAGGCGCTGACCGAACGGCAGAAGTGCCTCGTGAAGCTCGCCGCCGCCGGGGACATCCCCGCCGAGGTGCTCATGTCGCTCCCTTCGCCCGAGGAAATCGCGCGTCGCGCGGAGGAGGCAAAGGCCAAGGCCGCCGCCGCGCTCGCGGCACAGCAAAAGTAGCAGTGCGGGATTTCCTCGCGGCGTGATGGACACAGCGGCGGCGCAGGTGATACTCCATCTCCGTGCCCGTCGCGCCGGGCGCACCACACATGAGCAGCACCGCCGACGGGGCACGCACCGCCACAACAATCCGAAAAAGCATCCTCTCGCCATTCCGCGCGGCAGGCCGGCTTTTATTCCGCGGGTGGCGCAGGCTAGCGGGGCGAACGCGTCCGCCCGAGGATCAGAGCCTTTTTCCGCTCGTGATCCAGGTGCTCGCGGGCTTCTCGAAGAACGAGGGCGAGGTCGTCGAGGAGGAAGTGGACACGGTGCTCGGGCTGCTGCGGCATGGATTTCCGGGCGGCATCTATGAGGACATGCGGCGCCAGTTCCGCGAGGCGCTCGGGCAGCAGCAGGATCTGAATGCGATGGGCGACCGCCTCGCGCGACTGCTCTCGCCGGAGCAGAAAATCATCCTCGGCGTGCAACTCTACGACATCATCGCGCGCTCGGACAAAAGCTCGCAGCAGATGCCCGCGTTCTACGGATTCATGGAGCGGCTCGGGATGGCGGCGCAGGCGATCGAGATCGTCCATCAGCTTCAGGCGGGAGAAAAAGCAGACCAAGCAGTGGCGCAGAGCGGCGAGCTTCCGCTGGAAGTGCTCACGTTCGGGCGCGACGCGCATGCGGACGTGTGGCTGAAAAGCCTCCACCCCGGCGAGCTGCTCATCGCATTCCGCTACCAGACGCTGCTGCTTCTGAAAAATGCGAGCCAGCGCCCCGTGTATGTGCGCGGGCGTCCGCTCGGGCCGGGGACGTTCTCGCGCATTTTTTCCGGGCAGCGGGTGCTGCTCGACGAGCAGGTGCTCACGTACGAGGACATCGTCTCATTTTTCAACGCGAAGAAGGGCGTGCTCATCACGCACGTCTATGTCGAGGTGGACGACGACGACGAAGTGGAACTCTCGCGCGTGCGCACCCGCGACAGCGCGCTCGAAGTGCGCTTCGGCCTGAAGGTGCAGGTGCGCGCGTTGCGCAATGTGAACGCGCAGCTCAACGGCGTGACGCTGCGCGCGGGCACGATGCTGAATGCGACGCCCGAGGATCGCATCATCTTCCGCAAGGAGGCCGAACTGCCGCTCGCGGAACTCCGCCGCCGCGCCCGCGCGCTCGGCGTGCGCTTCCACCTCAAGAGCTACAAGAACACCTACCTCGTCTCCAGCAACCCGAGCCTGCTCGACGTGGACGACATCCTGCTCTCGCCCGGTGCCGCGGGCGAAGTGCTGCTGAAGGTCGAGTGCGACTTCGACAACAAGGTCGGCAAGCTCGACGTGATCGCAGCGGCGAGGCCCGTGAGCGTGCGTGACCGCGTCGTGCCGACGGGCGCGAGCTGCGAGCTGAAGGATGGTGATTTCATCCGCATTGATGCCGGGCAGGGCCTGCGATGCGACTTCGGCGAGCGCATCATCGAGGAGGAGCGCAACATCGTCTCATCACTCGAGCTGACGGATCTCACGTGCATCTTCGGCGACAACACGATCGGGCTCGACGGCATTAATTTCCGCCTCACGCGCGGCGACATCGTGTGCGTGATGGGCGGCAGCGGCTCGGGAAAAAGCACGCTGCTCCGTGCCATTGCGGGCCGGCTTCCGCCCTCGCGCGGGCAGATCCTGCTCAATGGCCAGGAGCTTTACGACAACCTCGAAAAGTTCAAACGCTTCATCGCATTCGTCCCGCAAGACGACGCGTTCGACGACCACCTCACCGTCGAGGAAAACCTGAGTTACGCTGCGGCCATCCGTTCGCCGCACCTCGGCAAGAGCGATCGCCGCCGCCGTGTGGACAGCCGCCTCGTCGAGCTGGGCCTGAGCGAGCGCCGCGATGTCACCGTCGGCTCGGTGGAAAAAAAGACGCTCTCCGGCGGCGAGCGCAAGCGGCTGAACATCGGCCTCGACATGATCAGCTCGGCGGACATTTTCCTCTTCGACGAGCCGACGAGCGGCCTCAGCTCAAAGGACAGCGAGCACGTCATCGAGATCATCCGCGGGATCTCGCACAACAAGATCGTCCTCGTCGTCATCCACCAGCCGAGCGCGCGGCTGTTCCACATTTTCAACAAGGCGATCCTCCTCGACCGCGGCGGCAAGCTCGTCTTCAGCGGCACGCCCGACGAGATGATGCGCTATTTCACCGAGGCCGCGACCGAGGAGAATGTGACGGTGCAAGGCGTGAAGAGCGAGGGCGGCAGCCCGGAGTTCTGCTTCGATATTTTGGAGACGCCGCTGCACGACCTCAGCGGCGAAGTGATTCTGGAGGAGGGAAGCAACGGGCAGATGCTTCCCGCGCGCCGCTTTTCGCCGGACTTCTGGCGCGACCGCTACGAGACGTACCGGCTCACGCAGGAGATGAAGCAGGTGTCGCTGCGCAAGCAGGCCGCCGCACCGCCGAGCATCGGCCCGGCGCAGATGGTGGAGGCGCGACGCCAGCCGGAGCCGCGGCAGATCCGCTGGCGCGAGGAATGGCTGCAATTCCACGTGCTGCTGAGGCGCGCGTTCCTCTCGAAGGCGCGCAACGTCGCGAGCATGCTCGTCACGCTGCTCGCGCCGCCGCTGCTCGCGCTCATCGTGGGGTGGGCGCTGTACTTCACCGAGGAAAATGACCGGCCCTACGTCTTCGCGTCGGCATTTCACATCCCGACTTACATTTTCATCAGCCTGCTCGTCGCGCTCTTCCTCGCGCTGATGAACAGCGTCGAAGACATCATCCGCGACCGGACGATCCTCCAGCGCGAGCGGAATCTCGACGTGCGGATCGCGTACTATGTCGCGGCAAAATTTCTGACGCTGTGCGTTTTTTCCGCGCTGCAATGCACGCTGTTCATCCTCGTGGGGAACGCCATTCTCGAAATCCGCGGCATGTTCCTGCCCTACTTCGTGTGGACATTTCTCACCGCGATCAGCGGCATCTCGCTCGGGCTGCTCGTCTCCGCGCTCGTGCCGAACTCAAAGACCGGCGCGATGCTCGTGCCGCTCATCCTCATTCCGCAGCTCATCTTCGGCGGCGCGCTCATCAAGTACGAGGAGATGAACCGCGATCCGAACATCCTCTACACTTTCCAGCGCTGGTTTGCATCGAAGCGGCAGCCGACGGACATGGAAGGCGACAAGAAGCTGAGCGTGCCAGTCATCAGCAAGCTCATCGCCACGCACTACAGCTACGAGGCGCTCGTCGTCGCTCAGGCAAAGCTGAACCCGCTCGCAGGGCGGCAGGCACGGCTCCAGAAAGTGATCGAGGCGCTCGCGGCGAAACCGGATCGCACCGATGCCGAGGACGAGCGGCTCGACGACCTGAAGGACACGCTCGCGCAGCTCAGCGGGCTCGAGTCCGACACTGCGCGCGAGGTGGACAAGCGCCTTGGCCGCGTGGACAAAATCACCGCGGGCAGGAAGCCCGTGATGGCAGATTTTCGCGCGCGCCCGCCGGGCGTGACCGCAGACCAGCTCTACTCGAACCAGAAGATCGCCGACATGGTCGCGAAGGCCGAGACCGAGCAGAACGACTACCGGCGCCCCTACAAGCTCAACGTCTTCTTCAGCCCGGAAAAGTACCACTTCTCATTCAAACTTTTCGGCCACGCCTTCAGCGGAATCGCGATGAGCATCTATCTTCGCAACGGCGGAATCCTGCTCGGATCGTCGGCGGTGCTGCTGCTCATCCTCTGGAAAGTCCTGCGCATCCAGCTTCGCAAGACCAACCTGTAGCGGTGCGATGTGGTCGCCCTAATTCGGCAGGTGCCGAAATTCCGCGGTTGCGCGCGAGCCGGCGTCCGGCACGAAAATCACGGTGGTCTCGAACGTTCCGCCGAATGTCTCGCAGCAGCCGATGACGATCGCCTCGATCCGCACCGAGCGCCACCCGCAGCCGGGGCAGCGCCATTCGACGGAGACGACAAGGCCGGACAACAAATCGAGCGGTCGGGGGAGACTGAATACCGCGCCGCGGCTCTCGAAGCGCACACATCCGCACGGCTCGGGGATGCCGTTGCGGTGGAGGCAGACCTCGGGGTCTGGCATTCCGAATCTGGGGGTCGGGTCGCGCATATGCTGCGGGGAACGCGTGAAACGTATCGCGCGATCCCGCTCTGTCAAAAGGCGCGCGGGGAAAATTTTGCAGCAGCGGCGGTGCGGGATGCAGCGGCACCCCCTGCCCTACTTTTTCGGCTACTTTTTCGGCTCTCCCCCCGCAGGCGCAGCAGGCGGTGAAGACGGGGCGGGCGGATTGTTCATTTCTTCGGGAGGAAGCGGCTTGCCCTTGTCGCCTCGGCGCTTGTCGTAGTCGGCCCAGAAATCCTTCACGGGCTCGTTGAGCCCCTTCGCGCTGATGAATTTCAACATCGGGTGGCCGCGGAGGAATTCGATGTTCTTCGCGCCACGCGGGAGCAGCAGCTTCTCGAGCGTGCGGCAGTCGGCGAGCGGCTTGAGGTCGGTGAGCTTCGTGCAGCCGTCGAGGTCGAGTTCGACGAGTGGCAGCTTGGTCAGCGGCGTGATGTCACTCACGGCGGTTCCGCGGAGGCTCACCACTCTTAAGGGCATGCCGGTGAGCGGCGCGAGGTCGCTCAGGGTGGTGCAGCCGGCGAGGCTGATTTCGCGGAGCTCCATGCCCTGAAAAATCGCGAGGTCGGTGAAGCCCCGGTCGTCGAGATAGAGCACGCTCACGCTCACGACTTCATTTTTCAGCAGCGGGAGGAAAAGCGGAGGCGGCAGGCGGCGGAGATCGGCGCTGAAAGTTCCATCCTCAAGCCGCTTGAACCGCCCCTGCAATGCCTGGCCGCGGAAGAGCTGGCGGTGCGCCTTCAACAGCGGATCATTTTCCGCCGCGTCGCGCAGGCGCTTCATCGTGAGCGGCTTCTCAGGGCCGAAGCCGTCGGTGAGGTATGCGGCCTCGGCGATCCGCTTTTGTTTGATGAGCGCATCCTCAAGAATCTTCAGATCCGCGACGGTGGGCTCATTGGCCTCGGGCTCCGTTCCGTCGGGCAGCATCAGCCGTTTCGTCAGCTCCAGGTTCTCCTTCGCGGAGGCGAGCTTTGGATTGTGCTCGATCGCATCGTCGTAGGCTTCGACGGCATCTTCCCACCGCAGCATGGTCTGGAGGATGTTGCCGCGAAGATTGTAGTAGTCTGCCTCGCTCGGGAGCTTTTGGATCGCGGAATCAATCCGCACGAGAGCGGTGGTGAGATCCTTTTTCTTCACCAAAGCCTTCGCCTCGTCGGCGAGGAATGGCGCGACGCCGCGCAGATCCGTGAGCGCCTGCGAGAGCTTCGCTTCACTTTCCTTCGCCGCCCCCTCGCTGTTTCTTGCGACCGTCGCGCTTTCCCGCGCACGGTCGCGCTCGTGCTTGAGCCGGAGCACAAAAACGGCGAGAGCGGTGCTCAGCAGGATGAAGAAAATCCCGAAAAGGACGACGTTCCCCTTGTGCCTCGCAGCCCACAGGATCATCTGCCGCGGGATGCCCGCGCGTTCGGCTTTCGGCGCGAAGCCGCCCTGCCACGAGAGGATGTCCGCCTGAAGTTCCTCGACGGTCTGATACCGCGTGGCTGCCTCGGTGGACATGGCTTTCACGACGATTGCCGCGAGGCCTTCGGGCACGCGGCGTCCGGGCAGGTGCGAGAGCACGCAGTTCACGCCGTCGGGCCCCGGTGGCGGGGCGTCACTCTGCCGCAGCGGATTGATCGGCTGGCTGAAGCTCGTGGGATGTGCGAACTGCCCGGTGACGATCTGCTCGATCAGCTCGCCAAATTCCTTGCCGGGATACGGCGGGCGCAGCGTGAGGATCGCGTAGAGGATCGCGCCGAGCACGTAGATGTCGCTGCGCGGATCGATCTGGTCGAGATCGCCACGCGCCGCCTCGGGCGAGATGTAGGGCGGCGTGCCGACGATGAGGCCGTTCAGCGTCTCAAAGCCGCGCAGGTCGGACGCCGGCATCTGCGGCTTCGTGTCGCCGAGATGCTCGTCGTGCATGCCGCTCGCCATTTTTTTCGCGAGGCCCCAGTCCATCACGAGCACTTCGCCGTACTCGCCGATCATCACGTTGTCCGGCTTCAGGTCGCGATGCACGACGCCCATTGAGTGCGCGTAGGCGACGCCGTCGCAGATCTTCTGGAAGACCGTGAGCAGCGTCGCGAGCGGAAATCTTTTGATTGCATCCTCCTCGCGTTCGCGGATGCGGCGGAGCACCTGGTCCAGCGTGGTGCCCTTCACGTATTTCATCGTGTAGAAAACCTCGCCGTATTCATCGAGGCCGAGCTCGTACACAGGGATGATGTTCGGGTGCTGGAGCTGCCCGGTGAGCTGCGCCTCGTCCACGAAGCGCAGCACGTTCTCGCACGAAAACTGGCTGGATGTCTTGATGACCTTCATCGCGACATTGCGCACGATGCGGAGGTCGCGCGCTTGGTGCACCACGCCCATGCCGCCGCGGCCGATGGTGCCGAGCACCTTGTATTTTTTCCCCTCCAGAATGGCGCGCACCGGCGTGAGGCCGAGCTCGGGATCCCACAGCGCCGCGGCGAGCATCTCGGAGGACTCCGTCTTCAGCCGGACAAGAAATCGCGCATTGCCGACCTCCACCTGCTGGTCCGGCCGCACGCGCGTGGGGAGCTGGATCCGCACGCCCTCGATGAACACGCCGTTTGCCGAACCGAGATCCTCCACGGTCAGCTCGTAGCCTTGGAAACTCAGCCGCGCGTGGTGCCGCGAGATGCCCTCGGTATCAATGCATATCTGGCAGCCCTGATCGCGTCCGATGATGTACTCACCGTGGCGCAGCGAGAACTTGGCGACGTTCTCATCGCCGATGTACACCATCATCTCCGCTTCGATTTCCACCTTCGGCCGTTGCACCGGGGGCAGTTCGGGTGGCTTCGAGTCGCTCCTCACAGCGTTGTCGTGAAGTGTTTTGCGGGGCGGATTTTCCTCATGCGACCCCGCGGTTTCATCACAGCCCCGGCACAGCCGGCACGGCAGGCGGAACGCCCGGGATTCCTGGGATTCCGCCGACATCGGGCGCCGCGCCTGGAATTCCGCCCGGCGCGACTGGGATGCCACCCGCCGGTGGCGCACCGAGTTCCTGCGGCAGCGTCGGAACCTTGACCTCCGGCTGCTTTACGACCGGTGCCTTGAAGGAATTTTTCTTGTAGGTGAAAACATCCGAGTAAACCGGCTTGCACGCGCTGAATCCGAGGACTGCGGTGGCACCGACGAAGATCGCGAGGGTGGAACGGGAAGGCATCCAGGGTCTCTAAGCGCGGTGCGGAATCGAGTCAATCGGAGACTCAGTGCGCGCCGGCTTTTGCGGCGCTCTGCAATGGGACGCGCGTCATTTCAAAGGTGCCCTTATCATAGGTCGCATCGTAGCACGCGCGCATCGTGCGTGTGCCCATCGTGCCCATGCACGAATAGGTCCCCGCGCCGATGATCGTGTGCAGGGCGCTCGTCCCCGCAAAATCACGCGCGCCCTTTTTAAATCCTTTCCGCAACGCAGGCTTCGTGTGCAGCACGACGCTGTGCGTGGACGAGAAGCCGTGCCACGTCGCGTGAAAGTCCGCGCGGTAGTCCGCAACGCTCACCTTCGTGAGGATGCAGCGCAGATTGCCACCCCACGCGGAATTCCTCGCGCTCGACCAGCGTCCCGAATACGCGCCTTCCAAAGACTGGCGCTTCACATCACTGTCGGTAGCGGCAGCGAATCGTTTGTCATAACTCGAGCACCCTGCGACGAGCGCAAGCGACACGCAGAATACGGCACGGAGGAGGTTCTTCATTTGAAAGACGATGACCTCCGCGCCCCGCACTCGCTAGCCGGAAAATGGAACAGGGCCGGATGAAACTTTTCGCCTTCATATCGCTCCTCCCCATGCTCGATTCCGGCTCAGTCCGTGCGGTCATTTTCTACCGCAGAAGCGCAGAGACGGATGGAGAGGATCGCGGAGGGACAGAATGAAACATCGGCACCGAGCGGTGCGGCAATATCCCCTCTGCGAAGCTCACTATCCTCCTCTGCACCTCTGCGTTTGAAATAGCATGCGCCAATTTTCATCCGCATCGTCCGGCCTGCGAACCGGAGCCGCCGCAAACTGGACGTTCAGTATTGCGGGCGCTTTCGCACCCTGTAAAGTTCCCGGCCTTCACCGTGGCCACACACAAGCGCATCCTCTTCGTCTGCACCGGAAACATCTGCCGCAGCCCCATGGCAGAGGGTCTCCTCCGCCATGCTGCAAAGCATCGCGGCGACATCTCCGTGGCGTCCGCGGGCGTCGCGACCGGCCACGGCCAGCCTGCCAGCGAGAACAGTGTCATCGCCCTCCGCCAGTGGAATATTGACATCACCGACATCCGCTCGCAGCCCCTCACGGACGAACTCGTCGAGTGGGCCACGCACATCTTCGGCATGACGCGCTCACACCTCGATGCGATCCTCACGTTCTTCCCCGAGGCCGAGGAAAAGGCGTGGCTCGCGTGCGAATTCACGCCGGAGTTTGCCGACTACCCCGAAGTCCCCGACCCCATCGGCCAGGGCCTGCACGCGTATCTGAAGACGCGCGAAGTCCTGCACAAGGCGATGCCCGACCTCCTCAAATTTATTGATTCCACCGACATGACCACCGCCACCAACCCGACCAGCACCTCGAACCCCAAGTCCACCCTCCGCATCGCCATCGGCGCGGATCACGGCGGTGTCGAAGTGAAGGCCGCGCTCCATACTTTCCTGAAAGCCAAAGGCCTCACCGTGCATGACGTCGGCACGCAGAGCGCGGACTCCGTGGACTACCCCGACTACGCATCGCTCGTGTGCAACCAGGTCCTCGCCTGCGAGGCCGACCTCGGCATCCTCGTCTGCCGCACCGGCATCGGCATGAGCATCTCCGCAAACCGCCACAAGGGCATCCGCGCCGCAGTCGTCACGAATGCCGCCGACGCGCGCACCACGCGCCAGCACAACCACGCAAACGTCCTCTGCCTCGGCGCGGTGAACGTCGCCCCGAATGCCGCCGGCGCGATCGTCGAGGCATTCCTCACCGCGCAGCCCGAGGGCGGACGCCACGAGCGCCGCGTGGAAAAAATCGAGAGCTGCTCCGGCATCGGTGGCAAATCGCTGGCTGAGACGGACAACGCCGTCTTCACCGCCATCGAGCACGAGCACAAGCGGCAGTTCGAAAACATCGAGCTGATCGCGAGCGAGAATTTCACCAGCGCCGCCGTGATGGAAGCGCAGGGCTCCTGCCTCACGAACAAATACGCCGAAGGCTACCCCGGCAAACGCTGGTATGGCGGCTGCGAAAATGTGGACACGACCGAGCAGCTCGCCATTGACCGCGCCTGCAAGTTGTTCGGCGCAAAATTCGCCAACGTCCAGCCGCACTCCGGCTCGCAGGCGAACGCCGCCGTCTATTTCAGCGTCCTTCAGCCCGGCGACAAAGTGCTGGGCATGAATCTCGCCCACGGAGGCCACCTCACCCACGGCCACCCCGCGAACTTCTCCGGCCGCTTCTACAAGTTCTGCCAATACGGCGTGAGCCAGAAGGATGAGCGCATTGACTACGACGAACTCGCCGAAGTCGCCAAGCGCGAGCAGCCGAAGATGATCACCGCCGGCGCGTCGGCCTATCCGCGCATCATTGACTTCCAGCGCATGAGCGAAATCGCGAAGAGCGTCGGCGCATACCTCTTCGTGGACATGGCGCACATCGCCGGCCTCGTCGCCGCGGGCGTCCATCCGAATCCCGTCCCGGTGGCCGACTTCGTCACCACCACCACGCACAAGAGCCTGCGCGGCCCGCGTGGCGGCATGATCCTCACCAACAGCGAGGAGCTTTTCAAAAAAATCCAGAGCCAGGTCTTCCCCGGCATCCAGGGCGGACCGCTCGAGCACGTCATCGCCGCCAAGGCCGTCTGCTTCCACGAGGCGCTCCAGCCGTCGTTCAAGCAATACGCCGCGCAGGTCATATCGAACGCCAAGGCCCTCGCCGCGCGCCTCGCGCACCACGGCTACCGCATCACCAGCGGCGGCACGGACAACCACCTCATGCTCGTGGACCTCCGCCCGAAGGGCCTCAACGGCGCCGTCGCCAGCGCCATCCTCGACGAAGCCGGTATCACCGTGAACAAGAACGGCATCCCCTTCGACACCGAGCCGATCACGAAAGGCGGCGGCATCCGCGTCGGCACCCCCGCCGTCACCACGCGCGGCATGAAGGAGGAGGAAATGATGGACATCGCCGACTTCATCCACCGCACGCTCACCTCCCGCGAAGACGCCGCCGCCATCGCGAAAATCCGCGAGGAAGTCCACGCCTTCAGCAGGAAGTTTCCGCTGCCGTTCTGAGGTCGGGAGATAGGTTCAAACCACGATTGGGAAAGGGAAACACGAAACCGGCTCGCGCAGAGGCGCACCTCGGTGAATGCAAGGAGACACTACGGGACGCCACCGGCCCGTTGCCAGACGAATGCCAAAGTAATGGTGCAGCCGGCGGGGGTCGAACCCACAACC
>Ga0208856_1000615_pt1 | contig 12990 bp, 10 predicted proteins | sample LakMenEpi13Jul12_FD_150690 | JGI IMG/M metagenome (GOLD analysis project Ga0208856, IMG submission 150690) | Freshwater microbial communities from Lake Mendota, WI - 13JUL2012 deep hole epilimnion (SPAdes) | ecosystem: Environmental > Aquatic > Freshwater > Lentic | place: Lake Mendota, Madison...
TGCCGGAATCAAAAACGCCGATGGGGCGCGGAGCTTCAGCGGGCGTGGTCTTGCGGGCGGCGGTTTTTTTCACGGAGAAAATGGGGCGCGATGAGAGGCGGACGCGCGGCGCGTGGCAAGCGCGGTTGCGGGTTTGGCTCTTCGTTGGGCGTTAAACATTGAACGTTGAACGTTAGACCTTTCAGCCCCGCGCAGGGGATCGTCGGGTTGCTGAACCCGTGTCCTTCATTGGGCGGTGCCTGCGGCGGGCTCAACGGCGAACGTTCAACGTTTAACGCTCAACTTTTAACGAAGGACGCTACTTGCGGCTCAGTTCCCCGAGGGCGGCGCGACGGGCGCGGGCTTCACGCCCGGCGATGGCTTCACGGGTGCCGGCGTCTCGCGCTTGGCGGTCTTCTCCGGTTCGCGCTTTCCGCTCTCGTCGGTGTGGACGACGGTGGGAAGCTGCTGTTCGTTGCCGACGGCGCGGCGGTAGTTTTGCACGGCTTGGAGGATCGCCTGCGCGAGGAGCTGGCGGTAGCCGGCGGTGGCGATCAATTTTGCGTCGTAGGGATTTGTCTGGAAGCCGCCCTCGATCAGCACGCCGGGGATCGTGATGTCGCGGATGACGACGAAGCGCGCGCGCTTCAGCCCGCGGTCGAACATGCGCGTCTTCACGACGAGCGCGGCGTGTGTGGCGGTCGCAAGCGCGATGTTTTCCGCGTCGCGCGCGTTGCCGCGGCAGTCGTTGAAGTCCGAGACGGCCGGGCCGTCGGCCATCATCGAGGGGACGCCGCGCGGCGCGAGCGTGTAGGATTCGACGCCCGTGCCGTAGCCGCCGGCATTGAAATGGACGGCGATGAAAATCCCGCGTTTGTATTGGTTCGCGATGCGAGTCCGATCCTCGAGCGAGATGAAGGTGTCGTCGCCGCGCGTGAGCACGACTTTCAGGCCCGTGGCCTGGAGTAGGGCCTTCGCACGCATCACCACGTCGAGCGCAAACGCCCTTTCCGGGCCGTAGATGCTCATCGCGCCGGAGTCGTGCCCGCCGTGGCCCGCATCGAGGACGACGGTGTCAATCGGCTCCGCATTCTTGATCCGGCTCGGACGCATGACGGGCTCGACGAGCTTCACGAGATCCAAGCGCGAGATGCAGACCTTCCCGTCGCGCTCAATGGCAGGGTAGCTGAGGATGAACTTGAGATTGTTGATGAAAAAATCCGGCGAGCCGGCCGTCGTGCGGATGTTGCGCACGCCGGAGGTCGCGCTCGCCTCGCGGTCGTTCCTCTTCACCGCGCTGAGGCCGTAAAACTCGGCGATGTTGTCCATCGTGAGGTAGTCGCGCCCGTCCGCCTTCACCACGACCCAGTCCTGCGCACCGGATGCCGGGCCTGTGCCCGACAATCCTGCGAGCACGATTGCGAGCAGGATCAGGAGGCGGTGCATCGGCTTTGGAAAATGTGGTGTGTGTGTTTTTCTGCCTCGCCGGGAAGCAGGCACGGTGCCGCCGTGGAGCCAGCAGCGGGATTCGAACCCGCGACCTTTCGATTACAAATCGAGCGCTCTACCAACTGAGCTATACTGGCATTTCTGCACGGCAAACATGGCGGCGGAAAGTATCCGGCCAGTCGCGCCAATCAAGCACGACATCTGCTTTTCAGAAATGAGAATCATGGCCTCTCCCACTCCTCACGTCATCCCATTGCCAGTCTCCGCGCAGGAGCGCACGGTCCGTTTCCCCTCGCAGCACGGCGGCCCCGTCGTATCGCCGCTGACGGGCGACGACAACACCCAGGATCTCGAAATCACGAACATCCTGCTGCTCGACGATGACATCGAGCTCGCGGACACGCTGAAGCTGCTGCTCGAGTCGCGCAATTTTGTCGTGACCACCGCGCACAACGGCGTCGAGGGATTGCGCGAGGTGATGACGATGGATTTCGACGTGATCATCTGCGACATGACGATGCCGACGATGCCCGGAGACATGTTCTACCTCGCCGTACAAAAGGTTAAATCGCACCTGTGCCCGCGGTTCCTTTTCGTCACAGGAAATGGCGACGATCCGCGGACGAATGACTTCCTGCAACGCTCCGACGGCCTCGTGCTTTTCAAGCCCGTGCCGAGCGATGAACTGCTGCAGATGATCTCGCTCGTGCTTCAGCGGAACCGGTAGGCAGCGCGCCGGAACGGGAACGTTCAACCGCAGATGAATGCGGATGGACGCAGATGAAGATGATCTGTGGCAGGCCACGTAGCCGCGCTTGTGAAAGCGCGGGCACTCTTTCCAACATTGCGGCGGCTGCCCGAAGATCAGCCCGCGCTTTTACGAGCGCGGCTACGGTTCACTCCGCGCCGTGTTCGGCGAGGTGGCGCTCGGCGTCGAGCGCGGCGGCACAGCCCTGGCCGGCCGCGGTGATTGCCTGACGGTAGCGGTGGTCGGCCACATCGCCTGCGGCGAAGACGCCCGGCACATTTGTCGCCGTCGTGCCGCCTTGCTGCAAGAGGTAGCCGTTCCCGTCCATGTTCAGCACACCCTTGAACGGCGCGGTGTTTGGCGTGTGGCCGATGGCGACGAAGACGCACTTCGATTCGAGTTCGCGCTCCGCGCCCGTGTTCAGGTCGCGCAGCTTCACCGCACGCATCTCGCCCTCCGCGTCCGTGAGATATTCCGCGATCGTGCTGTTCCAGACCGGCTCGATTTTCGGATTTGCGAGCGTGCGATCCGCCATGATTTTCGAGGCGCGCAGCGAATCGCGGCGGTGGATGAGATAGACCTTGCTCGCAAAGCGGGTGAGGAACGTCGCCTCCTCGCATGCGCTGTCGCCGCCGCCGACGACGCACACGGGCACGTTGCGGTAAAATGCGCCGTCGCACGTCGCGCACGAGGTGAGGCCGTGGCCGACGAGTTCGCGCTCGCGCTCGATGCCGAGCCACTTCGCGCTCGCGCCGCTGGCGATGATGAGCGTGCGGGTGTCCATCCACTTGCCCTCGACCTGAATGCTCAAATGGTGGCCGGCGTTCTTCAGCCCCGTGCAGTCCGCATATTGAAAACGCGCGCCGAAACGCTCGGCCTGCGCCTTCATGTTCATGATCAGTTCGGGGCCCATGATGCCTTCCTTGAAGCCCGGAAAATTCTCCACCAGCGTCGTGGTCGAGAGCTGACCGCCGGGCTCGTGGCCTTCGAGGACGAGCGGGGAAAGATTGGCGCGGGCGGAGTAAATTGCGGCGGTGAGCCCGGCGCAGCCGGTGCCGAGGATGATGACTTTTTCCATAATGGGGCGCAGAGCAAACAGGGCGGGCCCGCGGCGTGCAAGCGCGCACCGCGCGCCGTTTCAGGACGGATGCATCAAGGTGAGCGCGCGCTACTCGCGGAGAGAGACCGCGAGTTCCGCCTTCAGCCGTTCCTTCAGTTTCGCATGCGCGGCGTTCACTTCGTCGGCGGTCAGCGTGCGCTCGGCGCTGCGGTACGTGAGCGAATATGCGAGCGACTTCTTGTCGGCAGGCACCTTTGCGCCGGTCGCGTCGGTGAACACGTCGAACAGCTCCACGCCCGCGAGCAGCGGCTCCTTCGCCTTTGCGAGCACGGCGGAGATCGCTTCGTGTGCAAGCGTGAGCGGGGCGAGCAGCGCGATGTCGCGCGATGTCGCGGGGAAGCGCGGAATCTCGCGGTATTTCTTCGCGGCGTCGGATGGCGCGGCTTTCCACAGCGCGGCGAGATCCGCTTCGACAAAAGTGACGGGCACATCCGCATCGAGCGCACGCGCATCGGCGGGCCAGAGCTGCCCGGCGAAGCCGACCGGCTTGCCATTCGCCTTCACGATAAGCGAAAGCGCGAGCGCGGGATTTCCGTCGGGCTCGAGCGTGATGCCTTCGCCGAACACCGCGTAGACCGCGGCCTTCAGATCGAAAATGTCTCCGGTGCGCGATTCGGTTGCGCGCCAGCTCCTTTCGCCGAGCGGCCCTGCGAGCACTGCGGCGGCGTGGGAAAATTCCTCGGGACGCTGCGTGCTGAAGACGCGGCCTATTTCAAAAAGCCGCACACTCTTTGCGCCTGCGCGCAAGTTGTCGCGCACGGCGGTGAGCAATCCGTGAATCAAGCCCGGACGCAGCACGACCTGATCGTCGTTCATCGGATTCTTCACGCGCAGCAGGCTCGTCGCCGCAGTCTGCGTGAATGCGATCCCCATCGGTTCCGCAGGCACAAGCGTGATGCTCCGCGCCTCGTGGAATCCCTGCGCAACAAACGCGCGTCGCAGCGCCATCGCCCGGTCGTAATTCCGATCCGTCGCGCTCGCTCCGACGAAGCGCGCCTGCGTCCTCGCGGGAATCGCATCCATGCCGACGACGCGCGCGACCTCCTCGATGAGATCCACCTCGCGGGTGAGATCGGGACGATAGCCCGGAGGCCGCCAGCCGTCGGCTGTTTTCTCGCAACCGAAGCCGGTGAGAATCTGGTCCACACGCTCCTGCAGGACATCCGTGCCGAGCAGCGCCGCAACGCGCGCGAGCCGCAGCGGGATTGCCGCGCGCGGTGCATTCCGCTGCGCGAGGACTTCCGGCTGGCCTGCCTCGCCCGCCGGCGAGACGACCGATGCGCCCGCGATTTCCGCGATGTGTTTTGCCGCGCACAGCGATGCGGCCCCGATGCCGCCGGGCCACACGCCGCGCTCGAAGCGATAGCTCGAATCGCTCGACAGCCCGAGTCGCCGCGACGTGCGCCGAATGCTCGCGGGCTCGAAGACCGCGACTTCCAGCAGCACATCGGTCGTCGCCACGGTCACGCCGCTTTCCGCGCCGCCCATCACACCCGCGATGGCGAGCACCTTCTCGTCGTCCGCAATCACGAGGTCGCCGGATGCGAGCATGTAAGTCTTTCCATCGAGCGCGAGAAATTCCTCACCGTCCTTCGCATTTCGCACACGCAATGCGCCGCGCACTTTCGCCACGTCGAATGCGTGCAGCGGCTGCCCGCTTGCCATCATCACGAAATTGGTCGCGTCCACGACGTTGTTGATCGAGCGCAGGCCGATGCTTTCCAGCTTCGTCCGCAGCCACCCGGGGCTCTGGCCGACTTTCACTCCAGAAATGCGCCGCGCGGTGTAGCAGCACGGCGACGATGTCTCGACCGCGACAGCCGGCGCATCGCCGCCCATCTTCGGTTCGGCAGGCCCGGCGGGCTTCGTGATCGCCTTGCCTGTGAGCGTCGCGATTTCCACGGCGATGCCCGCGTGACTCAGCAAGTCCGCGCGGTTCGGCGTGATTTCGAGATCGAGCACGGTGTCTGAATGGAACACCTCGCTGAACGGCGTGCCGGGCTTTGCGGCTGCGGGCAAAATGAGCAGGCCGTCCTCCGCGCCGCGCGCTCCGAGTGTCGCGGGCAGGCCGAGTTCGTCCGCGCTGCACAGCATCCCCTGGCTCTCGACGCCACGCAGCTTGCCGACCTTGATCACAAAATCCGGCGCAAGCTGGGCACCCGGGAGCGCGACGGGCACCTTGTCGCCGACGCGGTAATTTTTCGCACCGCACACGATCTGCCTCTGCGTGCCGCTGCCGTCGTCCACTTTGCAGACGCTCAGACGATCCGCATTCGGATGCTGCGCGGATTCCTGGATTTCGCCGACGACGATGTTTGCGATGGAGCAGCCGGTGGTCTCAATGCCCTCGACTTCCACGCCCGCCATCGTGAGGAGATCCACGAGTGCAGGCACGGTCGGCGGGAGTTCGACGAGTTCACGGAGCCAGTTGAGAGAGACTTTCATAAGGAGAATTAACCGCGAAGAAGCGAAGGAGCGAAGCGAGGCATGATTAGATGGGGTGCTTCACTCCGTGCTCCTTGAGGAGGTTGTGGACGATTCGTTTGAGGCCGTTCTTGAGGAGGCGTGTGTTGAAGTTGATGAGGAAGCCGATGTGGCAGCCGGCGAGTTTCAAGTAGGTGAAAAGCTGCGCCTCGTGAATGGGGGCGAGTTGTTCCACTGCTTTGAGTTCGATGACGATTGCATCCTCGACGAGCACATCAATGCGGTAGCCACAGTCCAAGGCCGTGCCTTTGTAACTGACAGGCATCGCCTTCTGCCGCTCGAAAGTCAGGTCGCGCAAGTTTAGTTCCCGGCACAGCGCCATCTCGTATGCCGATTCGAGTAGTCCCGGCCCCAGTTCGCGATGCACGCAAAGTGCCGCATCCACGACCTGCGTCGCGATTGCCTCAAGTTGATCCGGGCTCTTCATCTTCGCTCCTTCGCTCCTTCGCGGTTAAATCAACATCAGAACTGCGCGAGGAAGCGCTGGTCGCTGTTCGTGAAATAGCGGATGTCCGGCGTGCCGCTCATGATCATCGCGAGGCGATCGAGGCCGAAGCCGAATGCGAAGCCGGTGAATTTCTCCGGATCGAATGCGCGGTCGCCGCGCTTCGTGTTCACGGCTTCGAGTACGGCGGGATCCACCATGCCGCAGCCGGCGATCTCCAGCCAGCGATCCGTCGCGCCGAGCATCGAGGTCTTGATGTCCACCTCGTAGCTCGGCTCGGTGAACGGGAAAAAGTGCGGGCGGAAACGGAACTTCGCATCGTTACCGAACAGCTCGCGGAAGAAGAACTCCAGCGTGCCTTTCAGATCGGCGACGTTCACGCCTTCGTCCACGTAGAGTCCCTCCATTTGCGTGAACTGCGCGAGGTGCGTGGCATCAATCTCGTCGCGGCGATATGCCGCACCCGGCGCGATGATGCGGATGGGCGGCGCGGTCTTTTCCATCGTGCGAATCTGCACCGTGCTCGTGTGCGTGCGCAGCAGGCGGCCCTCGGCGGAGCCGTCCGATGAAGCCATGTAGAAAGTGTCCTGCTCGTTGCGTGCGGGATGATCGGCGGGCGTGTTCAGCGCGTCGAAGCAATGCCACTCGGTCTCAATGTCCGGCCCCTCCGCAAGCGCGAATCCCATGCGGCGGAAAATCGCGGTGGTGCGATCCAGCAGTTGCGTGATCGGATGCAGCGTCCCCTTCCCCGCGAAGCCCGCAGGCGTGCCCGGCAGCGTCACATCCACACCGGAAAATGCCGCCTTGTCCGCATCGCCTTGCAGTGCGGCTTTGCGTTCATCGAGCGCCGCCGTCACGGCGGCGCGCACATCGTTCAGCAGTTTTCCGATGCGCGGTTTGTCGTCCTTGCTCACGTCCTTCATGCCCTTGCTCAGCGCGGTGAGCGCGCCCTGCTGGCCGAGAAATCTGATGCGCGCCTGTTCAATCGCAGCCTCGTCCGCAGCGGAGGCGATGGCGGCGATGGCTTCGGTGCGGAGGGCTTCGAGTGGTGCGTCCATGTGGAAAAATGAGTCGCGGAGATTGCCAATCGCACGCAAGGGCGCAAGGGCGGAAAGCAAGTTCCCGATACTCCCGAAGTCCGTGCAGCCCGCCTATTGATCCCGGAGCATCAGCTCCACCGCCTCGGCGAATTTTCCATCCTCGGCGAGGAAGAATGCGGCCTTGCGCAGGAACATGGATCCCGCGCCGGATTTCGCCGCGGCTCCGAGCACGATCTTCTTCGCGGACTCGCGATCGCCGGCCAGTTCGCTGAGGCGCGCGAGTTCGGCGAGATGGGACGTGTTCTCCGGCGCCACGCGCACGCGGGCCTCGATCTCATCACGCGTCCGCGCAGTGCCCTCGGCGGGATAATCGGGATTCGCAATGCGTCCCGGAAAGAGCTTCCACGCGCGCTCGCTGAGTCCGACGCCGTGCAGGAGTGCGGCCCAATGCCGGAAATCATCGCGCAGCCGCGCCGGATGCAGATAAATCCATTCTTCCACCTGCTCCTTCGTGGCCCATCGGCGCGCGAGCTTGTAGAACTCGCGGATTTCATCCTCGGTAACCGCCGTCGCGCTCTTGCGCGCCTCCCACCACAGGTCGAAAAATCCGCGCGTCTCGGCGTCCGGGAGGGTGCGCGCGTAGGTCAGCACAAGCGCGGGATGTTCGCGGATGTATTCCTCCCATATCGCATTCGTCGCCGGCGTGCCGGCGGTCTCCTCCAGCGCCTGCACGAGCCTCTCGGATGCGCGCCTGCCGGAGCGCTCGATGGCCTCCTGCCAGTACTGGATGGCGAGGCCGGGGAAGAGCCGCCGCACCGCGCGCGCATGATTCATCGGGGAACTCCAGCTCCCCGGCACGAGCCGGTGGCAGATCTCGAAGTGCCGCTGCCATTCGGATGTCTTCGGCGCGCCCTTCTCCAGTTCGCGCATCGCCGCGAAGTGATGGAGTTCGGCTTCGAGCGGGAAAAATCGCAGCGCCCTCTTCCATTCCTTCGCGCTCGGGCGCGGCGGCATCCCGAAATTCTCGCGTGCGCGGAGCTGGTCCACGGTCACCGGCTGCCACGCGAGCGGCAGTCCGAAAAACGGCAGCACCCAGTACACCCCGATCACCAGCGGCACGAGCGCGGTGCGCGGCGAGTCCGTTCCGACGATCTGCGCCTCGCGCGAGATCGGGCACACGACCGCGAGCAATGCCAGCGCATACCCGGCCGTCATCCAGCGATGGCCGGGAACATCAATCGCCGAATGCACCGCAATTCCCGCGAGCCCCGCGAGTGCGCCGACGGAGAGATAGAAAGTGCCGCGCCTTTTGAAAAGCGGACGGATGCGCCGCGCGACGAGCACGATCACGAGGCCCGCGAGGAGCACCACGGGAATCACGCCGAGTTCGCACAGCCACTGGAGCCAACTGCTCTCGGGATGCAGGATCACCACGTCGTCGAGCATCACATGCTGGTAAAACGGGAACAGCGCGGTGAACGAATCCATGCCGTGCCCGAGCATCGGCGCATCGCCCCACATCGTGACCGTGTTCGCCCAGATGTCCCTGCGAAGCTCATGCGCGTCGAGTTTTCCATCCGCGGAAAAGATCGCCCGCTGGATGCGCCGGGGCGCAAATTAATCGCCGAACATTGCTACGCCGACGGCCCGCGATACCCGCCGGGATCGATCTCCACGGACACGTAGCCCGCATCGCGGATTCCGCGCTCAATCTCCTCGATTACTGGCGCAGCGAGCGGAAGTTCCCCCGGCGCGATTTGCACGAGCGCACTCGGCGGCGTGCTGTGTTTCACGACGTGACGCACGCGGAAGACACGGAAGCCGAGACCACGAATGTGCTCCTCCGCGCGCTCGACCATCGCGAGCGCATCGGTCGTGACCGGCGTGCCCCACGGGATCCGCGAACTCAGGCACGGCTGAGCAGGCGCATCGGCAGTCGGCAGGCCGATGTCGCGCGAAAGCTTACGGATCTCCGCCTTCGTGAGCCCGGCGTCGCGCAACGGCGCGAGCACATGGAATTCTGCTGCTGCGACGCGACCGGGACGCTCGTGCTGCATGTCGTCGGCATTTTCGCCATACGCGATCGCCGAATATCCGCGCGAACGCGCAAGCGCATCGAGCGTCTGGAAGAGTTCAGCTTTGCAAAAATAGCAGCGATTCGGCGGGTTCGCAGCGTAGTCGGGATTTTCGAGTTCCTGCGTCTTCACCACTTCAATCGGCGCGCCGATCGCACGCGCGAGCGCGACCGCCTCAGCGAGCGACTGACGCGGCAGGCTTGGGCTGTCCGCAATGACTCCGAGCATGCGGTCGCCGAGTTCACGGCGTGCCTCAGCAAGCAGGAATGCGCTGTCCACGCCGCCGCTGTACGCGATGACGAGCGGCGAATGCTGCCGGAGGAGTTCGTGAAGCCTGGTGCGTTTTGCCGCAGCGGGATTCGCAGTGGTCGCTGTCGCTGTGTCCATGCAGACATTAGCGCTCATTTTTTCCCCGCGGGCAATTGGAGTTTCAGCGGGGCAATGGCATCGAAGTTTCGCATCGCAGTTCCGCGCACTGAGGCGGGACGATGAAGATGGAAATAGCGCGGGATGCTTCAACGCAGAGGCGCAGAGGGGATTTGCGAGTTCCGCAGAGGAAGGAGCTTGCCGCACCGAAGGCGAAGTAACGCGCCAAAGAAACGCTCACTCTGGACAACCGGCCCGCGACTCAGGTTTACTCCGCACATGAGCATTCCTCTCGAAGACACTTTCACTGACATCATCGGCAAACCCATCCGCGGGCATAAGCTCGACGAGGCGGCGGTCGCGCAGCGTGCGGGCGTGACGCTCGCGGACTTGCAGGCCCTGCGCGGCGGCGAATTCAATGCGGCGGTCGCGGAAAAAGTCGCGCCCGTACTCGGGCTGAATGCGCGGGCGCTCACCGCGATCGCGCAGAAACGCTACACACCCGCGGACGTGACGCTCGAAGGACTGGAGCAGTGTAACACGGTTTACGAGGACATGACGGTCAACGCCTACCTCGTGTGGGATCCCGCCACGCGCGACGCGGCCATCTTCGACACCGGCACGGATGTCGGCCCGATGCTCGCGACCATCGCGGCGAAGAATCTCACTCTGCGCTTCATCTTCATCACGCACACGCACGGCGATCACATCTTCGACCTCGATCGCCTGCGCGAGAAAACCGGCGTGCCGACTTGGACAGGCGAGAAGGAACCCGTCGAGGGCGCGACGAGTTTTGCACCGGGGAAGACCTGGCAGCTTGGCGGTTTGACAATCGAAAGCCGCCCGACGTGGGGACACTGCCCCGGCGGCATCACGTTTGTCGTCACCGGCCTCGCGCGGCCTGTGGCGATCGTGGGCGATTCCATTTTCGCCGGCAGCATGGGCGGCGGGAACATCAGCTACGCCGACGCGCTCAGGAACAACGTCGAGCAAATCCTCACGCTGCCCGCGAACACGGTCATCTGCCCCGGCCACGGCCCGCTCACGAGCGTCGGCGAGGAGCAGAAGAGCAATCCGTTCTTCGCGAAGTAAGGCGCGGGATTTTGAAACGCAGAGACGCGGAGAAATGCACAATGCGTCCGGTGACTGCAGGCCCGCGCGACTTTTTCGACGCCTTCTAAAAAGAATCTGAAAATACGGCAGACAAATTGCGGCGTGCGCTCCGCTTCGCCATCAACTTAGCTGACACTCTGGCCCGCCGAATTTCGCATTGAACGTGCGCGGCGGCCGATTGTCACACTGCCACACTCACCATGAAACTACGCCCTCTCACCCATTCGCTCCGACTCACCCTGTTTGCGACGTTCGCATTTTCCGCGCTCGCGCTTGCGGAGAACAAGCTGCCGGATATCACCGTGGACGCCGCTCCGATGGCACGCACGCATGAGAACAGCTTCGCGCCGATCGTGGAAAAGGTGTCGCCGAGCGTGGTCACCATTTCGATCAGCAAAAATGTGCGCATCGGCGGACGCAACCAGGGGGGCGGCAATCCGCTGATGGACGATCCGTTCTTCCGCAAATTTTTCGGCATCCCGGACGACGAGCCGAGCAGCCCCCGCGGCAACGGCAAGGACTCCGGCGCAGGCCGCAAGCGCGTGATGCCTGTGGGCCTCGGCAGCGGCGTCATCGTGAGCAAGGACGGCTACATCATCACGAATAACCACGTCGTCGATCAGGCCGATGAAATCACCGTGACGCTCGCCGACGGGAAGACCGAACTGAAGGCGACCAAAATCGGCTCCGACGCGGGCAGCGACATCGCCGTGATCAAGGTCGATGCGAAGGATCTCAAGCCGATCACTTTTACCGACAGCGACAAGATCAAGGTCGGCGACATCGCGCTCGCCATCGGCAATCCGTTTGCGCTGCGGCAGACCGTGACGAAGGGCATCATCTCCGCCGTCGGACGCAATCAGACGGGCATCTCGGAGTTTGGAAATTTCATCCAGACGGATGCGTCCATCAATCCCGGCAACTCCGGCGGCGCGCTGGTGGATGCGCTCGGACGCCTCGTGGGAATCAACTCCGCCATCTTCAGCCAGAGCGGCGGCAACATGGGCATCGGCTTCGCGGTACCCTCGAACCAGGCGCGCAGCGTGATGGAGAGCCTCATCAGATTTGGCAAAGTGCAGCGTGGCTTTCTCGGCATCCAGATGCAGCCGCTCGACGACAAGCTCGCAAAGGAGTTCAAGGCGCCGGACAAGGACGGCATCCTCGTCGCGGAAGTCGTGCCCGGCGGCGGCGCGGAAAAGGCCGGCGTGAAGAGCGGCGACATCATCGTGAAGCTGAACGGCCAGCGCCCGGACGACATCGCGGCACTCCGCAACTCCGTCGCGAACATGATGCCCGGCACAAAGGTGGAGCTTGAAATTTATCGCAACGGCAAACCCCAGAACATCTCGGTGACGCTCGTCGAGCGCCCCTCCGCTGGCGTCGCGCTCGGGACTCCAGGCGCACCCGCGCCCGCTCCGGTGAAAGTGCCCGACGTCCTCGACGGCGTGACTGTCACCGACTTGAACGCGGAACTCCGCAAGCGCTTCGCCATCGGCGACGATGTGAAGGGCGCGCTCATCACGCAGGTGAATCCCGACTCCGCCTGCGCCGATGCCGACGTGCGCGCGGGCGATATCATCGTGGACATTGACGGCAAGCGAGTGGCCACGTCCGACGATGCCGTGAAACTCAGCGAGGAAGTGAAGACGAAATCCTCCGTGCGCCTGCGCATCAACCGCAAGGGTCAGACGCAGTTCGTAGTTGTCGAAGAGCGCAAAGAATAGCGGAGCGCCGTCCCGTGGAGCACCGTCGTCCTCGGCGGCCACGTCCACATGCGCGCAGCGCCAAAACAGTATGCCGCGCAAATTGGACACCTGCGCTTCGATTTCTGCTTCGCGTTGAGTCTTCGTGGCCGGCGAGGACGCACGGCGCTCCTTCCGCGCATCGCACCTGCTCAGTGCATGAGCCGCGACCAGCCGCTCTCTTCCTTCTTCGCCGCAACGCCCGGTTTGCCAGACGGAATCGTGAGCACCTGACCGACTCGCAGCTTGCGCTCGTCCTTGATTTGATTCGTGTCCTTCAGCGCGCCGACGCCCACGCGATACTTCTTCGCAATTCCGTTCAGCGTCTCACCGGCTGCGACGACGTGCGTGGACTTGCCGGCGACGGCAGGCTTCGCAGGCGCGGTCTTCGCCACAGGCTTCGCGATCGTGAATGGTTTCGTCTGCACC
>Ga0208856_1000617_pt1 | contig 12954 bp, 12 predicted proteins | sample LakMenEpi13Jul12_FD_150690 | JGI IMG/M metagenome (GOLD analysis project Ga0208856, IMG submission 150690) | Freshwater microbial communities from Lake Mendota, WI - 13JUL2012 deep hole epilimnion (SPAdes) | ecosystem: Environmental > Aquatic > Freshwater > Lentic | place: Lake Mendota, Madison...
ACGAGCCTACTGCCAAAGCCAAAACTAACGCAACAGGTGTAAACCGCCAGAATTTAAACATGAATAAAATCCTTTCAAATGATGTCGTCAAAAGAAACTACAACAGAAAATTAACATGCAAATTATGATATAGACTGAGCCAAGTTTTTTAGACTCTAAGTTAAGTCCATATCGATTACTCCCGCTTTAACGCCAAAGATTAAAAGCTTGTCTGGTTTGGCAAAAAGAGCAGAGCATAGTTGAATAAAAAAGGAACCCGATTTTATATTGGGTTCCTGAGTTAATAAGGGCTAGTTTGTTTGTTTTAAACAATGCCTTTTTATCAAACTTACTCGAACAATTTACCTACTGCCTGTTCGTTCGTAAGTGCGGAAGTCGTTGCGAACAGTAGCAGGGTGATGGCCGCTGATCGAATCAAGTTCAGGGTTTTCATGTGTGCCTATGGTTAGTTCGTTATCACTAACTCATTGCTTTTTTGCGGGGATTCGCAATTCAATCTCATCGATCTGAAGCGGGGTTTTCGTTTCGAGAGTGCGCTGCAACTCGAGAAACTTGTTGCGTTGCGACCACGCGGTAGAGGCGAAGTCGTAATCTCGGTTTCGGTAAACATCGTTGTTCAGAATGATTTGGACGTTAATGCCGTAGAAACGGCTGATGTTGGCAGCGAAGCGAGCCTTCAACTCGTACCCGCGGCGGGCATAGTAGTCACTGGCCTCCGAGTACTTGCCGGCTGTGTAAAGCTCATTCCCGCTGCGAATCGTGTCTTTTACATAGCCGACAAAACTCTGCCAAGTCTGATCGGTATCTGGCGATTCCATCGCTTCGTCGATGATGCCGTTGATTCCGTGAGCGACGCCGTTTCGCGCCAGAATATCGGTTTCGACAATCTGAACGCCCTGAATCGTACGTTTCGCCCCTTCGCGAACGAGATCGACGCGTGCGTCAATCTGCGAAGTGAACCGCCGGAAATCAATTGAATTCGTGGTAAGAATGCGCCCCGAAACGACGTGCCTCAACAGTACGGCACGAAGGCGCTCGCGGTTGGCAGGATCCTTGAGCATCTTGAGGCGTTCTTTGAGCGCGTCCGACTTCAGTGCAGCGTCCGTCGGTGCGAACACGGTCACTTGCAACTGAAACTGGCCGAGCACATTGTAGATGCCGGCATCCCGTGCCAAGTTAAGAAACTCCCCGAACCCACCGTTCCGCTCGAGTGCCGTGATGATGCTGTCTCTCTTAGGCAAAAGCGGGCGATCAATAACATGGATGAATCCGTTGCGGGTAACAAGATCGGCAGTACTTATCGCAATGTTGTCGATTGTGCCGCGACCGTTTGCAGTGCGGTAGACCAGTTCCTGCCCATATTGATTGGCGACATCGATTCCGGGTGTGCCAAGCGGGGGCACATCAGGGATTTTCGCGACGGTCCAGGTTCCCAAAGCGATGTGCGTCTTGATTACATCCGAAAGCAGGTCGAGTTTCTCAGGCAGAAGCAGAGCGTCTACCGTGCCCTTAGGCAGGCTTGCGAATGCCTCGTCCGTCGGGGCAAACACAGTGTAAACGTCGTGCCGGTTCTGGAACAGTTTGGTCTGCCCGCTGCGCTTGATCAGTTTCGTAAGGATGGTGAAACGCCCATCTTTTTCAAGGTACTCGAATAGGTCTAGCTCGATGGGGTCGAGAACCGTGTCGATGAAGTGGACGACTCCGTTGGAGCAAGCCAGATCGTACTCTTCGATCGTTGCCCCATCCACTGTGATCACATCGCCGGTGCGGTCGGGGTTGATCTTCAGGTACTGCCCTAAGCCGCTGCGAAGGAAGCCAATCCTTCGGAGCACATAGCGGTCGATTCGCGTGTTGTGAGCGGCGTGGTAGGTGAGAACGCGCTCTAAATACTGCTTGTTCGCTGGGTCGATTAGAGCCTGCAGGCGTTCCTTCGAAAGTTTCTCGAAGGCTTTGTTGGTTGGCACAAATACGGTCGTCGTACCGTTGCTACTGAAAAGCAAGTTTTTAGCTGCGTCGGTATCTTTCAACAGCTTAACGAACGTACTGGCTTTCTCAATGCTGCCGAGTTTGCGGCCGATAGTCGAAGCCTCCTCTGGCGTCTCAGCCCTGCAAGCTTGCTCTCCCCCTAGAACTAAGATAGAAACGACCATCAGAGGCAAATACTTGGAATTATGTATCATCGTTTTTCCGAATTGAATAATAGAAGCGGATCGGTTCGACATGTGTTACTCGCAGTCTCGGTTGGAGAATTTTCAGACAGTTATCTGCATTATAGGCGGGCTACTAGTGCAGAAACAAATCGCTGGTCTTTTTTTAATTTTTGTTGGTACACCTTGCTTCGATATTGACTACTTTCATCCGAATGGATTTTTAGGGTACATTCTTTTCTTTAAGGGATTCTTTGACGCTTGTAGTTGCTTGTTCGAGTTGACATTGCATAACTCGCCATCAGCGACTATCCGTATCTTCAACTATTGAAAGATATAGTTTTCCATCCGGTGCTTCTGTCAAGTCTTCCACCCCGGCACATCCTTCCCGAGTTCTTGCATGGCAGCCAATTAAAGGCCAGAGTGGGTAGAAGGTTTCTGACTGGTGGCGTAAAGCTAGCCGACGATCATCGGGTCAAAAATTACCGCGGGCCGGGCGGAAGATGTTCGAGCAAGTATCTAGTCATCAGCATCCGTAGGTGGACCGGGGTGCCTTTACCTTCTCGTAAGCCGTGGTCGCGGTTAGGGTAGGACATGTAGTCGAATTTTTTGCCCAACTCGATGAGTCGATCCACGAGGCTTTCGGTGATTTGTAAGTGCGTGTTCGTTTCTCCCGTCCCATGTACGATCAAGAGATCTCCGCGCAGACCTTCTGCGTAGTTGATAGCCGCTGCCTTGCGGTAGCCTTCAGGGTTTACCTCTGGAGTTCGCATAAAGATTTCTTGGAACCAGGCGTTATACAATTCCGGGCGAGGCTTCGGCGCAACAGCAATACCAACATGATAAACATCCGGCCTACGGAACATCGCGTTCAATGTATTTGAGCCACCACCGCTCCAGCCCCAGATACCCACTCGCGATGGGTCCACATACGATCGCATGCGTGCTAACTCGATGACGCCAGCCGCTTGTTCTTCGGTCGAAAGTGGGCCGAGGCTTCCGTAGACTGCACGTCGCCATTCGGCCCCCTTCGGTGCCGGTGTGCCGCGATTGTCCATCGACACTACGAGGTATCCGAGATCTGAGATCATTCGGTGAAACATTGAATGGTTCTGTCCCCCTGCCCAGTCATCGAGCACAGTCTGGCCGTGTGGTTCACCGTAAATGAAGAAGAAAACCGGGTACTTCTTTGTCTCATCGAAGTCCCGCGGTTTGATCATCCACGCATCCATCTCAATACCATTCCCGATGTTGATTTTCAAGAACTCGGTCGGTTTGTAAATTAGACTGCTGGCATGTTTGCGAACTTGATCGTTCGCTTCCAAGATGCGCACTGAGCGATGGCCGGAGAGTTCAACCAGGTCTACGACTGGTGGCTTGTCGAATGTTGAGTATGTATGGAACGCCCACTTGCAATCCGGTGAGAATTCGTAGCTGTGTGTTCCAGGTTGGTCATCTGGTGTTACACGCTCGGGGTCGCTCTTGCCATCCAACCGGATGCGATACAAGTAGCGTTGGGTGGCGTTTTTCGGCGATGCGATGTAATAAAACCACTCGCCTGATTTATCGACCGGCCCTCGAGCGATGATGTCAGATTTATCTTTAGTGAGAAGCCTACGCTGTTTACCATCTCGCGAAATCACATATGCTTGCCGCCAACCGCCTCGCTCACTGATTAACACAAACTCTTTGCCATCGTGAATCCACTCCAGCCCTGCATTGGCGGAATAGCTTGCGTCAATCCAAGCTGGATCGGTTTCCTCGTATGCGGTTGCGATCTCGCCCTTCTCGATGTTGGCGAGCAGGAACTTGCGGTTATCGCGTGAGCGGCTGAGCATTTCGATCAGTAGTTCGTTGGAGTTCCCGGCCCAACTAACGCTATTGATGTAAAACGTGCCCGGATCACTTGGCAATTTCACCCATTGTGTTGCACCACCTTCACTATCTACAACGCCGACACGAAGTGTGGGAATCGGCGTACCAACGCGTGCAAAGCGTTCGAGCGTCACCTCGGGATAAGTCGGATCGGTCGGATGAACAACGGGCCGTCGACGCACTTTCGATGAATCCGTTTGGATGTACGCAATCCGAAGGCCATCTGGGCTCCAACTGATGTTGCCTCCGTTGTCGAGGTCTTTATGATCGTCATTGGTCAGTTGTGTCACGCGTCCATTCGCGAGATCGGCCACAGCAAGATTATGGCCACGCCTGAAAATGATGCGATCGACTTTGGGAGAAAACGAGTTGGCCCCCGATAGTTGTGGTACCTCATTGGGAAGCTTTCTCAGTTCCCCCGATTTCGAGTCGAAGAGCCAGTTTCCGATTTGCGTTTGTAGATAAAATTTGTTGGCGAGTGGCGTCTGCAAGAACCGTTGAACAACCAGTCGATCCTTTGTGCCGGGCACAATCAGTTGGCTCTCATTAAAAAAGTTGATTCGTTTCCCGCTTTTCGCCTCATACTTAACAACTTCGGGTTCAGCACCCGGTTTGGCAGGTTCTAACATCCAGTAGCCGGAGCTATCTGCAAGCCATTTCCCGGGAAATGGCGCCGGTGTAAAGGTCCGTTTTTCGTAGATAGATTTTAGCCTAAACTCGGCATCGGCGAGTTGTTTCTCACGCACAGTTCGCTCTTCAGCAATTAATGTCGCGCTGGCGCTCACAATCCAGAAAACCATCAAAGTATAGAATCGCCTCATTGTCTGTTCCTCATTGATAAAAACAGTTTCTATCCACTCAACTTATTCGCAGCTTTGTGCCAAATTGTAAGTTAGTGCTTTAGGTGTGTCAATTTATCCACTAGTACCGTTCGAGGCCTTGCTGCGTTATAACCTCTTTTCTAAACACCATGTTAAGCTATCATGCACCATTTGTGTCGGTATATTGATATCGCTTTCCATTCTGTTGGATGAGTTCAGTTTCAAGGGTTCTTTTGTTGAGAGAGGTTTAACATACTTTCGGTTAAAGCTAATGAAACTCGCAGAATTATGGAACCTTAGACCAAACTGCATTGAATGGCATCTGAAAAGTGCGGAACTCGCATGCGAATGATAGCGGTACTTTGTTATGTGGGTGTATTTGCGTTTTCAGTCTCTAAACAAATAGAAAGCTTTGCCTATCTTTGGTGAAACAACGACAAGGCACATACCACGGTAAGAACCGTAAGCATAATAATTGCCGGGCGTGGAAATAGCCGTTTGAAAGGAGTCAGCATATTCAGGTGATATCGATGAGATAAATTCATCCTTGCCATCATCATTTTCGTAAGATTTATAAAAAGTTCCGATGGAAGGTGCCCACCCCCTCTTCTCGAATCGTTGCTCGTCTTCATGTCGCAACCATCTCGCCGCCCTAGAGACGGGTGTCGCTTGCCAATTAACAAAAGGTCCACTGAATGCTATCTTGTCGGGAGCTTTCTTTCCCAGCGCTGAGGGCAGGGAATTCAGGTAGGTCAGACCTTGATCCGCAATCGTTGCAGAGACTTCCTTTGGGAGTTCGTAGACAGTAAATGAATGATTCCCTCCTCCCGGTCCCATCAACTGTGATACTTTCTTTTGATGTAATACTCGCGTGAGTTTGAACTCCGTAGGAAGCGAATCATTCTTTAAGCAACCAACAATCGCCGTGAGCGCGAGCGCCGCTAACGTGATGAATGACAGAGCAAACGATCTGCGTGTGATGGGGTTTAGTTTCATTTTTGTTCCTTGTTTATATTGCGAGGTGGTTCGGGAACTTTCCAGCCAGAGCCTGAAATTCGAGGCCGTCAAATAGACCTGACCCCTTTTCCTGTTCAAAGGCGTAATCCGCCCTGCCGGCGGCAGCGGGTGCCACTCCCGTGGACTAGCCATTCGTCCACTTGGCGGCATCGCTCCAGTTGCCCGTAACCGGGGAGTTCCAGACGAAGTTGGCGGTCGGTGCCACCGCAGCGGTAGCCCCGGAGATCAGGCCGCCGGCGGCAAGGAGCATTGTTGTAAGAATCGTGGAGGTTTGTTTCATGGTTGTCTGCTGATTTTTACCTTCTAAAATCCCAGGCATAACCGGGCGCTTGTCCATCAATTCTGCGCGAATTCACGATACGCCCTTCCCATCGAGAGGACGGTTCAGTCGAGTCGATTTTGCTCCATCGGCCACTCAGACGATTCGGATCGGCTGGGTCCCGGAGGGCTTCGATCAGATAGCCGCCGCCTGCGTCCATAACCACTGCAAAAAAAGTATTTCCCGTCGCCACAATTTCGATGCGGCCTTGGGTTTCCAGTTGTTCGGCTTCGTTTGCGCCCCAGCGGCTGACCCAAAAACCTTCAAGCCCCTTTTCCAGTCCCGTTCCTATCGGCTTGGCGATTCCCTCGATTCCGATCCACGCCTTGCCCTTGCCCGCGCGAGCATTCAAGTCGGCCATCAGTTTCTCAGCAGTCCCGGCGTCTTTGGCCAATTCGGTAACGTCCGCTATTCCCCACGGATTGCGCGACTCCACTTTACGCATCGTCCACAACGGCTTATGCTCGCCGGGTGTAGCTCTCGTCACAGGTAGCGCGGCCAACGCGGGAGGCAAGATCACCACGCTGTCTTGATAGCAGGAAAAGCGAGCCAGAAGTGTGGCGCGCTGAGGAACCCAGGCGCACAATTCACCAACTGTAATCACACCATCCCGGTCGGCGTCAGCATCACCGCGGAGTGCTTCACAGAGGGCCAGCACTTGAAAACCATGCGGAACCTTGGGGTCGTCGTTCTGCCCGCCTGTACATTGCGTCTCTTTGCTACCCAGCAGCCAGGCACTCTTCGCGGGCAACGAGCTGTACACTGCGCCGCCCGCCTCACAGGCATCAATGCTCACCAGCGACGGGCAAGGAAGGCGAGCCAGACTGGCGGCTAAAACGTTGGCATTGATGACTGTCTTATCACCTGTTAGACGCAAAAGTTTGTTTTTGGTAGAGCCATGCGTGCTGGCATGGACGATCACGAGGTCCGACGCAACGGCGGTTTTTTCAAGCCGCTCCAATTCCCTGAGCAAACGTTTGGGAGTGCAGTCCAAGCCGGAAATTGCAGTCGTCTCGACTTTGCTCCAAGCAGAACCAGCGCGCTTGACTGCGTCAGCGAAGAAAACCGCATCGCGGCCATAAAGGTCGTCCACGGGAGGACCCGGCAGAGGTGAGCCCAATCCAAAAGACAGCACCCGCAGAGTGCCTTCACGAACCGGTTTAGCGTGCCCGCCCACGACAGGCACGGGTTGCCCATGGGCGACCAATGATGCGAAAGGTGCGAACAGCAGGGTGAGGGCGATAGTGAGTCGTGCAAAAGCTCTGTGCATCATGTGGTTCTAATTCCTAGGTGACTGTTTTGCCGATTCATTTTTTTGGCTCACAGTTAAAAGTTACTTAATCAATTTGAGATTCGCCTCGGCAAAGGCCTTGCCCATTTGCGCAAAGATCTTCGCACTGCCCAAATAGTGGTAACCGCCATTGGAGGCACCTTTGAGGATTACTTTATCTTTATACGAAAAGATTTCTTCTAAGGCGAGATCAAGCTTCTCTTGGTCTGCTTTGGTGATACCCTCAACCCGCAGATCCATTGCGGCATAATGTTCTGGAGACTTAAGGTCATATTGGTCATTGGCATAGGCCGCCAATACGTTCTTCCCCTTCTTCAAATATTTGATCTGTTCGTTTTTGAGGACGATGGAACCATAACGCGGAGAGTCTTGCCACCAGATGTAGGTGTGTATCTTTTGTCCGTTCAAATAAACATGGAATCCTTGTCTCGCCAAAATTGCGATGCGATACGAATCGCAGTTTAGGTCTTCAACTTCAAAAGTTGTGCGCATCATAAGGAATTCGCCCTCACCCCATTTTGATGGGAATTTGTCCAAGGTGATTCCGCTGTGTTTCCAGACGCCCTTTCCGATGGGGGCCTTGCCTTCTGCCCATTTGCTATCATCAAAGTCGGGCATGTACCATTTCTCCATCCCGGCTGGCAGCGTGATGTCACGAAATCGCCTGCCGTCATATTTTTCCATCTTGTCCTTCTTCTCAGTGGCATCGATCGTCATGAAGCGCCAGGTCCGTTCCTCTGGCAGTGGTTTGCCAATCGGTTTCCAGTAATTCTCCCATTTCCATTCCCGGTCGAAAGAGCCATCTTTTTTCAATGTGTGAGCTATACCAACGATATTGTTAAACTCGCCCTGCTTGGGTTGTGCGGCGGCAATGGCGTGATCCCAGAAGGGAGCGGTCTCAACAGCGACCACATTGCCCTTGAACTCGGGCATGTTGGCCGGCGCGGCCATAGCCTTGCGGAAATTCACATTTTTGCCCTCACCGTCAACTCCCAGTACGCCGATCACGAATGGCATCTTCGGGGCTGACAGGTCTTTGCGAACATCGCGAATGAACTTGGCCAGCAGGTCTGAATAAACATCGTATTTTCCAGGTTGGTCGGGGCCGGGATAAGTAGTCCCATCGACCAGGTCGTTAAAACCTTGAAGCCAGACAAAACCCGCCAGTTCATAGCCATCCTTAGCGTCATATTCCGGGCAGACCCGCTTGGGATCTGCCAGCACCTTTTTAACATGCTCGATCATCATTCGGTAAAACACACCCGAGGCGGCATCCTTGTCAGCCTGCCATTTTTTTCGGTCCTCGAGCTTGGGGACACCGTGGGCGCCCTGGGGATATTTGTCCCACACTTCCTGAATTTGCTTAGGCAGTTTGTATTGCCCGGCACTTGGCGGACGGAATTCGGTGTTGAGTGACCTGCCACCCCACGCGGTCTTGATAATAATGATGGGCTCCTTCAGCTCTTTCTCCATAAAAATCCCGAAGGTAAACTCGGGACCAATCTTGCCGCTCAGCTTGGTGGGCTGATTTCCGCGTTCGCCGAAGCCGGCGGTTAACTTGCCCAGGCCCTCACCATTGGCACTGCCGTCATAAGGGCCGGTCAAATAGGACATCCAGACCTTGTCACATACCCGCGGCGTCCCATCGGGATTGCGCATCTCCTTGAGCAAGGGTGCCGTAAGCGGATCCTTGCCGATGTAGTCAAAAGTGCTGATCGCCGCATGCCCCTCCATGTTGGACTGGCCGGCGAGGATGAAGACCTTCACGGGCTTCTTCTTGCTGTCCGGCTTCGAGATTGGCTGCTCTGCTGCCCGAGCTTGGACGGTGCTCATGACCGTTACTGCGAATAGCGCGAGCGCGCTGAGCACGATGGATGAAAATGCAAACGGTTTGTAAGTGATGGGGTTCTGTTTCATTTTTGTTCCTTGTTTGTTTATTTCTTTAACAACTCGACCATGGCCCGACCCATGGCTTCGCCAACATCCATGTAAACCTCTGCTTTGCCGCCGTAATGGCCGTTGCCGCTACCGCCTTGTGCCATGGGGTGTGTGTAGATGGTTGCAACATTGCCTTTGAACTCGGGATATTTGCCCGCGGTGCCGTCAACTGCGAGATGCGCTTCGAGAATCTGATTGCCAAGTCCAGTCCCGCCCTTTACGGATTCCCCCATCGTCCCGAGCACGAACTTCGCATTCGGTGCGTTGAATTCATTACGCAAGGTCTTGATGAAGTGCACGAGATTTTTTTCATAGCGTGAAGCATGTCCTGCAGTGCCGGCATCCCGCTCGCCCTGCCAGAAGAAAAATCCAGCAACCTCATAGTTCTTGGCTCCTGGGTAGTGTTTTTCAAGATCAGAGAGCGCTTTTTTTGCATCACCAACATCAGTATCCCACTGTTTGCCAGCATACCAATCAATGGGCTTTCCTGCCTTGTCCACCCATGGTGCAGGTTCGGTCTTTAAGCCCTTCGCCGGATCCATTTCCCATGACTCGGGTTTGTCCTTGTAACCTGCGAAAACCAATTTCTTTTCGATGCCTGCCTTGTCTTTGGTTGCAAATTCAAAGCGTTCACTTCTAGGAGGCAGAAGGTCCCAACCTAGGGCCCGATTACCGATGCAGCACTTTAGAATCATTACGGGGGCATCAATTGCATTTCCCAGCGGGTGGCCGATGCCGAATTCAGGCCCGATAGTATTGCCATTCACGGCCATCCAGTCGTTGTTAAGTGGCCCCCTGCCTGACATGTAGCGGACAAATCGCACATCTTTTCGCTCAGTCCATTTGCCATCATCCTGAAGTAGATAGGGGTATTTCTTTTTTTCTTTCACTGCGAACTCGAGCGAGCCGTCCGGGCCTTTTACCTTTCCGAGGCCAACCATGTTGGATTGCCCAAGCAGGATAAATACCTGCACGGGCTTGGTCATATCCGCAGGCTTGCCGTCATGTTTAAGTACTTGCTGTTTAGGCGCAGGTTGTGTGATTTCCTGAGATGATCCAATGGGCAGCCCCAACAATAGCAACCCAGAGGCCGTAGCACTTAGTAACATTAGCTTCAGTAACATTGGTTTCAATCCTCTTTCTTTTATAAATTAGGACTCTCATTGTATAAAACCTACTATAAGGCTTCGTATTACTGTTTGTGAGAAAATCATCATTGATTTTGAGAAAATGACCTATGGCCATAAAGCCATGCCGTGTTGCTGTGATGCTCGATCAGCGGGTCTTTCAGCCCTACAAAAAGGTAGGCCTTGCCGACGACCACCACGACGCTGCCAAAGCCGCCTTCCTTTTGGGTAGGGATGGGATCGCTCTACCAGAGCTTCTTCGGCCCCTTAGCAGCCACACCGTCCTTGGTCGGGCCGCGCCACTGGGGCCAGTTCTCCTCCGCATGCGCCGTGTTCTAGGCGATCAGCAGACATCCGACCAAAATCATCGTCCCTGCTAGGAATTTGCTTTGGCGCTCGCCGCACCGGAAACGGTCAGACCGGGGATCGGCGTCGGGGAGTGATGGGGGCTGGTTCTTTGCGTTCATTATTTCCTCCTATCAATTGGGCGTCCTACTTCTTCGGCACTTCCGGCGTGGGCTTATGTCTAATTTGATTCCATTGGTACCTGATACCTTTTCACCCCTGCCCCAACGAAATCGTCCCTTTACTGCTCCCGAACCGGTCGGTCTCTATGTTCATGCGTTGCAGCATGGTCACGAAGAGGTTAGAGAGCGGGGTGTTGTTCTTTTGGTCGAAGGCGACGTGACCAGCATGTTTAAAACCGCCGCCGGCGAGGACGATGTTGAGGTTTGTGGGTTCGTGTGAGTTGGCGTTGCCGAGGTTGCTGCCGAACATCACCATGGTGCTGTCCAGCAGGCGTCTTCCGGCTTCCTCTTTTTTGGCGAGTGCGGCAATCAAATCGCGCACGGCGGCGAATTGGGCTTCCTCGATGCGGCGCAGTTGCTCGACTTTCCCCGGTTCTTTACCGTGGTGGCTGAGGCCGTGATGGTCTATCGAGACGCCGGGCACCAATGGCGCAGAGGGAAGGCCTTGCACCATGATGGTGAAGAGTCGCGTCGAGTCGGTCTGCACCGCCAGCGGCACGAGGTCGAGCAGCAGGCGCAAGCGGCCGATCAAATCCCTTTCATCGGTGATGTCTTTGGGCTGCGCGGCGTCCACAGTGGGTTTGGGTTTTTTTACCCATTCCTCGGCTTTGGCGAAGCGCAGTTCCATCTCGCGCACGGAGGTGTAATATTCGTCGAGCTTGGCACGGTCGGCGGTGCCGACGCGGCGGCCGAAAGTTTTGGCCTGCCCCTGCACGCTGTCCATGATGCTGCGGCCCTCTTGTAGTTTTTGCATCTGGCCTTTGATTTCATCGGGCGTGCCGTTGAGGAACAACTTGGCGAAGACCTTCGAGGGTTTGCTCTCAGCGGGAATCATTACGCCGCTGCGTGTGTAACTTATGCTGTTGATTCCGGCGGATCCGGTGCCCAAAACCAGCGACGGATACCGAGTCTCGAAGCCGGTTTTTTCGGCGACTAATTGATCCACGGAAATCGTGTTGCGAAAACCGCTCAGGCCCGGATTGGCCGCCGAGGTGAGCCAGGTCATCTCCGACGAATGTCCACAGGCACCAGCCTGGTTGGGGTGCGAAATTCCCGAAAACAGCGTGAAATCGTTGCGGTGCTCCTTGAGAATCTCCAAATAGGGCGAGAGGGTGTAGTTGCGCCCGGTGTTTTCCGGAAACAGCGCCGGCCCGTAGAGGCCGTAGTTGGTGCAGATGCACACCATTCGGCGCGGCACGCCGCCTTTGACGTTGGCATCGGCGCCCAGCCCGCGTTTGGGTAGCATCGAATCGAGAAACGGCAGCGCGAGCGCCACGCCGGAGCCGCGCAGAAAAGTGCGACGGGAGATTTGCGGGTTCATATTTTTCCTTCTTGGTTCATGGTTTTCATTCTTGATGTGCCGGGCAACTCATTTGCTGCCAAACGCCGAACTCTGCACCACTTCGTGCACGATTGTCCGCAGTCCAAGATTCTGTGCCTTTGCTTTCTTCAGCACATCTTCGACAACCCAGCGATCGGCGAATTGCACGCCGGCACCGGTGCCATAGGTGAGCAGTTTGCCGATGATGGCTTCGGCCACCTGGTCTTGCTGCTCCATGATCAGCTTTTTGAATTCGCGCACGTCGGCGAATTTGCGGCCGTCGGGCAGTTCGCCGGTGGCGTCCACGGCGCGGCCGAGTTTGTATTGCCAGATGGTGCGGCCGAGCAATTTTTTCGGTTCGGGGTCGCCTCCTTTAACTGAACGATAGCGCTCGCGCCACCCGCCGATGACATCGAAACTTTCCAACGCGAATCCGGGCGGGTCAATCTTGGCATGGCAGCCGGCGCAACTTTTGAGGGTGCTATGTTTCGCCAACTGCTCGCGCACGGTCGTGGCATCGCGCGTGTCGGGCTCAATGGCGCCGACGTTGGGCGGCGGCGGTGGCAGGGTG
>Ga0208856_1000619_pt1 | contig 12900 bp, 8 predicted proteins | sample LakMenEpi13Jul12_FD_150690 | JGI IMG/M metagenome (GOLD analysis project Ga0208856, IMG submission 150690) | Freshwater microbial communities from Lake Mendota, WI - 13JUL2012 deep hole epilimnion (SPAdes) | ecosystem: Environmental > Aquatic > Freshwater > Lentic | place: Lake Mendota, Madison...
TTGCATTTTTGCGCGTAAATTCATTGATGAAAGTAAGCTCTGATTTTGTCTTTCAATAATGATGTCTACACGTGTACGCAATAATTGACTGGCATTGCCAACACGTTCAGAGAGTGATCGAAATCGGTTTGATGTTGAGCGACAGGTATTTACAGCGGGTTCTAAACGACGATTCATAAATTCACCAATGGTTTGTATACCTTGAATACGGACTTCTCGTAAATCCATTAGGCGACGCTCCACCAAGTTATAATATGCATCTGCTGCAGCAAAACGCAGATGATTACTTGACACATGGTTTTCAATTTCAGCTGCAAGTACGGTGAGTTCATCGAGCAGTTTTGTATCATTGCCTGCGGATTGCGTCATTGCATTGGTAATAGTATAAAGTTGCTTGTCTGCTTTTTTGAGTTCAGGATTGAGTTTTCTTGCGATAGGAAAAGCGAGTAGAGCAAGGACCCGATAAACTTCAATTTCAAACAAACGATGTAGTAACCTTGCGCCTTGTTCTGTGCGTAAATTTTGATCTACGATTAAAAAACGGCTAAAACCATCGACATGAATCCGAAAATCCGTAAAGACATTCGCTGCGCCACCAGTAACAGTTGATCCAATAATAGGATTATTAGCAAAATGCGGTGAAATATCGGTTAGATTCGCTATTGTGTTTAGGGTGTTCGTTGCAGGTAGAATTGTTGCGTGCGCTGCTAATAAAATTTTTCCAGTTAAAGACGTTAGCCAATCAACAGGCACTTTTTTTAATGCCGGGGATGAAAACGGCTTATCTTCGACGCCTTGAACATAAAAAGTGTAAGTACTAAACTCGCCGTGCTGTTCCCATCTTAGTTGAAAAGAATCAAAAGTGGCACTGAAATGATCGGCATCGGTTGCAGGTGGAGCAACACCGAATCGTTCGCAGAGCTGTCCTAAATGCACGCGTTCATGAATTTTTTCTTCGCCTGAGCGCGACAATGCTAAATGCGTTGCTCGTAGCGGTAAACCAAGTATTAACGATGAGCGTGCGTGAACTTCATTGTGTAGCACAAAGCGTTGAGGGTGATTTTCAGGAATAGGGTAAACAGTTGTCACAGAATTGTAATAAGTATGAGATGAAAATTAGGTATCACGTGCATTGCTTTAGTTTGGAAACAATGCACGTGGGAATGAAAAAACTTATTTTTCAATCGCAGAACAAAGCGGGCACCAGCCTGCGTAACCAGTTGATGTTAGCACTAAGCCAATGATTAAAAGCGGAATGCTTGCCGTTATGAGTGAAGTGACAAGCGTCGCCGCTCCTGCATATAAGCGATATTTCTTTTTTGTTTCGTCTAAGTTCAATTCGAATTTAAACAAACGTTTATAATCAAAACTCATTTTAAAAAACCTTCTCTGTATAATGATGTCATAAAAAACACGTCAACCATTGTTGGCCGTGTTTACCTTCAAACTATACACAGCTGTTAAAAATCTGCAAGCGATAAAATTATGGATATTACCTCAATCATTGCTCCACTCAACGATGCACAACGTGAAGCCGTTACGGCTCCTTCTCAAGCTATGCTTATTCTAGCAGGTGCTGGCAGCGGTAAAACCCGCGTCTTAGTCCATCGAATTGTTTGGCAAATACAAGTCAATGGGCTTTCGCCACAAAGCATTCTCGCCGTCACCTTTACCAATAAAGCCGCAAATGAAATGCGGGGCCGTGTTGAAAATTTACTGGATAGTAGTGCGAGTTCGATGTGGATAGGTACATTTCATGGTATTGCGCATCGTTTGCTTCGCCGTCACGCAGAGCAGGCGCGTTTACCTAAGGACTTTCAGGTTCTTGATTCAAACGATCAACAACGCTTGATTAAACGCATTTTAGCGGATTTAAAAATTGATGATAAAGAATTGCCGGCTAAAGAAGTTCAATGGTTTATTAATGAGAAAAAAGATGCTGCGCTGCGGAGTTTTCATTTGGTTGGAAATGAAGATAAAAATACACGACGTTTTCTGCGCATTTATCAAGAATATGAAGCCTCTTGTGAGCGTTCAGGTGTGGTGGATTTTTCAGAATTATTGCTTCGAGTATATGAGCTATTTCGAGACAACGACAATATATTACAGCAATATCAGCAACGATTTAGCCAAATTCATGTTGATGAATTTCAAGATACCAATCATTTGCAATATGCGTGGCTAACGCTGTTAAGTCCAAATCGTGACAATATTTTTGTGGTTGGGGATGACGATCAAGCTATTTACGGTTGGCGCGGGGCAAAAATTGAAAATATTTATAATTTTAAAGATCACTACCCAACACACCAAACCATTAAATTAGAACAAAATTATCGATCAAGTGGTGCGATTTTAAAAGCGGCAAATCACATTATTGCAAATAACAAAAGTCGTCTGGGCAAAGAATTGTGGACGGATTTGCCTGACGGCGAAAAAATTAGTGTGTATGGCGCATTTAGTGATGTTGATGAAGCGAAGTATGTTGTTGATCGTATTCGTTCGTGGGTTGAAGAGGGCAATAAACGTGTTGATGTAGCAATTTTATATCGCTCAAATGCGCAATCACGTCAATTTGAAGAACAGCTTATGCTGACTAAAACGCCTTACCGCGTATATGGAGGCTTGCGCTTTTTTGATCGTGCTGAAATTAAAAATGCACTCGCTTATTTGCGTTTGCTGGCTAATCGACATGACGATGCGTCATTTGATCGCGTGGTGAATACGCCTACGCGCGGCATTGGTTTGAAAACGATTGATGAACTTCGTCAGCTAGCGAATTCACAGCAGATATCATTATGGATGGCGGCTCAGTTTTTAATTGAGCAAAAATTATTGCCTAATCGTGCTGGGAATGCACTATTTTACTTTTTGGATTTGATTGAACAATTAGCCGCAAAAACAGCCGAGTTACCGCTAGGTGAAAAGGTTCAAATTGTCATTGAAAATAGCGGTTTAATGGCTTTTTATGGGCAAGATAAAGTTGAAAAAAGTGCGGAAAAAATTGAAAACTTAAAAGAGCTTGTCAACGCAGCAAATTTATTCAAAATGGATGTGAATAGCGATGCGGATATTTCAGAGTTATCTGAATTTTTAAGTCACGCTGCCTTGGAGTCGGCTGAATCACAAGCGAATGAATTTGACGATTGCGTGCAATTAATGACATTGCATACGGCAAAAGGCTTGGAGTTTCGCTTAGTATTTTTGGTTGGGCTTGAAGATGGATTGTTTCCTTCTCAACAATCTATTTATGATGCAGGAAAATTAGAAGAAGAACGTCGTTTGTGTTACGTGGGAATCACGCGCGCACGGGAAAAACTGTATATCACGCATGCTGAAAAACGACTTTTATACGGACGTGAAACACCCGCGAGTAAATCACGTTTTCTCCGTGAGTTGCCGTCAGAACTTCTTGAAGAAGTGCGGCCAAAACGGGAGGTATCGCGTCCAATGACGGCAAAATCGTCAAATTTTTCGATAACGAATCTGCCAAAAGAGATGCAAAGTGAGAGTAGTTACCGCTTAGGTCAGCGCGTAGAACATGAAAGTTTTGGGGCAGGTGTCATTTTGAAAATGGAAGGCGAAGGAAAAACCGAGCGTGCATTGATTAAATTTTCTGATGATTCACGCTGGTTAATGACTTTATATACAAAGTTACACGTTATATAGGGTGTTCACTTACTTGAAATCTGGTTTTCTATCACCACTATTGAAGTAACTTCATTTCTTTAAATCTAAAGGGAAATTCAATAATGAGAACAGATAAATTAACCAGTAAATTTCATGAAGCGATCGCAGATGCGCAAAGTTTGGCGTTAGGAAAAGATCATCAATTTATTGAACCTGCGCATTTACTTTTAGCGTTAGTTAATCAAGAAAGTGGCAGCATTAAGCCGTTACTTGCGCAGAGCGGTATCAATGTACCCGGTTTACGTGTTGAATTGCTTGCTGCATTGAATCGTTTGGCAAGTGTTAGCGGCACGGGCGGTGATGTACGTGTATCTAGTGAGCTTGATCGTTTACTCAATATTACGGATAAACTAGCGCAAAAACGCAGCGATACATTCATTTCAAGTGAATTATTTTTACTGGCCATTGTAGAAGAAAAATGTTCGTTAACAGAAACATTCAAAAAATTTGGCATTAATAAAACGCTACTTCAAAATGCTATTGAAAAATTGCGTGGAGGTGAGACTGTGAATGATGCAAATGCAGAAGATCAACGTCAAGCGTTAAATAAATATACAGTCAATTTAACGCAGCGTGCGATGCAAGGTAAACTCGATCCTGTCATTGGGCGGGACGATGAAATTCGTCGGACTATTCAAGTATTGCAACGCCGCACAAAAAACAATCCCGTTCTCATCGGCCAACCCGGTGTAGGTAAAAGTGCGATTGTTGAAGGTTTAGCGCAGCGTATCGTTAATGGTGAAGTACCAGAAGGAATGAAGCATAAACAAGTTTTATCTCTTGATATGGCGGCATTGATTGCGGGCGCAAAATTTCGCGGTGAATTTGAAGAGCGTTTAAAAGCCGTATTAAATGATTTAGCCAAGCAAGAAGGACAAGTCATTTTGTTCATTGATGAGTTGCATACGATGGTTGGCGCGGGGAAAGCTGATGGCGCGATGGACGCCGGAAATATGTTAAAGCCTGCACTCGCAAGAGGTGATTTGCATTGTGTTGGCGCAACAACGTTAGATGAATATCGCAAGTATATTGAAAAAGATGCGGCACTTGAGCGGCGCTTTCAAAAGGTTTTAGTCGATGAGCCTAGCGTTGAAGATACGATTGCCATTTTGCGTGGACTAAAAGAAAAATACGAAGTTCATCATGGCGTTGATATTACCGATCCCGCCATTGTTGCAGCGGCTACGCTTTCTTATCGTTATATTTCAGATCGTCAATTGCCCGATAAAGCCATTGATTTAATTGATGAAGCGGCAAGTCGTATTCGCATGGAAATTGATTCTAAGCCAGAAGTGATGGATAAACTGCATCGACGCTTAATTCAACTTAAAATCGAACAAGTTGCGCTCAAAAAAGAAAAAGATGCTGCATCCAAAAAACGGTTACATATTCTTGAGCAAGAAATTGGCGCTTTAGAAAAAGAATATTCGGATTTAGAAGAAATCTGGAAAGCTGAAAAATCCGCATTGCAAGGTAGTGCTGCAATTAAAGAAAAATTAGAGCACGCTCGATTAGATGTTGAAACAGCAAGACGCAATAATGATTTAGCGCGTATGTCAGAATTGCAATATGGCATTATTCCTGAATTAGAAAAGCAAATTGCACAGAGTGCAACGGTTGATACGCAGAAAATGACGCTACTTCGCAATAAAGTCACTGAAGATGAAATTGCTGAAATTGTATCTAAATGGACAGGCATTCCCGTTTCAAAAATGCTTGAAGGGGAACGTGAAAAACTCTTGCAGATGGAGTCGTATTTAAAACAGCGAGTGATCGGGCAAGATGAAGCGTTAAAAGCGGTTAGTAATGCCATTCGTCGCTCACGCGCAGGGTTATCGGATCCTAATCGGCCTAATGGTTCATTTTTGTTTTTAGGCCCAACTGGGGTTGGTAAAACCGAGTTATGCAAAGCGTTAGCTGAATTTATGTTTGATACGCCCGATGCTATGGTGCGTATTGATATGTCAGAATTTATGGAAAAACATTCTGTGGCGCGTTTAATTGGTGCGCCTCCCGGTTATGTCGGCTATGAAGAAGGTGGTTATTTAACTGAATTAGTTCGACGCAAACCGTATAGTGTCATTTTGCTTGATGAAATCGAAAAAGCGCATCCCGATGTGTTTAATATTTTATTACAGGTATTAGATGACGGCCGTTTAACGGATGGGCAAGGGCGAACGGTTGATTTCAAAAATACCATTATTGTGATGACGTCAAATATCGGCTCAGATATCATTCAAGCGTTATCAGGTGAAGCACTTTACAGTGTGATGAAAAATGCGGTAATGGATATTGTGGCGACGAAATTTCGACCTGAATTTATCAATCGAATTGATGAAGCGGTCGTGTTTCACTCGCTTGGACGCGAGCAAGTGCGTGCAATTTCGACTATTCAAATCGACCATTTACGCAAGCGTCTGCAAGAGCGTGAAATTGGTTTTGACATTTCGGATGCTGCGCTTGATTTATTGGGCGAGGCCGGATTTGATCCTATTTACGGCGCACGGCCGATGAAACGCGCTATTCAGCAACAGCTTGAAAATCCTTTGGCACAGTCTATTTTAGGCGGACATTTTGTGGCAGGTGATGTGATCAAAGTCACAGAGGCAAATGGTGACTTAGTGTTTTCGCATTAAATTTGATAGCTTAAAAACAGAGCGAGAAGGGCAATTATGACGAATTGTTCTTTCTCGGGTTGTTTAATTTTCGACGAAATACACGATTTACGCTAAACTCTCATATATTCCTAACTTCTTCTTTTAATTTTTCAGTGACTATTCAAATAATTCGTATCGCAACCCGTCAAAGCCCTTTAGCACTCTGGCAAGCAGAGTATGTTTCTGAGCGTATCAAAGTACTTTTTCCTACTATTCAAACGCAACTAGTTAAAATGGTCACGCGAGGTGATAAAATTCTCGATTCACCTTTAGCAAAAATTGGTGGTAAAGGCTTATTTGTTAAAGAACTAGAGCAGGGCATGCTTGAAGGTCATGCGGACATTGCCGTGCATTCGATGAAAGATGTGCCTGTGACTTTTCCGGATGGTCTCCATTTAGCAGCGATTTTAGAGCGAGAAGATCCAACGGATGCGTTTGTTTCAAATCACTATGCCTCTCTAGATGACTTGCCAGAGAATGCTCGTATTGGGACATCTAGTCTACGTCGTCAATGTCAAATAAAAGCAATATTTCCAAATGCTGAAATTTTATCTTTGCGTGGTAACGTGAATACGCGCTTAGCGAAATTGGATGCCGGTGATTATGATGCGATTATTCTTGCTTCTGCAGGGTTAAAACGTCTTGGAATGGGGCATCGCATAGCGCAATGTTTACCAACACAAGTCAGTTTGCCAGCCATTGGACAAGGTGCAATTGGAATTGAGTGTCGCGTTGATGATGTTGAAGTGAATGCCATTGTCAATGCGTTAAATGATGAAATGACGGCTATATGCGTTACAGCTGAACGCGCAATGAATGCAAAATTGAATGGTGGATGCCAAGTGCCTATTGCAGGATTTGCACAAATTGAAAATGATGAAATTTCGATGCGAGGTTTGGTTGGTAATCCAGACGGGAGTGTGATTTATCGCGCAGAGAAACGAGGGCATGTTAGCCAAGCGTTTGCTATGGGTGAAGCGATTGCAGAAGATTTGATTGCGCAGGGTGCTTCAGAGATTTTGCAAGCGTTACTTGAGTAATGTGTGATTTAAATCAGGCACGTATCTTAGTGACGCGCCCAGCGCATCAGTCTGAAAATTTATGTGCGATTATTGCAGCTAAAAATGGTATTCCAATTCAATTTCCTACGCTGGAAATTTCGCCTATATTGCTTGATTGTTACGACGTGCAGAGACTATTAAATCAAGCTGATGGCATCATTTTTACTAGCGCAAATGCGGTGACATTATATTGTTCACAGTTAGATGATGCTAAAATGGAAAAATTGCGAACAAAATTTTGTATGGCGATTGGGAATGCGACAGCAAGTGCATTAACAACTATAGGGGTAAGCGTCGATTTAATGCCCGAGCAAGGTTATAATAGTGAAGCTTTGCTTGATTTACTTTTACATCAAAAAGAAATGCCTAGGCATATAATCATTGTGCGTGGTGAAAATGGGCGTGAAACGCTTGCTGAAGCACTAATGAAGTGTGGCGTACTTGTCGATTACGAAAATGTGTATCGTCGCGTGATACCCACTATTGACTGCAATAATGTGGTGCAGCTCATTATGCAAAAACAGTTACATATCATCACCGCGACAAGTGGTGATGCGATACAAAATTTAGTGACTATGTTGCCTTTAGCGCAACATGACATGTTAAAACAACTGCCTTTGGTTGTCATCAGTGAACGCATTAAAAACATTGCTAAATCGCTTGGTTTTCAATGGATTTCAATTGCAAATCAACCTTCAGATGACGCAATCCTTAAGGCGGTAACAACAATAATACACGGAAAATAAAATGGCCGAATTGATTGAAGAACAAAAAACTGTCAATGAGATAAAGCAAGTCAAACATTCTCGCAGCGGACTTTGGTTTGGCTTGATTATTTTGTTAATTATTGCTGCGCTGTCGGGGATAGGTTACACCTTTTTAATGCAGTTGCGTGATAAGCAAGAAGGCTTAGGTGGTGAAGTTAAAGGGGCTGTTTCTCAACAAATTAGTGATTACCAAGCACAGTTAGCCGCCATTCAATCGCAATTGGCAACCGTTCAAACGGATGTTTCAAATAAAGAATTTCATTTCAATAATACAGTGAATGATTTTTCACAATTACATAATGAAAAATTAGACACTGTTCGTAAAGAATTACTAGAAGAAATTCAAAAGCTTCAACGTCAACTTGGTAAAACGCGTGGTGATTGGCTGCTTGCCGATGCTGAATATTTACTGAGTGTGGCAAATCAGCGTTTATTGCTTATGGGCGATGTGAATACGACCCACGAAGCTTTAGAAGCGGCTGATCAGCGCCTTCGAGAAAGTGGTGATGCGGCAGCGTATAAAGTACGTGAACAATTAGCCAAAGATATATCAGCGATCAGTGCCATTAATTCAGCGGATATAGTCGGAATTTACGCCACGCTGCAAATGTTAGAATCGCAAACGCATTCGCTTGTTTTATTATTGCCATACGCTGGAAAAGAAGTAGAAACACCAGTTGCTGAAATTGCCCCAACTAAAACGAGAAAAGATAATGTAGATGGTTTACTTGGTCAATTGGAAGGCATGGTGACTATTCGCCACGTTCAACAGCACGTGAACGAAATTTTAACGCCCGAACAAGCGCAATTTATTCGTGAACAATTAGGCGTTAAACTTGAGATGGTCAAAATTTCCTTAGTCCAGCAAAATGATGTGCTTTATCAAGCAAGTTTAAATGATACTCAAAAATGGTTAATACAAAATTTTGTGAAAGAAAAAGAAATGGAGCGTTTTTCTGCCGCATTGACTAAACTCGCAGACGTTAGAATTCGTAGTGAATTCCCAGATATTAGTTTGTCATTGAAAATGTTGCGCGATATTACGAAATTGCGTGTTGAAACTGACAAAGCACTGTCTGGACCCTCTTCCGTTAAATCGTCTAAAAATTCAGACGAAGCACCCGCCGCACCGGCGCAACCCTAAGAAGAAATTATACCTATGAAAAAAGCCATTTTTCTTTTAATAATTTTAGGTTCGCTAGGCTCCGCAGCATTTTATGGTAGTCAATGGTTAACTAATTTAAACAGCGCAGGCTATGTACTAATTGGTATTGAGCAATGGTCCATTGAAACATCACTATTTGTTTTTTTGGGTGCATTAGTGACTGTTTTTTTTATTCTATACATTTTATTTCGACTCATTGGATGGACATTACGTCTGCCTAAACAAATCAGAAAGCGCGTTGAAACGAACAAACTCGCTATTTCACAACAAGCATTAATTAAAGGCTTAGTGGATTCAGCTGAAGGGAATTGGGAAGACGCTGAAAGTATTTTAATCAAACATGCCTCACACAGTGGTGCACCGCTTATTCATTATTTAACTGCTGCGCGAGCTGCGCAATCGCGTGGTGCATTTGATAAACGTGATGAATATTTACAAAATGCAGCTCTACATGGTGCTGACGACGAAATTGTGGTCGGTTTAACACAAGCTGAACTCAATTTATCTGGGCAGCAGTTTGATCTTGCATTGGAAACACTGACAAGATTGCATTCGATTAATCCAACACACGCCAGTATTTTGCGATTATTACATCAAACGTATCAGAAATTAGAGGATTGGGATTCTTTGCGGTTACTGATTCCGGCACTGAATACACAAAAAGTATTGATGGAAGCGGATTTAAAATTAGTTGAAATTGAAGTTTTTAGTAATTTACTCAAAAAAACGGCAAGTGAGCGAAATCTCCAAGCGCTACAGACTTTGTGGGCAGAAATTCCTTTGTCAGTTAAAGTTATGCGTGGCGTGGCGGCAATTTATTTTGCGGCTGTCATTGATGTTGGTGCAGGGGCGACTATTGAAGATGAGCTGGTGAAAGCGTTGTCTGCGAACTGGAGCGATACACTACTTGTCTTATTTGGCAATATTGAATCACCTAATCCTCAGTTGCAATTGGAAGTGGCGGAGCGTTGGTTGATTGGTCATGGCAGTGACGCTGTTTTGCTAATGGTTTTAGGTAAGTTAAGTGCTAGGGCATCAGATTACACGAAAGCGATGCGTTATTTAAAACAAAGCATTTCGATTGATCCAAATGTACAAAGTTATCGTTTACTCGGAGATTTAGCTTTTGATCATAATGATGCAACGACAGCAAGCGCTTACTACAAAGAAGGTCTTGAACTTGCAGCCAATGCGTTGGTTACACGTATTGAACATTTAGCGGTTTAAATGATTGTTATAAAAAGAAGTTTGATGATCGCCTGCGTTGTGATGGCGACAGGCTGTAATACGGCGTTAATGGGTACTTATGGTGAAGATAATCAAACTCTCGATGCGTTTAAGCAACGGGTAGAAGATGTTTTTCAACTGCAAAATAGCATGACAAGTGCCGTCATGTTACTTGAATCCGAACCATCAGCGGATATTTTGAAAGATGAAGCTGCGATGCGTGGTGCGTGTGCGTCACTCAATGAAGCGGGTTCACGTGAAATGGACGGCCTTGATATTAGCCTTTCTTTAGGAAAGCGCATTGAAAAGACGGTCACTGATTGCGAAAAGGCGGCGAAGTCACTTCAACACCGCCTTGAACAAGTTAAATAGAGAAATTAGTCGTTTAAATGCGCAACTAACCAACGCGCGGTAATCTCTTTTTCCATCTTCTTACGCATTGCGTAATCAGCAAGTTGTGTTTGATCGATTTTTCCTACGTTAAAATATTGCGCTTGTGGATGGGCAAAATACCAACCACTTACCGCTGAAGCAGGGTACATCGCAAAATTCTCTGTTAACACAATACTCGTTTTTTCCGTCACATTGAGCAGTTTGAATAATTTTTCTTTCTCGGTATGATCGGGGCAGGCAGGATATCCCGGTGCAGGGCGTATACCTTGATATTTCTCACTTATCAAATCATTATTTTCAAGATTTTCTTCACTCGCGTAACCCCAATACTCTTTACGCACTTGTTGATGTAAATATTCGGCTCCCGCTTCGGCAAATCTGTCTGCAAGTGCTTTGAGCATAATGGCGCTATAGTCGTCATGCGCTTTTTCAAATTCGGCTAGTTTTTCTTCAATGCCAATGCCCGTTGTGACTGCAAAGCCACCAATATAATCGGCGGTTTGACTTTCTTTTGGGGCGACAAAATCCGTTAAGCAATAATTCGGTCTCCCCGGTGCTTTGATGTTTTGTTGACGCAAATGTGGCAATATTTCTAACACCGTTTGACGTGATTCATCTGTGTATAAAACAATATCATCTTCAACGCTATTTGCTGGAAAAAAGCCAATCACAGCGCGTGCTTGTAGCCAGTTTTCTGAAATAATGGCTTTTAGCATTTTTTGTGCGTCGTCAAAGAGTTTTTGAGCTTCTTCGCCAACAACAACGTCAGATAAAATTTTAGGATAACTGCCTGCCATTTCCCATGTTTGGAAGAAAGGCGTCCAATCAATATAATTTTCAAGTGTTGCTAGGGATAAGTTTTCAATGACTTTTTCACCTAAAAAGGTAGGCTTCATTGGTGTGTAATTTTCCCAAACAAATTTATTTTGACGTGCATTTTCAAGCGAATGTTGGAGCGTTTTAGCCTCTTTGCCTTTATGGCGCTCACGTACGTCGATATATTCATTGCGAACGCTTTCAATGTAGTCTTTACTGAGTTCACCGCTTAATAAATTACTGGCAACGCCCACTGCACGTGAGGCATCAGTGACATAGATAACAGCACCTTCGTAATGCGGTTCGATTTTGACAGCGGTATGGGCGCGAGATGTGGTCGCACCGCCAATCATTAACGGAATCGTAAACCCTTGACGTTGCATTTCTTTTGCAACATGCACCATTTCATCAAGCGACGGTGTAATTAAGCCGCTAAGGCCAATAATATCGACTTTTTCCATGCGAGCGGTTTGCAAGATTTTTTCAGCTGACACCATCACGCCTAAATCGATTACATCATAATTATTACACTGTAAAACCACAGCCACGATATTTTTGCCAATATCATGCACATCGCCTTTCACGGTGGCCATTAGAATTTTACCGTTTGTTTGTCTATCGCCAGCGGCTTTATCGGCTTCCATAAATGGCATGAGATAAGCCACCGCTTTTTTCATGACTCGTGCTGATTTGACGACTTGAGGCAAAAACATTTTTCCTGCACCAAATAAATCACCGACGACATTCATGCCGTCCATTAAGGAGCCTTCAATGACGTGAAGTGGACGCTCAGCTTGCAGTCGAGCTTCTTCGGTATCTTCGTCAATGAAATCGGTAATGCCTTTGACTAATGCGTGTTCTAGTCGTTTATTGACAGGAAGTTGTCGCCATTGCGCATCTTCTTTTTTGATGTCAACACTGCCATCACCACGGTATTTTTCTGCCAATGAAAGTAATACATCGGTGCCATCGCCGCTATGACGATTCAAGATGATATTTTCAACCGCATCACGCAATTCTTGGGGAATATCCTCATATATTGCCAATTGACCTGCATTGACAATACCCATCGATAAACCCGCTTTAATGGCGTGATATAAAAAGACCGCATGAATGGCTTCACGAAC
>Ga0208856_1000620_pt1 | contig 12899 bp, 6 predicted proteins | sample LakMenEpi13Jul12_FD_150690 | JGI IMG/M metagenome (GOLD analysis project Ga0208856, IMG submission 150690) | Freshwater microbial communities from Lake Mendota, WI - 13JUL2012 deep hole epilimnion (SPAdes) | ecosystem: Environmental > Aquatic > Freshwater > Lentic | place: Lake Mendota, Madison...
ATGGTACCGCATGGCTGCCGAACAAGGACTTGCCTTAGCACAGTTCAATCTTGGTATTTGCTATGACAACGGGGATGGTGTGAAAGAAGACAAGAAAGAAATGGTTAAATGGTATCGTATGGCTGCTGAACAGGGGTATGCGGATGCGCAGTTCAATCTTGGTATTTGCTATGACAACGGGGATGGTGTGAAAGAAGACAAGAAAGAAGCGGTTAAATGGTTACGCATGGCTGCCGAGCAGGGGGATGAAAAATCCTTGGAGATGTTGAAAAATTACAATGAAGACTCAGATTCTGAATACGAAGAAGATTTAAGCGATGATGATTCTGATTCTGATTCTGATTACGAGGAGGATGAAGAAGATGAAGATGAAGATGAAGATGAAGATGGCCTCCCGAATCAGTTGGAAAACTTCAAAACCCCTCGTGATGTGTTTCGTGTAGCAACAAGAATTGATGCGGAAGAATTGATCGAAGGGTCGTTTTCTTCCCTATACGATGACGTGCGGGAAAAATTAATAAAACACGGAATTGAACTTGAAGAAGATTGCATCGAAGAGGATGTCGATACCTCCGAGGGGGTTACTACCGTTAGTTATAATGACCAAGAATATGTCCTTTGCAATAACGATATAGAAGACTCCTGGGAACGTGGTGCTTACGTTTTTTTCATGATCATCAATAGTCAGATTTATGACAAGAACTTGAAGTTTTATGCGGTGAATGGAGGAAATGATTTATCAGGCATTCTCCTGAAAAAAAGCGAAGTCGCCCGCTTGATGAAATCATTTCCGGGTGATGAAGACTTGCCCTATATTCCTGAAAAGCCAGGTAGCATGGATGGGGAAGATAATGAATTAGATGAATCAAACACTGATTCGGATGAAGATGATGAACTTCTACCAACCTCCCAAAGGACTCACATATCGACAAGCCGACGTCTAGAACCATGGGGTACGATCATCAACAGTCTGGGAATGAAACTTGTTCCCATAAAACCTGGCAGTTTCATGATGGGTGGACGGGAAGGCGAGGCGGGTTACAATGCGTTGGAGGAGCAGTTACATCATGTTGAAATTACAAGGCCCTTTTATTTGGGTATGTTTCAGGTAACACAATATGAATATATCACCGTGATGAGTGATAACCCGAGTGTGTTTAATGGTTATACAAGGCCTGTAGAGCATATTTCTTGGAAACAGGCTGTTGAATTTTGTGCCAAACTATCTCTATTACCAGCAGAAAAATCAGAGGGTAGGTTTTACAGATTGCCTACAGAGGCAGAATGGGAATATGCATGCCGGGCAGGATCTGATACAGCTTTTGCTTATGGCAATAAATTGACGGCGCTTCAAGCACTTTTTTGCGAAAGGGTATTATCAACACCCCAGCCAACCATGCCAGTGGGAATGTTTCCCCCAAATAACTGGGGCTTGTATGACATGCATGGAAATGTTTGGGAGTGGTGCAGCGATTGGTATCAATTGGATTATTATTCCAAATCCCCCAAGGCAGATCCTAAAGGACCTGCAAAAGGGTCCCATCATGTACTAAGGGGTGGTTCCGCCAGCGTGAAGGCATTTGAATGCAGGTCGGCAATCAGGGGTGAATCCATGATGGATAAGCCTTATTCAAATAGTAATGTAAGATTCGAAGTAATTGGTGACTTCGGCCTTCGAGTTGTTTGTGAATTACGAAAATAAAATTTCATTCCTTCAGGAGAAACGCCCATGCGCAGATTTGAATTTGTAGATAGTACCCCAAATAAATTTTGGGAAGTAGATTTAAAGGGTAAAACTTTGAATGTAACCTTTGGGAAAATCGGAACGAAGGGGCAAAGTAAGCCGAAGGATTTTGTCACGCCCGAAAAGGCCAAAGCCGAGATGGAAAAGTTGATTAAAGAAAAGACTGGCAAAGGGTATGTGGAAGTCGGTGGTAAGCCGGCAACTAAAGCAGTAAAGGAAAAGAAATCAGCGAAAGCTAAAGAGCCTGATGCAGATATTTTGGGCAAAGGGATCAAAGTTGAAATGGTTTTAATCCCTGCTGGGAAGTTCAAAATGGGATCACCGACTAAAGAAGAGTGTCGAAATGATGATGAAATGCAGCATGAGGTAACGCTAACGAAGTCGTTTTACATAGGCAAGTATGCTGTAACACAGGAACAGTGGAAAGCGCTTATGGGGGATAACCCTAGTGATACGAAGGGAGCTAAGGTTCCAGTGACAGATGTATCATGGGACGACTGCCTGAAGTTTATCAAGAAATTAAATACCAATACCGATGGTGGTTATCGTTTGCCAACGGAAGCGGAGTGGGAATATGCATGTAGATCGGGGACAACGACTGCGTTTTCGGTTGGGAAAGAGATTTCGTCCTGTGATGCAAATTATGGTGAAGATTCAGATGTTGAGTATCCCGTTTCAGTAAGGAATTACAACCCGAATGCGTTTGGCTTATACGATATGCACGGGAATGTTTGGGAGTGGTGTGAAGATTGGTATGGGAAGTATTCAGCTAAAGCAGTAACGGATCCAATCGGGCCATCAAAGGGTGAAGGCCGTGTATGTCGGGGTGGGCCTTTCTTCAGTTATGGCCAGTGTGCTCGTTCTTCCACCCGAAATAAAGAAGCACCAATCGATTGCTTTAGCCTTATTGGTTTTCGTTTGGCAAGGACAATTTGATTACCTTTAGCTGTATGTGTATTTGTAATGAATCTATTAGAAGCTTCAGCCTTTGGCTGAAACAATGAAGATTTAAAGTATTTGTGAAATTATTGGCCAAATTTGGCTGCTGGTTCCGCTACCGAAATTAGGGGCAGATTGTTATTTTTATTTCATAATGTCATATCTAGAATTTCTGTAATTTTTCTTGGTTATTTTATATTGAGAGTTTTGATAACTAGGTAAAATTCCTTTCACTGGTTTTAAGAGCAAAAGTTTTTTCGTGTTTTACCCTATGTTTAGAATTAACGCATAGCAAGGGCTTAACATCGCTTTGTGAGTATTGAAATATAGCTCCACTTTTAGGAATGTAACAATGAGTAATTTAATCGAATCCCTTCTGGATCCCGGCATTCAAAAAGCAATAAATAGTGCAGCCATTCATTTGAATGAAAAGACACGGGATGAATTGCTGGGGCCTTCGTTAGCATCTTTCATCAAAGATGGTAACGGAGTACCTTTGGTTCTCATGGCTTTTTATGCTGATGGATTAAGAGTTGTTTTTGATGCATTGCTTGCGGATGGAAAAATCACGACCACGGAAGTGGAAGTTTCGAAAAGTTTCCTAGCGAAAGTGGCAGCAAGTTTTGCCAAAGTTCGTAAACAGTATAAGGTTTTTGAATTATTTACTGTTGCTGAAGTTATTCCATTTTTAAAGCTCTATCGATCTGATACCGGTGCCCTTGGCCATTTGAATGCATCAACTAAATGGTCGGGAATAGCCGTTTGCCAAAATATTGCCAAAAAAACTGGGGATTCCACTGCACTTAATACACTTCGTGAAACACTCCTAAAAGGCGCGAAGGCCTTATTGATGGCAGATGGAATGGATCAAAAAGAAGAGATCTATCTGAAAAAACTCGAGGAAGAACTCCATGGTAAAATCTTTGCTCCAAAACCAGTTCCAAATACGGTTGTGATGGACTCGGCGCTTGCTGCAATCATCCAAGGCGATTTTAAAGCTTTAGAAGCAAGCAGTGATAGTGACGAATGGATAAAAAATAATTGCACACGAATAACATCTTGGCAGAAGGCAGCGGAATTGAATGATCCCAGAGGCCAAGTTCTTTTTGGTTTATGTTTAGATTTTGGGCATGGTATCAAGCAGAATTATAACGAAGCATTTCAATGGTATCGTAAAGCTTCCGAGAAGAAACTTGCCCGAGCCCAGCATAATCTTGGCTTGTGCTATGCTAACGGGACTGGAGTAAAGGCAGACCAGAAAGAAGCGGTTAAATGGTACCGCATGGCTGCTGAACAGGGGTATGTGGATGCGAAATGCAGTATTGGCAACTGCTATGCTTACGGGGAAGGAGTTAAGGAGGACAAAAAGGAAGCGGCAAAATGGTTCAGACTTGCTGCTGATCAGGGACTTGACGTAGCTCAATTTAACCTTGCTCTATGTTATGACAACGGGCATGGCGTACAGGAAGACAAGAAAGAAGCGGTAAAATGGTTCAGACTTGCTGCTGATCAGGGACTTAACGCAGCCCAGCTTAATCTTGGTTTTTGCTATGAATACGGTCAAGGAGTGAAGGAGGACAAGAAAGAAGCGGTCAAATGGTACCGCATGGCTGCCGAGCAGGGGTATGTTGAAGGCCAGTTTAACCTTGCTGTATGTTATGACAACGGGTACGGAGTACAGGAAAACAAAAAGGAAGCGGTCAAATGGTACCGCATGGCTGCCGAGCAGGGCGATGCTAATGCACAGGTTAACCTTGGCAATCTCTATGCCAATGGAGAAGGAGTGAAGGAGGATAAAAGAGAAGCGGTTAAATGGTTTACAATTGCTGCTGATCAGGGACTTGACGTAGCCCAGTTTAACCTTGGCAATTGCTATTTCAAGGGAGAAGGAACCACCAAGGATAAAAAAGAAGCGTTTAAGTGGTACGAACGTGCTGCCGAGCAGGGAAATGCGCGGGCTCAGTATATTCTTGGCGTTTGCTATGATGATGGACAAGGAGTCGAGGAGGACATGGACAAGGCTATCAAATGGTATCGTAAAGCCGCCAAGCAGGGGATCGAAGAAGCCTTGGAGGCTATTGAAGATCTTGATGAGGATTTTGATTCTGACTCAGACTCAGACTTTGATTTTGACAGTTATGACAGGCAACGTGATAAAGAAATTAAAGCAAAAGAAGGTGTAAAATCTTATGGAGATTGGACAAGATTAACCGATTCTCCTGAAGACCTTGCCTTGGCGCAAAAATTAATTGAAGAAGAGAAGGATGGTTTGTTTTTTGTTTCTCTTTTGGAGTTGTCGGTTGAGGCCGCAAAAATTCTTGCAACTTCCTGTGGTAATCTGACTTTCTTGAGTCTTCGAGAATGGTCGTTGCCTGTCGTTCAGGCTTTAGCCAAACATGAAGGGGACATGAATCTAGCTAGTTTAAACAAAATGACTGATGAACTTGCAGAAGCGCTTTCACATCATCATGGTGGCTTGCAATTACATAGTTTGTCGAGCATTTCCGATAAAGCCGCACTATATCTTTCTAAGCATCGGGGCGGCCTCATTTTAGGTCTCAAGACAATTTCAGTAAAAGGTGCAATGGCCTTGGTGAAAATCCCAGATGAACTTCTTCTAATTCACCACGTTTTCTCTGAAGAAATTCAAAAAATTCTTTTTCAAAAAGATACTATAAGGATCACGCACTCCAAAAAATCAGATTCAGATTATGAAGAAGATTTAAACGATGACTCAGATTCAGACTCAGACTCAGATTCAGATTCAGATTCAGATTCAGATTCAGATTCAGATTCAGATTCAGATTCAGATTACATGGATGATGATTCTGATCACAAAGTAAAAGCTGGTAGTGATGAATCAAGTCCTGCGTATGATTTTGAAGAAGTTTTAAAAGTTATGGCAAAGATAAATACTGGAGTAAAAGATCTGGATCTTAATGAGTGCGATTTACTAGAAAAATATATCTCTGACTGTAATATTGAGGATCTTGAATTCGATATTAATCACCTTCCAGATCAGGTTGCAAAAATTTTATGTTTCTGGAGTCCTGATATAGGAGACAATAGTCCGCAAATATATCTTCCAATAAAAAAACTTACTGATAGTGCAGCAAAAATAATTTCTAAATGGCATGGATCAAATTCAGATAACTCATCAACTGGGTCATTAGTATTGCTTGACCTTGAATCTTTAAGTGAAAATGCAGCATCTTCACTTTTTAAAGGTCCATTTATTCTTCGAATTAATCCTCAATTGTTACCTCCCAATGCTTTAAAAATTCTCATGAAACGTACAAAATATGAAAATTCTGACGATGATATTTGTTTGTATCCAAAACGATGATATTTGTTTGTATCCAATAAATGAGGATTTCGCCGAATAATTGGGGGATTTACTAAAAGGTGGAAGTGCTCTTGTTAAAGTTAAAGGTGATCTTTTACTAAGCCCTGAGAATCTGTCTGCTTTAGTCCGAAGAATTCTAGCAGATAAACTGTCCTGAAAAATCAAACACTAAGCCATACGATTTTAATCGTAAGTGCTTGATAAAACTTTGCTAAAGGTGATTAATCAGAGTTGAAACAGAAAAATATTTAAAAATACTAATCTTTTGATAAGTGTTTTAAAAGATGTAGCTAACCCAGGTTGAGATTTTAGGAGAAGCGCCCATGCGCAGATTTGAACTTAGTGATAGTACCTCAAATAAGTTTTGGGAAGTGGATGTTAAGGGTAAAACCCTGAATGTAACCTTTGGGAAAATCGGAACGAAGGGGCAAAGTAAGCCGAAGGATTTTGCCACGCCCGAAAAGGCTAAATCCGAGATGGAAAAACTGATCAAAGAAAAGACAGGCAAAGGTTATGTGGAAGTAGGTGGCAAAGCAGCTAAAGAAGCAAAGCCAGCAGCAGTGAAGAAGACTAGTGCAGGAAGCGTGGGGAAAGAGTTAAGCAAAGCGGAAAAACAGGTGAAGGTGGCAGAAGAAGATCTGGGTAAAGGTGTAAAGCTTGAGATGGTGTTAGTGCCAGCGGGGAAGTTCATGATGGGTTCATCAAGATCAAAAGCAGATCGAGACGACAATGAAGTGCAACACAAGGTAACTCTAACGAAGCCGTATTACATGGGCAGGTATGCGGTAACACAGGAACAGTGGGAAGCGGTGATGGGGGATAACCCAAGTACCGTAAAGGGATCCTCGCTGCCAGTAACAGATGTCTCATGGGATGATTGCCAAGATTTTATCAAAAATTTGAATGCTAATTCGAGTGGTGGTTACCGATTGCCAACGGAAGCAGAGTGGGAATATGCATGCAGAGCGGGAACCACAACTACCCATTCTTTTGGAAATAAAATCAGCCCCAAAGATGCAAATTATTTTGATTCTAAAATAGGAGAACCCATGCCAGTAGGTAGTTACAAGCCGAATAAGTTTGGGCTTTATGATATGCATGGCAATGTTTGGGAATGGTGTGAAGATTGGTTTGGAGATTACCCACCAGAAGCGGTGACAGATCCGGAGGGACTGAAAACTTGGGAACGAGTGTTGCGAGGTGGGTCTTTTTTCAGCCTTGTAGACGAGGATAAATCGGGCGCTCGTTCATCCCGCCGAAACTACAAATATCCGGAATTTACCCACGATGGCCTTGGATTTCGTTTGGCTAGAACTGAAGTAGCTGGTCAGGTAACAACCAAAGAAGTTAAGAAAGAGAAAGCGGCAATAGTTCTAAGCCCACCAGCAGGGAAGGAAGCCAAGCCAAAAAGCATGGGGAAAGAGTTAAGCAAAGAAGAAAAGAAGAAGGAAGCAAAAACATTGTTACTAATGTTTGCAAATGGGCAATGGGAACTTGCACGGGGTTTATTGAAGGCAGCGCAGAAAAAACATTGGCTATTTGAAGTGTTATTGGAAAACTGTGGATTTGAAGATGGTGTTCCCACTCCGTCGATGTTCATGAAGTGGATTTTTGAGGAAGATGGTTATGATTATGGCTTACTTGAAGTGCCAAATTTTGATCGTGATCTAGATGACTATTTTCCGTTCAAATCGGTATTGGCAATGTTGGAGGTTTTAGCGCATTTGCCTGAAGATTTAAAAGAACTTCAAAAGTTGCGGGAAAAAGGCGGAATACATCCGAGAGTTTTATCAAGGTATTGGAAAGAAGTTGTGGCTGGCACATTTGAAGGTATTGAATATGATCCTGAGAATTTCAGTGATCTTTGGTTGGCTGAACGAGATGCAGAGATCTTAAGGATCGAAAAGGAATGCGAGGCAAGAGGCAAAGCGATTAAAAAACCATGGAAGGATGAGGAAGATCTGGGTAGTGGGATAAAGTTGGAGATGGTGTTAATTCCAGCAGGCAAATTCATGATGGGTTCACCCGTATCTGAAAAGTGCCGAGGTGATGATGAAATTCAGCACGAAGTAAGCCTTACGAAGCCGTATTACATGGGCAAAGATGCGGTGACGCAGGAACAGTGGGAAGCGGTGGTGGGTGATAACCCAAGTGATATTAAAGGGGCCAAGTACCCAGTAACGGATGTATCGTGGGAAGATTGCCAAGAGTTTATCCAGAAACTGAATGCAGTGACTGAAGGTGGTTATCGATTGCCAACGGAAGCAGAATGGGAGTATGCATGCAGGGCGGGAACAAAGACTGCATATTCCTTTGGGGATGAACTTACACCATTTGATGCAAACTACAGGGATTCAAGTATAGGTGTGAGGGAAAACGTTTTCCCCAAAGGGATATACAAACCAAATGCGTTTGGACTATACAACATGCATGGAAATGTAAAGGAATGGTGTGAAGATTGGTTTGGAAAATATCCCACGAAACCGGTGAAAGATCCGAAAGGACCGACAAATGGCGAACATCGTATATTGCGAGGCGGTTCTTACGACTACTTTGAATCAGATGCTCGCTCTTCCGTCCGGTATGTCGATTCGCCGACCAATCGTGACGACAACTATGAGGGCGTCGTTGGGTTTCGTTTGGTGAGGACAATTTAACTGCTATTAACTGCCATCAATTAAAAGGCTTTCTCCGCGAAGCATTGCCTTTAGTTGTTTCAAAGAAGATTTAAAGTATTTGTGAAATTATTTGGCCAAGTTTGGCTGCTGGTTCCGTTGATGGAATCATATGCATATTGATTAAGAAGAAAGTCGAAAAGTACAAAAAGCAAGGCGGGTGAAAATGATCAATACCGTCGAATCACTTTTTGAGCCGGGGTTACAAAAAGCGATAAGCAGTGTATCCGATTACTTGAATAGTATTTCTGATTACTTGAGTACCCAAACACGGGACGAATTGCTGGGGCCTGAACTTGTGCATTTTGCCAAGGGCGGCCCTGAAGTACCACTGATAACCCTCGCTTTCTATGCAGATGCTTTGCGCGTTGTTTATGATGCGTTGATTGAGAATCGAAAAATCACAGGCAAAGAAACTTACCAACCAGAATCCTTCTTTGCAAAAGTAGCAGATAAATATGGCAAGGTGCTTAGCAAGTATGCGCCGTTTGAATCGTTGCAGGTTTCAGGCATCGTGTCGTTTTTGAATCAGTATCGATTTGATACGGGCGTGTTTGGTTACTTACATAGATCAAGCAAGTGGTCGGGGCTACTCCTGTGCAGAAATTTAGCTAGGAATTCAGGAGATTCATCAGCCCTAGATGCATTTTGCGAAACCTTGATCAACGGTGCCAAAGAATTGTTTTTGGCAAACGGTATTGAGGAAAAAGAAGAGTTCTATTTGGAAAAACTTGAGGAAGCACTTCATGGCAAAATCCCCATACCTAGGCCAGGCCAAATCATCTGCGAGATGGATTCTAATTTGTCTGCGCTAATTTCCGCAGATTCTAAAGATTTTGAAGCAAGCTCAGATCCCAAAGTATGGATAAGTAATAATTGTTGGCAAATAAAATCTTGGCAGAAGGCGGCTCAGGCGAATGATCCACGAGGCCAGTATTTTTTAGGTTTATGTTACGCCTTTGGATACAACCTAAAACAAAATTATAACGATGCATTCCGGTGGTACCGCCTTGCTGCAGACCAAGGGTATGCAAATGCGCAAAACCAGCTTGGCGATTGTTATGACACTGGAGAAGGTGTTGCAGAAGATAAACAGCAGGCAGCCAAATGGTATTTCTTAGCTGCCGAACAGGGCCATGCAAGTGCACAAAACCAGTTTGGCTCTTGCTATTACAACGGAGTAGGAATTGCAGAAAATAAAGCGGAAGCATGCAAATGGTACCGGAAGTCTGCCGAGCAGGGCCATGCGGATGCCCAGGTAAATCTTGGTTGGTGCTATGATTACGGCGCAGGAGTTGCAGAAGATAAAGCGGAAGCATTTAAATGGTATCACCTTGCTGCTGAACAGGGGAATATTTGTGCACAGTATAATCTTGGCTTTTGCTATGACTATGGCGAAGGAGTTGTAGAAGATAAAGAGGAAGCATTTAAATGGTATCACCTTGCTGCTGAACAGGGGGATGCGAATTCGCAGTTAAGTATTGCTTACTGCTACAACTATGGCGCAGGAGTTGCAGAAGATAAAGAGGAAGCATTTAAATGGTATCACCTTGCTGCTGAACAGGGGGATGCGCACGCGCAGTGTATGCTTGGCATTTGCTATGGGTGCGGCCAAGGAGTTGTAGAAGATAAAAAGGAAGCATTTAAATGGTATCACCTTGCTGCCGAACAGGGGAGTGCGCATGCGCAATTAAATCTTGGTTACTGCTACGCCTCCGGCGAAGGCGTTACGCAAGATAAAGAGGAATCGATCAAATGGTATCTCTTGGCTGCCGAACAGGGCCATGCTGAGGCGCAACACAAACTTGGTTACTGTTATGACAAAAGCGAGGGAGTTGCAAAGGATTTAAATGAAGCATTTAAATGGTATCACCTAGCTGCAGAGCAGGGCCATGCGGGGGCGCAGTTTAATCTTGGTTGTTGCTATGATTACGGCGAAGGCGTTACAGAGGATAAAGAAGAAGCTTTTAAATGGTTTCGCATGAGTGCCGAGCAGGGGGATGTAGCAGCCCAGGTCTGCACTGGCGTTTGCTATGATCACGGAAAAGGAGTTGCCGCAGACGCAAACGAAGCAATCAAATGGTATCTCTTGGCAGCCGAGCAGGGTGATGCTGAGGCGCAGTTCTATCTTGCCCTTTGTTATGAAAACATGAATGGATGGCAGGAAAACAATAAGGAATCTGCCAAGTGGTTTCGTAAGGCTGCAGAGCAAGGTAATGTTGGTGCGCAGGTTTGCCTTGGGTCTTTTCATGAACAAAGAGAAGATCTGGAAGACAAAATGGAAGCGGTTAAATGGTTCCGCTTGGCTGCTGTGCAGGGCAACGCAATTGGGATTAACAAACTTGGACTTTGCTATGTAAACGGTACTGGCGTAAAAAAGAATTTCACAAAAGCAATCTACTGGTTCCGTAAAGCTGCAGAGCAGGGGGACGCGTTTGGCCAGTGTAATCTTGGACGGGCATTTGTAAACGGAGAAGGTGTAGAGAAAGATAAGATAGAAGCAGTTAAATGGTTTCGCTTGGCTGCAGAACAAGGCTATGCAAATGCTCAATTTAATATGGGGTACTCGTATGCCAAAGGGTATGGTTTAAAAAAAAACAAGATAGAAGCAGTGAAATGGTTACGCTTGGCTGCAGAACAAGGGTATGAGGATGCAGAGGAAATGTTGGTGAGATTAGATGAAGAAGATTATTTGAACCAAGATGATGACAATGGTTTTTAAGGTGTGTAATTAACTCAGGTTTAACTTTTAGGAGAAACGCCCATGCGCAGATTTGAATTTAGTGATAGTACCTCGAATAAGTTTTGGGAAGTGGAAGTAAAGGGTAAAACCCTGAATATAAACTTTGGGAAAATCGGAACGAAGGGGCAAAGTAAGCCGAAGGATTTTGCCACGCCTGAAAAGGCCAAAGCCGAGATGGAAAAGCTGATTAAAGAAAAGACCGGCAAAGGCTATGTGGAAGTCGGTGGTAAGGCGGCAACTAAAGCAGAAAAGTCACTTTACCCTGAAATAAAAAGGTTGAAAGAGGCAGGGGCAACCTTAATTAGGACTGTTTTTGAAGGAGTAGGGGATGATGGTTGTTTTTTCAGTACGGTTTACAAAAACAATGAAATACTTGCCATTTCAAATCAATTGGATTGTTACAATGGTGATATTGGGAGAATTTACGCAAATAATAATATGGAATTGCCAACTGGGGATGCCTGGGGTTGTACGTCTATTTTGATAATTGAATTAGCCAATGGAAAATGTAGCATTGGTGGTGGTTTTGCTGATCGCCAAAATGAGCTTTTTGAAAACTTAGTTTGGGAAGGAGTAGAGGAAATAAAGGCTACGATTTTGATAACCAAAAAAGAAGATGAGGAAGATGATGATTATTCAATCTCAACTTTAACCCTCGAGAAAAAAATTGAAATAAAGCCCTGCAGTAATTTGCCTAAGGGGAAAAAACTTTTAAATAATAAAGCTGAAAATGCTTTGAAATGGTGGGTGAATTGCGAAGGCCAAACTTCAATCGGTGGTGAGACTCCTTTTTTTGAGGAATTAGCGTCGGATTATAAAGTGAATTCCTTTGATCTGACGATAAATACAAAGAAAAAAGTGATGGAAATTAAGGCTGGTAAAAAGAAGATCAATATCAAGCTCTCTGGTATTAAAACAAAGAAATTTAACATAGACATTTAGGAACCATGGCGCACCCTTTGTTTCATTCCAGATCGTCCGCCCGAAAGCATGGCGGCAAGCCAAAGGATTATCAACCAATTCACGATTGGTTTGATGAATCGAAGGCATTTCTTGCAGATGTTCGCCATCGAGCCCTTCGTCATCATGCTGAAGGGATTTTTATGTGTGAAAAAATATTTGGAACAAGCATAGTTAATAGTGATGGCAAAGAAGTTCCGGTTAGGTTCATTGGGGAGCAGCATGTGCTCGAAGACCTAGGCAGAATCCCAACAGCTTCCGACTGGTTAAGAGAGCTTCCAATTAAACCATGGATGGGCCCTAAGTCTAAGCTTCACTTCCCTGAGCCCGTAACAATCAAGGTGAAACCACCTAGTAAAAAGCGTGCCAGAAAAAACTGATCCCTTCGACCATGAAAACCAAACTTAGGACGCCCAGATATGCAAGATCTTAAAGATGGTGAATCAACCGAGATGCAAGGCTCGGGCGTTAAGCCCTACACTTTAAAAAACT
>Ga0208856_1000622_pt1 | contig 12876 bp, 9 predicted proteins | sample LakMenEpi13Jul12_FD_150690 | JGI IMG/M metagenome (GOLD analysis project Ga0208856, IMG submission 150690) | Freshwater microbial communities from Lake Mendota, WI - 13JUL2012 deep hole epilimnion (SPAdes) | ecosystem: Environmental > Aquatic > Freshwater > Lentic | place: Lake Mendota, Madison...
CCTGCGAGCCCTGCACACTTCGCCACACAAGCACCATGCGGGCTCGCGCCGCCTCCACGACCACGGCCTTCACCTCCGGATCGCTCGCCTGGGCGGTGGAGGCATAGCGGCCGGCGGCGGCCCACGGTTCAAGGAGCTTGAGTTCGAGGTTCATCGCCCGGGCGGCGGCCGCCCGCGCTCGCGACTCACGGTCGTCGCCATCGATGCGGCGGGTCGACGCGAAGAGAATGCCGCGGCTGCCGGCGGCCACGGCCGTGAAGGCGGCGAGTGTCAGGCTCTCGGGATCGACCGCCAGGCCCCGGGCCCCGATGCCCGAAAGTGCCGCGGCCTGCCTGGCCGTGCGCGGGTCGAGTTCCGTCGAGAGCGTGGCGATGATCGGGGTGCCGGGTCGCGAGAGCCGCGGCCGCTCCTTGAGCCAGGTGAGATAGTCGTCGAGTTCGAGGCTTGTTCCCAGCACCGTGCGCCGGGCCACGAGCATGTCGACATGCCGCGAGATCGTGCGCAGCCCCGAGTCGGCCGAGGCGATGAGCCCGCGGCCGCCGCGTAGATCGCAGGCCCGCACCCGGCGGGCCCGTTCTGCGAGCGTTTCGACATCGGCCTCGGCGAGGCCCGCGCCCAGATCCCAGAGCAACACGCGGTCCCAGTTCGAGGAAAAGACCGGCAGCGACTCAGGATCGCGGATGTCCACGTCGGGCAGGAGGGGCGGCGGGCAGATCACCCACAAGCCGGTGCGGCGGGCCTCGGCGAGCAGATCGCTCGAGGCGGGGGCCGGCAGCCGCACGCAGTTGAAGCCGAGCGCGGCGATCGTTTCGAGCGGCTCGCCATTGTGGTCGAGCGCTCGCGGGAAGAACGGCAGGCCGGACACCTCCAACACGCCGCGATTGATGCCGCTGGCCAAGTCGGCCGGTGCCGCGGCCGGCGCGGCTGGCGGCTGGGGCGGTCCGCTGGCTGCCGGCGGTGCGAACTGCGCCGGCACGACGGCGGGGTCGCGCTGCGCGATGGCGGGCGCCGGCGGCATGACGCTCGCCGGTGGCGTGGCGGCGAGCGTGGTGATGCTGCCCTGCACGAGCAGGTCGTCGATCGCCACATCGTAGCGGCCCGGGCTCGAATAGAGTTCGAGCACGAGGTGCGTGACGACCGCGCCCGACAGATCTCCCGTGGGGCCGTGTTCGGCGCGGAGGGCGAGCAGCTGTCGCTTGAGGCCGTCTGCGAGCGATCCCACTTCGAGCAGTTCCCAGCGGTCGGCGTCTTTCGAGATCGAGCCCGGCACGAGCACGTCGACGGGCTGTCCCGTCTTCGGAGCGATGAAGTTTGGCAAGCGCACACGGGCCGCGAGGCGGACGTCGGGCCGGGTGGCGCGCACCCACAGCCCGGCCTTCCATTCGTCGATCACCCGGGCCTCGCCGACGGGGGTCTGCAGCCGCAGGGTGGTGCCGGCCGAGGCGTCGATCACGAAGCGTTCGCAGGCGGCACCACGATGCGGAGCCTCGCGCGACCGGCCGTGGGAGACGACGCGATGATTCACGTCCGACTCGGCCACCGTCCAGCTTGTGGCCGGCTCCTCGAAGGCCTCCTCGATCGTGGCGGCCATTGAGAGGCTCGGGCAGAGGCTCACGGCGGCGATGCTCCACACGAGCGCGGCGGCCCGGCGCAGCCGGCCCGGTGGCGCGGGGCCGGAGGCCGATCGACGGGTAGTGGGCGCGGCGCTATGCATCGGCGGTTGGAGCGAGGAATCCGTGGGGTCCGGGCTTGTAGCAGCCGGCGCCACGCCGGCTCCAGACCACCCTCGCGTCCTAAGCCACCCAAAGCCCTTGCACTCTCGCGGCCGGGGTGAAAAATGAGGATTCCGTGAGCTCCGCCGGTCGCCCCGCGTCAGTCCACCCGCATGAAACCCACCACGGCCGAGGAACTCGCCAGCCGCGCCGAGGAGTTGCAGCTCCTCGGCCCCGGCGACCTGCACGAGGTGTGGGCCGAACTCGGCGGCCGCAACGTGCCGATCGAGGCGTTCGGGTCGGCGCTGTTGCGCCACGAACTGCTCACGAGCTACCAGCTCGAGCGGCTGATCCGCGGCGACAAGCAGGGGTTTTTCTACGGCAGTGCCAAGATTCTCTACCAGGTCGGCGCAGGGTCGTTCGCCCGGGTGTATCGCGCCCGGCATGTCGACACCGGTGCGACGATCGCCGTGAAGGTGCTCCGCAGTCGCTACAGTGCCGATCCGGAGAAGTGCAAGGCGTTTCGGCGCGAAGGTGAGATGGGCCGCTTGCTGCGGCATCCCAACATCGTCGCGATCGAAGACGTGGGGCAGCAAAACAACACGAGCTACATCACGATGGAGTTCGTCGAGGGGCAGACGCTCCGCGAGCTCGTGCGCATCCGCGGCGCTGTGGACGTGCCCCACGCCGTCGACATCCTCGCCCAGCTGCTGGCCGGCCTCGAATATGCCCACCGGCGCGGCCTCACGCATCGCGATCTGAAGGCCTCCAACGTGCTCGTGTCGGCGACGGGCGTGGCGAAGCTCGTGGACTTCGGTCTCGCGGGCGTCGATGCCGAGACGGGCGACAAGTCACTCGGCAAGATGGAGCAGCCGCGCACGATCGACTACGCCACGCTTGAAAATCTCGCCGGTCTGAAAGACGACAGCCTGCGGAGCGACATTTTCTTCATCGGCACGATCGCCTACCTCGCGCTGTCGGGTAAGTCGGCCCTCAAGGAAACCCGTGATCGCGCCGAGCGGGGCAACCCGCGGCGGTACACGTCGATCGAGCCGCTCCATACGGTCGCGCCCAAGGTGCCGCGCGACGTGGTCGACGTCGTGTCGCGGATGCTCGCGCTCGATCCGATGGATCGCTGGCAGACGGCGGCCGACGCACGGCGGGCCGTCGAGCCCTTGCAGGCGAAATACGCCGGGGGCGAAGGGGCCGTGGTCGCGGCCGGGGCGACGGCAGCCACGCCGGCCGGGGTGGCTGCGAAGGCCACGACCCGCGGCACGCTGATGGTCGTCGAGACCGGGGAGCAGTCGCAGCAAGCGCTGCGGCAGCTGTTGACGGGCCTTGGCTACCGCGTGCTCATGACGGAAAATCCGGAGCGTGCCCTGGGCCGGTTTTCCACGACGCCGCTGCCGGCCGATTGCCTCGTGGTGAGCGCCCAGGCGCTCGGCGACACGGCGCTCGAGGCCTTCAACCGACTCTCGACTGATTCGTTTTTCTCTGGCGTGCCGGCGATCCTGCTCGTGAGCCCGCGGCAGCGGGAGCTCGCCGCGAGAGCCCTCGTAGACGACCGCCGCAAGACGCTCGAAGCCCCTGTGAAGGGCCCCGAGATCACGGCCCTCATCGACACGATCGTCAAGAAGTGACCGTGGGGCGACCGTCTCGGTCGCCAATGCGGCACCAACTGCCGGCAAGCGAGACGCTTGCCCCACGTGCCTATTTCGAATGCAGGCCGCATTCCGTCTTCGCCGTGCCGCTCCAGCGGCCGGCGCGTTCGTCTTCGCCGGCCGTCACCGCCCGGGTGCATGGCCAGCAGCCGATGCTCACGTAGCCCTGATCGTGGAGCGGGTTGTAGGGGATGGCCTCCTTCACGATCAGGTCCCACACCTGCGCCTTCGTCCAGTTGGCCAGCGGTGAGATCTTTACCACACCGAATTTCGCATCCCAGCCCACGATGGGCACCACGGCGCGGTCGGTGCTCTGGTCGCGCCGGATGCCGCTCATCCAGGCATCGAAGTTCGTAAGCACCCGCTGGATCACGAGGATCTTCCGGTCGTGGCAGCAGCGGTTGGAATCGGTGCGGTAGAGCGGGCCGCCGTGGAGCCGTTCGTAGTCCTCGACCGTCGTCTCGGGTCGCTCCAGGGCCACCTCGATCCCATACCGTTTTGCGAGGCGGTCGCGGAGTTCGAGCGTCTCGGCAAACTGGTAGCCCGTTTCGAGGTTGAAGACGTGCGTTTTCGGGGCCACTGCGGCCAGCCAGTGGATGATCGCGCAGCCCTCGGGCCCGAAGGCGGTGGCCATCGTGAGTCGGTCGCCAAACCGTTCGGCCGCCCAGCGGATGATCTCCGGCGGCCCGGCGGCTTCGAGGGCCGTGCTGGCCGCGGCCAATTCCTCGAGCAGGCCGGGCGCGGGCTCAGCGGGCTCAGATGGTGCTGCGTCGTGACGAGACATGACACCCTAAACCATAGGGGGTTTTTCGGGATTTATCGACCCTGATCGCGGCGGCGGCTAGGCTGTCGGGCCCGCGGGTTTCGCGGAGTTCATCCGAGCGGAGCAATCATGGCGCGCAGCGTTTCATTGGCAGTCGATTTGGGGGCATCCGGCGGGCGGGTGGTCTCCGGAGCGTTCGACGGCCGGCTCCTCGAACTCGAAGAGATTCATCGCTTCGAAAACGGCCCCGTGCTGCTCGCCGGTGAATTGGTCTGGGATCTCGTCAGGCTCTGGAAAGAGGTGGTGACCGGTCTCCGCCTGGCTGCCGACCGTCATGGGAGGGCGGTGAAGACCGTGGGCGTCGACACCTGGGGCGTCGATTTTTCGTTTTTAGGAGGCGACGGTGCCCTCCTCGCCAACCCCGTCTGCTATCGCGATTCCCGCACTCAGGGCATGCTCGCGGCCGCCGAGGCGATCGTGCCCCGGGCCGACATCTTCGCGGCCACGGGCCTGCAGTTCATGGAGATCAACTCGCTCTACCAGCTGCTCGCACTCCAGCAGCGCAAGGCCACGGTGCTCGAGGCCGCCGACCGGCTCCTGATGATCCCCGACATTTTCCACTGGCTGCTCTCCGGGCAGGTGTCGAATGAACACACCAACGCCTCCACCTCGCAGTGCTACGACCCGCAGACGCACGACTGGGCGTTCGGGATGCTCGATCGGTTTGGTCTGCCGCGCCGGATCTTCGGCCCGCTCGTGGAGCCCGGCACGTCGCTCGGTGGCCTGCGGCCCGATGTCGCGGCCGAAACGGGCCTCGCGGGTGTGTCGGTCGTCGTGCCCGGCACCCACGACACGGCCAGTGCCGTCGCCGCGGTGCCCGCCGCCGAGCCGCCGAGCCCCCGCCCCGACTGGTGCTATGTGAGCCTGGGCACGTGGGCCCTCGTCGGCGCCGAGCTCGATCGGCCGCTCGTCACGCCCGCGTGTCGGGCCCGCAACTTCACCAACGAAGGCGGCATCGGTGGCACGACGCGGCTTCTCAAGAACGTCTGCGGTCTGTGGCTCGTGCAGCAGTGCCGCGCCGCCTGGCAGCGGGCCGGCAAGGAATGGACGTGGGAGCAGCTCACGGCGCTCGCTGCCGAGGCGCCGCCGCTCGGCACGCTCGTCGACCCGAATCATCCGTCGCTCGTCGCTCCGGCCGACATGCCCGAGGCCATTCGGAAGCTCGCCCGCGACACGGGCGAACCCGTGCCGGAATCGACCGCGGCGGTCGTGCGCACGGCCCTCGAGAGCGTGGCCGCAGCCGTGCGGGCCACGCTCGCGGAGCTCGACGAACTGGTCGGCCGCAGAATTTCGCGGATTCACGTGGTGGGTGGCGGCGTGAAAAATGCCCTGCTCTGCCAGATGATCGCCGATGCCACCGATCGGCCCGTGCTCGCGGGCCCCGTGGAGGCCACGGCAATCGGCAATCTTCTCGTGCAGCATCTGGCTCGCGATGGAGCCGTCGACCTGCGGAGCGTGCGTGCGGTGGTCCGCGACAGCTTCGAGATCACTCGCTTTGAGCCGAAGGAGCCGGCTCGCTGGGCTCTTCGGCTGGCGGGGGCAGCGGGGCCCGAAAAGCGACGCTGAAGGCGATCATCCCCACGAGCGACGCCACGATGAAGGCGGCCGCCCAGATCGAGCGCTTCAGCCAGAGCTTCGCGATCCGCTCTTCCTCGGCATGCCGGGCCTTCTCCTGGTTCTTGCGATGCTCGAGGCTGTCTTCCTTGCGGAGCGTGAAGAGTTCGTTGCATTCCGGGCACACCACCTGCTGCTCGAGCATGTGGGGCTTGGCGGTGAGCACGTGGCCGCGCGGGCAGGGAATGCGGTAGGTCTTCTGCTTCGTGACGGCCTCGCCTTTCGCCTGCGGTGCCGCCGGAGTGCGGAGAGGTGGCGGCGTGCCTGGCACGCCTGGGGGTGGCGGTGCCTGCGCTGCAGCAGCTCGGCAGATCGGGCAGACTGCCTGGCCGCCGACCGTGACGGTGGGGCCGCGATATCCGCACGCACAACTGACGGCCTCGGCCACCCGCTCCGTCACGCGGCCTGCATCTGGGCAGCTGGCCGCTTCGTGACGACTCCGTGTTCCACCTTGATGATCGCGTCGGCGAGCGCCAGCGTGCTCGCCCGGTGCGTGATCATGATCACGGTACGGTTTTCGACATAGCGTGCAAGGGCCTCATGGATGAGCCGCTCGCTCTCCACGTCGATCTGGCTCGTGGCCTCGTCGAGCACGAGGATCTCGGCGTTGCGGAGAAACGCCCGGGCAAGCGCGATTCGCTGCCGCTGGCCGCCGGACAAGCGGAAGCCATTGGGGCCCACCATCGTGCTGTAGCCGTCGGGGAATTCGGAGATGAATTCGTGGGCATGGGCCTTCGTCGCCGCTTCGATGATCTCCTCTTCGGTCGCATCCCAGCGGCCGTAGCGGATGTTGTAGAGGATCGACTCGTTGAACAGCTCCGTCTGCTGAGTGACCATCGCGATGCGGCGGCGCACGTTATGGAGCGTCATGTCGGTGAGCGGCACGCCGTCGAGGAGCACGGCGCCCTGCGTCGGGTCGTAGAACCGACAGACGAGGTTCACGAGCGTGCTCTTGCCGCCGCCGTTGGGGCCCACGATCGCCACCCGCTCGCCGAACGGGATCGAGAGGTTCACGCCCGAGAGCACCGTGTCGATGCCGTCGTAGCTGAACGACACGTTCTCCAGGCGGATCTCGCGATGCGGGCTGGCCACGCTCTTGGGCTGGGCCGGCTCGCTGAGCTTCGAGGGCGTGTCGAGCAGCGGATAGAGCTGCTGGGCGCCCACGATCCCGAGGTTCACACCGGTGAACACGCCCGAGAGCTTCCGCACCGGATCACTCGCTCCGATCAGCATTCCGAAAAACACCATGATGCCGGGCACCGTCATCGGCCGCTCCGTCATCGTGAGCCCGAAGATCTGCGTCTCTTGGTTGATCACGAGCCAGGCCCCGACGGCGATCGACGTGGCCACCATGCCGATGCCCAGAATCTCGGTGATCGGGTTGGCGAGCGCGAAGTAGAAGCTGTGCCACATGCCCGTCTTCATCATGTCGCGGGTGCAGGAGCGAAACCGCTGCCGCTCGAACTCCTCCATCGTGTAGGCCTGCACGGTGAGCACGTTGTTGAGCGCCTCGAGGAGCACGTGGTGGAAGCCGAGCGCCTTGGCGAGGATGCCCCGCGAGATGCCCCGGATCTGCCGGTTGAGCCACACCATCAGAAAGCCCACCACCGGGGCCATCGTCAGGCAGGCGAGCGTGAGCTGCCAGGAGATGCACATGGCCCCCGCGAGGCAGGCCGCGATTTTCAATGGTTCGGTGACGGCCCCCCCGAACACGCTCGTGATGCCGCTCGTGAGCATGTCCGACGTGCCCGTGACCTGGGCCATGAAGCCGGCCGAGCCGTTGCGCATGAACTGCGCGCGATCGAGCGATAGAGCCTTGTCGAACACCCGGAGCCGTAGATCACGGCTGATGTTCATCGCCACCCAGGTGACGATCAGCGTGCTCGTGAGTAGGAAGGCGTGTTTGATGAACGTGCTGGCCACCACGAAGGCCACGACCCACAGCACGGTGGTGAACGGATCCGTGGGCAAGAGGCGGTCGAGCCAGGGCCCGAGCTTCTCCGAGGAGTAGACCACGGCTTCGTCGCCACGAACCGCGAGGGAGAGAGCGTCGAGCCGGGTGCGGGTGCGGGTCGCCTCCGCGGCGGCCAGTTCGCCGGCTGCGAGCTTGGCCTCCAGATCGGCCTGTTCCTTGCGGGACGAGTCGACGCGGGCCTTGGCGTCGGAGAGGCGCCGGGTGTTCCACGACTGGAGCGAGTCGCCGTTGAGGGTCACCTCGATGATCGGAAACAGGGCGGCGATATTCGCGCCCCACAGGCTGGCCACGCCCGCCGAGCAGAGAAACGAGGCCACGAGCAGGGGCCATCGTTTGGCGGCGTCACGGAGGGCTCGAAGAAAATAGTGCATGCAGGAGAGGAATCGGAATCGCGGGCAGGCGGCGTCAGTCAACGACCATTCATGACCACCCGGGAAAGCTGCCGCTGCCGCGCGAAACTGCGCAAGCAGGTGCGGCGGGCGATCCCGTGGGGGTGGGGAGGGTAGTGCGGCCCCGCCGGTGGTTCAAGGCCGGAAAAGCCCGGTGTGGGGCGACCGTCCCGGTTGCCATGCCTTGCGGGCCACGTTTTTTGGCAAGCGGGACGCTTGCCCCACAGAAAGTGGCATGTGGGGCGACCGTCCCGGTTGCCACGGCAAGCGAGACGCTTGCCCCACGGTCACTTTTTCCCCGCCAGTTCCGCGGCCAGGAGCGTGTTGGCCAGGAGCATCGCCACGGTCAGCGGCCCCACGCCGCCCGGCACCGGCGAGATCCAGCCGGCCACGCTCTTTACTGCGTCGAAATCCACGTCCCCCACGAGCCGGCTCTTGCCTCCCTCGTCGATCCTGTTGATGCCGACGTCGATCACGGCGGCCCCCGGCTTCACCATATCGGCCGTGATCAGCCGCGGCTGTCCCACCGCCGCCACGAGGATGTCGGCCCGGCGGCAGTGGTCGGTGAGATCGGCCGAACGGCTGTGGCAGATGGTGACGGTCGCGTCGCCCCCGGGCCCCTTCGCGGCGAGCAACAGCGCGAGCGGCTTGCCCACGATGTCGCTGCGGCCCACGATCACCACGTGCCGGCCGGCCGTCTCCAACCCGGCGTCGAGAATCATGCGCTGCACGCCTGCGGCCGTGCAGGGGATGAATCGCGGCCGTCCCTGGGAGAGGAGCCCGGCGTTCTCCGGATGGAAGCCATCGACATCGCGGTCGGGCGGCACGGCATCGAGCACGGCGACGGTGTCGACATGCGGCGGCAGCGGCAGCTGCACGAGAATTCCGTCGGCGGTCCCATGATCGCCCGCCGTGATCGCCTCGACGAGGGCCACGAGGTCGGCCGTGGATGCGGTGGCCGGCGCCGTGAGCACGTCGGAGTCGATCCCCACGCGGGCCGCCGCCTGCTGTTTGCTCTTCACATACGACGCGCTCGCCGCCAGGTCGCCCACCAGCACGACCACGAGCCGCGGACGCCGCTTGAACATACCGACGAACGTCGTCACTTCGTCGCGGAGGGATTCCTCGATCTTCGTAGCGAGTGCTCGGCCGTCGAGAATCCGCGCCGTCATGGCTGGTCGAGAAACATCATGCGCAGCTGGTGCTGGATCTCTTCCAACTGCTGCCGTTCCTCGGTCGTGAGATTGCCGGCCGTCTTGTGTTCGAGCATGGCCAGCGTGTCGATGAAATGTTTGGCAGTCGCCAGGTTTTTGTGGGCCTGCTTCGTGATCGGATTCGGAATCCGGCCGAGGGCCATCAGCGCCTGCGTGAAGAGGGTGTGGATGAGAAACTCGAACGTCGCCGGCGGGGTCGGCGCGGGCGATGAGTCGGCCGTGTCGGGGGCGTCGCTCATGATTCGGTCACCCAGGCGCTCCCGGCATGCCGCTCCACGGCCGCGGCCACGAGGCCGGCGAACAGCGGGTGGGCCGCGGTCGGCTTGCTCTTGAATTCCGGGTGAAACTGCACGGCCACGAACCAGGGGTGGTCGGCCAGTTCCACGATTTCAACGAGCGATCCATCGGGGCTCGTGCCGGCGATCACCAGTCCCGCCTGTTCGAGCTGTCTGCGATACTTCGGGTTGAACTCGTAGCGATGGCGGTGCCGCTCCGAAATCCGTGTGGCCCCGTAGGCGGCCGCGGCCTTCGTGCCCTCGCCGAGCACGCAGGGCTGGGCGCCCAGCCGCATCGTGCCCCCCTTCTCCACCACACCCTGCTGCTCGTCCATCAGGCAGATCACGGGATGCGGCGTGTTCTTGGCGAACTCGGTCGAGTGGGCTCCCGTGAGGCCGGCGCAGTTGCGGGCCACGTCGATCACGGCGCACTGCATGCCGAGGCAGATGCCGAGGAAGGGCAGCCGGCGCTCGCGGGCAAACGTGATCGCCTCCACCTTTCCCTCCACGCCGCGCTCGCCGAAGCCACCGGGCACGATCAGGCCGTCGAAGCCCGCCAAGAGCCGCTCGGCCCCCTCCCGCTCGATGTCTTCGCTCTTGATCGGCTGCACCCGCACCTGCGTCCGATGGGCGATGCCGCCGTGGTCGAGCGCCTCGTAGATGCTCTTGTAGGCGTCGCGATGCTCGGCGTACTTGCCCACGAGCGCGATCGACACCTCGTGCTCGGGGTTCCGCAGCCGGTGGAGCAGCTCGTGCCAGTCGTCGAGGTCGGCCGGGCCGGCCTGCATGCCGAATCGCTTGAGCACGAGATCGTCGATCTTGTTCGACTGCAGCGAGAGCGGCACCTCGTAGATCGAGAAGTCTTTGTCGCGCTCCTCGATCACGGCGTCGAGCGGCACGTTGCAGAAGAGGGCGATCTTCTCCCGGTCCGACACGTCGAGGGCCCGCTCGGTGCGGCACACGAGCACGTCGGGCTGGATACCGATCTGCCGCAGGATGCCCACGGAGTGTTGTGTGGGCTTCGTCTTGAGTTCGCCGGCCGCCTTCAGATAGGGCACGAGCGTGAGGTGGATGAACATGCAGTTTTCGCGGCCCACCTCCAGCGGAATCTGCCGGATGGCCTCCAGAAACGGCAGGCTCTCGATGTCGCCCACGGTGCCGCCGATCTCGGTGATCACGATGTCGGTCTCGGGATCGGCGAGATTCCGCACCATCTCCTTGATCTCATTGGTGATGTGGGGGATCACCTGCACGGTCTTGCCGAGAAATTCGCCGCGGCGCTCCTTGTTGATCACCGAAAGATAGATCTGGCCCGTCGTGTAGTTGCTCTCGCGGGTGAGCTTGGTGGAGGTGAACCGCTCGTAGTGGCCGAGGTCGAGATCCGTCTCGCTGCCGTCGTCCAGCACGTACACCTCCCCGTGCTGGTAGGGGCTCATCGTGCCGGGATCGACGTTGATGTAGGGATCGAGCTTCTGCATCTTCACCCGCAGGCCGCGGGCTTCGAGCAGCATGCCGATCGAGGCGCTCGTGAGCCCTTTGCCGAGGGAGCTCACGACGCCGCCGGTCACGAAGATATGCCTGGTCACGCTCGCGAGCTCCTTCCCGTCCGCCGGTGTCGTATCCTTTCGGCCGCCTGGCAGCCGTTCCGGAACCGGATTGAACCAGCCGCTGGGAGGCCGGTCAAATGGCCGCCTTCGCAGCCGTCGAAAGCCCGCCGGTCAGCCGCCGATCAACTGCTGCACGAGCTGCCGCAGCGATCGGGATGCGGGCGTATTTTTGCGAAGCGATTCAACGATCAGCCGTGCGAGGCGCACGTCGGAAAGATGCTTGCTGAGGCGGGGAAGGTTGAGATGCGCGTCGGATGGTGGGAATACGAATGCCGCCGCATCGGCCATGTTCCCGAAGCGGGCCAGTTCCACCGTCGGGATCGCCCCGGCCAACGGGTTCATGAAGGCCTCGTCCCAGCCGAGCGCATGGCTCGCAGAGCCCTGGCCGACGGGCCGCGTGTGGTGGGCCTCGATGGCGTCGATGACGAACGTCCGCGGCGTGCGCCCAAACACCGCCTCGGTCGTCCGCTGCAGCAGCGCCTCCAGGCCCCAGCCGGCTCGCACGTGCGGATGGACATGCAAGATCGGGAGCAGACAGCCCTCGACGATCCGCCCCGTCAAGGCGGGCATCATGATCTCCACGATGTTGGTGGCCCGCAGCAGGCTGGCGGTGTTCCGCCGCGTGGGTTCGTGGCCCGGCGACACGTGCTCGTTGGCGATCGCCGGCTGGAAGATGTGCGCGTCGATGTCGCGGGCGATCGCGAAGAGCCGGCTCACGGCGGCTGCGCCCTCCGGGATGAGGATGTCGTCGTCCGGCAAAAACACGTAGTCATACGCGGAGAAGCGGGGCAGGCCCTCCCTCCGTGCCCGGTGGGCAACTTGCCGCATCAGCGACCACTTCTCCCCGGTCAACTGCCAGAGACGGTCGCAGCTGGTTCGAAACCGCTCCGCGACCGCGGGGTCGCGGCCCCAGTAGCACACCCACAGCTCGAAGTCGCGGTCGCGGGCGTAGGTCTCGTGCAGCGATCCATCGCCGGCCATCACGATCACGAGGTTGCGATGCAGGGGATCCATCGTGGAAAGGGGGCCGAGGCGGGGGATCGAAAGGCGTCCTCGTGGGCAGAGTGTATCTGCGGCCCGGTGCCGTCGCTGTGGCCTTGCGACGCATGGCGCCGCGACAGCACCGTGGGAGGCGTGAGAGGGGGCGTTTTTTGGTGTAGAGTTCTGGGATGAATCCCACTGCCACCAGGCCAGCCGACGCCAGCCCCGCCACGTCCAACCTCCGTATCAAGAGCCTCGAGCCGCTCATTCCACCGGCCCGGCTGATGGCGCTCTTGCCGCTCGATGAGGCTGCCGCGGCCACGATCGTTGGCGGGCGTCGTGAAGTGGAGCGGGTGCTCGCTGGCGAGGATCCCAGGCTCCTGGCCGTCGTCGGGCCGTGCTCGATTCACGATCTCGACGCCGCCCGCGAGTATGCCGGCCGGCTCAAGGCTCTGGCTGATCGGGTGGCCGACAGGCTGCTCGTGGTGATGCGGGTGTATTTCGAGAAGCCTCGCACCACGGTGGGATGGAAGGGGCTGATCAACGATCCCCACATGGATGACTCGTTCGACGTGGCCACGGGCCTGCGGCTGGCGCGGGGGCTCCTCATCGAGGTGGCGCGGAT
>Ga0208856_1000623_pt1 | contig 12867 bp, 17 predicted proteins | sample LakMenEpi13Jul12_FD_150690 | JGI IMG/M metagenome (GOLD analysis project Ga0208856, IMG submission 150690) | Freshwater microbial communities from Lake Mendota, WI - 13JUL2012 deep hole epilimnion (SPAdes) | ecosystem: Environmental > Aquatic > Freshwater > Lentic | place: Lake Mendota, Madison...
AATTTAAAGGCGTTATTATCACAACAAAATCGCTTAAAGTTTGTAATCAATTGCTCGATTATTTTGACTGTCTTTTTTAATATCGGTTTCCACTTTTTGTGCAGCCCGTTCTTTTTGATAATTAGCAATCATCGCTTCCCAATTATCATATTTTTGATATTGCACCAAACCTTCTGCTTTGTGTTGTTGAAAAATATCTTTGCCCATTGCAATTAATTCGGACGGTGTTTTGCCATCAACGGATTTAAAAAATATAGCGTTGTCTTTTTCTGCTTCACGCGATAATCCAAACGCAATTTCATATTCAATTCGCATCGCTTCTGGCAAACGCGGTTTTATCATTTGCACTGAGCGATAAACAGTTTTTTCGCTGTGACCGTTGATTTTTTGCCCGTTGTTGCAGGCGGTTAATAATAAAACTGCTGATAGTAAAAGAAATTTTTTCATTTCAAATCCTTTAAAAAAATAAAAACTTGTTAGCTCAAAAACTAACAAGTTTTAGTTAAGTTTCAATTTTTAAAAATTAAAAATCATACTTAAAGCCCGCCTGAGCTAATCGCGGCGAACCAGGCAAAATGCCGCGCACACGGTCTACAACATATTGGTTATCAAAGATATTTTTCACTGATACAAACAAATCCAAATTTTTATACACTTCATAAGTGCTAGCGAAATTGACCACCGCGTAATCTTGAATTTTTCCGTATTGTCCTGAACGCGCTCCAATGCTATTTGCACCGTTTGGATGGTCAGCACCTGATTCTAAATTCATAAAATCACCAAATTGCTCGGCAACAAAAACAGTTTCTAAATGCGCGTCAAAACCAATCGGGTGCGAATAACCGACGGTTGCCGTGATTAAATGTTCAGGGGCGTAAGGCGAGTGGTTGCCTGCTTTTGAACCATAAACAAAACCATTCGGACAACTCGCTGACATCGTACCGTCTGAAAGCGGCATACAACGAAATTGAGAAATCATTTCAGCCGTCGGAATCCAAGTGTAAGCCACTTGCAAATAAGGATTGTGCGACCAATTAAATAATTCTGCGCTGTCAAAACGGTTCATGAATTCAATGCCTTGAAAAAGTGCCTGACCTTGTGCGACAGGTGAATCGTTGCCGCCAACGGTTCCTAAAACGGTTAAGTTTTCAAAATCGTTATGAAACAACGTCAAATCCGTTTTTAAACCTTTAAGCGGTTTGCTACGCACGCCCACTTCGTAATTCCAACTTTTTTCTGCTTCAATTTCAACGCTGTTACCGTTGTTATAAATACTGTCTTCAACACGCGGCGGCGAAAAACCTCGGTGCATTCCGAAAAATAAGGTTGCTTCCTTAATGGGCGCGTAACTCATGGTGAAAGACGGCAGAGCTTCCATAATGTCAGATTGTCCACGTTTGCCGTTGAGATTGTTCACTCGTTCATAATCAACCGATTCAACACGCACACCAGGTGTGACTGTCCATTTGCCCAAAATAAATTTGTTTTGAATAAAGCCTGAATACGCATCGGCAAAACGGTTGTTGTTTTCACCAATTACGCCTGTTCGCGCCATTGGCGATTTTCCGTCTGTTGTAATGCGATATTGATTTTCAAAATGAGCGCGAAAACCTGCATCTAATTCACTTTGCACACCAAAAAGTTTGTGCCGTGCGTGCAACGTTGGCGAAACGCCCCATGTTTCATAATTTCGTAACCGTCCGCGCGTGAAATTACAACTGTCCACGTCGATAGCTTGACCGCTTAAACGCTGTTCTCGATAACCCGCCACGCCGCCTGCGTTATCGCAATTGGTATCGGTCGGTTGTTGGTTCATTTGTCGCCACCAATCGCGGCTAAATTGTGACCAATAAAAACTGGTTGATAACGTCACATCGTCATTGAAATTATAGACATGCGTTGCCGAGGTTGCCCAACGCTCCGTTTGAAAGGTATCGTTTTTAAACGGATTGTAATAACGCCCGAAATTCTTATATTCAGCTTCGGTTAGACCAAACGTTGATTGCGAATCTTCTTGATAAAAATCGCCGCGCAAAATTAAAGCGTTTCGTTTATCAATTTCGAGTACGCCTTTTAAATTCACGTCATCGAGTTTAGCAAACGTGTTATCGCGTGCGCCTAAACCTTCTTTGTGAATGTAATCAATCGTACCGCCTAAACTGTCTAAACCGCCGACTTTATCAACCATGCCGCCGTAACGCGCATGACCGTTCAAATAATCTCGATTACCGCCTGTAAAACTGACAAATCCAGCGGGTTCTCTAGGCACATTTGGCGTGTGATAGTTGATTGCTCCGCCAATGGTTTGTGGACCATATTGATTGATTTCTGCGCCTTTGATGACATCAATGCCATCGTAACGTTCGATAGGCGGATGATAGTAAATATCGTTGTCACCATAAGGCGCGAAATTCAGCGGCAAACCATCTTCTAAAAAAGACACTTTGGTTGAACGAAACGGATTCATGCCGCGCATTCCAATGTTGGGGCGAATGCCAAAACCTTCTTCATCACGCACAAATACGCCTGGTGCTTTTCGCAGAGCTTCATTGACTGTAAAAACGTGGCTTTCAAATAGTTCCTCTTCGCTTAAAAAAGTGCTTGAACCCACGGTTTCTTGTGCGCTGGCGTGGGTCATTTGTCCAATAATATCCATCGGCGGTAATTCAACGATTGCTTCTTCTGCATTTGCTGAGTGAATTATGCCTGTTAGAATCCACCCGATGAGGATGGCTAATTTTTTCTGATTCACTTTTAAAGTCCTTATTATTTTTGAAAGTGACTCCCGTTCCGTTAGAATCTGACCATTCTTTTTTTATTTACGGGAGTCACTCAAATGTTAAAAAAACCACTTCTTGTGCTAATTAGCACGTCATTACTTGCAGCGTGTGCATCGGAAACGGTGAATACAACCGAAAGTTTTAAACCAGGTTTGGGCGAGATCATGTCTTTAACCGCCATGCGTCACGCAAAAATTTGGTTTGCAGGTCAAGCCGAAAACTGGGCATTAGCGGCTTATGAACTTGACGAACTCAAAGAGGGTTTTGAAGATGCGGAAACCTTCCATCCAATTCATAAACATCTCAAAAATGCCCCAATGAAATCATTGATTGCCGCGACAATGGAAAATCCCGTCAAAGCCTTAGACAGTGCAATTGCGGCGAAAAATCTGATTGAATTCAACAAACACTATGACCAATTAACCGCTGGTTGTAATGCGTGTCATCAAATGGCGGATTTTGGTTTTAACGTGAATGTTGTCACTCGCCCGAATTTCAATCCGTTTGCGAATCAGAATTTTTCGGCGCATTAAACGTCTTTCGGTTTCAACTGGCGATTCACCAAAAAACCAATCCCAAACGCAAACACCACCACAATGAGCGCGACTTTCAAAAATCCCCCTGCGGATTCAGGTTCACCCGCAACCGTCATCGCAACGACTAACGGAATATGCAACGCGCTCATTTCTGGTTTTGTGTGCAAATCATCATCTTCAACATAAAGCACTACGTCATATTTGCCCTGATTTTGGAAATTCACAGGTAGCGAAAGCACCGCTTGTTTTTCTATTTTCGGGGCAGTTTCTGCAATCACATTTTTTTTGCTATCAAACACTTTTACCCAAACAGGTTTGCTGCGCACGTCGCGGTCGAGCAAATCAATCGTAATTTGTGCCGCGCCTAAATACGGCAAATCCTCACACAAGCCTGCAATCGATGCGGCGATTTTTTTGTCTTTTATCTGGCTGGTCGGATAAACCGCGAAATTTACGATGTAAAAATCGTTAGTTTGCATACAGCCAAACATATCAATTTTGCCACCCACGCCAGCACGCGGCGCAAGTGGCACCGAAGCAAACGCATTTGAAGTCAGCACAAACAAAAGCAACATTTTTAAAAATGATTTCATGGTTGCACCTCTTTGTTTTTGAGTTCAAAACGGCAAATGCCACTCACCACTAAACCATCTTCCGTGACCACACGATAACGAATCGCATAACGTCCTGCGGCTAAATCAACGGCCGTCGCGGTTAAAATGCTGCGGTCGCCAATCGTGAGTTGAACATCGTGTTTATCAACGCGCGTCCCCGTGCTATCGACAACTACTAAAGACGGTGAACGCTCGCTAACATTGCCGCTAAACGCAAGCCTGATTTTGTTGTCGAATTTATCCAGCGCAACAACCGAATTATCTTTTGGCAAAACGTCCATCAAAACGCCTTCGGCAAAAGCGGTTTGCGTCATCCAAAAAAAAGAAACTAAAACTAAAAATAAACGCACGTTCAATTACCCCAACAAATCACGAAGTAGCAAAATAACAGGGTCAATCACGGGGTGAATAAATCCCAGCGAGACCAGCAACAAACCGCCTGAAAAAATCGGCAACCAATCTTTGAGCGACAAATCTTGTTTGCGCCACAAATAATGAAAAACTGCCCAACTGCAAAACCAAACCATTAACGCCAACGCTTCTTTACCAGCATAAGAACCTGTACTACCTAACGCACCACTTCCTGTAGAGCCTGGAATCCATTGCCCGTAAGACCAAATAAATTTATCCCAGTATTTTGAAAGCCGCGAAACGTGATGCGTAATCATCAAGGTATAAAAACCCAGTAACGGCGCGAGCGTTGCGGCAACGACGACACCTGAAAAAATTTGCGGTGAATCATTTTCTATTTTGTTATTCATAAATTTTTTAAAGCGTGTGTAATTTGGCAAGCGTTAAACCTGCGACAAATCCAAATAATAAAAACAGCCACGACAACAACATCAAAATCCCGATAAAGTTCATAATGTCACGGCGTGTTGAAATTGCATCGCCAAAATAAAACAACATAAATGTCACGGCGAGCATGAGCGAAAATGGAAATAACGACACAAATTCTTTGAATTCCATCATCACGTTATGAAAACTGGAAACATGAGACAAAATCCAATCTTTTGCGCCACCTTCGCCGCGATAACGCATATAAACCCAGTTGCCACTGACTGCGCCTAAAAAATTCAAAACGGTTGCGGCAACTGCCCAATAACGTAACGATTCAAAATTGATATGTACGCCGCGCATTAAGTGGTAAGCGCGATGCGTTAAAAATGTTCCCGCCACGACGGCGGAAATAGTTGAAATGCCGTGTACGCCAGCTTGAAATGCAAAAGGGCTTGGAAAAAAGAAATCAAAACCACCCAGACAAAGTAAAACAAATAAGGCAACGGCGGCTTGAGTTCGGATTAAAATTTTCGACAAACTGCTGTGATGTTCTACGGTTGTCATAAAAAACTCCATAAAAAACCGCTATCCGCAAAAAGTAACGGATAACGGAAACGAGAATTAAATTGTGTTTTTCAAATCTTTAATTTCTTGAATCGCTTTTTCTAAGCCTTCTTGAGCTTCAGCGGTTTGACCTTCTTTCAGTTTCGTGCGAACCGCTTTCAAATGAATAATTGCAGTATCACGCGCTTTGTCGGTTTTGTAATTTGAAAAGATTTCGCCTGTTGATTCTGACGTTTCTTTAATCAATTTAATAACTTCTTCTGCATTTGAACCACCTTTTAATGCAGTAAGTGCTGTGTTGCCTTTTGTGATAGCAATTTCAACCGCAGCCGCAGGTTTCATTGCTTTTTCTTCTGCTGACACATTCAATGATGCCGTGATTGCAAGTGCAACGACAGCTAATGACAAAACTTTTTTAAATACGTTCATAACGTTTAAAGCCTTAAAAATAATTGTTAATAAAAATAAAAAGTTGGTTGGGTCTCTCGTTCCCATGAAAAATATGAGAACGAGGCTTGAGTTTAAAAATCCCGTTTACAAACTGGGACGGTTCATAACATTTACGTTAAAAATTCGGCAATAAGCCCCGCATCGTTGGTAACTTGGAAGGAAAAACCCAAAAATACAAAACTTACTGCCAAAACCTTATAACGAAATGTTAGATACTGTTTTAGCTGGCAAGTGGCCGCCGTTGTCGTCTTGACCATCGATACAGCCAGATAAACCAAGTACAACAATTGCCATAACTAACAACGAAACGACTTTTTTCATGTTTCCTCCTAGGAAATTTATAGTTAATTAAAATTTTTCGTAGTTGCCATGCCGACAAAATCAACATGACGTTTTATGAACGTTTAACCGCCACACCAACGCACTACGAAGCATCGGTTTAAACTTTTTTAAATTTCAAGTTCATAACATTCACGCTATACGCCAGCCCGATTCCTGTTAAATGTAACAATGACGTAGCGCAAATAAATCCTAAACTGTAAGACACTAAATCTGCCGAATCCGCGATTTCTGTGCCGTGTGCGAAGCCATGAAACAGCGCAAAAAATCCGACGATTAACGCGCTGACTTTCAAATCAAATTGCACGTTTTTAATTGCCAAAATACTCAGAACAAAACCTGACAATAAAATAATAGTTTCAGCATAATCAAGCTCAAACCCTAACGTACCGAACAATCCGCCTAACGCCATCACGCCAACAAATGTCAGCGGCAAAACCCACATTGCCACGCCGCGCAATTGCGCCGCCCAAAAACCAACGGCAAGCATTGCAACAATGTGATCAAACCCTTGCAATGGGTGGAAAAAACCGCTGAACCCGCTGATTTGCATTTCGTGCAAAGAATGTGCGTAACTCAAACTGGGTAAAAATAAAAAAATCACTAAAATCGAAGCGTTAAAATAATTTTTTGACATGGGTTTTCTCCGAATAAAATTAAAAAGTTGATTTTTTGGGTTTCAAAAATCCGTAAGCGTAACTACCTGCAAACAATAAAAGCAGAATCAAGCCACTTAAATTCATCGCACTGTTTTGTTGTGATGAATCCGAAGTCATTTTTTTCTCCTGCATTTCGTAACCTTTTACCGCTTGCGTTTGCGCGGCGGTGGGTTGCGGCTTTTGTGCATTAGGATTTGGTGAATTATTGGCAGCTGACGCAGCATCTTGTGCTTGCACCGCATTTGTAGACGGCGGTGGCGGTACGGGCGTAGGACTTGGTGCGAGCTGCATTTGCGCGAGTTTTGCATCGCTACAACTATCAGCTGTACACGCAACGCCAACTTCTTTAATCATTTCGGCATTTTCTTTTTCAAGACGCTGCACTGTTTTTTTGTTCGCTTTCCAGTAGCCTTTTTTCACCGCAACCAGCATTCTGTCTACCATTGCTTGATAAGCCAGTAAATTAAGTGATAAAAAAGTTAATTTAAAATGGATAGGTTTCATAAATCCTCTATTTGAAATTTATAGTTATAAGAAAATTTAAACGCAAAAAAGCCTGCCTTGAAAAATAGGCATTGATTCGAATTAAAGATAAGTTGAAACGCGAGTGATGCGTTAAGAGGTAAGGCGAATTTCTGAAACAACGAGCGAGGAATTTTGAATAAAAAACAAAATCATGACGTTGTTTGATATAAAAAACATAACAGACAAATTGCGAAACACGAAAAACAAGCAATAACGCACAAAAAACGAAATACGTTTTTCCAAAAATAAAAAGTTGCAAAATGGATTCGAGTGGTGGCGATAAATTCAGCCATTGCGGCGAATGATTTATCAGCGGCGGTTTTTCAATCGATTGTGTTTCGAGTTGTTGAAAATCGTTTTGTACAAGTTGTGAATAACTTGCTTTAACTGTTTTTACCGATTCAGTTGAAACGACAACATTCAACATTTGAGTAATGAAAAATGCGATAGAAAGTAAGATAACTTTCGTAACCAAGATGCCTGCACCGTGCAACAGCAACGTTGCTAGCATGAAGCCTAGGGTGTATGAGATTAAACTCGCTGAAGCGGAAATTTCTGCGCCATGTGCATAACCATGAAAAAAGGCAAAAAAAGCCACAATTAAGACATTGACTTGCGTACTAAAACGAATCTTTCGAATGATCAATGCACTAAAAACAAGGCAAGATAAGAGAATTAAAATCTCTGCACTTGGCACGGCTAAATATTTTGCAGCACCCGAAATTCCCCCTAAACTCATGACGCTCACAAACGTTGTAGGTAATAGCCAAATAGCCTTACCTCGCAACTGTGCCGCCCAAATGCCAACGCCAAGCATCGTAACAATGTGATCCCAACCTTCTAAAGGATGAGAAAAACCACTATTCAAATCAGCCGCAACTAAGTTTGTTAAATGACAATAAGCACAAGCCGCCATCAGTAATGTAATCATTACTGAAATAATAATGGGCTTTAGAAATGTCGATTTAATGTTCATAATCCATATTTAAAAAAAACTGTCACTTATTATGCTACCTATTTTTTAAAAATATTGCCAAGTTTTTATAGATATCAATGATCTTTAAAGACTAAAATAGCATTCATTACAGTTTGAATTTTTCAATAATATCGTAGGCTTTCACAGGATGATGATTTCGCCAAATCAGCTCAAGCACTTGTCGACGAATATCAGTGAGAACGCCACCTTTTTCTTGACAAATTTGCTGTGCATTTTGAAGCGCGTCGTGTATGCAGGCGTCGTGATTGTGTGTGGTATTAAATTCGATAAGGTGCGATATGGTAAATTACAATAATAAAGTTTTTATTCGTTACAATATAACATATCTAAAAAATAATGCACCATAATCCCTAATTCTCACTAAACGATTAAACGTCATCCTCAAGCGTAAACTGCGTCAATGACGCAGGCAGGGATTTATTGGTTTTGATACCGAGTGATTTGAGTTTTTGGGCTTGCGCGATGACATTGCCTTGACCGGCGGTGAATTTCCCAAACGCGTCATCATAACTTTTTTGGGCTTGTTGCAGTCGTTTACCCACTTCTTCTAAATCAGCCACAAACCCCACCAATTTGTCATAAAGTTGGCCGCCACGTTTGGCGATATCTTGGGCGTTTTGTGTTTGCTGTTCTTGTCGCCACAAATGGGAAATGGTTCGCACGACAAAAAGAAGCGTACTCGGACTGACCAATAAGACATTTTTTGTCCATGCCTGCTGCCAAATGTCATTATCCTGCGTGACAGCCAGCATAAATGCGGGTTCCATAGGAATAAACATAATGACAAAATCGAGCGATTTTAATTGATATAAATCGTGATAATTTTTGCTCGACAATTGCGCGATATGGGTTTTTATCGAATCAATATGGCGTTTCAATGCCAGATTTTTAATTGTCTCATCGTCTGAATTGGCATAGTCGTTATAGGCGACAATCGATACTTTCGAATCAATGACTAAATGTTTACCTTCAGGTAAATACACAATGACGTCAGGTTGTGCGCGTGACCCATCTTCACGCGTATGGCTTTCTTGGGTTTTATAATGATCGCCTTTGATAAGTCCCGCATTTTCCAACACACGCTCAAGAATAAATTCGCCCCAATTGCCTTGCGTCTTCGCTTGCCCTTTGAGTGCATTAGTCAAATTGTGCGCATCACTGGATAATTGTTGATTTAACGCCATCAACTGTTTCACTTGTTGCGCTAACGCACTGCGCTCTTTGCCTTCTTGCACATACACTTCTTCTACTTTACCTTGGAATTCATGTAGTTTTGTTTTGAGTGGATTTAGAATATTGTCCAGACTGCTTTGATTTTGCTCATTGAATTGACGACTTTTTTCCTCAAAAATCGAATTTGCCAGCACTTTAAATTGATTACTCAATTGATCTTTTGCGTCATTGAGCAAGGCAATTTTTTCAATACTTTGCACTTGCTGTGCTTCAAGCTGCGCTGTTAACGTCGCGATATTTGCATGCAATTCATTGGATTGACTACTTAACACCTCTTTTTCAATGGCGAGTTGATTTTTTTCTTTTTCAAGAACGTTAATGCGACTCACGCGCTCCATTAATTGAGCGCGTTCATTTTGACTGTCATTCAATTGCGAGCGCAAGGCATGAAAATCGTCTGCATTTTCATCAATCACGCCTTCAAGACGACGATTTTCGTCCTGCACATTCTGCAGTCGCTCGTTTAAACGTGCGTCGTTAATGTGACTTTCATTCAGTGCCGCTGACAGCGTCGCCGCAAAACGCGCACGCATGAAAAAAACCGTCACCACACTTCCAAGCAAAAGACCAAGAAATAAAACGGCGAAAGGAATGAATTCTTGCATGCGTGATTATTCGAAAATGAAAAAAATATTAATCTGCTAACTGATGGTAATTTACATTAAAATAAAGAAGTGGCTGTCCTTCACGCACTTCACTATGCTGTACTTCACCAATCAAAATCCAATGCGATCCCGCGCGAACTTTTTCCACTAATTTGCAATCTAGCGACATCAAGCTCTCACTTAGTAAAGGCGCACCGGTTACCGCTGTATGCCAAGGATTACTCGCAAAACGCTCTTCATGACTACATCCGCCCGCAAATTGATTAGACACGTTTTGTTGATTCGCATTTAAAATATTCACACCAAAACATTGGCTGATATCGATACCTGCACCTGTATCAGTTTCATTATTTAGACAACATAAAATGAGCGCGGGTTCCGCAGAAACACTCGAAAATGCCGATACCGTCATCCCTTGCAAACCATACTCTTGCGAACTCGTTGTTAATACTGTTACGCCGCTTGCCCATAAACGCATAGCCTGTTTAAATTGCGTTGCATCAATTGTCATTTTTCATTCCTCAATAAAATCTTTATAATGGGCAATTATAGCATTGTCCTTGACCGTGTAAGCGTTCAAAATGATACCTTTATCCATTTCACGCAGCGACATTTATGACTACCCCAATATATCGTAATTATTACCGTCAGCGCACCGCCAATCAGTGGCGAAAAATTCCAGCCGAACAGGGTGACCCAAGTGCAATTCGCCCTTTTTTGGCGGGAAATTGGAAAATGAATCTGATTCCTCGCGCCGGTGTTGCACTCGCAGCGAGAATTTTTGATTTGTGCCAAAATATTCGTGATGTAGACATGGGATTTGCACCGCCTTTCACTGGCTTATCCACACTTGCCAATTATATTAAACCCGATTTTTTGCTACGTGAATATGGCATTGGACGCAATGTATTTTTACTTGCGCAAGATACGTTCTTCGAGTCCAAAGGCGCGTTTACAGGGGAAATTTCCGCCGATATGCTTGCTGCGATTGGTGTTGATCGCGTCATTATTGGACACTCAGATCGACGCGCTAATTTGGGAAAATATTTTGGTTTTAGCTCAAGTGTGGCGAGGCGTTTATCTAAAAATTTTCTCACGCAATCGCATCTGCGTTTAAGTCAACGTGAAAATCCAGACATTAAGATTTTATCAGCCATCGCGCATTTACTTGAAGAAAGTAATCAATACGTCCTTGAAGGCTTAGAAAAATTTTTAGAACATGAGTTAAACGAACGCGCGGGCGAAAGTGACGAAGCGATTCAACGTAAAGTCCACGCCGCACTGGCAAACGGTCTGCAAGTTATTTTTTGTTGCGGTGAAAACCGTGAAGCCCGTCGCGCTCATGAAACCTTTGAATTACTTGAGCGTCAAATACGCATCGGCCTTGGCGGGGTTGCGCGTCCAACTATGAATGAAGTTATCATTGCCTACGAACCTGTTTGGGCCATTGGCGAAGGGGCAAAACCCGCGTCCATTGAACAAATTGCAGAAGTGCACGACTTCATTCGTAATTTACTGATGGATTTATATGGCGAACATGTTGCAGCGCGAGTGCGAATTCTCTATGGCGGTAATGTCAAACCCGATAATATCAACGAGATTATGCAACTTGATGGGGTGGATGGCGCCTTAGTGGGAGGCGCGAGTCTGAATGCAAGCGATTTTTCGAAAATTATTCGCTTTGGGTTGCCCGATTAATTGAGTCAATTAAAAAAATAATGTCGGATTGGCTCAGCATAATCCGACATTAATAAATACAATCTATTAGATATTAGCTAACAAATTACTGCAAAATTCAGTAAGACAGTCAAATTATAGGAAATAGGGATTTGCGTACAATTAAATCCCCCTGAAATCGACGCAAAAAAAAAGCTCTCATTACCTAGTAGCAATGAGAGCGGAGATGTCAAACTATAATGAGGAGACCGCTAAAAACTTGTTAGAGCACACTATACAGATGCTCAAAATAATTAACAATACCCTTGATTATTAATTAATAATTTCCCATGAAGATACAATCCACCAATAATTCAAAAACCAACTCATCTCAAAAAAACAACATTCAAACCGATATACTGAGAGTCACTTTTATTGTTGAGTGATGATTGCATCTTAATTTCTTGCATGTATCTTATAGAGGGCTGGTATGAACAAACTAATTGCAACTATTTTCGGACGAATGCTGTCAACAATTCACCTTATCGTCATTCTCTCGTTAATCGCAGTCATTTTCAATTTTCATGAAAGCAAAAATTCGCTTGTCGCATTATTAGGTAAATCTGCAAACAATGACATAGTCATTTTAGGATTCTTTTTACTGTATGTCTTGTTTATCGGCTCATTATCAACATTTATCTCGATGAACGAACACCTTGAAGAAATAAGTAATGCACTCAAAAAGAAATCTAAATGATTTTCTCTAACCAGAACACCGGAATATAAGCAAAAAATCGTTGCACTAATCAAATAATGTGACGACAGAATCCAGAATTAGACCAGATAAGGCATAACGGTGTTGCTAGAAGCAGAATTGATCCATCGACATAGTTTGGAATCACCTGCTCCCTTTGCCTACACGATTAGCTTTTACTATTATCAAATTAACGAAAAACAAACTCTAAAAATAATTATTTTTGCCGATAATGTGTTGTCGCATTCGAAACTCATTTGAAATGAAAATTTCAAACACAATTTGATGTGATAATAAAGTATGGTTGCATATTGTTAATTACAATTTGGAGAACAGAATGATAAGTTCATCAGTCATTCCAACCATCTCGCAAAC
>Ga0208856_1000624_pt1 | contig 12854 bp, 14 predicted proteins | sample LakMenEpi13Jul12_FD_150690 | JGI IMG/M metagenome (GOLD analysis project Ga0208856, IMG submission 150690) | Freshwater microbial communities from Lake Mendota, WI - 13JUL2012 deep hole epilimnion (SPAdes) | ecosystem: Environmental > Aquatic > Freshwater > Lentic | place: Lake Mendota, Madison...
ACCGCCACGCCGGCCGCGACTACCAGCTCACGGATGTGTATGGCACGGTGGTGAAATGGATCGTCGCGTGAGAGGCACGATAACCAGTCCGTCCCGCGTTCCTATTTTCACAAAAAGCACTCCGTGGCGCACCGGCAACGAATCTCCGGGATTGCCCGTGTCTGTCAGCAAATCAAAATTACACCGGACGCCCTGCGAATGCGCGTACGACGAGCGGAGCGGCGTTTGTCGCTTGCTCTTGTCCATGTGCCGGCGCTCAACTGCACACAGAGATTACTCACCATGAAAATGCTTTTGCTTATCGGATGCTCTTTACTCTTTTTGGCGTGTGACCAAGCGCCTCAGAAGGGGGATGTGCTTTCAAGAGATTCAACACCACGTCCAGCCTTGCCGGATTCAGATTTAGCGAATGTTAATCCACGCGCACAGGGCAAACCAACTACAACTGCGAGAACCGCTCGTTTCGCCAGTGTGAGCGATGCGCAACGAGAAGCTGTGAAGCGTTACCCTGACGTTGGAGTTTCTGGATCGAAGCTCAACACGGAATTTCTTCGACTCTACAACCGCCTCAAAGCCGAAAAACCCGGATATTTCAGCGATAACGCTTGGCCGGTGTCCCTAGCCCGACAAGCCTACAGAGACATTTGTTCAAAAGTCGAAACGATCCTTGAGAATCCGCGAAGCACCAGTTGCGTCGTTCGCTTGGATGAACCGCTGCCGCCAAGCGATGAAGTCGATTTAATCGTGCGGGAGGTTTTAGACGAAGCAATTTCCACGCACCCGGATAATGACGTTCTTGCTTGGGCGAGCTTGGCTAGTGATGGGAAAACCTTGAGAAGCAACAGCCTTCCGGGGCCATACCAGTATTCAGGCTCCCTCTCCTATCGGGCGGCATCGAAGAAAATCAAGACCGAAGCGGATATAGACTATGAGAACGGACTTCGGATAACGAGCGCTCAGCGGAACGGCTATTTCCTAGAAACCCGCCGACACGAAATGCTTCAGTTTAAGTCCTCCAACAAATACATCCACTTACACCTCGTATTCCGTTCTCCTCTGAGATTGAACGAAGCGGACGCAGCTATGCGTGTTGAAATTGAAACACGCCCTGAGAAGGATTGGGATATTTCAGCCTACATCATGATCGGTGACGCAAGAAACCGCGCTAGTTGGAAACAAATGCCGAACCCCGATGGCGCGCGGGGATGGGTCGCGGCAACATATATGCCGACTCAGCGAAGAATTCTTTTCGGAAACACAGGCAACCCGCGCTGGATTTTTGACATTCCAAAATAGGGGAATTACTCCTAAAGTTACCCCGAAATTTTCCGGCAAAAAACTGGCAGATTATTCGGGCTTCATCTGGAGCGGCGTGAATCCGATAAACGGCTTCTCTGTCTTTTCTAGAACTCGCTCTTGAAACCGAATTGAACATTGCGACACATGAACAACGAACTCGGATTGCTCGCCGGAATCGTCAATGGCGGTGATCTCAAGCGTTTCATGCCCTGCGGCGGCGACCCGCAACGCACGCAAGTTTCCAAACGCTCCGCCATAGATCATCTGCACCGATTTTCCTGCATGTTTATGAAAAAGAGAATTCATGCGCAGACGTTCAACAAATTCTACGGCTGGAGACGACGGCTTCTCTGGGGCTCTGCGGCTGGCAAATTCGTAATTCATAAATGAAACAGTACGAATATATGGTGGGCGGGATGGGCGTAAAAAGGAAGCCCGAAGATGAGCAAATCTAGCTTTGAGAAATAGGGGGGCAGATAGATGGGACGAGGGACTGGGACGCGGGACTGACTATTATGATCCCGCGACCCGCGCGGCTACGGCAGCAGCCAGTCTTCGACCGTCAGCCCGTCCACGCGGGAGAATTCACGCGTGTTGTTCGTGGCGGGAATCAACTCCGCGTGGAGCGCGTGGCCCGCGATGAGCTCGTCGAAAGGCCCGATTCCGTTGCCCGCCTGCTCCAGCGAGTGCCGCACCTTGGCCGCGCACCCGGCTACGGCTTCACTTTCAGGCCGGCGGCCTTGACGAGGTTGCGTTGGCGTTCGTCGAATGAAAGGAAGGTCTTCGCGCCGGCTTCGAGGGCCAGGGCGACGTGCAAGAGGTCAATGGTGCGCTGGCCTTCCGTTGCCGCGTGCTTTTCGCTCAATTCATCGGCGCGGCGGAAAACATCCGTCCACACGACGGGCGTGTGGACGAGCAATCCTTCGCGCAGGTCTTCGTCAATCCGGTGAAACGCTGCGCGCTGTTCTGAGGCTGTGATTTCCCCGCGTCCGGCTGCGTTGCGCAGGGCGTTCCGGGCTTCGATGCGATGCAGCGGGGTGAACATCAAAGGCTCGGCGGCGCGGGCCATGTGGGCGGCGGCGTCTGCACTGAGCGTGTCTTTCGAGACGAGAGAAACGAGGAAACTCGAATCCGGGTAGGCGGTTGCTTCCATCACCAGTCAATCGCGCAAGTCCGACCACAGTTTTTCGGTGGCTTCCTTGGACATGCCTTTCCCGACGGGGGGAAACGCCTTGAGCCGCGCCGCCCAATCCACTTTGCGCGGCTTGGCGGCTTTCGCCGGGGCGAGCGTGGCGAATGGCGTGCCATTGCGGGTGATGGTCACGGGTTCGCCGTGTTCGATCCATTTCGCCACGTCGGCAAAATGGTTTCTGAGGTCGCGCACGGTCGCTGTTTTCATGGTGATACACTTTCGTCTCACACTGGCGCGGACGTCAATGGCGGTTTTGGCCCGCGATGAGCACATCGAAAGGCCCGATTCCGTTGCCCGCCTGATCCACCGAGCGCCGCACCCAGGCCGAATGCCCGGACGAGACCCGACCATGAATCGGTGGAGTTGCGCCATCGTTCACGCAGTTCACCGTCCGACAGTTCGCCTCGGACACGGCCCTCCTTTCTCCATCCCGTGCCGCAGGGTGATGAAGAATGAATATACCGTAACGCGGAGCGTCGAAGGGTGCATGATGAAAACTGGTATCCGTCTCGTTTCTTCGCTTCTCGTGATCTCACTCGGCATGGGTTGCACCACGGCCTACGACCAATACGGTCGGCCCCGGCAGGTCATCGAGCCCGGTGCCGCTTTCGTGGGCGCTGCCGCCATCGGGTTGCTGGCCTACGGGCTGGCCAGCAGCAATCGCAGCAATGACTGCGCGCCTCAGTATCGCTCACAGCGTTACTATGGTTCACAGGGTTACTATCGTCCGCAGGGTTACCGTCAGGGATACCGCAACCCGCATTTCTACGCTCCCCAACACTGCCGCTACTGATTGGCCGCACGCAGATTCGGAAGCGCGAGCACCCCGGCTGTTTTCGGGGAGGACACCAAATTGCGGGCGTGACTTGAAGAGGAGGAATCCGTCGGCATCTCGGCAATGATTTGGGCCGGGTTTTTGTTCGGCCCGCTCAATGCTGGCGACATGGGTGTCGCCAAGGCGTTGTTTCCGGTCGTCGAGCGTGCGTCTGAAACATGCCGCGCCATCTCCAACTGCATCGTCCCGGCTGCGGATTGGCGGCTGACGATTGCGCCCGCGCTGTGTTTCGTCTTGGCTGCTCGCGTGCTTGATGTGCTCTACCGGCGATTGGTCCGGCCGATTCTTTTTCGTTTTGATGCTGAACGGGTTCACCACCTCGCGATGGCGTTTCTTCATGGCCTCGGGCCGATCATGCAGGCATGGGCGCGCGAAAAGAGTGCCCGCCTCCTGCCGTCGGCGGCTACGGAACGTGAAGTCTTCGGGCTGAAATTTCCGAATCCTGTCGGCCTCGCCGCGGGCTTCGACAAGAATGCGCTCGTGCTCCCGGCGTGGGAGGGGCTCGGCTTCGGCTTTGCGGAAATCGGCACCATCACCGCGAAGGCGCAGCCGGGAAATCCGAAGCCGCGCCTTTTCCGCGTGCCGGAAATCTCCGGCGTGATCAACCGCATGGGTTTCAACAACGACGGCGCGAATGCCGTCGCTGCGCGCTTGGAAAAATTGCGCACTACGGCGCGCTGGCCGCGTTTTCCCGTCGGCATCAATCTCGGCAAGTCGAAAGTGACGCCCCTCGACGAGGCTGCCGCCGACTACCTGCATTCGTTCACGCGCCTGCGTCATCTCGGCGATTACTTCGTGCTGAACGTCTCGTCGCCGAACACACCCGGCCTCCGCTCCTTGCAGGATCGTCCGGCGCTCGATGCGCTCTTCGCCGCCGTGCAGGCCGCAAACATTTCGCACAAGCCGATGCTCGTGAAGATCGCGCCCGACCTCACGTGGGAGGCGATTGACGACGTCCTCTCGCTCGTCGAATCGCACCGGCTCGCGGGCATCATCGCGACAAACACCACGATCGATCACAGCACCGTGCCCGAGCATCGCCGGCAGACCGGCGGGCTCAGCGGCGTGCCCGTCCGCGCGCGCTCGACCGAGGTGATCCGCCACATCACGGCGCGGACGAAAGTGCCCGTCGTCGGAGTCGGCGGCATCTTCAGCGCGGATGATGCGAAGGAGAAATTCGACGCCGGCGCAGCGCTCATCCAGCTCTACACGGGCTACATCTACCGCGGCCCCGCGCTCATCGCGGAAATCCTGCGCGCGCTGTGAGCAGTCTGAGCCGGGCTACGCGATCTTCAGCCCGATCATCGCGAGCGGCGGGAGCGTGAGGGTGACGGACTGCTGACGGCCGCCCCACGGCACCGGCTCGGAATGCACGCCGCCGAAATTGCCGATGTTGCCACCGCCGTACGCTTCGCTGTCGGTGTTCAGGATTTCCTGCCACCAGCCGGGCGCGGGGACGCCGATGCGGTAGCCGTGGCGCGCGACGGGTGTCGCATTCATCACGAAGACAATCACCGTGCCGTGGCGCGCGCGGCGCATGAAGGCGAGCACGCAGTTGTCCGCGTCGTGCAGTTCGATCCAGTCGAAGCTCTCCCATGTGTCGTCCTGATCAAAAAGCGCGGGCTCGTTTTTGTAGAGGTAGTTGAGGTGGCGGACGAGTTCGCGCAGGCCGCGGTGCGGCGCGTGTTCGAGGAGGTGCCAGTCGAGCGAACGCTCGTGGCTCCATTCGTCGCGCTGGCCCCATTCGCCGCCCATGAAGAGCAGCTTCTTGCCGGGGTGCGCATACATCCAAGCGTAGAGCAGGCGCGTGTTCGCGAATTTCTGCCAGTCGTCGCCGGGCATCTTGTTCACGATCGATCTCTTGCCATGCACGACCTCGTCATGGCTGAGCACGAGGATGAAGTGTTCGTGGAATGCGTACACGAGCGAGAAAGTCGCGTTGCCGTGGTGATAGCGCCGGAAGATCGGATCGAGCGCCATGTAGGAGAGCGTGTCGTTCATCCAGCCCATGTTCCATTTGAAGCCGTAGCCGAGGCCGCCGAGGAAAGTCGGACGCGACACGCCGGGCCATGCGGTGCTCTCTTCCGCGATGTTCATCACGCCGGGGTGGCGCTGGTAGCAGACCTCGTTGCACTGCTTGATGAAATGGATCGCGTCGAGATTTTCGCGGCCACCGTACACATTCGGAACCCACTCGCCTTCCTTGCGCGAGTAATCGAGGTAGAGCATCGAGGCGACGGCATCCACGCGCAGGCCATCAATGTGATATTCCGCGTACCAAAAGAGCGCGTTTGCGATGAGGAAATTCCGCACCTCGTTGCGCCCGTAGTTGAAGATGAGCGTGCCCCAATCCTGATGCTCGCCCTGCCGCGGGTCGGCATGTTCGTAGAGCGCCGTGCCGTCGAATTTCGCGAGGCCGTGCGCGTCCTTCGGGAAATGTCCGGGCACCCAGTCGAGGATCACGCCGATGCCGCGCTGATGGCAGCAGTCCACGAAATGGCGGAAGTCATCGGGATTCCCGTAGCGGCTCGTCGGCGCGAAATAGCCGACGACCTGGTAGCCCCACGATCCCTCGAACGGATGCTCGGCCACGCCCATCAGCTCGATGTGCGTGTAGCCCATGTCCACGACGTAATCCACGAGCTGCTCGCTCATCTCGCGCCATGTCAGGAAAGCATTGCCGTCCTTCCGCCGCCACGAACCGGGATGCACCTCGTAGATCGAGACGGCATCGCGATGCCACTCGCGCTGCGCGCGCTTCGCCATCCACGCGGCATCCTGCCACGGATATTTGTCCATCTTCCACACGAGCCCTGCGGTCTGCGTGCCGTGCTGGCCGAAAAATGCGAACGGGTCCGTCTTCACGTGCAGGAAGCCCTGCATGTCCGCGACCTCAAATTTGTAGTGCGCCATCTCGCCGATGCCGGGGACGAACAGCTCCCACACACCGCTCGGGATCAGCTTGCGCATCGGATGAATGCGGCCGTCCCAATTGTTCCAGTCGCCGATGATGGACACGCGCTTCGCATTCGGCGCCCACACGCGGAAGACCGTGCCGGTCACGCTGTCGTGCGTCTCGACGTGCGCGCCGAATTTTTTCCACAGCTCCCAGTGCTGCCCTTCGCCGAAGAGGTGCGAGTCCACATCGCCGAGCAGCACGCCGAACGAATACGGATCGCGCTGCTCCCACACGTTTCCGTCGTGCCCCGTGAAGCGAAGCGTGTATGCGAAACGCGAGCGCACGCCCTCGATCGGCACCTCGAATAATCCGTCCTGCGAATTCCCCTCACCGTGCCACGAGCGCGCCGCGCCGCCGATCTCGCGCACTTCCACGGCCACCGCATCCGGGCGGAAAATGCGAATCGCCAGATCGCCGTCGGCACCGTGCATTCCGAGGATGGAAAATGGATCGCCGTGGTCTGCGCGAGCGAGCGCAGCAATCGCTTCCTTGGATGCGGAAATCATCGCACCCTTCGTATGCGCACACACGCGTGGGCGCAAGCGCGGCGGCATCAGCGGTGGTCACCTCATTTGGCGTTTGGCGTTTGGCTCCACGCAGCGGCCTCGTGGATTCTGAGTGCACTCGCAGAAATGGAAGACACCTGCGACGAGCCCAAGGTCAAACGCCCAACTCCAAACGCTCAACTCCCTATTCGCACACTGCCGGCAGAGTGCCGCAGTCCGCGTCACACCTTCAGCAGCACCTTCGCCGACACACCGCCCTCGCTGCGGTTCGAGATGTCGAGCGTGCCGCCGTGCAGCTCGACGACCTTGCGGCTCACCGTGAGGCCGAGGCCGGTGCCCTGGCCCGTCGGCTTCGTCGTGAAAAACGGGTCGTAGATGCTGTCGATCTCTGTCGCCGGGATTCCGGAGCCGGTGTCGTTGAACTCCACGATCACGCCCACGCGCCGCACGCCGGAATGGACCAACGAACGGTTCCCACGATCAGGCGTCACACCGGGCGCAGCGATGTGCGTGAGACCGAGGCGTATCGCGAGCGTTCCACCGTCAGGCATCGAATCCAGCGCGTTTTCGATGAGGCAGGAAAAGACGCGCTGGATTTTCACCTGATCGATCCGCGCCGACGGCATCCCGGCCGCGTAGCGTTTCTCCACGCGGATATTCGCCGCCGCGAGCGCAGGCTCGAAGGGCTTGAGCGCCTCGTCAACCACCGAGGCGACCTGCACCGGCGCGAGCTTCAGATCGCCCGATTCGGAAAAGATCATCATCTCATTGATGATGTTGTCCGCGCGCCGCACTGCGTCGCCCATCTCCTTCAGCACCACCCTGCCGGTCTCGTCCGTCGAGGGCTGGCTCGCGAAAAAATCCGCGCCCATGCGCAGGATCGCGAGCGGGTTCTTCACCTCGTGCGCCACACCGATCGCAAGCCGTGCGACGGACTGCGCCTTTTCTGCCTCGATGAGCCGCTTCTGCGCGGACTTCAGCTCGGCGTGCGTCTTCTCGAGTTCGGCGAGCTTGCGCTCCAGCAGCGCCTGGCTGCGCGCGAGATCGACATTCGTCTCCTTCAGCCGGTTGCGCTCATGCTCGAGCGAAGTCTCCGCGACCTTCAGCGCCGTGATGTCGCGCGACATGCCGCACGTGCCGACGATCCCGCCGTTCGGCCCGGGCAGCGGCAGCTTCGTCGTGAGCGTCCAGCCCGTGTTGCCGTCGGGCATGATCTTTTTCTCCACCTTGCCGTAGAGCGGAACGCCCGTCTGCACGACGCGCTGCTCGTCCTCGTACATCTGCTGCGCATCGGCCGGCGGGAAAAAATCGCGGTCACTCTTTCCCACGGCGGCGTCGGTGCCCGTGAGGTGGAAGAGGCGCGCCATCGCCGCGTTCACGCAGATGAAGCGGCTCTCGCGATCCTTGAAATAAATCCGGTCCGGGATGTTCTCCATGAGGAACCTGAAAAGGTTCCGCTCCTGATCGGTGTCGTCGGGTTTCATGGGCGGTAAAGCATCCTCCCACGCGGGAGCACGCGCATCAAGAGAAGGTTCCCGGTGGCATCTTCATTGTACGATGAACGTTGAGCGTTTGGCCCGCCGCAGGCGTTGTCCGAATCTTGGACGGCATTCAGAATCCGCAGCGCCGCGGCGCGGGGCTCAACGTTTAACGCTTAACGTTCAACGTCCAACATTCAACGAAGCAGCGCAGCCAGATGTCGCGTGTAAATCGCCTCCCAACTGCACTCCCGCAGCACACGCCTGCGCTCGCGGAATGCGGGCGAGGCGGCGAGCGTCCCCTCGATCAGCGCCGCGACGGATGCTGGCTCCGCATCCGGCGAAAAACGGACGGCCCCCTCGCGCAGCAGATCACGCAGCGGCTCGATGTCGCTGCAAAAAACCGGCAGCCGGTGCATCGCCGCCTCGAGCAGCGGCAGGCCGAAACCCTCGCTGCGGCTCGGAAAAAACAGCGTATCCGCGAGGCGGTAGAGCGCGGCCAGCTCCGCGTCGCCGACAGCGAAATGATCGCCGATGAAAATCACGTCTTCATCCGCAGCACACTCGCTGCGCAGCTTTTCGCCGAGAGCACGCGAGACCGCGTTATGCGGATCATCCGCCGCCGTCACGAGCACCGTCGCGGGCGTGCCGCGCCGCACAAATTCGCGCGCGACCGCGATACTCATCTCCACATTTTTCCTGCGCACAATCCGCGTGGGATGCAGCAGCACGATCCGCCCGTCGAGCAGACCGCGCTGCTTCGCAAACGCCGCGACATTTTCCGGCAGCCCGAGCACGCGCGCGGGATCGATCCCGTTCGGGATCACGGCAGCCTGCGCTCCCGTGGCTTCGGCAAACTGCCGCGCACGCAGCGGCGATACGACAAAATATCCGCATCGCGGGTGCGCCTTCGCGAAAATCGGAGCGACCGGTGCGTAGTCGGGATTGCACGCCGCGACATCGTGAACCCATGCCACGAAGCGCACGCGCGGCAGCCCGTCCATTGCGTGCCACAGCGCCTCAGTGAGCGCGGGGTGAAATGGCATCGTGAGCACATTGTGAAGGAACACGATGTCTTGCTGCGCGAGCAGCGGAAGCAGTGCTGAGGCTAGCGCGTCGGGTGATTTTTCATCCGGCAGCCGCACCGCATCCGGCCCGCCGCCGCGGTGGCAGAGCACCGTCACGCGATGGCCGTGCGCGGAAAAAACCCGCGCGTGCTCATCCATCACGCGCTCGACTCCGCCGACGATCGGCGACGCCGTGAAATGCACGAGCGCGATGTTCATGGCGCGGGCGATGCTTTGCGGGAGTGCATGAGAATCGTCGGAATCATCGTCGTCCTTGCCATCGTCTATCTCGTGTATGGGCGGCATGGCGACAAGCAAACCCCGCAATCCCGGATCGCCGACGCGCAACACGAAGCCGCCGCCGTGCAGCCGCAGAACGCGCCAGCGCCGCAGCCGGTCTCCTCAGTGCGCGCGCCGATCGATCGCACGCGGCAGGTGCTGAATCTCGTGAAGCAGCGCAACGAGGAGTAGCGCGGAGCGGAGCGCCCGCGATCACATCGCACGCGACGAAGGCACGAAAAAAGGCGGTGCCCGTGCGGACACCGCCTTTCGTGAAAATTGCGTGCGTTACTTCAGCGCTGCGAGCGAGCGGGCGAGGTCGCCCTTGTGGCGGTTCGCCTTGTTCTTGTGGATGCGGCCCGTCTTCGCGGCCTTGTCGAGCGCGGAGGAAACCTTCGGCATCAGGGCGAGCGCCTCGGCCTTCTTGCCCGCTGCGACCGCGACACGGATGTCGCGGAGCTTGGTCTTGACGTTGGTGGAGACGCGCTTGTTTGCGGCGGTGCGGCCCGTCGTCTGGCGTGCGCGTTTGGCTGCGGATTTTGTATTGGCCATGGTATGACTTTCTTTGGAAAAGGAGCGCGGAGACTAGCGGTGGCGCCCCGGTTGTCAAGCGGCGCGTCGGAGGAGCAGCGGCATTCCTGATTTGGCGCTAAACGTTAAGCGTTGGCTGTTGGACGTTGAGCACCGCGCAGCGGCACGGCGACGGCTCGACGGCTCTCCTGCACTGAAACGCGCCTGCGGCGGGCTCTACGGGAGAATGTCCGAGTCCGGCGAGAGCATGGTGGACCTGCGCGCGCTCATGGCGCCGCGGCCATTCCTCGTCTCCGGCGGCTCGGAGGATGTGCCTTGGCACTGGCGCGCGCTGAACCACACGCGCGCACTTTACGATCTGCCCGGCGCACCGAACCGCGTGACGATGACGGACCGCAACGGCCACAGCCCGACGCCCGAGGCGATGGAACAGATGTGCGGCTTTCTCGAACACTTTCTGAAACATCACGAAACTGCACCGCGCTAGCCGCACGCCGGCGGAAAAGCCCGATATTGCCAGCGCAGACTCCGTCGTTCACAACCGCCGCCATGAACACGAACATCCTCCCATTCCTCCGCCGGCTCATCGTCACCACCACCCTGCTTTGCACTTTGGCATTCGCCCATGCGCAAGATGCGGGCAGCGAGGCCGCCGCCACTGCGCTGCTGAAAAAATTCCTCGCCGCCGGCACCGACCGCGCTGCACTGACGAAGGAACTGCGTCCGACCAGCGACGATTACGCGAAAGTCTTCACCGCCGATTTTGCAAGAAAGCTCGAGGCCTCGCAGAAGCCGCTCTGGGATTCCGCGCCGGTCATCGGCCCGAAGGACGGGCAGACGGAAGTGACGGTCGCGAAGGCCACGACGGAAGATTTCCAAAAGGGCACGGCAGCGGCGAAGGAATTTCCCGGCGGCTACGCGAAGATCGGCGACAAGCTGCAAGCAGGCGTGACGCTGTTCCGGTTCAAATTTGTGAAGGCGGGCGAGACGATCGGCATGGCGTTCGACGGCCTCGCCTTCGTGAACGGCCACTGGCGCATCTTTCCGAAACCCTGGCGCGCGGCGGAATAGCACCGGATGGAAAGCAAACTCCGCCGTAGTCGCGCTTGTGAAAGCGCGGGCTGATCCATCCGCACGCGTCGCCGGGAAAAAAGATCGGCCCGCGCTTTCACAAGCGCGGCTGCGGGCTTTGACGCCCCGCGCGCAAACCGCTAGCGAGCACGCATGAGCCTCCGTCTTCAAATGCTGCAAATCGCGCGCGTCGCGCAGAAGGCGCTCGGCGATTCCGCGGGCCTTGTGCGGGATTTCTTGATCCGGCAGATCACGCCCGAGGGCGGCGGCGCGGATCGCGCGGGGCGGCCGGATCTTTACTACGCGATCTTCGTGCTCGCGGGGCTGGAGGCGTTGCAGGCGGAGATTCCGGTCGAAAAAATCAAGCCGTTCGTGGACAGCTTCGGCGACGGCACTGCGCTCGACTTCGTGCATCTCGGCGCGCTCGCACGGTGCAGGGCGGCGATCGGTTTGGAAAAGATGCCGCACGGTTTTTCCGATGCGATCCTCGCGAGGCTGGAAACATTCCGCACCGCCGACGGCGGCTACGAAGTGAAGCCCGGCGCGGCGCACGGCAATGCCTACGGCTGCTTCGTCGCGCTCGGCGCGTACCAGGATCTCGGCGCGAATTTGCCCGATCCGCTGCGGATGGTGCAGTGCCTGAAATTCCTCGAAACCCCCGACGGCGCGTGGGGCAATGTGCGCGGGATGCGCCAGGGCACCGTGCCCGCGACCGCCGCGGCGATCACGCTGCTGCATCAGCTCGGCATGCCGATCAGCGCCGCCGCCGGCGACTGGCTGCTCGCGCAAATCCACAGCGACGGCGGCTGGCTCGCGGTGCCCGGCGCGCCGATTCCCGATCTGCTTTCCACCGCGACGGCGCTTCATGCGCTCTCGTGCCTCGACCGTCCGCTGCCCGCTGCGCTGCGCGAGAAGTGCCTCGATTTCGTGGACACGCTCTGGAGCGCCGAGGGCGGCTTCCACGGCCACTGGGCCGACGACGCGCTCGATGCGGAATACACCTTCTACGGACTGCTGGCGCTCGGCCATCTCTCGCTTGGAGAGAGGATCAGCTAGTCCGAGGCTAGTTTAACCTGAACGGGTGTCCGCTGGCCTTCACCGGCGAAGATGGCCTGGTATTTCGGAAGCGCTTTCAGTTTGTCGGCGAGACGGCGTTCAGAATCGGAGGAGACGGTGCGCGCGAGGACGCGAGCGTCTTGATCGGTGACTCGGAGGATCAGGTAATTCGCCACAGCCGAGAACAGGCTCTCGTGAAAATCGCGCGCCTCCTGCGAGGCCAGCACCATTGCCAGGCCGAACTTGCGGCATTCCTTTGCCATCGTCGGGATCAATTTCAGCCGGCTCGCGCGGTGCGCCTCGTCGAAGACGATCGCGTGCGTGATGCGCTCCTGCCGTCCGCGCGTGAACATCTCCTGGTAGATGCGATAGAGCGAGAAACTCGCGTAGGCGCGCTGCACGGCTTCGCTGCGCGAGGCGTGGATGCGCAGGACTTGCGGGGCCGCGCCGCCAAGCAGTCCGGCTTCGCCCTGCTCCGCGGCGAAGAACTGATAGTCGTCGAGTTCGCTGAGCCGCGCGAGGAGCGTCTGCGAACGCGCGTCGTTGCGCGGCTGGTCGCGCAGGATTTCCACGAAGCGCCG
>Ga0208856_1000625_pt1 | contig 12849 bp, 7 predicted proteins | sample LakMenEpi13Jul12_FD_150690 | JGI IMG/M metagenome (GOLD analysis project Ga0208856, IMG submission 150690) | Freshwater microbial communities from Lake Mendota, WI - 13JUL2012 deep hole epilimnion (SPAdes) | ecosystem: Environmental > Aquatic > Freshwater > Lentic | place: Lake Mendota, Madison...
GAGGAATATGTCGAATTCCTCAAACGCGGCGGTGTGGAATACGACGACCGGTATCTGTGGTGATGCGCTTCCGCCGCCCCGCTGGGGCGGATTGTCTTGTGGGGACGTGATCCGGTGGCTCGCGCCACCGGCTAATTTCCATGACGCCTCCGGCGTCAAAGCAAACACCGTAGCCGCACAGTGCTTCGGCGACACCAAGCTGCGCGCGGTGCAGCATTCCGTCGGCTGAGCCACGCTACGTGGTTAGTTTGTCAGGTGCTTGGCCCATCGTGGTAATTTGAACGGCGGTGCCATAGGCGACGCCTATGAAGTTGAGGACGTTCGCATGGGAATCGAAATCTACATCCCATCGAAATCCGATGATGGCGTTCCCTCCGAGATAGCTGGTGCGAAGCTGTAGCTGGCTAACAGCAATGGAAAAGGCAATCTCAACATCGTCGGAACGGAAGGATGCACCAGCAAATTGGCCCGCAAATTCGATGTCGCCATCGGAGTCGAGACCGATGCCACCGATGAACTGCCCAACGCCTGTCCCTCTGGAAATCTGGCCTTGTTTTCGGTTTGCGGCGAGCCGGTGGCTGTGAGTTTCCTTGAGGCGTTCAAATTCGTTGGCCATGCCTCCTCGTGTTCCGAGCGAGAAACAAACCATGCCAAGAACCTTGTGTGGGGTAGAAATGTCCCCGCTTGTCACGGGGATTTGCTCGGGGCGGAGGCGGGCAACATAAGAGCTAACGGAACTTTGCCCGTCAGCCGTGAGAGAGGGAACGTGTATGTCTGATGAGCAGCCAGGACAGGAAATCATTGTGCCTGCCTCTGATTCGTCCGCGGTCACAGCGACGTTGCATACCGGGCATTGTAAGGTGAGTTCGCTCATGTGCGTGGGAAAGCACTTTAACTACTGACAACACGACTGGGAAGTTGCCTCAGTCGTGTAGCTGGCATGGGTAGAAGGGTGGCTTCGCCTCTGTCGGAGAGGGAAGATGCAGGGCGGAACGCTTGCATTTTTATAGTGTAGCGGGGGTCTGCTGGAAGGTCGAGAACCTTGCGAGAACGACGCTTACTCAAACCGAATCCTCGCACTCCGCCCGTGCGCGTCGAGGCCTTCGATGCGGCTGAACTGCTCGATGGTCTCCACGCTTTTCGCGAGGGAGGCGCGGTCGAGGCGGACGATGCTCGTGCGGCGCTGGAACATGTCGGCCATGAGGCCGGGGAAGCTTTTTCCCGCGCCGCCCGTGGGCAGCGTGTGGCTCGGCCCGGCGACGAAATCGCCCGCGGCGACGGGCGACCAGCCGCCGAGGAAAATCGCGCCGCTCGTGCGGATGTCGCGGGCGATGGCGTCCTCGTTTTTCGCGACGATGGAGATGTGCTCGGGCGCGAAGTCGTTCGCGATGGCGATGCCGTCGGCGAGGGATTTCACGAGGACGAGCGCGGCATTTTGATCGAGGACTTCGGTGAGGTATTCGCGGCGGCTGAGCGTGGCGGCCTGGGCGCGGATTTGCTTCTCCACATTTGCAAGGAGGCGCGGGCTGTCGGTGAGGAAGAGGATGCTGCTGCCGTGGCCGTGCTCGGCCTGCGCGAGGAGGTCGGCGGCGACCCACGCGGCGTTCGCGGTGGCGTCGGCGAGGACGAGGATTTCGCTCGGGCCGGGGAGGAGATCAATGGCGCACTGGCCGAAGACCTGGCGCTTCGCCTCGACGACCCACGGGCTGCCTGGGCCGAAGATTTTCTGCACGGGCCGGATGGTCTTTGTGCCATACGCAAGGGCTGCGACGGCCTGCGCGCCGCCGACGCGGTAGATCTCGGTGGCTCCGGCGACGACGAGGGCGTAGTGCAGCGCGGGATTGATGGTGCCATCCTTGCCGCACGGCGTGACGGCGACGATCTCGGGGCAGCCTGCGGCGGCAGCGAGCGTGACGGTCATCACCGCGGTGGAGACGAGCGGCGCGGTGCCGCCGGGCACATAGACGCCGACGCGCTGGAAGGGATCAAAGCGTTCGCCGACGCGCGCGCCCTGAGCGTTGCGGCCCATCCACGATTTGCGGAGGCTGGCCTTGGCAAAGGCGAAGACGTTTTTGCAGGAAGTCTCGATGGCCTTGTGCGTCGCGGCGTCCACGCCGGCACGCTCGATGACGGCGAGCTGCGCGGGCTTGAGTTTCGGTCCGCCGAATTTCGCCGTGAGCTCGATCAGCGCCGCATCGCCGCGCTTGCGGATGTCCGCGATGATTGCGGTGACGGTCTTGCGCACATCGTCCGTCGGCTCCGAATGCCGCTTCAGGGCATCGAGGGCTTTTGCAAAACCGGGCTGTGTGTGGCGGAGAATTTTCATGCGCGTGCCGCTTGTAGCCGCGATGGCGCGACGCAAGCAAGCGGCGGCAGGCAGGGAGCGGAGACATTTCTGTCGCCGATCTGCGTTCGCTGTGGAGTAGCGCATCCTGCTGGCGAGGCGACTGGGGCGAACGGGCGCGGATTGGTCGTGGCGCTACGCGCGTTGCCTTCGACGGCGACAGGAATGTCGCCGCTCCTTGTGCGCTCCTTGTGCGCTTGGTGACTCCCGGTGCGCTTCTGGCCGTTGGCTTTCCATACGGAATTTCATCCGGTGCGGGCACGAACCATGCGCGCATATGTTGCCCAGAGTCTAAACTTCACGCTCCCATCATGACGAACAACCGCATACTTCTCATCCACGGCGATCGCCTCCTGCAGCAAATCTTTCAGGAGGCCGTGGAGCAGGGCGGTTTTTCGGTGGATGTGCGAAGCACCCTCGAAGATGCGCAGTCGGTCATCTCTGAACACAAGCCTGCGGTCATCCTCCTGGACCTTGTGCACCAGCAAGGGCGGGCGGTCAGTTTCGTGAAATTGCTCCGTGCGAATCCCACCACGGAAAACATCCCTGTGCTGATCCTGCCATCGGGGCTCCACGAAATGGCAGACGCTGTTCTGGCGGCAGGCGCGACGAAAGTCATCGAGCCGGGTGGCAATTTGATCGCTTCGATGGTTACGGACATCAGGGTCAGTCTTGGCCGGCCCAAGCCTGCAAATGGCGCGCATCTCGCGTTCTTCCGACAGGACGAAAGCTGGACCGTATTGATCTTTTCCGAAGCGCTGAAGATCATCAATCAGATGCGCCGCTGCCTGATGGGATTGACATCTGCGCCCCCGGAACCCGCCGCACTCAGGCATCTCTGGTTTTTGGTGCACAGCTTTGCACAGAGGGCCTTGTTTGTGAGCAGCAGACCTCTCGGGCAGTTTCTCGATGCACTGGATCTGCTGATGCACGATCTGAACGACGCGCCCGATCAGATCAATCCGTCCACGCTCCGGACGATCGCCCAGTCGATTGATTTCGTGGCGGCGTTTGGAAACCCTGATGTGCTCGGGCGGCTCGCCGATCCGGCCACGTCGAGAATCCTGATCGTGGATGATGAGCCGGGCGCCCTTCAGTTCATTGGAGCGGCGTTGCATCTGGCCGGGTTGAAGGCCGAAACTGCGGATGCCCCTTCCTCATGCCTCGAGAAACTGAAGGACGGCCAATGGGATCTCATCTTCCTCGATGTCGGCCTGCCCGAAGCGGACGGCTTTCAGCTTTGCACGAAGATCCGGGGCATCGAAAAACTCAAGGCGACGCCGATCGTTTTCATCACCGGGATGGCGACCTTTACGAACAAGGTGACGGCCTGTCTGAGCGGTGGCAATGACTTCATCGGAAAGCCGTTCAACCTTTGCGAACTTGGCGTGAAGGCGCTCAATTGGCTGTATCTCGGACAGCTTGGAGTGGTTTGACGGGTTCCCAATTTCAGCCTTCAAGAAGTCCCGATGTGACCGCATCGCATTGGAAATTCGACTGGCTCGTCGGATTCCGGATTTTCCGCCGCACACCTCGAAGCCTGCCTGCTTTGCGGTTCTAACGCGGACACTCCTGTCCGTTCGGGCCGACGGACACAGACAGGCGTATCTGTGTCGCTGTCGTCTAGTTCGCGTACGCCGCTTCGTTTGAGAAGAGCAGCGCCTGCGTGTAGGTTTCCCACGCGTTCAGCGCACGGCGCGAGACGCGGAAGCCGTCGTTCTTGATCGCTGCGCGTCCGTCCATGCGGTTGCCACCGCCGTTGTTGATGTTCTTCGCGGCGAAGCTGTTTGCCGCCGTGTCCTGCGATTCGATTTCGAGAAATGCGAGACCCATCTTCAGCTCCTGCGCGGTCGGCCTGCGCTGGAAGATGATGCGGTGGAGAGCGAGGATCTTTCCGCCGGTGATCAGATCCTCACGCGTCGGCTTCTTCTTCGAGATGGAACGGTGGAGCAGCATGACGATCTGCGCGTCGGCATTCGTCAGCTCGCCGGAAAACTCGCGCCGGCCCACGATGCGGCGCACGACGTCCACTGAGAACGGGCTGTTCATGAGGAAGAGCGCCTGCTGCGGGACGATGGTTGTGGTGCGCTTCGAGTTTGTCATCTCGGGCTTCGCAAAATCGAAGTGCGCCATGAGTTCGGAGAGGTTCCCGCGGTCCACGTAGCCATAGACGGAGCGGCGGAAGCTGTGGGGCTCCTCGGTGACGTTCGCGGGCTTGCCTCCGATGGCGAGGTCGAGGTTGCCGCTCATCACAAGCATCGAGTCGCGCACGGATTCAAAGTCGAGCCGGCGGACATTCGCGCGCCAGAGCAGGCGATTGTAGGGATCCTTGTCCTGGTATTCGTCAATGACGTGGCTGCTCTCCTGATAGACCCGCGAGAGCATGATGAGACGGTGCAGCTTTTTCAGGCTCCAGCCGTTTTCGACAAAGTAGGCCGCGAGGTAATCGAGCAGCTCGGGGTGCGTGGGCGTCTCGGCCATCGTGCCGAGATCGTCCGGCGTCGAGACGATGCCTTCGCCGAAATGGTGCATCCACACCCGGTTCACCATCACGCGCGCGGTGCGCGGGTTTGCCTTGTCGGCGATGCACTGCGCGAGTTCGAGCCGCCCGCTGCCCTTGGTGAAAGGCACGCCTTTTCCCGTGGGCGAGAGCACATCGAGGAAGCGGCGCGGCACGATTTCGCCGCGTGTGTTTGCCTGTCCGCGGATGAAGACCGGCGAGTCCACAGGCTGCGGCTTGTCGGCGACGATCATCGCGTAAGCGGGCGAACCGGGATGCGTGAGCTGGAGTTCGTTCAGTCTCGCGAACCCGCCCTGCGCGTCGCGTTTGCGGTTGTTCGGCAGGCGGTCAATGAGCTGGCGGAAGTCCGCAATCGAGAGCGAGCCGCCGGGCTTCACCTCGAAGGGAATCTGGAGCAGCTCGGACATGGCGGCATCGACGCCGGACACGACTTCGCTGGAGGCGACCGCCATTTCATCGAGCCAGAGCGCGGACTTCGGCGCGACCATCGCGAACGCATCGTCGTAGATCTGCCAGACGTCCTTGATGGACTTCACCATGCCCGGCTTCGCATTGCGGAACGCGAGCGCGACGAGCCGGTTGATCGGTTTCTTCGTAGTGCCAGGCAAGATCCCGGCCTGCACCTGAGCAATGATCGCGGGCGACTTCGCGGCAAATTCCCCGCCCTTCAGCGCGGACAAAACTGCGAGCGGCCCAAAGACCGTGTCCTCCTTTTTCCTCGTGCGTGCCTCGACGCGGCGCGCGACCTCGTCGTCGAGTTTGTTCGCGTCGCGGAACTTCACAAATGGCGAGATCCTGTCCGACTCGCTCGCCGCCTCGCGAGAGAGTGAGATGAGTTCGAGATACTGCGGCGACTTGAGGCGGAAGGTCTGGTTGAAATGCCCGACGGATTCGTAGTACGCGCCGACGATGTCCTTCTTCACCTTGGTCTCTTTTCTCACAAAATCAGCGAGATCATCCTTCGGCGGGAGGGAGCCGATGAGCGGCTTCACGCCCGGCTCGGTGATGCTCGAGAAGACGCCGTGCAGGGCGTAGTAGTCCTTCTGCGAGATGGGATCGAACATGTGATCGTGGCAGCGCGCGCACGAAACGGTCATCGCGAGCATCGCCTTGCTCACGGTGTCAATGCGCTCGTTGATGATGTCGTTCGCATTTCCAAACCGCTCGCCGACGGTGATGAAGCCGAGCGCCGCGAGATGCTCGCCATTGTTCCCGAGCTCTTCCTTCGGCATGAGATCCGCGGCGAGCTGATACGTCACGAACTTGTCGTAAGGCATGTCGGCGTTGAGCGCATTGATGACCCAGTCGCGATACGTCCACGCATACGCGAAGCGATAGTCCTGGCCGTTCGTATTCTCGCCCGCGGTGTCGCTGTAGCGCGCGGTGTCGAGCCAGTGGCGGCCCCAGCGCTCGCCGTAGTGCGGTGAGGCGAGGAGGCGATCCACGGCGCGCGCCCAAGCCCCGGCATCGTCGCGCTTGTAATCTGCAACAAATGCCTCGATCTCCGCCGGGCTCGGAGGCAGCCCGATGAGGTCGTAATAGCCGCGCCGCAGCAAAATCTCCGGCATCTCCGCCGCCGCGTCAGGCGACGGCAGCATCTTCGCGGCTTCGATTTTTTGCAGGACAAAGCAGTCCAGCGGCGTGCGGCACCACTGCTGGTTTTTGTTGATCGGCACCTTCGGGATTTTCACCGGCAGGTAGGACCAATGGCCGCGCGCCTTGTCCGTCATGCCGCTCAGCTTAGTTTTCACTGCGGTCGCGTTTGCGGGCGTCGGCGCGCCCATCTTCACCCAATTGGTGAGGTCGCCGATCTGCGCGGCGCTCAATTTTCCGCCGGTGCTCGATGGCGGCATCTGCATGTCGGGATCGCCGTAGTTGATGGCCTTGATGAGCAGTGACTTCTCCGGATTGCCCGGTGTGACCGCGGGGCCGCTGGCGCCCCCCTTCAGCATCGCATCGCGCGAATCGAGCGTCAGGCCGCCCTTGCTCTTTCCAGCGTCCGCGCTGTGGCAGCGATAGCAGGTGTCCGCGAGGATTGGCCGGATCTTCGTCTCGAAAAATTCCGTCTGCTCCTTCGTGATTTCCTGCGCGTGCGCCGCAAGCGATGTCACGAATGCGATCGTGGAAAGCAGGATGACGCGCGGAATGGCGGCCAGTCTTCCGGAGGTGGGGAAGGGGATGTTCATAGCAAGGGTAGCCGCACCGTAGCCCGGAAAAAGCGGGCCTCCAGCGTGAATTTTGGCCGCGCGACTTGCTTGCCGAAGTGTGTGTTGCGGCCCGCAAAAATTTTTCCGATGAATTGCCGCGAGCGGTGCGCGTCGAAGTGTGCAGATATGAAAATCCTGCTCGCAGCCTCCACCCTCGCACTCATCCTCACCGCAACCGGAACGACCGCCGTGGCCCACGAACGCTACGACGGCGACTACTGGACCTACCGTCACCGGCTCGCAGCCTCGCGCTCCGAAGCACCTGAGGTCCTGTATGATCGCTACGGGAACAAAGTCATCATCAGCCACGGCCGGCGCTACGTCGTTCCGGTCGAGGAAAACTGCCATCGTGCCCCCGTGGCCGCCCCCCGATTCCGCCGCGCTCCGTCGCATTTCGAGCCGCCCTTCGTCAGCGTGCTGAAGTCCATTTTCCGCCGCTGATCCGCGCCCCGCAAACCCCCGAAGCCGGCCAGTGAGCCGGCTCCAAAAAGAGCCGCGAGGAACCCCCTTCTTCGCGGCTCAAGCTTTTTACAACAGGTGATCACTCAGTGCGAACGGACACGCACCCGCGCGCGACTGCGCTGGCAATCCCGTTCCGTCCGTGCTTTGAATCCTCCGCACCTGCATTCCCCGATCTCATGTCTGAAAATCTCAGCGCCCTCTCATTCCGCAAAAGCGTCGGCAAAAATCTTTTCGAGCGCATGGTCGAGGCTGCGGGAAAAACCGGCACCGCTGAGGCCCCCGAGACTGCACGCTCGCTCGGTGAGGAGTCGCTGTTCGGCGATGCAATCACGCTCGGCGCGGTGTCGTTTTACGACTTTCTGAAAAAGGAAAACGAGGGGAAGAAAGTGTTCGTCTGCAATGGCTCCGCGTGCCTCGTCGCCGGGACGCAGGGGAGGCTGCACGACGCGCTCGGGCGGAGTTTTTCGGAAAGAGAAATCGGCCACATCTGCTGCCTGGGACGCTGCCATCAGGGCGGTGCATTTCAATATGAGGGGCGCAATTTTTCCGGGCAGAGCGACACGGCGCTCGACGCGCTTTTTTCAAAAGATTGTAGCCGCGCCTCGTCAGAGCGCGGGCAAACTTCTGCGGCGGGGGTTCAGCCCGCGCTCTTACGAGACGCGGCTACGGAGGATCGCTACGAAGTCGTCTCGCATCTCCAGCCCGCGCAACTCACCGCGCCATTTCCCGGCGTCGAAAAATACTTCGCGCCCTTCCGCGAACTGCTGAAAAAGGATCGCGACTGGCTCGCGGGCGAACTCAAGGACTCCGGCCTGCGCGGACGCGGCGGCGCAGGATTCCCGCTGCACTTCAAATGGTCCGCCTGCCGCGCGAGCGAGGGTGCGGTAAAGTACATCGTGTGCAATGCGGACGAGGGCGATCCCGGTGCTTACATTGACAAGTATCTCATGGAGCAGCGCCCGCACTCGGTGCTGCTCGGCATGATGGTCGCGGGGTGGTTCGCCGGCGCGGAAGTCGGCGTGCTCTACATCCGCGCGGAGTATCCCGATTCGATCCGCATCGTGGACGCCGCCATCGCAGAACTGCGCGCCGCGGGCTTGCTCGGAAAAAACATCGCGGGCAGCGGATTCAATTTCGAGCTGAAGACCATCAAAGGCGCAGGTGCTTACATCTGCGGCGAGGAAACGGCGCTGCTCGCGAGCATCGAAGGCCAGCGCCCGGAAGTGCGCGTGCGTCCGCCGTTCCCGACCGTCGAGGGCCTGTATCGCAAGCCGACGATCGTGAACAACGTGGAGACGTTCTCGAACATCCACCCGATCCTCACGCTCGGCGGAAAGGGCTACGCAAAAATCGGCACCGCTCAGAGCACCGGTCCGAAGCTGCTCTCGCTCGACAGCCATTTCGCAAAACCCGGCATCTACGAAGTCGCGATGGGCACGCCGCTCGCCGACGTGGTCACGCTCGCGGGCGGCTTCCGCACGAAGGTCAAAGCCATCCAAGTCGGCGGCCCGCTCGGCGGCATCGTGCCGGTGGGGAAAATCGGCGAACTCACCGTGGACTTCGAGTCGTTTAAGAAAGCCGGATTCCTCCTCGGTCACGCGGGCGTCGTGAGCATCCCGGAGTCGTTCCCAATGATCGAATACATCCAGCATCTCTTCCAATTCACCGCCGACGAGAGTTGCGGCAAATGCTTCCCGTGCCGGCTCGGCAGCACGCGCGGCGCGGAACTCGTCGCGAAGGCCCGCAGCGACAACAGCTACAAGATCGACCGCACACTCATCGACGATCTGCTCGACACCATGGAATTGACCTCCCTCTGCGCCCTCGGCGGCGGCGTGCCCTTGCCGATCAAAAATGCGCTGCAATATTTCGAGGACGAGCTTCGTCCTTTCCTAAGCTCCGAACCAGAGAAGCGCTAACCCATCACGACCATGGTCCAGGATCTCGCTACCATCACCGCCTACATCGACGGCACGCCTCACCAGTTCCGCACGGGCGACACGCTGCTCAATTTCATCGACCGCCATCGCGGGCGCGGACATGTGCCGACGCTTTGCGATGCACCGCAGCTCAAGCCGTATGGCGCTTGCCGCGTGTGCTCCGTCGAAATCGCGCAATCCGCAGACGGGCCGCGCCGCGTCGTGGCCTCGTGCCACACGCCGCTCACTGCAGGGATGCACATCTTCACCGAGTCGCCGAAGGTGCGCGGACTGCGGAAGAATATCGTCGAACTCGTCCTCACCGATCACCCGCTCGACTGCCTCACTTGCGAGGTGAACGGCAACTGCGAGTTGCAGACCGTCGCGGCGAAGGTCGGCATCCGCAGCGTGCGCTATCCGGCCGGGAAAAACCACCTCGACCGCAAGAAGGACCTCTCGCACCCCTACATGACTTCGGACCTCTCGAAGTGCATCAACTGCAACCGCTGCGTGCGCGCGTGCGACGAGGTGCAGGGGCAGTTCGTGCTCTCGATGCACGGTCGCGGATTCGATGCTCGCATCATCAAGGGGCTCGACACCACGTTCGAGGATTCGCCGTGCGTGTCGTGCGGCGCTTGCTCGCAGGCGTGCCCGACCTCGGCGATTTCGGATACGTTCAAATCGAAAAGCATCGAGGCGACGAAAAAGACGCGCACGATTTGCACGTATTGCGGCGTTGGCTGCAACTTGGAGGTCGCGACGAAGGGCAACGAGATCCTGTCCATCCAGGCGCCGTTCGACGCCGAGGTGAATGCGGCGCACACCTGCCTCAAGGGCCGCTACGCTTTCAAATTTTACAACCACAAGGACCGTCTTCGGAAGCCGCTAATCCGAACGAACGGCCACTTCGTCGAGGCGACTTGGGACGAGGCCTACGACCACATCGCGGCGAATTTGAAACGCATCAAAGCCGAGCACGGCGGCGATGCGGTCGGTGGCATTTCGTCGGCTCGCTGCACGAATGAGGAAAACTACCTCATGCAGAAATTCATCCGCGTCGCGTTCGGCACAAACAACATTGATGCCTGCGCGCGTGTCTGCCATTCGCCGACGGCGTGGGGCATGCAGAAGGCGTTCGGCACCGGCGCGGCGACAAACTCGGTCATCGATCTGCAATACACGAACTGCATCCTCGTCATCGGCGCGAACCCGACCGAGGGCCATCCCGTGACCGGCGCGAAAATCAAGCAGCGCGCGATGAAAGGCGTGCCGCTCATCATCATAGACCCGCGCGAGATCGAGATCGTGAAATTTGCGAAGTATCACCTCCAACTCCGCCCCGGCACGAACGTCGCGCTGCTCGACATGTTCGCGTATTACATCTGGGAAGCCGGACTCGTGGATCGCGAATTCATCGAGAAGCGCTGCGAAAACTGGGCCGAGTTCGAAGCCGGACTGCGTTCGCTCGACCTCGACGAGCTGGAAAAAATCCACGGCGTCGATCGCAACCTCGTGCGCGCCGCCGCCCTCGAATACGCGAACGCGGAAAACGCGATGGCATTCCACGGCCTCGGCGTCACCGAGCACACGCACGGCTCGAAGACCATCATGCTCATCGCCGACATCGCCATGATGACCGGCAACATCGGCCGCCGCGGCGTCGGCGTGAACCCGTTGCGCGGGCAGAACAACGTGCAGGGCACCGCCGACATGGGCTGCCAGCCGCACCAGGGCGCGGGGTATTTGCAGGTGAACGATCCCGCGAACCACGCGCTGTATGAGCAGTTCTACGGGGCAAAAATGTCCGACCAAATCGGTCTGAAAATCCCGCAGATGTATGACGCCGCGCTCGCGGGAAAATTGAAAGCCATGTGGGTCATGGGCCAGGACCTCGTGCAGACCGACCCGAACACCGAGCACGTGAAGAAGGCGCTGAACTCGCTCGAGTTCCTCGTCGTGCAGGAAATCTTCATGTCAGAGACCGCGAAGTTCGCGAACGTCGTGCTGCCCGGCGCATCGTTCTTTGAAAAGAGCGGCACTTTTACCAATGGCGAGCGCCGCGTGCAGCGCGTGAACGAAGTCATCCCGCCGCTCGCCGGCACGAAGACCGACGGCCAGATCGTCGTGGACATCATGAACCGCATGGGCATCCCGCAGCCCGACTACACGCCCGACGGCGTCCTCGCCGAAATCGCGCGCGTCGTCCCATTTTTCAAAGGCGCCGTGTGGGAAAAACTCGGCGACAACGGCAAACAGTGGCCCATCCAGGAAGGCTGCATCGGCACCGAAATCCTCCACACCGACACCTTCAAGCGCGGCCTCGGCAAATTCCACTTCTTCGCATTCAAGGAATCGCGCGAAATCGTGCAGCACCACGGCGAATTCCCCTTCATCCTCACCACCGGCCGCGTGCTGGAGCATTACAACTGCGGCACCATGACCCGCCGCACCGGCAACGCCCGCATCGTCACCGAGGACGTCCTCGCCATCCACCCCGCCGACGCCGCGCGCAAGCAAATCACCACCGGCGACCTCGTCCGCATCTTCTCCGCCCGCGGCGAAGTGCGCATCCACGCCAAGGTCTCCGACGAAGTGAAACCCGGCATCCTCTACACCACCTTCCACTTCCCCGAACACCTCGTGAACGTCGTCACCAGCAGCGAGTGCGACGAGGACACGATGTGCCCCGAATACAAGGTCGTCGCCGTGGACGTGGAGCGCGTCAATACAATCGCGGAAAAGAAGGCCGCGCAGCCGGAGATGGTCGCGGCGAAGTGAGCGGCGTGAACACTCATCCCCGAGTTTCCGCCCTAACGGAGATATGCTGTGTTGAACGTTCTTCCGCGTTCAGCTAGAAGCCGGGCGTGCTCACACCGCGAGTCGAACATCCGCTGGAAAAACTCTACGAACAACCGCTGAACGCGACTCGCGGAGGCGCGTTGTATCACGCACACGCATATCCGACGAAAATCTCACCAGAGAGCATCGCGCTTCTGATTGCGTGCCACACGCAACCAGGTGCCCTCATCTACGACGGTTTCGGTGGCAGCGGCACGACGGCAATCGGCACATTGTTGTGCTCGCGACCGACGGAGGGAATGCGGGCGGAGGCTGAACGTCTCGGCTTGGATCCAGTTTGGGGACCAAGACGCGCACTTGTGCATGAGATCAGCGGGATGGGTTCATTCATTGGCTCGACGCTTTGCTCGCGTCCTTCCCCAGCGGCGTTTTTTGAAGCGGCGAAGCGATTGCTTGCGGCGGCGGAGCGAGAGTGTGGATGGATGTATGCTGCGCATGACCCGGACGGAGCTGAAGGCGTGGCGCGCTATTTCATCTGGAGTGAGCGACTGGATTGCCCGAAGTGCGGTGCAGCGGCGGCCCTGTGGGATGGCTGCA
>Ga0208856_1000627_pt1 | contig 12721 bp, 9 predicted proteins | sample LakMenEpi13Jul12_FD_150690 | JGI IMG/M metagenome (GOLD analysis project Ga0208856, IMG submission 150690) | Freshwater microbial communities from Lake Mendota, WI - 13JUL2012 deep hole epilimnion (SPAdes) | ecosystem: Environmental > Aquatic > Freshwater > Lentic | place: Lake Mendota, Madison...
AGGATTACAAGCTAAACCAAATACCTTTTTTGCAGCCAAGCCGTGAAGGTCTATGCCGTTGGCTATAGCATCAAGCATGGCTTGATCCCCGCTTACAGCAGCAAGAATATAAAGTTCTTGCTGATCGAAATCAGCGCCAACTATCTTAAACCCTGGAGGAGCTATAAAGCCATTTCGAATACCATAACGGTCGTTCTTAGGCAGAGTTTGAATTTTTTTTGTAGCAGTAAAACGCCCAGTAATAGCACCCATCTGGTTGTATTCTGGTCGAAGGCGAGAATCAGCATCAACCTCATTGGGGAAACTACAGTAAGTGGAAATTATCTTGCCTGTTTTTCTATACCCAAGAATTTTGCCCACTACAGGATGTGCATCACGCAAAGAGTACAAACTTTCTTCATCACTAGAAGGATTGCCCTTTTCTGTTTTCTTTAAAACAGGAAGGCCTAGATCTTCATAAAGCAACTTAGACAGTTGCTTAGGGGAAGCAGGGTTGAATTCTGCGCCTGCTGTCGCCTGAATATCAGCCAAAACTAAAGCTTGTTCAGGCTCTAGGTATGCCTTCAGAGCAGTAAAATAGCCGCAATCAATTTGGTAACCGTTTGCCTCTAACTCTGCAACCACCGGAATCAAAGGCATTTCAACATTTTTCATTAAAAAATTCATGACGCAACCATCGCTTTCTTTTGTGTTTGAGAAATCCGAAAAGTGTAAAGAACATCTTTAGCGCAATAATTAGAGGCAACATTTAAGTCCACTGATTGAAAGGCTTTCATGGACTTAGGACTTAACGACCAAGGGCTAACATCTAACTCCCTAATAGCCAATTTTTCTAGGTCAGCAGGCAAATTAGGTTGAAGCAGTTTTGATGCAAGGAATGTATCCCAATCAAACTGGAGTTCGATGCCTGCGTGGAACTTAAACCACGCAAATTCGAATTTAGCGTTATGAGCAATAAACTTTTTACTATTGAGACCAAGAGTATCAACTATCTCAAAAAGGGAAAGCTGATCAGGAAGTAAAGTGCCATCTTCTGGTAAGGCATGGGCAATCGGGATATAAGCAACCAAACCCTCAATACCCAGACCAATACCTACGATGTAACCTTCTCTTGGTTCGAGCGAGGTAGTTTCGATGTCAATTGTTATGACATCCGAACCAGCAAGTTTATCCCTTAAAAGAAGTAGATCTAAACTAGTGCGAACAACCCAAACTTGCTCATGTGAAGTAGCTTTGGGATTCTCCGTAACTGGTTTACTCAATTCTGCCATTATAAAGCATTTGTCGGCCTCACTTAAATTTAAGGAAGGCAGATTCGCCTTCAGTAAGCTTGTGAATTCTTCAAAAAGAGATGCCATTAAATACCGCCTTTCGTTTCTTTGGTTTGGGGTTGGATAGGAGTAACTTCTTCTTGAGTAGATTGCTGGACAATTTCAGCAGGGTTACAAAACTGCTCAATGGCAGCTTTGGTCGTATACCAAATAGCACCGATTCTAAAGCAATGAAGCCTTACTCCATTTATGCCGTGAGAGCGCCACCTGTGCAGCGTGCTGCTATGCACCGGTTTCTGATTCCGCATAGGCAGAAAAGCTGATGCTTCCGAAAGCAATACCAGCTTGTCTTTATTAAATTCAACCATTACTGTGGGTCCTCCAATAAGTTTAATGACCTATAGGTAATGCGCTACAAGCCTTGTAGCCTGGCTACAAAAAGAAGTTCTTTGAATGTTTTTTGAAGAAAAACATTTGAGCGAAAGTTATCAAAGCAAGACATTAGATATAATCCTGCAAACAAACATCCCAAAACAAAATATTGCAAGTTGTGCGCCATATTGTAAATGCGCTACAAGCCTTGTAGCCTGGCTACAAAAAAGAAATTATTGTTTTATTCTGCTTAAGAATGCCAAACCCTGAAGGGGTTAAGAAATGCTTCTAGTGTTCGTTTCCCAATTAGAGGGCCTATCTGGCATATAAACAAAACCACCATCAGAAGAAGCAACAATTAGATTTAAATGAGCGCCAAATAACGGCATTTCGCTCATTAAAGCTTCTTTTGCTCTATTAATACCGTTCGTGACTCTATCACTTTTCTTTTTGTTTTCGGTATACTTTGCATTAGAGTCCCGTTTGATTTCAGCAATTGATGAATTTGCTTGGCGCATAGCCCCCTCAAGATCAGTTTTTTGCTTCTCAAGAAGGCCTGACTCATTCAATCTTTTCTCGATATTGTCCTTGTACTTTAATATTTTGTTAAGGTCATCATGCGGAAAACCATGTTTTTTTGTGCGGGTTGAACTACCAGTCCCCTCGTCCTTATCAGGAGAAAAAAAATCATCTATAACTTCCTTTCCTTCTTCTGAGGAAACACTGCTTACACTGTTCCTTAGCGCATCCAGATCAGCCACGGAGTAAGCCTTGCCAGGGTTCTCAAGAAGCGTTCTTATGTAAATAAAATTCACACTATGTTTTAGATGATTTACTTCTAAACCATTAAAGTTAACCTCCCAGTAAACACTCTTTCCCGCTTCAACCTGCCTAAAGATATTTTGGGTTTCACCACTAACAGTACTCTTGCTTTGATCTTCAAGACCCATTGCTGTAAAGGGTGAGACACCTCTAGGAAAAGAAAACTCCGAAAAACCATTTTCTCTGAAACCCTTATTCAATGAACCTATGGTTGTGCCGCGCCACTTTATACCCTCTTTAACTAACCCCGAAACCCTCTCAAGAAACTCATTCAATACAGCCTTATCGGGGTGACTAGCAACAGCAGAAAAGTAACTAGCATCATCGGCAAGGGTATTTTTAACTAACCGTAATGACTCAATAGCCTTGATATTCAAAGGAGCTACTAAAAAGGAATCAACTGACTTTAATTCAATAAAATAAACCAGTAACTCTATAATATTGGTCAGCAAACCACACCCACACAGAGACGATGTAAGGTGCCAGTCTAGATGTAACCAGTCATCAGACTCAGAATCAACAATGGTTCTGCCTAAAGCATCATCAATTTTTATTAACTCAACAAACTCTTCTCGAGATAAATTTGAAACTACTAAGGAACCGAATTTAGCCACTACATCGGTTACCAATAAACCTTTGTAAGCAACCTCCTCGAAAAGTGCAAGAACCTCAAGCGCCAATTTAAACACCTTCGGCCGCACATTATTAAGGGAGAGTAAATGAACCGGCTTTAGTCTTGGGATTAATGCGGCTTCCTCGAAACTGCTTGGTTCATATCTTGTACGATTCAAAAGAGTCTTACCATCAAACTCATCAACCCCCCTCATAAAGGTATAAGGGTCTTTAGTGACAATTTGCCCCTTGAAGGAAATAGCATCTGCTGGCAAAGGAGATGAGGTCATTTTTGTATCATAGAACCGCAGAAAACACTTATTTAGTACGCTATTATTAGGGAAGTTCTTTGGCATCAATCCTGTCTTTAAAATGTAATCTTTATGCTCCATAATATGCGCTCTCATTGCCTCGCAGCTTACCCCAAAATCTGCAGGGGAGGGGAGAGCTAGCAGGTGGCCGATACAGTAGTCAGCTAATCGGCTTCTTTGAAAGAGCTCTGCAAAACTACACTCCCCTAACAAAGCGAAGGCGGCATCTGAGCCTAAAAGATTAATGGACTCCTTGATTAATACCTCAAAGTCCTCCAAGAACAAATCCTCAACCATTAAAGAGGTATCTAACTCTGCGGTAATCTTAGCTCTCAAAGTAGCAAGCTGATCATCTTTGAAGCCGCGAGCCTCCAAAGATGTAACTAATTCTTCTAATTGCTCTTGGTAATCACTCATCATACAAACCCTCAACGCACAGCAAATCGATGCAACAAAACCTTATCAACCACTTGTATTCGTTTTTGAAAGTTCGTGTCAATAACCAAGCGTAAGAATAATAAAAATAATGCAAGAGACCGCAACTACTAGGTATTGCCTGCTAAGCTTGCGTTTTGGATTTTGAAAAGGATAATAGATAGGTTGAGAGTCTGAAAAAAATAGGGCAGCTAAAGAGAAGTGCGCCATTACCAAAATACAAATCTACTGCAGATAAGAACAGCGTTGAAGTACATTTAATAAACAACTACATCTTGTATCAAGACGCTAATACAGCAAGATAACCAAGCTACCCAGAGCAGTATCCTAACCCCAGCACAACCCACCTGCATCTACAATCTGGCAACAAGCAGCAAAGAAACGCAAGTACTTTGCAGCCTGCATAACTTGCGGTTTAAGAGGTGGTATCCAATGTTGTTTATAAGAAGACAAAAGAAAAGACGCAGTGCAGAGATGATGTATAATTTAGGAATGTAAAGAATTACATTTTTAATGAATTTAGATACGACTTAAAGGTGGTTACTAACAAAACGCCCTGGGCCCTTTGGCCTGGGGCAGTTTTATTAACCTGGCTCTTTCGTGTGATACGCCGGAACGTTACAGATCCTTGCCTACTCATACATTCTTGTAAACACTCTTCCCCTCGCCCTGATAGGCGTCGAAGACGTGAAGGTAAACTAGATCACACTTCTTTTGATAAACATCCGTCGTATAGATTCGAGGGAGACCATCCAAAACGGTTTTCACCGTGGCAAAAACATCCGCCCGGGTGCGGAGCTTCTTTCGCCAATCAAGCACCAGCTTCGCCTGCTTGAGCGTTTGAAGAAGGTTGCGAGCGATTTGCTTAACCTGCTTCTTGTCCTTCGGAGACAATTCAGGGGTCGGTTTCGTTAGGATGTCAAATATAGCCAGTTCTTCTTCACTCAGTTGCTCTGCTACGCCTCGCTTGTCTTCCTCGCTTAGTTCCTTCACGAAGTTGCCCAGCTCCCCGAAGAATTTATCCACGTCGAGCCCTTTGTTGTACTCCTCAATCAGCTTCTTAAACTTCTCCAGCAAGTAGGTTCGGATCTTGTTTAATTCCACCATCCGTATCAGTTTCTTACTCAATGCGCCCTTCAGCTTCTCAGCCTCGGTACGCTTTCGACCTTTCTCAAAGTGTGCCTTTAGCGCGTCGAAGTCGATCTTGCTTAGGTCAATGAGGGACGATTCCTCAGTGGAATGGATGACGTAGCCCTTTGTGGCAATCGAATCATCCAGCAGTTCCCCGACCCTTTCCATAACGTCTTCGATACAAGCCTCCTCGGTGAAGGACCGAATCTTCTCGGCCAATACTGCGATACACGTTTTGATCGGTGCGAAGTCGTTGGCCTTTGGATCAGGCAGGATCGCCTTGTACAGCCGGACGACCTGAGCGGCAATCGACATGAACTTTCTCTTATATTCGTCGTTGACGATGACCTTCTCCACTGCATCATCCACCGCTTCGATTACCTGCTTGTCCACGAGATGCTTTGCGGCATCATCCAGATGGGCTATTTTCTGAAAACCATCAGCGTGCAGCACCTTCTCAATATCAACTCCCCGCTCCAAGCAAAACGCTCTGGCATCGTCGATTGCCAGGACCAACTGCGCCACCAACTCTTCCTTCTTCTGGATCGGGCATTCGCCTGACCCTACACCGCCGCCGGATGGTGATCCGTAGATCGCCAGCGCCTTTTGCAGATTACGGAACACTCCGACGTAATCAACGATAAGGCCGTTGTGCTTTTCGCCAAAAACCCGGTTCGCCCTAGCAATTGTCTGCATTAAAGTGTGGTTCTTCATCGGCTTGTCGAGATATATTGTTGAGACTGCGGGCGCATCGAAGCCGGTCATCCACATTGAGCAAACAAATACAAGCCGGAATGGGTCTTCAGGGTTCTTGAACTTTGTCTCTAAGTCTTCCGTAACCATTCGCTTTCTGTGTGACTCAATATCTAACCCCTTCTTTTTGAACTCCTCGACCTCATTCTGTTGCTGGGAGATAACCACCGCCATATCGGTTGTTTCCATATACTTGATGCGTTTTTCGAGTGCAGGGCGATTCAAGGTATCGGCAAGAGGAAGCTCCGCTTTGAGATCGGCGAGGTATGCCTTCCAATGGCTGAGTACCTTTTCGAACATCTTTATGGCGGTTAGCTTATCGATACAGATCACCATCCCCTTGCCACCCTGCTCACGGCCCATGAAATGTGCAACCAAGTCTTCGGCTACTTTCTCCAGCCGATCATCACGGGTAATCAGGTGATATTCTCTAGCAAATTCCCGCTGTAATTTCTTCTCCTGCTCAGGATCCAGTTCCGCTTGTTCAATAATGTTTCCGAGGTCATCCCCGAAGTTCTCATTTGCCAGTTGCAGTTCGGGGATGCGGTTCTCGTAATAGAGGGGAACGGTGGCCCCGTCCTCGATGGATTGGCGAAAGTTGTAGATACTAACGTAATCGCCGAAGACATCTTTCGTTCTCTCCTCGCCCGCCATTAATGGCGTGCCGGTGAAGCCGAGGAACGCAGCTTCCGGTAAGGCGTTACGCATGTTAAGGGCCAGCGTGTCATACTGGCTGCGGTGGGCCTCATCGGTCATCACAATGACGTCTTGCCGGGCGGACAACTTCGGGTACTTATGCCCCTTTTTCGTAACGAACTTCTGAATCAAACTGAAGATGAAGCGGTGGTCTTCCGTGAGCAGTTGCTTGAGATGTTCGCCACTGTCAGCCTGACACTCTTCAGTCACGGCTCCGGTGCTGCGGAAGTTCCTATAAATCTGGTTATCAAGATCATCCCGGTCGGTGACTACAAGGAAGGTCCAGTTTCCAGGCACTTTCCGCAGCACCTTCTGACTAAAGAAGACCATGGAAAAGGACTTCCCACTCCCTTGCGTGTGCCAGAAGACGCCGAGCTTTCCCTGGTTGTCCTTGATCTTCTCTAGGGCAGCAACGGAGTTATTGACACCAAGGTATTGATGGTTCTTGGCGACGACCTTGATCAAGCCTCCCTTGGAATCATCGAAGACCGTAAAGTTCTCGACCAGATCAAGGAATCGGGACTTCTCACAGGTTCCCCGGATCACCGTTTCCAGCGATATAACGCCCTGCTCACCTTCGGTATTGATTCTTTTCCAGTCGGAAAAATACTCCCAACCGGCCGTCACGCTGCCGACCTTTGCTTGGCTCCCATTCGACAGGATGATAATGGCGTTGTACCAAAACAATTGCGGAATTGTGCTTTTGTAATCCTTCAGGTTGTTCTTGTAAGCATGTTCGACCTTGCTGTGGGTCTTCTTGAGTTCGATGAAGATCAGGGGCAGGCCGTTGACGAATCCGATCAAGTCGCCCCGGCGCTTGTAGATACTCCCCGTCATCCAAAACTGCGAAGCCAAGAAGAAATCGTTGTTCTTCGGCTCATTCCAGTCGATTACCCGCAGTGTTTCGTGGACCTCGCCGCCTTCATCGTCCTGAAAGCTGACCCGCACTCCATCCTTAAGCAGCTTATAGATCTCACGGTTGGCTTGGGCCATGCTCATGGCACTACGGTCTTTGCACAGTTCCTCCACGGCAAGCAGGATCGCATCCTCGGCGACATCTGGGTTAAACTTCTTGAGAGCAGCTTTCAGCTTGGGGACCAGAACCACATCGGCTGTCGTTTCCCGGCCCAGCGTGGCATTGGCCGTGCCGATCTTCTCCTGGAAACAATTGGCCGTGGAATAGCCAAGCTCGCCGAACAGGGCGATGGCGGGTTGCTCGACCAAAGTGTTCTCGGAAAAGTCAGTGTTGGTCATTGGGCGGCGTCCTCTTTCATATTGGCAGTACATCGCACGGCGATGATTTCTTGAAGATTCAGAACCCGGCCTTGGGCGCTCTCCCAGCGACTTGAGTCGTTGCTGTATCCAAAGACTTCCAGGCGAGGCTGGAGCTGGGCGGAAGTGACTACGCAAATTCGGTAAGAGTCGAGGTTGGCTTCCATCGCCTTGTATTCGTTGGGCGTAAGCTCAACCACAATCTGTTCGCCGGAAAGCCCTTTAACTTCGAGCTTAAGTTTTCGCTTCCCCGATACGGCGTTCAAGTCCCAGCCGATGTTGTCCTTCTCGACCGAATCGACGGTGTAACCCAGCTGGGTAAAGTGCATGGTCGTCATTTCGACAGCAATCTTCTCGACCTTCTGCCGGAGTAATGGATCGGGTTGATGGGGTGGTGGCAAATCGACTGGCTCGTTGGGTAGCTGCCTCGAATCGACGTAACTCAGGACACTTTCCCGGAACTGACGATTTTGTTCGGGGTCGTCTGCATACCAGATATTCGACTGGCCGAACGCCCCCTTACCCTTTTGACGCACGGGGAAGACCCTTTCATCCGGGGGCAGCAACTTCACGTCGTCGCTTTTTGCGGTGACATAATAGCCGCAGTCTGTGCTTGCATAGTTGCGGGCGGACCCTTCGGGTGGACTTTGCCAGTCCTGAAAGACAGAGGCATTCTTGTACCAACCCACGATGAACGCACCGCCCGTTGGTAAGGTCGCAACCCAGACAGCCAACACGCCGGATACTGACTTGTCCTCTGGGGTAGCGCCGAGCCGTTTCAAGTTGATCTTGGCGTCTGACCACTTGTTCTTTCTACCTGGAGGCTGGCCGTACCCGTATACCGCTCCCTTGAACGGTTGAAAGTTGAAGATTTCATGACCGAAACCATGTTCAGCAACGTATGCACCACCGCCCACAGGGGTATCGCCCCTCACCATTCCCTGATAGTGGGTCATCCACGAAATTCGAAGAAAGATCATCGGTATAGCAAGCGGGTCGGGCTGCATGGTCACTCCGTAATGGCTTCGTAGGTTTCGATGGCAAGATCTTCCACGTCAAGTTGACCGGAAATTAGCTTGGGGAGCAAAAGGTCGCGGGTCTTGCGGAGGTTGGCGTTCTTCTTTGACAACGCAAAGACGTTCTTGAACAGTGGCCTCATGAATTCAGCAAACGCTGAAAGTGATTTCGGATCAGGGTGCGCAAAAAAGAAGTTATCAAAGCACTTCTCCTGGACTCGTTGTCGCCCCGTTGCCCCGCTCATGCTCTTTATTGCGTTATCACGAAAAGCATCAGAGCGAGCCAGAAGGTAAACGAACTCAGGGCAGACCGTTTTTGATCGAAGAACGATGAACTCTGTAGAACCGAATGCCACGGCATCGGGGTTCGACAAGAACTGCACAAACGCCGTTTTTCCATTCTCAAGGCATGGAGTAATCCGAGCGAATAGCGTGTCGTCATTCTGGAATTTCGACCCACTATTGCCGGCCCTCATCTCGGTCGCTGCAACGTCGATCAGCATCGTATTATGTGGAACTGCTCCCATCGAAACGAACGGCTTCTCACCCTCCTTGGGAACCGTCGTCCTAGGATTGATGAAGATAGCATCATCGACTTTGACTAGCTTCCACCCCTCTGGACTCTTCCCCAGCGGCGAATCCACGAGCTTGACCTTCTCGTGGCCGGGAAAGCGGAACTCCACGAACCACTCCCGATAAATCGCCTGGGTCATCGCCTCCAGAATGGCGATGCGGCGGGCGTTGTTCTCTATTAGGTCGTCGTAGGCGGAAAGGATCCCGGCGATCTTGCGTTGGGTTGAGATGGGCGGAATGTTCAATTCAAGTAATGCCAGCTTCTCACGGGGGAGATGGCGAATCGTCGCACCAGTAAAAAGCGATTCAAATTGACCGGTCTGTCCGAAGTGGAGAAAGGTGTAATACACAAAACGGTAATCAAGGCATGAATGGGGACGAATACGGTGCAGCGCTTTTTGAATCATCATGCCGGGAACTTGGTTTTTCCAAATTGCACATCGACCGGGTTCACCACCTTCACACATCACAATGTCGCCGTGCCTCAAACCGAATCTGTCTATCTCATGTTGCTCGAATCGCATTTCACGGAGATTATAGAAGTCAAACTCTCCCCATCGCACGTTGATGTTTGCGAGGTATGGTCGAAGATCGCCTTTGTTTTTCTTTTGATCGAGCATCTTGCCCAAGCAAAATTCGGCGACTTCTTCAAGTGGTTTCTTGACTTGTTTCATATCACCGCCTCCAGCAACTTCACCACATTTGCAGCAATCCTATCTTCGAGTTCTCTTGCTTCGCTATTGAGAACTTCTAACTCTTCGTTGAGTTCTTCCAGCCGCTCAGTAAAAACAAAGCTATCGGCTCCTTTCTCCATCACGCCGAAGTAACGCCTAAGATTCAGGCTCCAGCCCTGGGCCTCGATCTCTTTTAGAGTGGTGACCTTCTTGAGAGCAGCTTTCAGCTTAGGGACCAAAACTACATCGGCTTTCGTTTCCCGACCCAACGTAGCATTGGTCGTGGAATAGCCAAGGTCGCCAAACAGGGCGTTGGTGGGTTGCTCGACCAAAGTGTTCTCGGAAAAGTCGGTGTTGGTCATTGGGCTGCTCTCCACTTCGCTAAGAATGGATCGGGAACCCACCCCTCCAAAGCAATGATGCCGTTAAGCACAGATGAATTAAACTGCGGGATTCCAAACCGATCTTGGCGGGATGCCCAAGCCGCTTGCACGGCACATAGAACCGAGTCGATTTTGTCACCTGCTTTATCCGCAACGCATTCATTCGCTGTATTTTCATCCATCGCCACAGTAAGTCCGTACCATTGCTGGATTAATGAGCTCTCACCTGAATCAGATAAGCGCTTCACTATCTGCTCCCGCACATCCTCCAGACCATCGGCCTCTTTATACTCCTTCGACTCTTCCAACAACCGATCAACTACCATTCGGGGGTAAGTCTCAACGATCTGGCGATCCTCTTCGTTCATTAACCGAACGGGTGGGATTGAGGCCGCATTTGCGCTAAGCAGTCCACACGCCTCAAAGAACATTGACCCGACCGCTGGCCTAACGCAATTCATTGGGCTTTGTGATTTGATAAGTCTGTCAATTAGCCGGTATTTTCTTACGCTCTCTTTTTCGTCTGTTGGTACAGCCACACTCTTCTGTTTCTTCAGTTTTGTCGGGTGTCGCCAATCTCCGATCTTCTTTTTGAACTCTTTACGAGTCTTCATTTGTCGAACACGTTCAACATATTTGGTCCAATTCTGTTCAGGATCCTCTGCAAGAATCCACTGGAAATACTCGACGCATTCAATCGGCATTCCGAATGGCACATCAATACCGGCGACCCACGGACCATCCGAACTCAATAATGTTTTAAGCTCTGTATAGTCGTCGGACTTTTTTCCATTCAGCGGTGTCAGGCTTGTTACAGTCAGGCAATTGCCTTCCAATTTGCAGGACGCCAAGTACATCCATTTGGCATTCTTCGCCCTTGAATCTTTTGCCGATGGACTACTCGAAAAGTCGATTCCATAGATGATCATTTCACGGCCTCCTGCCCAACCTGGCGAATCCTGTGGTCGCCAAATTGAAACAAAGGCTTTGAATCCTGTAGCGCCGCACAGATACTTTCGGAAGTAGCCTCTTCACCTTTTACCAGCGACCGGAGCTGTTCGTAAGTTTCCAGCGGCTTTATGTCAATTTCCACGACATAAAATGGGAAACTAGTCGGATTGCCCAGCAGGGTCCATAAGTCTTTTAATTTGCCAAGAATATCATCCGGTGTGGCCGATTTTAGATCGGGCGAAGGCTTAAAAAGGAAGTAAGCCATACGGGGCCGCTCACCAGTGAAAGCTGCCGACGCAGCTCGATGAATCATCTGGTAAGTTACGTTATCAAAATGGCTCATGTCAAAGGATGTGCCCACCCGCTTACCTAGCTCATTAAGCCAACCTTCCAGAACGGCCTTCTGATTCGGAGTCTTCGTCGCCCCCTTCTTCGGCCAGTCTTTCACATCCGCATACATTGGCTCAGTCCATTTACCTTCTATGGCCAGAGAGTGTTTGTCTGCTTTAAGCATAACATCCGTATGCGAAGCCTTGCCCCGGCCTACGAACGGGCCAACGGTGTATTCCAAGAACAAGTCGTAATCGCTGGGAAACTCAAGCTGGCTTACGATCTTCCTGAATAAGTCTAAGTCATCCTTTAGCAATGCCAGCATAGGAATCGTTGATCGTGTTGGCGACTCAAACTCTTTACTGCCATACAGCGGTAAGGCATCGGCAATTGTTTTGATAGTGTTGGGGATTCCGAAGCGAATGTTCATGCGCTAGTCTCTATAGGTTCTTCGTAGGTTTCGATGTCGAGGTCTTCCACGTCAAGTTGACCGGAAATCAGTTTAGGGAGCAGGAGGTCACGGATTGAACGAAGTAAGTCATTCTTTTTCGACAATACAAGAAGCTCATCGAATATCGGTGTTACTTGCTCCCTGAAGCGAAGCAGTTGTGAGAATGGTGGAGTCGGAATCTGGAACCGCAACAGCTTTTCCAAGCTGAGGTTATCTTGAGTAGTTCCCCGCGAGGCATTTTGCATTTGCTGCTTTATCGAGTCGAGAAACATCTTGATATAGAATGCGTCGGACTTATTCAAATTCGGAATAAATCCAACAACGCTGTCTGGAAAACAAGCCTTTCTTGCGAGAATAGCTGTTTCAGCAATGTTCGCTGCAATCGTAATGCAGAGAGTTCCCGGCTCCCATTGCTTGCTTTGTGCAAGACCAGCTTCGCTGTAGGTTTGAGAATACTTCCACAAAAACACCTTGGCTTCCTTAATCTCACCTGTTTGAAAGAATGGAAACGGCCCTCCATAAAGTGCGGGTTCGTTTCGAGGGCGGTGTCGTGATTTGCCACGTCCAACGAAACCATGTTCGGTGAGTTCAACGCAATTCCAATCACATGGAATCTTCCCCAGCGGCGAATCCACGAGCTTGACCTTCTCGTGGCCGGGAAAGCGGAA
>Ga0208856_1000629_pt1 | contig 12708 bp, 14 predicted proteins | sample LakMenEpi13Jul12_FD_150690 | JGI IMG/M metagenome (GOLD analysis project Ga0208856, IMG submission 150690) | Freshwater microbial communities from Lake Mendota, WI - 13JUL2012 deep hole epilimnion (SPAdes) | ecosystem: Environmental > Aquatic > Freshwater > Lentic | place: Lake Mendota, Madison...
CCCGCCGATAAAAAAGAAAAGATGTTTATATAAATCTGCGAGGTACAGATGATATCTAGGAAAAAACCGGGGTTAGTTAATCTCATCTTCATGGCTGTTATTAGTTTTTACCTGGTAGTTAATTTTCCCAAACCTGCCTACGCAATGCACATTATGGAAGGGTTTTTACCTGTGCAATGGGCGATATTTTGGTGGGTTGTGTCATTACCATTTTTTATGTTAGGATTGCGGAGTTTGACTCGCATTACCCAAGCTAACCCAGAATTGAAACTTTTGTTAGGTTTGGCTGGTGCTTTTACCTTTGTGCTGTCAGCGTTGAAAATCCCTTCTGTCACAGGTAGCTGTTCTCACCCCACAGGAACAGGGTTAGGTGCGGTGCTGTTTGGACCCCTGACCATGACAGTTTTGGGTAGCTTAGTATTGTTATTTCAGGCGTTGTTACTGGCACATGGTGGATTAACTACCTTGGGTGCAAATGCTTTTTCAATGGCGATCGCTGGCCCATTCGCAGCTTATTGGATCTATAATCTCACAATGCGCCTGAGTGGTAAACAAAAAATCGCCATATTTTTAGCCGCAGCTTTGGCAGATTTACTCACCTACATTATTACTTCTATCCAACTTGCCTTGGCTTTTCCTGCACCTGTGGGTGGATTTATCGCTTCATTTGCCAAGTTCGCGGGAATTTTTGCTATTACTCAAGTACCCTTAGCAATTAGTGAAGGATTATTAACTGTCTTGGTTTGGAACTGGTTACAATCTTATAATCCTCAAGAATTGGAACTTCTGCAATTAATTAAGGGAAAAAATCAAAGTCATGAACCAATCTAAAAAAAGTTTAAATAACTGGTTTTTAATATTAGGCGTTTTAGCTTTAGCAGTTGCACCTTTAATATTTGTGCGGGGTGGTAAATTTGCTGGTTCTGACGACAAAGCCAAAGCCGCTATTACAGAAATACAACCGGAATATAAACCTTGGTTTAAATCGCCATTTGAGCCAGCCAGTGGAGAAATAGCCAGTTTATTATTTGCCTCTCAAGCGGCGTTAGGTGCGGGAGTAGTTGGTTATGCAATAGGTATTTATAAAGGACGTTCTCAACAGCCAAAACGTGAAGAATGACCCTACAATTAGATACCCTAGCTTACACTAATCAACTGCGAAGATTACCACCAGAACATAAACTTATTTTTGCATTGACGACTCTGATTATTTCTCTTTGCGCTCATCCTTTAGTCCAAATCTTGATAGTAATTTGGATGAGCATTTGGACAGTAATTTATGCAAAAATTCCGGTTGGTGTTTATTGGCGATTGTTAATGTTTACCATAGTTTTTTGTTTAACAAGTTTACCAGCACTAATGGTAAATGGAGTTGCAATTGCTAATTTGCAAATTGTCCAATTAGACTCATGGTATGGGCTAAATTTTGGACATTTCTATATTTATATCAGTCGTAGTGGCATTATTCAAGCATGGGAAATTTTAACCAGATCATTAGCCTCTGTTTCTTGTTTATATTTTCTCATGTTAACTGTCCCGTTCACAGAAATTTTGCAAACTCTCCGTCAGTTGAGATTTCCAGCACTTTTAACTGATTTGCTATTACTAATGTATCGGTTTATTTTCATTTTGCTCAAAACAGCTAATGAATTATTGACAGCACAAAATTCTCGCGGTGGCTATTCTAATTGGCAAACTAGCATGAAAAGTTTAGCATTATTAATTGGACAATTATTACAGCGAACTCTACAACAATATAGTCAATTTTCCCTAGGACTGCAAGCACGAGGCTTTGCTGGTGAATTGCGATTTTGGCATCCCCGACGTTATCGTCCATCTCCACGATATACCATTGAAGCAATTTGTGGCTGTGTATTATTAATAGGATTAGAAATTTGCCAAAATGCAGGAATATTTACTCGAATTTGAGCAAGTACATTACACGTATCCAGGTTCAGAAAAATCAGCCTTAAATGGTTTAACCATGAGGATTTCTTCCGGTAAAAAGTGTGCCTTAATTGGTCAAAATGGTTGTGGAAAAACCACACTTTTCTTATTAGCTAATGGACTTTATAAACCAAATTCTGGTATTGTCAAATGGTGTGGTAAACCATTAATTTATAATCGTCAACATCTCAGTAAAATTCGCCAAAAAGTTGGTTTAGTATTTCAAGATCCAGAACAACAATTAGTAGCTTCTACGGTTGAAGAAGATATTTCTTATGGTTTGTGTAATTTAGGTTTACCGGAAACAGAAATCAAGAATCGAGTCGAACAAGCTTTAATTGAGTTTGGGTTAACTGATTTAGCAGAAAAGCCAGTACATCATTTAAGTTTAGGACAAAAAAAACGAGTTTCTATAGCTGATGTAATGGTACTACAACCACAACTTTTAGTATTAGATGAACCCACTGCATATTTAGATATTAAGCATACTCGAAACTTGATGAAAACTCTGAAAAAAATTCATGAAGATGGAAATACTTTATTAATGGCAACTCATGATTTAGATTTAGTCTATCGTTGGGCAGATTGGGTTTTTGTCATGGATAAAGGACGATTGATGCTAGAAGGAACACCAGAAGATGTATTTAGCCAAAGTCTACTTTTAGAAGAATTAGAGTTGGGTGTACCATTAATATATGAAATGTTAGTTAATGGGTTATCTCCTGAAGAGGGAATAATTATAGAACGAGTCCGACAACGAATATTAAAAGATGGTTGAAAATAGATTTAACCGTCATATATTTTTGTGAATATATTGTAGGTTGGGTTAAGCGACAGCGCAACCCAACAAAATTCCGACAATGTTGAAAGTACAACCCAACAAAATTCCGACAATGTTGAAAGTACAACTCAACAAAATTCCGACAATGTTGAAAGTACAACCCAACAAAATTCCGACAATGTTGAAAGTACAACCCAACAAAATTCCGACAATGTTGGGTTTCCTTGCGTCAACCCAACCTACTTGTAAGTTAAATGTCAAAAGACAGTCTGTCAAACATTTATTATTATGTTGAAAAGATAAAAAGACAAAATAATTTACTGGGGTAATGGGGGATTTATATCTCCCATTCATTATTGATCTGATGATGTTTGTAATCGCGTGAAAGATCCAAAGTTTTAATCACTTCATATAAAGAATAATGTATAGACACATCTTTATATGAAGTGACTTTCCAACAAACTTGTTTAGATTTAGAAATAACTTCTACTGTAATTTGTGTAGATTTACTACCTTCTAAAACTGTAAATCCAACTCTTTTTAAAGCGCGAATTGTCCAAATAGCTGCAATACCTTCACCTATTAAATTAATTTCTCCTTTGTATAGTGTATGCAGATGAAATTCCCCAGAAAATATATCAAATTCCACACCTTCACTCTTAAAAGTATCAGCAAATGCACCACTTAATATTAAATCTTCCGGTGCGCCAACGTGGAGAATACCATTAGTTCCTAACAGCCAAATTTTATCAGCAAGACGCAAAGCTAAATCTAAATCATGGGTAGAAAGCAGAATTGCTTGATTTGTATCCCGCGCTAATTGACGCAACAATTGCATAATTTCCACCCGGCGTGGTAAATCTAAAAATGCTGTAGGTTCATCCAATAACATCACCATAGGTGACTGTGCTAAAGCCCTAGCAATCATGATTTTTTGTCGTTCACCGTCACTTAATTCGCTAACATTACGTGGGGCTAAATTTACCGCTCCTACAGATTTTATTGCCCAATTAATTATATCTTCATCTTCAGGTGTTAACTTTCCCCACCAATCAGTATAAGGATATCTTCCCATACTCACCAAAGCGTAAGCTGATAACATTCCCACATCAATTTTTTCAGTCAATACCAAACTTAAAAGTTTTGCTAATTCCTGTGGTGGTAACTTGTAAATATCATTTTCTAAAAGTTTGACTTCCCCAGCAATTGGTGGTTGCATTCCCGCGAGACTTCGTAATAAAGTAGACTTACCTGCTCCATTAGGTCCGAGTAAACAAACTAATTCTCCTGCTTGTAAAGACACACAAATATTAGATGCAACATTCCGAATAGTTTTCCCAGATATTTGATAACCAATAGTTAGGTTGTGAGTTGTTAAAATTCGGTTACTCATGACGGGAAAGATTTTTTTGAATTGCGTTGGAGAATTACCCAAGTAACAACAGGAGTTCCTATCAAAGCTGTAATAGCATTTAAAGGTAAAACCATTTGACTGATTAAAACTTGGGAAAACAAATCAGCGAATAATGCTAAAATTGCCCCCATAATGATGACACTAGGAATTAAGATCCGATGATCTGAAGTATTAAAAAGACTACGACAAAGATGAGGAATGGCTACACCTAAAAATGCTATTGGACCACAAAAAGCTGTAATTGCTCCTGCTAATATTGAGGCACTGGTAATTATAATAAATCTGGTTTTTTGTACTGTTAACCCCAAACTGCGGGCATAAGATTCACCTAATAAAAGTGCATTTAGAGATTTTGATTGCAATAGTGCTATTAATAAACCTAAACAAATAACTGGAGTTAAAATAGCTAATTGTTGCCAAGTTACCCCAGTAAAACTGCCAAAAGTCCACATTATATAACTTTGAATTTGTTCTTTTGAGCTAAATTGTAATAAAATACTTACCATTGCACTTGTGGCATATCCAAATAATAAACCTAAAATTAATAGCGTCATTGTATCTTGCACACGACGAGAAACAATTAACATTAATCCTAATACTGAGGCTGCACCAAAACTTGCGGCTATGACTAAACTAAAATCACCAATTATTCCCAAATCATTTAATAATGTCGGTGCAGTTGCAGTTACTGTCAGCAAAACCAACGCTACTCCTAAACTTGCACCGGAACTAATTCCTAATACAAAAGGACCAGCTAAAGGATTTTTAAATAAAGTTTGCATTTGTAAACCACTTACCCCTAAAGCTGCACCTGCTAAAATTGCAGTTAAGGCTTTAGGTAAACGAAACTTGAAAATAATACTCGTCCATGTTGATTTTTCTGCTTCTTGTCCGAGCAAAATTGTGATTACTTGATTAAGAGGAATCTCCACTGCACCTAAAGCTAAATCTAGTAAAAATGCTAAAAGTAAACTTATTAGTAAAAGTGAAAAAATTACAGCCAGTATTCGAGTTGCAGGTTTTTGGTGTAATAAAGAATTTGCAAGTTGAGATTTTTTGGTTAACATTATTGAATAACTTTTTGGTAATAAAACAGGTTATGATTGGGTAATATTTCTGGATGAAGTATTTTAATCAAATCAGATAAAACTACGTCAGGATTACTAATTCCACTTTGCCAATAATCATTACCACCATTAGCATTCACACGAGCATTATTATTATAAAGATTTCCTTTTCTGAAAGCTTTAAAATCACCATAGCGATTATCTTCGACAATGACATCTTTTAAAGTTTTCCAAGACTGTCTAAAATTCAACCAATAATCAGCATTAGCAGCCCGTTCAAAAACAGCTTCAAAAGATATAGGTAAACTACCAGATGATTTATCCCCACTCCAGAGATAATTTGCTCCTGCGTCAGCGAGATATTTAGCTACATAACTATTCCCACCTGGTGTATACCAAGTTCCCTTAAAATTCAATCCTACGAACACAGTTGGACGATTTTTAACAGCCTTAGCAATAGCCGCAATATCTTCATACTTCTTGGTAATTTCAGCAAATATTTTTTCTGATTCTTCCTCCTTATTAAAAAATAAAGAAGTGAATTTTAACCATTCACTTCTTCCCAATGGTGTACCTTCCATATAGTCAGAATTTATTGCCACTTTTAAACCAGCTTCTAACAACTTAGGAAAACTATCAGTTTGTTCATTTCCAGTTCCAAAAGTGGTAACTAACTCAGGATTAAGTTCTAAAATTTTCTCCACATTAACACTAGAATTATTCCCAACAGATACCACCTTACCAGCTTTAATTCTGTCAATAAAATCTGGTGTAGTCACTAATTTGGTATCACTAACACCAATTAACTTATCAACAACATTCAACTTAGAAAAATGGGGAAGATGAGTTGTAGAAAGAGAAATCACAGAACTTACAGGTGTAGTGAATACTTGGGATTTCTCAAAACCTTGTGGTGTTGGTGTACCGCATTGAACTAAAACATATTTAAAACCTGTTTTAGCATCTTTCCAAGGATTTTTAATTGTCACGACCTTGTAGTTTTTATAATATTCAACTGCAAAACCTATTGCATGAGTAATTTTCACCTTATTGGGAAAATAATCAACACTAGAATCATACTTTTGAACACAGCCATTATTAACTGAACTAACAACCGGACTATTTTTAGAACCTTGACAAGAAACAATTAAAACAGCAACTAAAAACAACTGAAATAAAAAAATAATAACTTGAGACTTCCTAAAAACCATCTTTCATATCTCTCCGTGCCTCTGCGTGAAAAAATAACCAACAACACCAACTAAGGATATATATATTCAACAACCTTATTCCCCTCAAGCAAATGTTCATTAACAATTCTTTCTGCAACTTCCGGCTTAACACGACTGTACCAAGTTCTATCAGTTGAATGATAAACAACAGGTCCTAACTTACAAACTTGTAAACAACCACTTGTTCTCACTTCCAAATCTAATTCTGCTTTTTCAACAGCAGCTTTTAAGGCATCAAAAGTAGGTTGCCACTTTCGAGAAGGATAACAACGTCCAGAAGTACAAACTGCAATATAGGCACATTTGAGCGGATTTTTAGTAAAAGGAATGGGCTTTTTACCTAATACATAAATATCTCTAAGTTCTTCATAAAATGCTAACTTAGTAAAATCACCTTTACCTTCAGGAAGTAAATTTTCATCTTCTACATAGGGATTAGGTAAAAATATCGTCATAGCCTTTTCACCAGCACCATTCCAAAATTGAATACCCCAACTTCTGGGTTCTCCTTCAGGATTTAGCCGGCGATAAAATGCACCTTTAGTAATCAAACGTTGCTGTCTTACTTCCATAGAAGTTTCAGCATTTGGTCCTCCTAAAGTTTCCTCAATACATAAATGAAAATGCCAATCTCTAGTAATTACAGTTAAATATCCATCATAGAGAACGCATTTTTTAGGTGCTTCGTGAAACTCCAACTCCAAAACACTACCTTGTTCCAAATGTCCCAAACCAACTTGATGCCAATTTTCCTGAAATAAAGTATAAGCTAAACAAGCAAGCACATCACCTTGACAATCAAAAAAGTCATATTCAATTTGCCAATTACTCCCAGTCGCTTCAATTGTTCTTTCGTTTACTGGTGTTACCCAACAATTAAAATCAGCCATAAAACATCCTCCTTGTATTAAACTCTTGTATTACTCTCTGTGACTCTGCGGCTCTGCGTGAGAAAAATATTAAAAAGTAGAACTCAAACCAATTTGAAACCCCCTACCCCCGTCAGGAAAACCAGGAAACAACTGATAACGCTGATTAAAAAGATTTTCCAAACTACCTGTAACTACCAGTTTATCATTTAAAGGTACGCGCAGCTTAAAATCAAAAGTAGTATAACCAGATAAAAATTCTGTATTGGTATTATTAGTAGGATATCCATTTAAGGAATTCATTAATAAACCCAAATACAAACCTTGAGGATTTTCATAAGAAACTCCTAAATTTAACTTATCTGCCCCAGCAAAGCGCAGTTCTTTGTCAATTTCCGCCGCATTAGAACTTTCCAAAATACGTGGATCATTGGCCGTGTAATTAACGAAAGTATAAACGTTTTTGGCAAGTTGCAAATTCAAACTAGCCTCAATTCCTGTAGTTTCCACCAAGCCGATATTTTCCCAAGTTCCTGTATTACCATTTACTGGTGGTGTCAGTCGCTTAAAGGCAACCGTGTCTGATACACTATTTTTGAAAAAGGTTAATCTTACTAAACCAATATCACCAAGTTTTTGGTCAATGCCAATATCATAACTATCCCCTCTTTCAGGTTTAAGTTCAGGGTTGCCAATATTGCTAGGATTGACATTAAATAAGTTAGCAATGGTGGGAACTCGGAAATTTTTGATGTAATTTGCTCGTAAAGTACTTGAGTCAGAAACAGCAAATTTTGTCCCCACAGAAGGAGATGTAACTGAACCATTTACCAAACTACTAAAATCTTGACGTAAACCTAAATTTACAGTTAAATTAGGAATTAATGCTATTTCATATTTGGCAAATAATGCTCCTTGATTAATATCATTATCATAGTTCAATGTTTCTTTATTAGTGGAATAGCTAAAAGAAGTATTCCGAACATTGACAGTGCGATAATCAAAGCCATAAACTAAACTTTGAATTTTAGCAAAATTCCAACTGTGTGTAGTTTGAATTCCGTAGGAAGTTTGGTTAGTCTCAAAGCGACTTTGAAATGGAACTGAACCACTAGGATCAAAACGAGTATTTAAAAAATCACCATAAACTCTTGCTGTTAATAAAGAATCATCCCCATTTCCTAATTTTGAATTCCAAGTTAAATCAGTTAAAACTTGATCTGTGTATTTACGATTTTTATCTGTAAGTGAATTAAAAAAACCTTGTCCATTGACTGGAAAAGGAATCTTAACTCCTCCGGGTGTTCCTTGTTCTTTATTTAAATATAAAGTCGAAAAACTTAGAGTATTTCGTTTTCCTAAATCTGCTTCTAATTTGACATTAAAATTGTTATAAAGTGCATCATTATTTTTTCGAATTCCTGAAAAATTAGCTTCAGGAATAGAAAAAGGATAATTATTTTTAGTTTGGGTGCGGTTATAACCTACAACCCAAGAAACATCACCTTTTTTACCGCTATTTTGAATACTTTGCTGGTTAAGTCCATAAGCACCAAAATTGACTTTTGCTTCTGTGGTAATTTTCTTTGTAGGACGACGGGTAATAATATTAATTACTCCCCCAATTGCATCAGAACCGTAAAGAGTTGAACCTCCTCCTGGTAATACTTCAATTCTTTGAATATTGTTAGTTGTAAATTCCGAAAGATCGAAACCACCACTTCCGGCATTATTAATTGGTCTACCATCAAGTAATATTAATACTTGACCAGTATTAGAACCACGAATTAATTGACCACTTAAAGCATTAACTTCTGTTCCTACTGTACCATCACCTAATATACCAGGCAGAAATTTAAGTGCTTCTCTGACAGTTCTCGCACCCTGCGCTTCCATTTCTTCACCCGTAATTACATAAATTGGCCGGGTAGAATCTTTGACTGTTCCTTCCTGACGAAAGGGTGAAAAAACAGGTTCATTTAATAATTTTTCAATGACATTTATTTCAATATCAGCTTCTTTTTCTTCAGTAGATATTGGAGGATTTTGAGTAATTTTCTCTGTGACCGGTTCTTCGTGTCGAGGAATTTCTGCTGCTATAACTTTGTGATTTTCACAACACATTCCCAACGTCACACTAGACGCAACAATTTGAATTCCCAGTTTCGCAATTAAATTAGTAGACATTTTTAATCCAAACACCTTGATAACTAAAAATTTGGACATGACGAAAGTTGCAGTCTCTTTAAAAAGAGACTACGACAATAAAAACGAGAAGAAAAAGCACTACACCTAAATGAGAACTATAATCATTCTCGCAAAGATGGCGTAAAATTGCAATAGCATCTGGAGAAAGTTTTGAGCTATAGTTTGCATATACAGCGAATTGTGTCTGAATGAGTCGCACTATTGCGGACAAGATGCGCGTATCACAAGAGTTTGATTATTTATGTTTGTACCAGTATTTTTCGGGGTTGGTTGGGTTTGGTCTTCGTTCTACCCAACCTACAATTATCCTTAACAAAAACTGTATTGGTCTATAAGCTTCTTTGGGTACTTAGTTTTGGTTGGTCAAAATAACCATATACTACCTGAGAAACTTGACGAATAAAATCTTTTGCTCTAGCATCATGATTCGGTCTTCGCACGAAAATCCCTGCTAAATAACGCTTACCTGATGACGTTTCAATGATACCTGCATCTCCTAATATAAACCTAAGTGTTCCTGTTTTGTGCGCTATCTTCGCCCCAGAACCTAAACCAGAAGGTAATAAACTTCTATTCCGACAACCATTCATAATACCTATTACTTGCAATTCACTTGTACTGGAAAGTAACTGATTATTTTCCATCAAAGCTGATAGTTTTACCAAATCTTTAGCGCTGGTTTTATTAGTTCCTTTAAAATCTCCCAGTCTGTTTCGCATGACTGTATTTTCCAATCCCCAACTGCGAAATTTTTGATTTAATTGAGTAATCCCGCCTAAACGATCTATGATCATATTTGTTGCGGTATTATCACTAATGGTCATCATTCTAGTTGCAGTTTCTAAGAGACTAAACTTACTTCCTACCCGCCCATACTGCATATTTCCAGAGCCACCAACTATATGTTTCCTGCCCATTACTAAAGTTTCATCTAATTGAATTTCTCCAGCATCTACTTGCTGAAACAAAGCAATCAAAATCGGATATTTAATTGTACTAGCAGCCGCAAAAGATTTATCTCCATTAATGCTTAAATAATCCCCTGTTTCCAAGTCCATAAAGAAAATTCCAGGAGAGAGAAATTTGTAGCGAGCCATTAATGTTTTAATGGGAGTTTGTAGTTCTGAAATTTCTCTTCCTAAAGGCAATATACCAGTGAAGTTACGAGTATCTGTTGGACTGATATTGCTGACAGAATCAGGGGGAGTAAATTTAATTTCTGGTAATTGTACATTTGATTTATTTGGACTCCAGCTAGTTGGGTTGTTAACTTGGTTATTATCGGTATTTGCCTTAACTGGTAAAGACAATAAAAGAGTAGTTGTGATACTAAATAGGAGTAATGAACGTAGTTTCATGTAGTTTTGTGAGGAGAGGATTGAAATTACTTACAGATACTTTCTAAACAAGTAAATGAAATCAGGATTGATTGATTTAGGAATTTTTTTCAGCAAGTTATTCTGGTTAACTTTCTTTTGATAATTCCCAAATTTAGATTGCATAAAACAAGTTCGCACTCAAAAATTGTCCGGGTAAGAAAAAAGTCACTTTTAAGGCATTAAACTGGGTTGAAATTCTTCCCAACGATTACAAAGTTGTTCGTAGCAATCTGGTGGAGTAATCTTTAAATTGTGCAAGAAATTGACCTCAATTTGAGGATGAGCTTTTAAGATCAAAATAATATCTTGGTGAGGATTATATGTTGATACTGCTGGAGAAATGGATGAAATCATTGATTCATCAATTAATTGCCAACTTAAATCAAACCCAATCAAATTAGCAGGAATAAATTGCAGTCTAAAGGGAACTTTATCCAGGCTTGTAATTGTAGAATGACTAGATTGAGAATCTATATTACAAATGACAACTCCCCTTCCGAATGACATAAATCCCTTCCATGCGGTGTAACCTATTACCATTAGATTCCTATGAATGAAACTATTTTGCCAGTAGCCAAAATTTCCTTGCCAAATACTATTTTCCGGGCGCATTTTCTTGTTCCTATAAAACTTTAATTTTGATAAATTCAGTTATTAATTAGCAACAGTTGTTGTTTAATTTCGTCTACACATTTAGTGCGGGAATCTTTGCTAAAATACCTTTTTTCAAAGGTTCTGGACGTTCTGACCAAGGCAATAGCCCATCATCTTTAGTATAATATTTGCTTGCACATTCTAGTACCGCAGATGCACTACTGTCTACGGGTAAATCACCAAAGAGATAGGTAGATTTTCCTTCTGCTGCAAAAGCAATCACACAGGAATGACTGCAAGCACTCATACATTCAACCCCCTCAATGCAAAATTGATTGTGCAATTCGCTATCTTGTGCAAGTTGTTGAAGCTGTTGCAGTAGTTGTTCACCTTTACTTTCACCAACCCGCTTACCGTCTTGCCACTTACTACCACAGGTCGTGCAGACAAATAGATTATGTTTTTGATTGACCATTGATTTAGAAATGTGTAGGAATAAGTCAGAAACGCAGACATGAAATTTTTTACCGTAGGACTACTGCAAAATGTATAAAAAAGAATAATTAACCGCATCCAAAAGCGGATAAAATACACTTACTATCATCTTTTCGATTCTTGTCAGCAGATATCTAACGAAGATAGCAATTAGTCTCACTCATAGAAGCTTCCCATTTTCTTCCGTGCAAGGTTGCAAAAAATTAAATTTACTGTTAATAATCTCAGAGCAGTACACAATTTGTAGAGTTTCTCTGGAGCTGAACTGATTAATTTTGATGGAAATATTCATGATCTTAATCATCTGTACCACGCAGATGGATATGAGTTTTTTTACTTTCGGCGGGCATTCTGACTTAGAGATATAAGTCTCATTACAGTTGCGGGACAGCGCCAGACTTACACCGGACTTTCCCCCTTGCGTTTAATGGTTATTTACCATTAAAACCGAATAAGACATAACGTTACTAGACTTTGTGTCTCTTGTCAATAGACAGGAGGAGATAATTCTGTTTATTATTTTGCTCACAGGCTTAATGAAGCAGAAATAAAAAAGTTGCCAATTTTTAGCACTTGCTCAGATTTTTCTATCGAAATAATTATAGAACTATGCCGAGAACGGATATTAAAAGATATCTGTGGAGTAAACATGACTAAATCTGTAATGGATATTTTTTGCGTAATGTCAAAAGACAGTCTGTCAAACATTTTTAATTATGTTG
>Ga0208856_1000634_pt1 | contig 12692 bp, 9 predicted proteins | sample LakMenEpi13Jul12_FD_150690 | JGI IMG/M metagenome (GOLD analysis project Ga0208856, IMG submission 150690) | Freshwater microbial communities from Lake Mendota, WI - 13JUL2012 deep hole epilimnion (SPAdes) | ecosystem: Environmental > Aquatic > Freshwater > Lentic | place: Lake Mendota, Madison...
TCGCGGCCGGCCGCGGCTGGCGGCCTGCCGCAGACCGCGGCGAGCTCGATCGCTGGATGCTTTCAGAACTGCATGCCACGGCGGCGGACATGGTCGGGCGCATGGACGCGTTCGACCACTTCGCCGCGGCCCAACGGCTCTCGGCCCTCGTGGATGCCGTCAGCAATTGGTATGTGCGCCGCAGCCGCGACCGCTTCTGGGCGGCGGGCCGGGCCGACGGCGGCCCCGGCACCAATCAGGAGAAGCTCGACGCCTACTGGACGCTCTACGAGACGCTCGTCACGATCACGAAGCTCGCCGCACCGTTCGTGCCCTTCGTCACCGAGGCGATCTGGCACAACCTCGCCGTTGGGGCATTCGGCGACCGCGTGCCTGAGAGCGTGCATCTCACCGACTATCCGGCTGGTGACGCAGCACTCATCGATGAGGCCCTCGTCCGCCGGATGACGCTCGTCCGCGACGTCTCGTCACTCGGCCGCGCCGCCCGTGCCGCCGAAAAGCTCAAGGTCCGCCAGCCGCTGGCAAAGGTGGAGGTGATCCTCGCCCATGCCGCTCCTGCCGACGAGCAATGGCTCGCCGCCCACGCCGACCTCGTGTGCGACGAGCTCAACGTGAAGCAGTTCGAAATCTGCCGCGAGCCCGACCGCTACATCACACGCAGCGTGCTGCCCGACCTCAAGAAGCTCGGGCCCAAGCTCGGCAAGGATCTGCCCAAGGCCCGCGACGCGCTCCTGAAGGCCGATGCGGCCGCCCTGCTCGCCACGCTCACGCGCGACGGCCAGGCCTCGCTCCCGCTGCCCGGCGGCAATACGGCCGTGATCAACAAAGACGACGTGCTCATCCGCACGACCGCAAAAGAGGGCTGGGCGGCGGCCGAGAGCCCACTGGCGGTCGTCGTGATCGCCAAGGACCTGACGCCCGAGCTCGTGGCCGAGGGGCTCGTCCGCGAAGTGGTGCACGCGGTGCAGTCGCAGCGCAAGACGCTCGACCTGGAGTTCACCGATCGCATCACGCTCGGGTTTGAAACCTCCTCCGCCGAGCTTCGTGCCGCCCTGGAGGCCCACCTCGACTACGTCGCCGGCGAGACGCTCGCCACGACCGCGACCTTCGGGCCCCTTCCCGGCGCAGCCTCCGAAACACTCGACCTCGACGGCCACCCCCTCACCGTCCACCTGAAAACGTAGGACAGGCTTTAGCCTGTCACAGTTGCCTTCGGACGTTCACGACAGGCTGAAGCCTGTCCTACTCATCTCCACGATGCCCCTCCGCCTCGCCATCCTGCTCTCGGGCTCCGGCCGCACGCTCGAGAATCTTCTCGAGTGGATCGCCGCGGGCAGGCTCGGCGCCACCGTGGAGGTCGTGATCGCCAGCCGCGGCGATGTCCGCGGCGTCGAGGTGGCTCAACGGGCCGGCCTGCCGACGCGCGTGCTGCCCCAGGGAACGCACTCCACCGCCGAGTGGAGCGCCGAGATCTTCGCCGCGTGCCGCGCGGCCAAGGCTGATCTCGTCGTGATGGCAGGATTTCTCAAGCTCGTGGAAATTCCCGCCGACTTCGCCGGCCGCGTGATCAACATCCATCCTGCCCTGCTTCCCGCCTTCGGCGGCCAGGGATTCCACGGGATGCACGTTCATCGGGCCGTGCTCGCCCGTGGCTGCACCGTCTCCGGCTGCACGGTGCACCTCGTGGACAACGAGTACGATCACGGTCGAATCATTCTCCAGAAGACGGTGCCGGTGCTTGCCGACGACACGCCCGAATCGCTCGCCGCCCGGGTGTTCGCCGTCGAGTGCCACGTCCTTCCCGAAGCGATCGCGCGTTTCTCCCCATCTTGATTCGGCCCCCTTCCGACACGAGGACTCTCATGGCTCGCTCACTCGGCAACGTGATCGCCGACTCGCTCCAGCTCTCGGTCGGCTACGCCGACCGGCTCTTGAAGGGCATGCCGGCCGAGAGGTTTGCGCGATTCGCGGTGGTGGGTGGCCAGATCGTGGAGTCGAATCACCCGGCCTTCGTCTACGGCCACCTAAGCCTCTACGCGCCAAAGATTCTGCACCAGATCGGTTGTCCGGCCCCTCCGGTGCCTGAGCACTTCGAGATTCGGTTTTCGAAGGACGCGACGTGCGTCGACGACCCCGACCTCGACCTCTATCCGTCGATGGAGGAGATCGTGACGTTCTTCCACGAAGGGCACCGGATGGTGACCGGGGCCCTCCGCAGCACGCGCGACGACGTCTTCCAGCAGCCCAATCCAGCCGAGGGCCGGATGAAGGAACTCTTTCCCACGATCGGCTCCGTGCAGGCCTTCTACTGCGGCGGCCACATGATGATGCACCTCGGCCAGGTGAGCGCCTGGCGGCGCATGGAAGGCCTCGGCGCCGCCTGAATCGGGTCGCGGTCATCATCGGCCTGCACGAACTCGCCCCAGTCGGTCGGCGGGCCCCGGGCGGGCCGGTCAGAACCTGTTCCTGGTCTGAAACTGGAAGTACTTCAGCGTGCGGATGCCGGCCCGCGTCGCGGTGTTGGTCGTCAGTGAGTTCGTGCCCGGGCCGCCGTAGAGGAACGCCGTGAAGGCAGCCGCGTTCTCGAGGGCGAGCGTGTCGTTGCCCTGGCCGAGGTACACGAACAGATTGTGGCGCGTGGCCAGGCCGTTGCTGGAGACCACGTCGTTGCCGGGCCCCGTGTCGATCACCGTGTTGAATCCGACGGTGCTGGAACTGAGGGTGATGGCATCGTCGCCCACCCCGGAGTCGATCGCCAGACCACCGCCGACCTCGGACCACCGCACTTCAATCTCGTCGTTGCCGGCGCCAGTGGTCACGGACAGACTCCGCTTGATGGTCGCCGGCATCAGCCTGACGGAGTCGTGGCCGCCGCCGGCGCCCGTGTCGATGATCACACGGCCGCCGACGTTCACGCCGCCGAACACACCGATCCTGTCCGCCCCCAGCGGGCCCGTGAACACGCTGACGTCCTTGCGGACAGTGAGGTTCCCGCCGAGGGCGATCTCCTCGGCGCCGGTACCTCCAGAGTAGGCGAAGGATCCGATCATCGCCGCGGCCGTCGAATCGGTTCCCCTCACGAACGTCTCGTTCACGCCGTTGCCCAGGTCTGCGGCCATGCCACCGCCGACGTCGGTTCCGGTGAAGAAGATGCGGTCATTCCCGTCGCCGCCCACCACCGAAAAGGATCCGCCGACGCGAGAGGAAACCGTCGAGTCGAGCGGATCGCCGATCGCGATGGCATTGCCCTGACTCGAGGACGCGGTGCCGAGGTTCGCCACGACGAACCCGCCCACGGTGCCGCAGATGCCGACGGCATCGTCGCCGGCACCGGTCGTCACCGTCAGGCTGCCGGGCAGGAAAAAGGTCGTGACGCCCGGGGCGACTTGGCCGATCGCCATCTGGAGATCGGCCTCGTTGAATGGCGGCGAAACAATGCCCGAAATCCCAAGTTGCCTGACGAGCCCGGCGGCATCGTTGCCGAACCCGATTACATCGTCGCCGCCATTGAGCCGGGCGATGATGTTGGTGACGGCCCGGCTCGTCACGAACGGCGCGACGGTGGCATCGGCACCGTTGATCGTGGTGCCGGGAGCGCTGATGACGGCCATCTTCCCGCCGGCGGCCGTGGCCACGACCAGCGAGTTGTCGAGGGCGTCGCCCGTGAGCAGGAGCGTGGAGCCGAGGAGTTGGGCGGTGACATTGCCGGCCAGCGGCAGCCGGGACTCGAGGCGCTCGAGCGACAAGGACGAACTGGAAGCCGTACGGGCCTTGCGGCTGCGGCGGCTCTGTATCGCCGACATCGCTCAACTCCTCGAATTGGGATGATGGACGGGGGGAATGGCTGCGGCCCGGCCGGGATAACTGCACATGAGAAGGATAGCCCGGCCAATGGCACGTCCGCAACGATTCGCCGGCTGATGAGCGGGACGCCGATGTGGCCGAGATCCGAGCATGGTTTCGGTTCGCGCGGCGATCCAACGCCAAAACACCCACTGAAACCATCCCTGCACGAGCTCGCCCCCGTCGGCCCACGGCCGCGTGGACTTCCGCCCACGGCCCGGGCCAACCCAGCAAGGCTCAGACTCTTGCTGGCGACGTGTCACCCACGGCGAAGCGAAGCGTTTTGGTAGGCTCGTGACACAAATAATCCCGCCAAGTGTGGGCAAAACGGCGGCCTGCCGCGGCCGGCTCTCCACGTCCCCAGCCGCCAGCAGTGCCTCGCTCATGCAACTCCCCACACCACACGCCGCGTTTGCTGGTGGACTCTGGCCGGCCGTGCCGCAGACGCAGGCAGCGGCCCTGCTCGCCGTCATCGAGCAGCTCTCCCGATCGCAGTATCTCTCCGAGGAGGCGCTCGCCGCCGCCCGGCGACCGCAGGTCGAGGCCTTGATCGATCATGCGGCCGCACAGATCCCCTTCTGGCGGGAGCGGCTTTCCGCCGCAGGCCTCGATCCGGAGTCGCGGCGGCGGGACGCGCCCGATCCGGCGGAATGGAACAGACGCTGGGCGACACTGCCGATCCTCAAGCGGGCCGATGTCCAGTCGCTGGGAAACGCCCTCCACGCCGGCCAGTTGCCGGCCGGTCATGGGGCCGTCGCCGAGAGCGTGACCTCCGGATCCTCCGGGCGACCGGTGCGGATCATCCGCAGCACGCTCGACTACTTCTACTGGCAGGCCTTCCAACTCCGCGAGCACATCTGGCGAGGTCGCGACCTTTCGGGGAGTTTTCTGTCGATTCTCCGCAACGAACAGCGGACCAATCTGGACGACCCCGTCCACCTGCAGCGAAACAATGACTGGGGGGCACCGGTCGCCACGGTCTGGCCTACCGGCCCGAGCTATCTGCTCGACTATCGGGCACCTATTTCCGCACTGATCGAGACGCTGCGCGACGTCGCGCCGGACTACGTCTGCACGTTTCCCTCGTTGCTCCTGGAAATCCTCCGCCGCGCCCGGCAGGACCGGATTTCGCTCCCGGCGCTGAAGGAAGCCATCGTGGTGGGCGAGGCGAGTCCACCCGAGCTCTCCGCACTCTGCCGCGAGGTCTGGGATGCGCCGCTCTCGAGCACCTACACCGCCGGCGAGGTCGGGGCCATCGCGTATCAGTGCCTGGAAGAGGGCCGCTGGCATATCCAGTCGGAGAAATCGATCGTCGAGGTGGTCGACGCCGCCGGCCAGCCGTGCGCTGCCGGCGAGACTGGAAACGTGGTCCTCACGCCGCTGCACAATTTCGCCATGCCGCTCCTGCGGTATGAAATCGGCGACCTCGCCACGGTGGGGGGCGGCCGCTGCGGCTGCGGCCGCCTGCTGCCTGTCCTGGATGCCATCCCCGGCCGGGCCCGCGACTTGCTCATGCTGCCGTCAGGCGACCTCCGACCGCCCTACTACGGCCACCGGGCCGTGATGCAAGTGGGAGCGATTCTCCAGCACCAGGTCGTGCAGACCGCGCCCGATCACGTCTGTTTCCGACTGGTCGTGGCCCGTCCGCTGAGCACCGCGGAGGAGCAGCACGTGATCGCGGTCGCCACGGAGGCACTCGGCGGCAGCCTGCGGGTGGGCATTGAATACGTCCCCGAGATAGCCCGCGGCCCGCACGGAAAATTCGCCGAGTTTCAACGGCTCTTTGCGCTGCCAGGTCGATGAACCGCGAAAAACGCTCGCGGCACGTTCACCGCGCTGATGCCGGCGAACGAAACTTTGTGAATCTGCGGCCGATCATCACCGCAGCCAGACTGCAGCCCAGCAGGATCGCCGCCGCGGGTTCGGGCACCGCGCTAAACACGAACTCCGTGCCAACGGGGAGCGTGAGCAATGGCTTGAGGAATGGATTAGATTGTGCCAACGTGAACCGTAGGCCCTTGATATCGCGAGCCGAGAAATCCGTGAACGTGTTGTTGGTGATCTCGGAAAGCAGCTGGTTCTCGAAAAAAGGCAGAAAGCCTGATGGGCTGGAGTCGAACAGCGTCTCCGTCGTGTCGTCCGAAGCGATTGCCTGAATCGTGAGAGACGCCCCTTCGCCCGTGTACACCGAGCCGGCGCTGATCGATACGAGATCGGTCGCATTCTCCACGGGAGTGAACAGCACGTCGAACGATGCCGTCGTATCGGACGACGACATCGTCGTGGCGTACGGCTGCGTCGTCGTCACGGTGATGGTCTCTGCCACGGCGGACCCGGAGACGGCCGCCAGCACTCCGGCCGCCGCCAGCCTCCTCGGTGGAGCATTCGGTACACGGCCTGCGGGCGCGAGCGTTGTCATGACGACTCATCTTTCTGTAAGGGGCGGACGCGGCCGAGTACATGGCTGGGCGTACCCAATGGCCCCAGACAGCATCATCACTCGCTCCGGCAGTGTCAAACGGACCTACGGCTACCAGTATCCCCAGTCGGCGGAAAGTGGCACGAGCATCCCCGCGGCACTTCCGCGACCATTTCCGAGCTGATGAGCAGCTTCTGAGCTGAGGGCTCCGGTCGCTCGGGCACCCAAAAGTGGTTGCCGGAACTCGTGCCTTCCCCCTGGAGTGGCTTTTTTCTCGCGTCGGCGCAGACGTTCTCCGAGTCGGGCCGCATGTCGGCGTCGTTGATGCCCCGCTTCTTGCCTCAGAGGCTGTCGATGTCGATCACCGGCAGCTCGTCGGGTGACGCCTGAAAGATTGCCCGGTCGTCATGGACTTGCACGAGTTCGCCCCAGTCGGTCGGCGGGCCACTTCCCAGTGGACGCCGTGGGCGGATGCAGTTCGAGCGTGGGTGAGCGTAGTCAACGGAAATGACCCCGGAAGGGTTCACCGATCCTGACCGCGACGATCCGAGCCGCGGCGATCGGCGGGAACGAGCATGACCGTTTGCAAGCAAACGGTCACCCGAATCTTCTCTCCGGCAACTCTCCGGCAACAATTTTCCGCCGGCGGCGGCCCCGGTCGCTCCGGTCAGACAAGACGCGCGGCCCCTGATTCCAGGGAGTGCGTGAGGATCGTGTATCCTCACCGCGGCCTTCTTCCTTCAGCCGACCCCATCGCGGTGAAATGATGCCTGCTCGCTCGCTCTCCTTGTTTCTCGTGCTCGCGATTGCCTCCGCCTCCCCTGCCGCGGAGCCCTCCGTCGCCGGCTACCCGTCGATTCAGGCCGCGCTCGAAGCGCACCCGAACCGCATGCTGTTCGTGCCGGCGGGCGACTATCCGATCACCGAAGCGATCCGCATCCGTGGAGACCGCAGCGGGCTCTTCGGCCCCGGCCGCATCATTCAGCAGAACGCCGACCAGCCGATCATCGTCATCGACAACGCCACCAACGCAGAGATCCGCGACCTCACGCTCACGCGGCCGGAAGGGAGCATGGACACCGCCCGCGACGGCGTCCTCGCCTTCAAGTGCCGGGATCTTGTCGTCGAGAACGTGCGCGTGATCGACAACCGCACGGATGCCGGCGCAATCACGGTGGTCGAGGGCACGAACTGCCGGATCAGCCGCTGCCTGGTGCGCAACTACATGCGTGTGAGTATCGACGACCGCACGGCGAGCGAGGACTGGGGCTACGCCTTCAACTGCACCGACGGCACGGGCATCAAGGTGAACGCGAGCACGGGCACGCTCATCGAGGGCAATCGCGTCGTCGAGGACAACCTTCTGCCCACGCCCGAGATGAAGGCCCAGCACAAACTGGGCGACTTCGTGAAGAAGAATCCCGTGAAGGGCACGTTGCCGAGCCAAACCACCTGGGACGGGAACTACGTGAACAACTGGCAGCAGGGCAGCGGCATTATCGTCGCGTCACCCGAGGTCAGCGACCTGACCCGCATCCTGGGCAACCACATCGAGAACGCCGCGCAGGGCCTCGACATCCACGCCGACCACGTGATCGTGAGTGGCAACGTGGTCGTGGATTCCTTCATTGGCATGAAGGCCATGCACGGCAGCCGCAATGTGATCATCTCGGGTAATCAGTTCGTGCGAAACTCCCTCTGGTCCATCGGCCTGATGCCTGGCGTCGCCGCGCACTCCGCCGAGGATGGAAAGCCGGATAACGCCGACGGCGGCTCGATCGTCGCCAACAACGTCGTGTCCGACTTTGGCCACGGCCGAGCCCGCTGGATCTGGGGCGATGAGAACGCCCCCTTCAAGTTCGACAGCGGCCAGCATCCCGACGATCCGCCGCTCACCGACGTGATCGTCACCGGCAACCTGATCCATCAGATCGGCCCGCCGCGGTATTCCCGTGCCGTCGTGATCCATCCCGGTGCGAACGGACCGCGCGGGATGCACTTCTCGAACAATCTGTTCCCGCCGGGCTCACAAGGCGTGTGCAACCAAGACCTGCCGCCGTAAGGCGGCGACCCTGCATCGCTTCAACGCGGCAGGTCGGCGCCGGAGGCTGGCACGCGGGGCGTCCAGGCATCGAGCGTGGCGGCAACGGCTCGGCCGGCCGTCTCCGGCGACCACGCGTCGGCCGCCGGCTGCGCGTGCAGCAAGACTGCGAACTTGAGCCGCAGGGCATCACCCTTCGCGACCGTGAACGGCTCCGAAGGCTCGCCGTCGACGGGCCGGCGCGGTCGATCAGTCGGATTCAGCGCCAGGAAGCCGTAGTCGCGCGCGTGGGCCCAGACGGCGCGTGGGTTGTCTTGGGCCGCGGCGAGCAGGATCCCGGCGAGCGTGCCGTCGAGAGTACCGCTGTAGTCCCACCACGTCCCCACGCGGCCCCAGGTGCCGGCCTCGTTCCTCCCACCATGGCTCGCTGAAATCGTTCCCGAACCGTTCTTCACCACGAGCGGAGTCGCGACGCGGATGCCGAGGCCCATCTCGTGCTGCGGGCCGAAGACGAGCGGGGCTTGGTTCGAGCGCAGGGTCGTGGCGATCAGGATCACCGTGCCGGGCACTCCGGGCTCCAGCGCATCGCCGGCGACCACGCGGAACTCGCTCACGCCCCGGCAGACCTCCTCTCCGGTCGGCGCGAGATAGCGATCTTCAACGACAAACGAGACGCCATCCGCATCCGTTTCGGGCTCATGCACAAACCGCACGTGCTCGATGCGGCCCTTGTTCCGCCAGAAGTCGACGCCGTTCAGATCGCCGAACGCAAGCCACAGCCCCGGATGCATCGTGTCGTGATCGACGGCATCCGCGCCTGCGACGGGAGGGTGCCGACGCGTGACCTGGGTGCCGTCAGGAGCGCGGAGGCTCGTCCAGTAGGGCCGCGTTATTCGCGGATCACGGAAAACATACTCCCCGACGGGCTGGCCGTCACGCATGACGACGATCCGGTCTTCGGCGGGCTGGACGGCGAACCCTGCCGCATCGAGCGGGCCCGGGTCGGCCAGCCATGCCGCGATGATCGCCAGGGCGACAGACACGATCGCACGCTGCTGGCTCATAGCCGGAACAGGCTCCTGGCATTGAGGCTGGCGATCTTCTGCCGATCGTCGGCCGGCATCTCGACCGCTTCGAACGTGTCGCGGATCAGCTTCGGCTCGACCCACGGATGGTCGCTGGCGAACAGCAGGCGATCCGGGCCCAGGAAGTCGTAGGCGAACTTCATCGCCAGCGGCAGCGGCGAGACGATGTCGAACCACACGCGGCGCAGGTATTCGCTGGGGGCATGCCGCAGGTTCTTTGGCCCACGCTTGAGCACCTGCGTCTGATGGTCGACTCGTCCGATCAGGAAGGGCAACGCACCGCCGAGATGGGGGCAGACGAGCTTCAGGTCGGGAAACTCGTCGAGGATGCCCGACATGATGATCCGCGTCAGCGCGATGGTGTTGTCGAACATGTTGCCGAGGGCGCTCGTCATCTCGTAGGCCTTCACCTGCTCGATCGTGACGGGCTTGGCCGGATGCAGGAGCAGCGGCAGGCCGAGCTTCTCAGCGCGGGCGAACAGCGGGCGAAACTCCGGCTCGTCCGGGAACCGGCCCGCGAGGTTGGTGTAGAGCAGGAGGCCTTTCATACCGAGCTCACCCACGCAGCGGTCGAGTTCGACGAGCGAAGTCTGCATATCTTGCAGGGGCAGCACGCCGAGGCCGAAGAACCGGCGCGGATGCCGGGCCACGACCCCCGCCACGAAATCGTTGGCCATGCGGGCAACCGCTGGACCGTCGTCGCCAAACCATTCCGGACCGGGGTCGTTGATGCTCAAGGCCGCTCGTTCCACACCGGCCGCGTCCATCGCGGCCAACTTCGCGTCGACGTCGAGGTACAGCGGCGGGACTCTGCGCAGCCAGTCGCCCATCTTCAGCACCCGCACGCCGTCCTTCATGAAGACCGTGGGGTCGTTCGACCGGCGCTCCATCAAGGCCAGCATCTCCTCGCAGAAGAGGTGACTCTGGCAGTCGATGAGGCCGGAGCGGGTGGCCGCCTCGGCGGCTCTGCCCGCTACCACGATGGCCGGCGACCCCAGCGCCGCGGCCACCGCGGTGTGCTTCAGAAACGTTCTGCGCTGCGGGTCGGTCATGGTGCGCAGAAACCCGATGGAGTCGATTCGTCGGGGCCGCGAGAAATGCTTTTCTCTGGGAGGACCAACGAGTGTGTAAACATCCGCGATGCGCAAGCAACCGTTTCTAGGGCGCGCGGCGTAAGAATAGGTCGGCCAATGGCACTTCGGCAAGCGTCGGCCGAGTGGAGCGGTTCGCCGAGGTGTGTGAGGGGCTGACTTCACGCGGGCGCAGCCATCCTGGCAATCCTGTTCGGCACAGCGATTGCTGTCCTGTGGGGCAAGCGTCTCGCTTGCTGCTGTAGGACAGGCTTCAGCCTGTCATGCCCGAATGCGCCCAATCCGGCTCGGGGTTACCCCGTACCGTCTCGCCGGACGTTCGCTGCGGCCCTCCAGGCCTCCACTCACTCGGATGTGCCTGCGCTGCGCCATCCATGGCTCCGCTGGTCACATACGCCGGCTCAACGGCAGGGGTAACCCCTCGCCTCCCCGCTCTCGAACGGGCATGACTCGTACGCCGCCAGATGCGCAGCAGCGAACCCCACGGATCGATACAACCGTGGTTGCGCCAGCGCGGATTACTTCCGTGATTTGATGAAGGCCTCGAGTTCTTTGAGACTCGCGAGACCGATCAGGTAGTACCAGACCATCTGATACATCGCCCGATTCGGCTTCTCCCCGGTGTAGATCAGGATCAGCATGCAGACGATCATGGCGCAATACGCCTGAATCTCCACGCCATTGTGCTTGTCTGAAAACAGATGCCCGCAGCCCAGGAGCTGCTTGAACGTGCGGAAAAACATCTCGATCACCCACCGCAGCCGATACATCTCCGCGATCAGTTCGGCCGGTAGGTCGAGCCGGTTGGTGATGAGTCGAAGCACCCCGTCACAGTGCGGCCCACGCATCCCTCGGTAGCTTTCGTGCGGCTTGACCGCCACGCAGATCAATCTCATCGGATGGTCGGGGAGTGTGCGGTGCCGCGACTTCCAGCCCAACTCGACGATCTCGTCGCTGATCACACCTGCGGCACGATCGGCTTCCTTGAGCTCGTTGGCCTGCGTGACCGTGGCTGCGATCCGGTCTGACGCCCTGCAGACGTAACTACTGCCCTTGGCATGAATCACGTTCCAGAGCCCGAACTTGGCATATCCCTGATCGAGGACGTAGCAGCGATCGGCCTCGACCGTCCGCTCCAGAACCGCCCGCTCGTCTGCATCGCCCTTGGGGTTCGCCGACGTGGCGTCCATTCGCACGGCCTTGCCACTAAGCACTTCGAAGTGCGTGTGCAGCCGGTAGGCCGAGAGATGCTTGCCATCGGCCTTGGGCGTTCACGAAAGCTCTGCCACACGCTTGACCGTCTCGATGACGGTGCCATCCACGGCAGTGATTCGCTGTCCGACCGCATCGAATCGGCCATTCGGCCTACTCCGGATCGTGTGGCCGAGCTCGATCGCGATCTCCTTGAGCGGGGCGGGGTCGAAGATCGCCACCGACTCGGAGAGAGAGCTTATGGATGCACGGGTCACGCCCAGCCGCTTGCGGACCTTGTCGAGTGCGCAAGCACGCTGGAGATCACGCAGGCTCTGGATCATGGGGCTGAACAGCGACATCAGGATCAGCGAGCAGTACTGATCCATGAACAGCCGGCGGTTGCCGGCTCGGTCGCGTTCCGTGCCCACCTTGCGAAGCCGCGAGAGCAAGGGACGAATCTTCCGCAGGCACTTCAGTCCCTGGACATCCTGATCGCGAATCTCGCGCTTTCTAGGTCCGGCCATGGCGGCACGATAACGCCATCAAGATCATCGCGCAAGCTGCCTATCTTCCCAGTCAGATCGGGGCCAATGCGCAAATCTCGTGCCGAACAAGATTGCCATCCTGGCTTCCGCTCACTCGGATTTGCCTGCGCTGCGCCATCCATGGCTTCGCTGGTCAAATACGCCGGCTCTCGGAGCACGGGCAGCCCCTCACAAGATCAACGGCGGCGCCGGTCGTCGTCGCCGCGGTCGGCCCGGGGGCGGCTGCGGGCGTCGAGGTTGCCGGCGATCACGATTCCGATCGCCTCCACCCAGCTTGGCACGTCGCGCACTGCGTTGAGACCGCTTTCCACCAGCACGTCGTCGTCTTCCACATGCCGATCCTCGCGGCGCGGCTGTTCGTGCCCGCTCTCCTCGAGGCCCAGGAACTCGAGGCCTTCGTCGTCTTCGTCATAGCCACGTGCCACCGGGGCAAAATCATCCCGGCTTCGGCGGGCGAGGCTCGAGCTCGACGAC
>Ga0208856_1000636_pt1 | contig 12667 bp, 9 predicted proteins | sample LakMenEpi13Jul12_FD_150690 | JGI IMG/M metagenome (GOLD analysis project Ga0208856, IMG submission 150690) | Freshwater microbial communities from Lake Mendota, WI - 13JUL2012 deep hole epilimnion (SPAdes) | ecosystem: Environmental > Aquatic > Freshwater > Lentic | place: Lake Mendota, Madison...
GTTGATCACGCCCGAGCCACCGAGGATCGCCCCATCCGCCACGGTCACGCCGCTCGTGCCGAGAACCCCGTTCACCGTGAGCTGGCCGGCGTCGACCGCCGTGCTGCCGCCAAAGTTGCTGCTGCCGGAGAGCGTGAATGCTCCGGAGCCGATCTTCACGAGGCTGCCCAGGCCGGAGAGCCCGCCCGAATAGGCCGTGCTCTCGTTGTTGTCCCCGACGGAGAGTGCTACGGCCGCAGCGGAGGAATTCGAGAGCACGAGATTCGAGCTGCCCGAGAGGCCGCCGAACGTGGCGGCCGTGAGGCTGCCAAACGACAGGCTGCCGGCGCCGCCGGTGAACGTGCTCTGGCCGAGGGCGTGGGCGTGGCCCAGCCGCAGGCCACCGGCCGACACCGCCGTGTTGCCGGTGAAGGAGTTGGAGCCGGAAAGGACGAGCGTGCTCGCGCCCGTCTTGAGCAGGCCGCCGACGCCGGTGATGTTGCCGGCGATCGTGGCAGCACCGGCTCCGGCTTGCAGCGTGAACGCTGAAGTGCCCGTCGTCGTGAAGGTGTGGATCGTGTAGCCGGCCGCGGAGCCAGAGCCGCTGGTCACGCTGCCTCCGTCGGCCACCTGCGAGCCGAGATAGCGCACGACCACGAGCCCCGAGCCGCCGCTGCCGGCGACTTGAGGCGATGAGCCGCCGCCGCCACCGCCGCCCGTGTTGGCGACGCCGTTGGTGGCGGCGACGCCATCGTTCGCGCCGGTGCCGCCGCCCCCCGCGCCGCCCGTGCCCCGGGTTACCTGAGACCCGCCACCGCCGCCGCCGTAGGTGCCGGAGACGCCGGTGATGGTCGAGGTGAATCCCACGCCGCCGCTGCCGCCGGTCGAGCCGCTTGAGTAGTCGCTGCCCGCGCCGCCCGCGCCACCGCCGCCAGCGCCGCCGGAAGCCGTGATGTTGCCGCCGTTTCCACCCTGCGTTCCGGTTCCGCCGTTGACCGTGCCCGACGGAGCATTTCCGCCCGCACCGCCACCCGAGCCACCGCTCCGGCCGGTGCGGTCGCCCGTCGTAAAGAATCCGCCGCCGCCGCCACCGCCAGTGCCGGTGAACGTGCCGAACAGCGAGTTGGCGCCGTCGCCGCCCTGCGAGCCGGAAGAAGTCGCCGCAGCGGCGCCGCCGGCTCCGACCACGACCGACGTGGAGCCGGACGTGAGCCAGGTGCTGCTGTTCACGACGCCGCCACCACCACCGCCGCCGCCGTAATAGCGCCCGCCGCCACCGCCGCCGCCGACCACGAGATAGTCGACCTGGAAGCCGAGGTTGAACGTCACGTTGCCGCTGAGCGTGCTATTGCCGCTGAGCGTCGCGGAGCCGCTCGTCGCGTCGAACGTGACCGACGTACCCGAGAGCGTCGCGGGCAACGATGTCGACTGCGCATGTGCCACCACGGCGCAGAGCCCGCTCAGCGCGAGCGCGAGCAGCACGCGGCGACAGGCCGGCAGAACATGTTCGACGCCGCGGCTGTGATCAGAGGACGGGCTGTGATGCGTGTTGACCATGGGCGTGGACCTTGCGTGCGGGATGCACCTGGAATTCCCGGAAAACCCCTGTCGACAACTGTGAAAGCAAGAGTACCTTGGAGCGTCGTTCCGTGCCATCACGAATCGGCCCGAAAACATTCACAAAACGGGTCCGGCGGTGGCCCCCCGCGGCAGGCGGTCAGCCGGGCTTTCCGGCCTGCTTGGCGGTGCGGCGATAGTGGCCGGGCGTCACGCCGAGTCTCTGGCGAAACACGCGGCATAAATGCTGCGGGTGCTCGAAGCCGCTCTGCCGGGCGATCGCGTCGAGCTTCAAATCGCTCTCGGCGAGGAGCCGGCGGGCCTCGCGCAGCCGCACCTCGAGAATCTCGTCGTGAATCCCGTGCCCCACTTCGGCCGCGAATGCCCGCGTGAGCGCGGTGCGCGATACCCCCAGCCGGGCGACGAGGTCGTCGATCGTGAGCGGCCCCATCGCCCGGGTGCGGATCGTTTCCAGCGCCGCCGCCACGATCGGGTCTTCGATGGCGCGGCCGGCGGAGCTCTGCCGGCAGACCAGGCCGGCGAGCGGAACGACGACCTGCGTGTTGGGCGGCTTGCCGGCCATGAGCTGCGCGAGCAGGCGGGCCGCCTCGAAGCCGATGCGGCGGTGATCGATGGCCACGCTCGTGAGCATCGGCGATGTCATCTCGCACACCGCCTCGTCGTCGTCGACCCCGACGATCGCCACCTGTTCCGGAACGGCGATGCCGGCCGTGCGGCAGCAGGCCACCACGGCCGCCGCGTAGTAGTCGTTGGCGGCCATCAGCCCCAGCGGAAGCGGCTGCCGACGCAGCCACTCCAGCAACTGCCGCGAGCGATACTTCGGCGGCAGGCAGGAGTGACCACCCGATGGAAACTCAAACCGCACGCAGGGAAATCGCCGGGAAGCCACGAACGCCGCGAAGGCGTCGCCGCGCGCGGCGGACCAGCCCTGGCCCTGCACGCCGACGAACGCGAACTGTCGAAACCCTCGCTCCATCAGATGCCGCGCTGCGAGCTGCGCGACGAGGGCGTCGTCGTTGCCGCAGACAGGCAGCTTCGCCGTCCAGGGCTGACCCTGCCAGAGGTTGACCACCGGCACGCCCAGCCGGTCGATCACGGCGAGCGTCTTCTCGCTGTAGACCCGCGCGATGATGCCGTCGCCGCGCCACCGCGAAAGCCAGCTCGGCGGACCCTTCTCCATGCGGCGCGGCTCGTGGTCGAGTTCCCAGCGCACGCCGTGTTGCCGCAGGTAATCGGCGATCCCCAGCACCTGCTTTCGAGCCGTGCCGTGGGTGGTCTCGATGAGGACCGCGACATGCGGCGGGCGAAAAGCCACGGCGTCAACTCCCGAGGGGCGGAGGGGGCGGTGCGTCGCAAGCCCAGGCATGATTCCACTCCGAAAGACCTGCGGGCGAGTATACCCCACCGTGCTGCGAACGTCGGCCGGCCATCGTGCTCCCCTCAATGCCGGCCGCGGACGCCGTCGACGAGCCGCTCGATGCCGAGCGGATTGCCATCCTGCAGGGCCGCCGGCAGGAGCGGCTCCGGCACGTCTTGATAGCAGACGGGGCGGATGAACCGCTCGAGCGCCGCGGAGCCGACGCTCGTAAACCGCGAGTCGCTGGTCGCCGGCGGCGGCCCGCCATGCTGCATCGCATGGCACACCTCGACGCCCGTCGGAAATCCGTTGACGATCAGCCGGCCCGCCTTGCGCGACAGGATCCCGAGCAGGTCGCCCGCCGCCGCCAGATCTGCCGGCGTGCCGTGGATCGTGGCGGTGAGCTGGCCGTCGAGCCGCGCCGCGAGCGAGCGGAGATCGGCGGCCGTGCGGGCCGGCACGAGCAGGGCGTAGGGGCCGAACACCTCCTCGAAACACTCCTCCCGCTCCAGGAACGTGGCGGCGGCGGTCTCGAGCACCAGGGCCGTCGCCTGCGTGCGTGCCGGATCGGCCGCAGCCTCGGCCCGGCCCACGACCGACGCGCCGGGCAACGACAGCATCCGCTCGCGGCCCCGCTCGAAGGCGGCGCGGATGTCGGCATGCAGCATCGACGCCGCCGGCACCCGGGCCACGGCCTCGGCCAGCAGGCCGCGAAAGCGCACGAGATCGTCGCCCTCGACCGCGAACAGCAGCCCCGGCTTCGTGCAGAATTGCCCGACGCCGAGCGTCAGCGACGCGACGAAGCCGGCGACGATCTGCGGCGTCTGCTCGGCCAGCGCCCCTGGCAGGACGAACACCGGATTCAAGCTGCTCATCTCGGCGAACACCGGGATCGGGTCGGGCCGCGACGCGGCGGCATTGCAGAGTGCCCGGCCGGCGGCCCGCGATCCGGTGAAGCCGACGGCCCGGGCGGCCGGATGCACGACGAGCGCCGTGCCGATCACGGATCCCGCGCCGTGCAGCAGCGAAAACACGCCGGCGGGCAGCCCGCAGCGGGCCGCGGCCCGCACGATCGCCGCGGCCACGATCTCCGCCGTGCCGGGATGCGCCCGGTGCGCCTTCACCACCACCGGATTGCCCGTGCACAGCGCGCTGGCCGTGTCGCCGCCGGCGACCGAAAAGGCGAGCGGAAAGTTGCTGCTGCCGAAGACCACGACCGGGCCCAGCGGCTCCTTCATCCGCCGCAGGTCGGGGCGCGGCAGGGGCTGCCGGTCCGGCAGGGCGCGGTCGATCCGGGCGTCGACCCACGCGGCTTCCCGGGCCACGTCGGCGAAGAGCCTCAGCTGTCCGACGGTGCGGGCCCGCTCGCCGGTGAGCCGTGCGGCGGGCAAGGCCGTCTCCAGGCCGGCCCGCTCCACGAGCTCGTCGCCGACCGCCAGGATCTCCTCCGCGATCGCATCGAGAAACGCCCCGCGTTGGGCGCCGCTGGTCGCGGCGAAGGCCGGCGCGACTGTGTCGGCCGCCTGCATGCAGTCGTCGACGTCGGCGGTCGACGCAGCGTGGAACCGGCCCGGCAGTTCCCGGCCATCGATCGGGCTGACCGCGGCAAACGTGCCGCCGCCGCCACGGTGCGTGCCGGCCACGAAGTTCATTCCGTGAATTGAAGTCATGCCATCTCCCGATGCGGCCTGGGCCACTGCCACGTCCGTCAACCTCAGACGACCGCGACGACGTTCTCCAGCCGACCGATGCCGCTGATCTCGATGGCGATCCGGTCGCCCGGATGGAGCGTGAACGACTCGTCCGGAACCACGCCGGTGCCGGTGAGCAGGATCGCCCCGTGCGGGAACGACTGCGACCGCCAGAGGTGGCCGACGAGGTCGGCGAACGTCCGCTTGATGCTCTTGATGCCGGCCGCGCCGGAGAACACCGGGACACCGCCGCGGTCGATCGCGATCGTCACGCCCCAGCCGCGGATCGTCGGCTCATCGCCCACCAGCGCGATGCAGGGCCCCAGGCTGCAGGAGCGGTCGTAGATCTTGGCCTGCGGCAGATAGAGCAGGTTTTCCCCCTCGATGTCGCGGGAACTCATGTCGTTGCCGATCGTGCAGCCGACCAGCCGCCCCTGCGAATTCATCACGAGCGCAAGCTCCGGCTCGGGCACGCTCCAGCGGGCGTCGCTCCTGATGCCGACGGCGTCGCCCGGGCCCACCGCCTTCTCGCCCACGGCCTTGAAGAAGATCTCCGGCCGGACGGCGTCGTAGACGCGGTCGTAGGCGGTGGCGCTGAAATCCGATTCCTCCATCCGCGCGGTCTTGCTCCGCAGGTAGGTGACTCCCGCGGCCCACACCTCCTGCCGCTCGACGGGCGGCAGAAGATGGATGTCGGCGAGAGGGAGCCCGCGGCCGCCGGCCGCGCGGGCCGCGCGGACCACGGCCGCAGGATCGGCAGCCTCGAGCACGGCCGCCAGCGAGCCGATGCCCGCGGAAGACAGGTCCACGACCCGATCCTCGGAGAGCGCACCGATGCGCGGCGTGGATCCGGCCGACCGCTCCCGAAACCGGCAGACTCGCTCCCAGGGAATGTCGTTCACCGCACAGGCTCCGAAGCGTGACGAAGTCGAATCCCGTAGGCTAGCCTCCGCCGCCCTTGCCTGCACTCACAAACCGGACGCAAACCATGCACAAAACGGGTGCGGCGATGGTCGGTCACCCTGCCAGGTATTGCCGGCGGCAACACCGTGGACGCGTCGGTATCATGACCGCGTTGGCCGACCCGCGCCGGAAGTGATCGTCGGCCGACGTATCGTTCCCGGCGTGCACAGCATTGCCCACTGCAAACAGCGGCCTGCATGAAAAAACCTGCCTCTTCCACCCCGCTCAGCACGAACAAGCACCTGTTGCGGTGGGTCAAGAAAATCAGCGACCTCTGCAAGCCCGCCGCCATCCATTGGATCGATGGCTCGAAGCGGGAGTATGACCGGCTCTGCGAACAGATGGTCGCCACCAACGCCTTGATCAAGCTCAACCCGAAGTTGTGGCCCGGCTGTTTTCTCGCACGATCCGATGCGAGCGACGTCGCCCGCGTCGAGGATCGCACGTTCATCTGCGCCCTCTCCAAGGAGGCCGCCGGCCCGACGAACAACTGGGTGAATCCCTTCGAGATGCGCAAGACGCTCAAGGGGCTGTTCAACGGCTGCATGAAGGGCCGCACCATGTACGTGCTGCCCTTCAGCATGGGCCCGCTGGGCTCGCCCATGTCGCAGATCGGGGTGCAACTCACCGATTCCCCGTATGCCGTCGTCAACATGCGGATCATGGCCCGCATCGGCAAGAAGGTGTTCGAACTCATCGACAGCGACTTCAAGCGTGTCGTCCCCTGCGTGCATTCCGTCGGCGCACCTCTCACCAGGGGCCGGAAAGACGTGCCGTGGCCCTGCAACAAGGAGAAATACATCGTTCACTTCCCCGAGACGCGCGAGATCTGGAGTTTCGGCTCCGGCTACGGCGGCAATGCGCTCCTCGGCAAAAAATGCTTCGCCCTGCGGATCGCCTCGGCGATGGCCCGCGACGAGGGCTGGATGGCCGAACACATGCTCATCCTGGGCATCGAAAATCCACAGGGAAAGAAGTCCTACGTCGCCGCCGCCTTCCCCAGTGCCTGCGGCAAGACGAACTTCGCGATGCTCATTCCGCCGCCCCATTTTCGCAAGCAGGGCTGGAAAATCACGACCGTCGGCGACGACATCGCTTGGATCAAACCGGATGCCCGAGGCCGTCTCCGGGCGATCAATCCCGAGGCCGGTTTCTTCGGTGTCGCTCCCGGCACGAGCGAGCAGACCAATCCGCACGCCATGAAAACGCTCGCAAAAAACACCATCTTCACCAACGTCGCTCTCACCGACGACGGCGGTGTCTGGTGGGAGGGCATGACGGAGCGCCCCCCCGCTCACGCCATCGACTGGCAGGGCAACGACTGGACGCCCGCTCTGGCCAAGGCGCATGGTGTGAAGGCGGCCCATCCGAACGCGCGGTTTACCGCGCCGGCGAAACAGTGTCCCACGATCGATCCGGAATGGGAAAATCCCGCTGGCGTGCCGATCAGTGCCTTCATCTTCGGCGGCCGCCGTGCGACGACCATGCCGCTGGTCTACCAGGCTTTCAACTGGTCGGGCGGGGTGTACGTCGGCGCGACGATGGGTTCGGAGATGACCGCCGCCGCCGCGGGCACGGTGGGCAAGGTGCGCCGCGACCCGATGGCGATGCTGCCTTTCTGCGGCTACAACATGGGCGATTACTTCCGTCACTGGATGAACATGCAGCGCACCCTGAGCGAAACGCCCCGCATCTTCCACGTGAACTGGTTTCGCAAGGACAAGGACGGAAAGTTCATCTGGCCCGGTTTTTCCGAGAACATGCGGGTTCTCAAGTGGATCTTCGACCGGGTTCGTGCGGGTGGCCGGGCCCGGGAGACCCCCATCGGCTGGTCGCCACGGTACAAGGACATCGATTGGACGGGCCTCGACTTCTCTGAGGAAAAGTTCAACCAATTGCAGGCCTTCGACCGGCCCTCCTGGAGGTCCGAGGTGCTGAGCCACGAGGAGATTTTCCTCGATCTGCACTCGCATCTGCCCAAGGAATTGGTCTACGAGCGCGAACTCCTGATCTGCCGTATGTGACGACTCTCGGAGAGCCTGGCCATCCTCCGGTCTCTCGAGAGAGACATTCAGGAACGGCAGGTCTGGGGTGAACAGGACGTCGCTCGCGCCGATGTTCACGGTCTTGCGCGCGTCCGCGGTTTTCGCTTTGCGGTGTAGACAGCCCCTGGCTATTTCACGAGGTCGAAGGCCAGCTCGTGCTTCGCGCCCGCGTGGATCGTGGCCTCGAGTCCGCTGGCGGCGTGGTCGCCATACCGCTCCGGGATCAGCGAGCGGCCGCGGGGCGTTGCCCCCGTGTCGGTTTCAGGGCTGGGCACCCAGGCCGTGATGATGACCGTGTACCTGCCGCGCATCGCCAGCAGGCTCTGGGCATCGCGCGGAACGGTGAACCGCCCGTCGGGCTGGATCTCCGCGAGAAAGGGATAGCCTCCGGCGGCCGCCTCGGCGGGGAGGAAGGCGACGACGCCCTGGGGCAGCGGCTTGCCGTCGAACGTGACCACGCCTGTCACCGAGGTCTGTTCCGCAGGTGATCCGCAGCCGGCGGCCACGGCCAGCGCCAGCGCGGCGACGCCGAGCATGCCGCGCAGGGCTTCGCGGGCCGAGGCGTGTGACGTTTTACAAAGCATGGCGATCGGTCGGCTTCCCCGGGGACCCGCTGCTGGGCCAACTGTAGCATGCCAGCTCACAGGTGTCGACAGTTTCCGCATCAGCGATGCCCCGCGGGAGTCGCATCATGGATCGTCAGGGTGTGCGTTATTTCCCCGGCGGGTCGACGGTGAAATCGAGCGTCACGCCGGCGGGGTTGTCGGGCACGTCGACGACGAGGTCGGTCGTCTCGCTCTTCTCGAGTCGATGGGCCACCTGCGACCGGGGGTCGGTGTAGGGGCCCGTGCCGGTGCCGATCAGTTGCACCTTGTAGCGGCCGGGCGGCACGCGACCGCCTGTCGGCCCCTGCGTGATCCGGTAGCGGCCATTGGAAGCGATTTCACCGCGGCAGGTGATGCGATCGTCGACGAAGAGGATCGAACCGCGGTCGAGCGGCCCGGCCGCCTTGATGGTGACGGCGCCGCTCACCGGCGTGCCCCCGGACGGACCACATCCCCCGACGGCGAGGCATGCCGCCGCAGCCGCGAGCCCCCAGGTGGAGCGCCCTTCGAGCCGCGTCGCGATCCGCGCCGCCGCGGTCATTCCCCGGCTCCCGACGGTCGGCCGTCGACGGCGTTGCCGAGCTGCGAGAGCACCGACGTGGAAATGAAACTCGACAGGGCCCGCACCGAGCCGTCGCAGAACACGAACTGGCACGCCCCCGGGTGCCAGGAGCCGAAGCCGTCGGTGTTTGAATTTGGCGTGTAATTGCCGCCGTCCCGCAGCGGCTGTCGGATGCTGCGGGCGATCTGCACGTCCTGCCAGCTCCAGCGATTGCTGTACATCCAGCCTTCCCACGACGCGGGGGGAGCGCAGCAGGCGGAGGAGGAATTGTCGCCGAGCATCGTCTTGGGCAGTGCCTTCTCGCCGAACATCGTGGTCTTGCTCGCGCCGTCGGTGACGTCCTTGAGCGAGGCGCGGCCGCTCCAGCTGAAGCCGGTTCCCGATCCCGAGGCCCTGGCGATCTTGAGCGCGCTGAAGGTTCGCTCCGCGACGAAGCCTTGTTTGTCGGGCCCAGGCACGCCCGCATCATCGCTCGTGATCGCCCGCCAGTACTGGTCGGCGCCTCCGCCGTTGACGTCCTTGTTGTTGTCGTACCACACAGTAGCGGCGAGGTCGCCCATGGGTCCTGCGATCCCCGGTCCCTGTGCTCCGGGCCCCGAGACGCCCGCCGAGGCGATGTACTTCGCCCGGCCGCGCGAGGGGCAGAGATACTGCGGCACGAGGGCGCCCGACGTGGTGAGCACGCTGTTGGAGGCATGGACCACGTCGTTGCCCAAAGTCAGCTGGCCGTAGACGCCCGCCATCTCCAGGTAGGGCAGCAGGAGGCCCGTCCAGGGAAGCTTGCCGTAGCCGAGCGAGAGGGGCGGCAGCACGCGGCGGCCGTCGTGAAACGAGTGGGCCGCGAGCCCCACCTGCTTGAGATGGTTGCTGCACGTCGCCCGTCGTGCCGACTCCCTGGCCGCCTGCACGGCCGGCAGAAGGAGCGCGATGAGCAGGCCGATGATCGCGATCACCACGAGCAGTTCGACCAGCGTGAACGCGGCGATCCGACGGTTGCCGCCTCGCAGCCGGCCCGCGCGGAAGGCCAACAGGGTGTGGCTGGAAGGCGGATGCATGGGTATCCCTGTTCCCCTCAGGACTCTGGACGTCCTCAGCCGACGATCCTACTTGATGTATAGTCATCTGGACGCTGAATTGTCTACAGAAGTATACAAGGATAGCCCGGTCAATGGCACTACCGCAACGGTCTTCCGGCTGATGAACGACTGTTGAGCCTCGGGAGGACGACATGCGTGGGTCGCGTCCGGCCCCGCTCAAAGGGCCATGAGCTTGGCCCACGCAATCCGCGACGTGTCGTGGGAGGGACTGGCTCCGGCTGCGCAGCAGTCGGTGCCTGTCCCTCTTGCCCTGCCTTGCAGCGTGGCGACATCGTGCTCGCAGGCCGTGCATTCGGCTGTTTTGCACACCTCTGATCGCCGACTTGGCCCAGTCCGACCACGCAGATTCCGGAATAGTCGAGCAGGGGAGGGGAGGTCCTACGCAGCCTCCCGGCCCCAGCTCGAGATACGCCCGTCTCGCCCGCAGCAGACATAGCGGGTTGGCGAAATTGTTCAGCCGGAAGTGAGCGTGAGCCGCCGTGGCTGTTACGGTAAGATCGGTGCATTCCCGCTCTCAGACCCGGGCACTCCACCATCGCGACCCAACAGCCATGCGATCTCGAATTTATGTCGATACGTCAGTATTTGGTGGCTGCGAGGATGTTGAGTTCCTCGACCATTCCCGAAGCCGAGGCGCTTGCAGCCGAATACATCCGCGACGGCGCCGTGGGAAAGAACCAACGGGCCGATGCCCTCCATATAGCCATTGCGACGGTGGCTCGGGTTGACGTGCTCGTGAGCTGGAACTTCAAGCACATCGTCAACCTGCGGCGCATTCACGCCTTCAACGCGGTAAACTTGAAGCAGGGGTATCCGGTCCTCGAAATTCGAAATCCTCGGGAGGTGATCGGCGATGAGTGATATGCAGAAGCAGCAGGAGACGGCGGTCGAACAGATGCGCCGGGTTCGTGACCAACTCAACCGCGAGATCGAAGCAGTGAGCGGGCCAGACTTGCTTGATCGCGTTCACGGTCATGGGTACGCAAGCCCGCTCCTGCAGCGATTGGCTTCGAAGGCCGCGAGCAAGGCGGAGGTGTCTGGGGCTGTGCCGGGTAGTCACTGATTGCTGGCGGTCTCCACGATCTGACCCACCAGCCACCCCCCTCTCCGCCCCCAGCGCCTCAGTCCTGTTCTTGAAGGGGCCCAGCCCAGGCCCGCCAACAGGCCGCATTTGACATACTTTCTGGCCGCCATTGAGACGATCACTTTTGCAGCCGGTTCTTCGGGAATTGCGCCAGTTACCAAAACTGGAAGGCGGCACGATGCCGCGCAAAAAACAGCCGGCAGGGGCCATGGATGGCCCTGCCGCGTGGACTTCCGCCCACGACCCCGCCCGACCCAATTGGCCGCCTTGTGCCGCGGGAGCACGTCGCGGTCGATCATCGCGATGCGGCCGCTCGCGTCTAGGGAAAACCCGCTGTTCTCCCAGGCGAACACGTCAGCAGCCACACCGCAATGACTTCAAGGAGTTCTGCGGAATGTGGAGCCAGCAGGAGTATGACGAGTTCCGGGAAGCGACCGCCGATGACAGACGCGTCGAACCGAAGGAATGGCGATGAGGCGGGTGCTCCTCGACACAAACGCCTACTCGGCCCTCGCTCGCGGAGACAATCAAGCATGCGTTGAGGCAGGCCGGCACGCCGATCCCGACCAACGACGTCTGGATCTGTGCCCACGCACTGGAAGTGGGCGCTGTCGTAATCACCGATGATGCCCATTTTTCGCACGCCCCCGGGGTGCGCGTGTGGACACGAGACGAAACGTGAGCCGGCGTGTCGAGATCACGGATTCACGCGGCCTGCCGCTTCGCCGCCGGCGATCGTGCCGGCCGCCTGGTAGACGCTCGCCGCCACCGACTCGGCCACGAATTCCACATGGCCGTCGAGAAACACGAACAGCCCGCCGCCCGGGTGCATGCTGCGGAAGCCGTTGAGGCTGTCGGTGTTGGCGGCACCCGGGTCGGCCGACGACGTCACGCCGTCGGCCCGGTTGAGCGGCTCGGGGTCGATGCGAATCACGGTCGCCGCCGAGAGCGGAAGCACGGAGTTGTGCCGCACGTTGGCCACCACGGCCACGTTCGACCCCGTCGGCGTGGGTAGGTTTTGGGGATTCTTGAAGAGCGGCACGGCCCAGGCCTGATCAGCGATCAGCGCCGCCTCGGGCGCGCGAAAGCGATACCGCTCGTTGCCGCCCGCCACCTCGCCCATGGCGAAGGTCGATGAGAGACCGTCGGTGACCTGGGTGGGCCTGACGCCGCGGTGGACCTTGGAATAGAGCAGGACGGCACCGCGAAAGATCATGGGGTGATAGTAGTCGATGCCTCCCGGCATGGTGGCCCTTCCGTCGTTGACGTTGTCCATGCCGGCGGAGAGGGCGTAGTCGATCGTGGCCGCCGGAATGGCCGAGGTGCCGAACAAAAACACGCCGCTGCCACGGTTCGAGGGGCAGTTGGCCATCGGCAGCGGCGTCGCCACCACGGCACGATTGGCGGCGTGGTCCCATTTTTTCGTGACGTCGTAGCGGCTGGCCAGAGACTGCTGCTCGAGATAGGGGAGCAGGAACACGAATCCGGAGGTGGTCGCGTCGCGGACCAAGGCCGTCTCCTCGTACGCGCCGGGAGGAAAGAACCTGGTGTGCGACTCGTGCACCGCGATTGCGATTCCAAACTGCTTGAGGTTGTTGCTGCAGCTCATCCGTCTGCTCGATTCCCGGGCCGCCTGCACGGCCGGCAGAAGGAGCGCGATGAGCACGCCGATGATCGCGATCACGACGAGCAGTTCGACGAGCGAG
>Ga0208856_1000637_pt1 | contig 12636 bp, 9 predicted proteins | sample LakMenEpi13Jul12_FD_150690 | JGI IMG/M metagenome (GOLD analysis project Ga0208856, IMG submission 150690) | Freshwater microbial communities from Lake Mendota, WI - 13JUL2012 deep hole epilimnion (SPAdes) | ecosystem: Environmental > Aquatic > Freshwater > Lentic | place: Lake Mendota, Madison...
GGGCATTGGTCGGGCCACTGGGGCGGGAAATCAGCGCAACAAAAGCAGGAAGATCGGAGTTTTCTGATCCCAGACCATAAGAGACCCATGCACCAAAAGCTGGCCTGCCTCCTATTTGATGTCCTGTTTGCAGCATGGTCATTGCGGGATCATGGTTGATTGCTTCGGTGTTAAGCGTACGAATCACGCACATATCATCCGCAAATCTTGAGGTATGTGGCAGGAGTTCACTTAGCCACAAACCGGATTTTCCATGCTGCTGAAATTTATAAGCCGAGGGTACGATGGGAAATCGCTTCTGCCCGGCTGTCATTCCGGTGAGCCGTTGTTCGCCCCGAACGGAGTTTGGTAACTCTTTATCGAATTGTGATTGAAGGCCAGGTTTGTAATCGAATAATTCCAACTGGGAAGGGGCACCTGCCTGGGTAAGCCAGATGATGCGCTTTGCCTTAGGGTTGAAATTGGGTGATTGAACCGAGGCAAATAAGCGGGGGTTTAAAAGCGAGGCGATAGCAGCAGCGCCTATGCCCGAGCTTGCCCTGCCTAGGAAATGCCGCCTGCATACTTGTTCATTCAATACTTCAGGTTCCATTTCTCTATTCCTTTGTGACAACTTCATCAAGGTTCAGAATGATGCTTGCAACTGCTGTAAACGCAGCAAGTTCACTTGGATTCAACTTTGCATCGTTTTTAAAATCACCGAATGCGAGTAGGGCCTTGGCAGCTTCACCATCTTTTTGAAAGTCTGTAAAGTTACGGCCATAAGCTGTACGCAACACTGCAAGCTCTGCAGGTTTGGGTTGCCTTGCAAGCAACAAGCGGAATCCGAGGGAGAGTCGAGATTCAACGGTGGATCCACCTTCAAGCATCATGCGCTGGGCGAGTAACCGAGATGCTTCGACATAGGTTGGGTCATTCATGAGGTTGAGTGCTTGCAGGGGTGTATTGGTGCGGGGCCTGCGCAGGGTACAAGATTCCCGAAACGGTGCATCAAATAATAACATCGCAGGGTTTGGCACCGAGCGCTTCCAATAGGTATAAATACTGCGCCTATGCAGATCATCACCTTTGCCAATCACATAAACATTGTAGCCCGTGCCCGCAGTAACTTGTTCATAAAGGCCTGGGGGATGATAGGGTTTGACAGAAGGGCCGCCGACTTTGTCAACAAGCAACCCACTTGCAACAAGCGCCTGATCTCTTACGAATTCTGCCTGCAGGCGAAACCGTGGCCCACGGGAAAGCAATCGGTTATCAGGATCGCTTTCGCGTAACTGTGAAGTAAGTTTTGATTGTTGTTGATAAGTAGAACTCATCACCATGAGCTTCATCATTTGTTTTACATTCCAGCCGCTTCGTATGAATTCATTAGCCATGAAGTCGAGTAATTCAGGATGCGAAGGGGCTTCCCCTTGCGCGCCGAAATCTTCACTGGTACGAACAAGGCCTGTGCCAAATATCTGCTGCCAAAGGCGGTTTACCGTAACTCTTGCAGTCAGGGGGTTTTCCGCGCTTACAATCCACTTTGCAAGGCCTAGGCGGTTGCGCGGTTGATCAATGGGAAGAGCAGGAAGGATTCCTGGCGTGGCTGCAGTAACCCGCTCGCCTGGTTTGTCATAAGCTCCTCGCATCAAAACAAAGGTTGGGCGCGGCTCCTTCATCTCTTCCATTACCAGCGTCGTCTGGATTTCCTTTTCTGCAGATTCAGCCTGTTTTTTTAGAGCATCAAGTTCCTCACCAAGCTTGCGGTACTCGGGTTGTTGGGCTATGCGAAAATCCGCGAGAGTCTTTTTCTCTGCAGGCGTTCGTTTCGATTCTTCTTTACTTGCAATGTTCGTAACATTCGAAGGCACTAATAATTCTGCGTTTGCATTCGTGGTTAGAATTCGCAAAAGAGTTGGTCCATTTGCATTCTCAACACCCACTTCAATTTCAATTCCCAAATTCGATTCATCGATTGCCAATGCCTCTGCAAATTCAAATGAGCCAACTATTTTGACGCCTAGCTTTACAGCAACTGCAACCCGGGTCTTGCGATCATTATCCAGCAGCTTAGCAGTTTCAGTGGTCGTAAGAGAATCTCCGGCTGCGATGGCTTTTAATTTTAATGGTAGCTTCTTTGCATCTTTGCCTGCGGGCTTGAACACCTTGAATTCGCTCCATTGAAAACCAGCGGCTGCTGCCTGGGTGGCAAATTCAATCTGTAGGGCGGTGATAGTGCCCTTGGGAAGGCGAAGGTTCATTTTGATAGTGTTGGCGCGGGTTTCTTGCGGGCCGACTTCCACGGTTTTAGTTGTGGCATTTATCTTGGGTGGTGCATCGCCTCCGCTTGCAGCAAGTATCTCTGCAGCATCCCAAACCAATGGCTTGCTTAATCCTTTGACCCACTCTCCAAGGCCGTTAGTTGATTTACCCATCAAGGCTGCCTGATGGTCGCTAGTGGACTTGATCTGATCGTTGAGCTTTTTAATTTTCGCTTCGATCTCGGGTGTGGGTAGTTTTAAAAATGGCGGGGCATTCTGCCTGATCGGATTCCCATAGCGCCCTACACCACCTTCAGGCACATTATGAAAAAACGCCTTGAATGCATAAAAATCCTTCTGGGTGAATGGATCATATTTATGATCATGGCATCTTGCGCAGTTGAAGGTCTGGCCCAACCAAACTGCTGCTGTTGTCTCCACCCGGTCTGCTGTGTATTCCGCAAGAAACTCATCAGCAAGAACACCGCCCTCTTCGTTCAACATGTGATTGCGGTTGAATCCTGTTGCAACTCGTTGTTCAACGGTGGCATTGGGCAATAAGTCTCCTGCAATCTGTTCAATCGTAAACTGATCAAAGGGTTTGTTATCGTTAAAGGAACGAATGAGCCAATCTCGCCAGGGCCAAAGCTCACGGTCGCGATCTACCTGATACCCGTTTGAATCTGCAAATCGTGCAGCATCCAACCAATCAACCGCCATGCGTTCGCCATAATGGGGCGACTTCAAGATTCGATCAACCACTTTTTCATAAGCCTTGTCTGAGGTATCAGCAAGGAATGCATCGACTTCCGCAATGGATGGAGGTAAACCTGTAAGATCTAGAGACAATCTGCGAATCAGGGTTTCTTTAGTGGCTTGGGCTGATGGAGGGATGTTTTCTTTTTCAAGTCGTGAAAGAATGAAACGATCGAGATCATTACGAGGCCAGTTTACATTCTTAACGGTGGGTGCTTTGACTGTTTTAAGAGGTACAAAAGACCAATGCTGTTCATATCTGCCTCCCTGCTCAATCCATTTTCTTAAGATTTCTTTTTCAATCTTGGTCAGGGTTTTATTTGATTTGGGAGGGGGCATTACTTCGCCCTTTTCTTCACTGATGATTCGCAACCATGCTTCACTTTTTTTAAGATCACCTGGAACGATTGCGTGCCCGCCCTTAATCTTTGCAGTTGCTCCTTCAACCGTATCAAGTCGCAGATTTGCCTTGCGGGTCTTGGGGTCAAAACCATGGCAGGAAAAACATTTATCAGAAAGGATCGGCCTTACATCACGATTGAAGGATACATCCTCCGCAAAAGCAGGTTTCAAGACCATAAAAGTTAAAGCGATTGCAAATATATATTTCAAGGTGAGATTCTCTTTCTTCATTCCAACTTCGAAGCTATGAATATATTCGAGTATAACTAATTATCAGTGTAAAAGCTTCAATCTTTTACGACTTCTTGGTGTGTTTAGATCATCAGGGCGAGGGCAAAACCAGAGTGCGCTTAGCTTCTTCCAAAAAGCGCTGGCTCAGATCTTTCGCCCGCGCAGGTTCTTTTTCAGCTAGGTTATCAAGCTCTGCAGGGTCATTGCGCAGATTAAAAAGTTTCCACTTACTGCCCGGGCGAATGCCATCTCGATTCAAACCATCATTGCCCACGAGCTTCCAATCGCCATCCCGGATTGCACCATTATGCTCATGCTCGAAAATCAAAGTGCGTGGTCTGGGTGCTTCATTAAGGAACGCAGGCACTAAGCTTCTACCTTCAAGAGGAAGAATATCATGGCCTTGAAATGTCTTGGGATAGGTTGCTCCGGAAATTTCCACGCAGGTTGCACTAATATCCATCAAATGCGAAAGATGCTCACGAACGCCACCGGGCTTTTGAATTCGTGCTGGCCAATGAGCGATCATAGGCGAGTGAATGCCACCTTCGCTTGCGTAATGTTTGTAAAGGAAAAGAGGGGTGTTGCTTAAATTCGCCCAGGCACAACCATAGCTAAACATGCTGCCCGGGCCGCCCATCTTTAAAAGGTCTTCTCCCTCATGCAATACATTGGGTAGGGCTTGTGTCCCACCATCGATGCCATGGCCCGCCTTTGGATTAACAAACTTTTTCGGATCCATATCAAAGCCAAAGGGATCCCATTCTGCACAGGCGCCATTATCGCTGGTGAATAGTAAAAGGGTGTTCTCCAATTCGCCATGCTCTCGTAGTGATTGCACCAATCGCCCAATGTTGCTATCCATATTTTCAACCATAGCTGCATAAACAGCCATGCGTCGTGCAAGGTCTGCCCTGCGTGGTTTATCAAGGGAATCCCAGGCTGGGTTGATGCCATCTTTTGTCATGGATCCAATTCTTTTGGCGATATCGGGCCTATCGATGGGGCTAAGTTTTGGGAGGGTAAGCTTTTCGTCAACCAGTCCAAGTTGCTTCATGCGTTGCAGGCGTTCAGCACGAAGTAAATCCCACCCGCGTTCGTAAGTTGCGACATAACTTTCGGTAAGCTTTATTGGTGCTTGAACAGGAAAGTGTGCTGCTTGATAACCAACATAAAGCAAGTAGGGTTGTTTACGCTTGCGTGCGATATCAAGAAAATCGAGGGCATGATCGGTGATGGCATTGGTTGCGAAATATTCGCCCGGGGCATAGGTGCGCTTTGGCCTATCCTCAGGCAGCCTTATCATCATTGCAGGTTCCCAAGAATCGACGGCATAGCCATGATTGAAACCATAAAACTCATCAAAACCCCGGGCGATGGGGCCAGGATCATTCACATGCCATTTCCCACAGGCGTATGAACCATAGCCCGCAGGTTTAAGAACCTCTGCGAGTGTTACGCATCGATCTGCTAAGTGGCCTTGATATCCAGGCGGTGCAGCTTTTGGATTTCCTACAAACCTGCCTATCCCTGCTTGATGGGGATAAAGCCCGGTCAATAAGCTTGCTCTTGAAGGGCAGCAACGACTGGAATTATAATTCTGGGTGAATCGCACTCCTTGCTTTGCAAGCGAATCAAGGTTGGGCGTGCGTATCTCGCCACCATAGCACCCAAGATCTGAAAACCCCAGATCATCCGCAAGGATGACAACAATGTTTGGTTTCTTTGCAACCGTGTCTGCTGCTTTTAGCTGACCAACCTGCAACAGAAGGACCACCGTGATCATGCATGTTGTTATTTTCATGATTATCATTCTCTTTGCCTAGGGTTTCGCTTTGATTGCAAAGGTTGCGGGTGTCAGTTTCAATGCAGTCCAAGCTTCGTTGGATAGTGCACCGGTGGGCTTTGGTTTATACTCGCCTATGAAGTTGACATTCGATTTCTCTGGAATATCTTTCTCATGCCCGGTTAGCGAATAGATTGCATTCACCATCAACCGCCTGAGGTCTTCACTCTGCCAATCCAAGGATGCACCCGCTGTCGTCGTGAAAGATCGCCCCTCTTTACCTGATGGTGCGGTATAGGTTTTGAACCAGGCAAATGGCATCCGAACATCTTTGCGTTTATCTGTTACCGGGGGATCCATCGGATTGAGGCCAGATAGAACCTGCCCTTGCATCAATACCAAATCCTTCGGCGTCAATCGTTCAACCGAGTTTACATCCGTATGGCAGAAAATCGTATCTGCAACACCACGAAGAACGGGATTGTTTCTCTGGCTGCTGACTACTGTCGCCAAGGTTGCTTCCTTCTGGAATTTGCCATAATGTGCAATCCAGGTATCGCCCAGAATCTGCTGACCAAACCCACCCGGCCAAGCCTTGCTTTGAAAATCCCAACTCTTATAGGGGCTAGTGCTGTTGGCAGAATAACGAAACGCATGGGTTGCATTTCGAATACCCAAAACAGGTTTCCCAGCATTAACGTAATCAACGATATGCTTCATGTCTGCATCAGGCAGTTCACGAAAGCGGGCGAACACTACCATAAGATCTGCGCTTTTAAGAGCTTCCAAACCGGGGATATTATTCGCTTTGTTGGCATTGATGAACCCGGTTACAGGATCTATCGCAAAGAGCACGGTGCATTTGAATCCATGATGTTGCGAAAGGATCTTGGCAAACATGCTCATCCCTTCCTCGGATCGGTAATACTCCTCACCCGTTACAAAAACAATGTGCTGGCCTTTGCCTATTCCTTCTTTACCCTCGATCACAAGCCCGGGTTCTGCTGAATTAACAGTGCAAAGCTTTATCAGCAATACAAGCACCGCTAGGAATTGATACTTCATCATCCTTCAATCTCCGTTTAGATAACAAACTTTACTTCTTTTCGATTGCCACCAATTCCTTGGCGCTACGATGGTACAACAATCCCTTGGCATACGAAGGGCCACTAAGGCTCCAGGTATCGCCCAAGGGGCCAAGATCATTAACTGCAATAATCGCTTTTTGATCCAGCACCGCGGCCTTGGTATCGATCACATAAGTAATGCCAAGCATGGTGGTGATGTAAAGTTTTTCTCCAAGCACGATGGGCGTTGGGAAGAATGCATTCACTTGCCAGCCATCGGTTCGAGAGCGTTCTTCATCAGCAATTTCACGGCCTTGATTATCAACGGTTTTAGTCTTCAATGCGCGATTATAAATGAATTGATCTGCTTCACCCGTTTTGCGATCAACACCTACGGGCAGTTGTAAATACTCCACCTTCCCACTTTCCGCATGAACTCTTCCAAGGCTGTTAGGCGGGCCACTATGGCCTTTCGGCGCATAACCATTACGGCGATTATTTGTCGAGCAGACAAACCAATGCCAGCCATTCGCTACAGCATTCGTATGCCATTGGGGCAACACATGAAGCACCTCACCCGCCTTAAGTGGAAACGCAGGGTCCGCTACTTCCCTCAGGCTTACCTTCTCTCTTAATTCGTAGTTTTTCTTTTCGTTGCTCCACAGCCTAATATCAACAGGTTTTACCAATGATTGTTCACGAACTAATTTTCCCGTAGCGCTATCAAGGACAATATGGCTCTCTTCAGGCGCACTGCGAAACCAGTAAACATATTTTGCATCCCATACATTGGTGTAAAGCGCCATCCATGTTGTGCCATCAACAGGCGCACCGGGTTTTGCCTCGGGGGTAAAACGCCAGATGGTTTTACCTTCTTCACCCTTGGCGAGGCTGGTCATGCTGATGCCAATTGGTTTTTCAGGAACGCCATGAGGCCCGCCACGACCTTGCACAATTGCAGGGCGACCATCGGGCAAATGCCCAAAGCAGGGCGTGCAATAAAAGGTGCACGAATCCTCTGCGATCCAACGAACCTTCCCGGTAAATCGATCAATCCCATGTAAATAGTTCCAATCATCTTTTTTCGCATCATAGCTTGAGGAATCTTTTGCAATCGGTTCTACCGTGATGATTAGGTCTTGATAAAGAATCGGTTCGCTTTGGCGATTGAAAGGATACTTATCTGGCTGGGTGCGGAAACTCCTGCGCCAAACTTCTTTCCCTTGATGATCCCAGCATCCCATCTCGCCTGAAGCGTTAAAGAACCATACATATTTCTCATCACAGATTGGAGACCATGAAGTGGAATCGCTGAATGCATATAACTGAGGGCTAACCCTGCCTCCTTGAAGATTCACTGACCAAAGTATTTTTCCCGTGCCCCGATCAACAGCATGGCCAAGAATGTTATTGCTCTGCCGTTTAGCTTTATCATCTTGCTCGACAAAGGTGGTTAGAAAAAGCTTGTCCCCTGCGATTGCAATTCCTCCTTGCCCTGCGTTTGGCAACTTGGTGCGCCAGCGAATATTCTCACCCCGTGCAACGCTCCAACGGGTAGGTGCATCGGAAACAGCACTGTGCCAGTTACCGTTTGGCCCTGCAGCTTGGGGCCATTCAACAGTAATTTTTTCTGCTCCACTTACCATGGTGCATCCAATCAACACAGCGATACAAAAGTTCAAAGTTCGCATGATCGTTATCCAAAAGGGAATGTAGTTAAGGCGTGAACAAGGCTTAGGGTTTTGCAGTCAAGGTTTTGTTTGTGCAGCTTACGCCCTTCTTTCTGACTGCAATCCAACTAATTAACAAACCACAATGAATGAGGCATTATTAATATACCCCCAACCTCATCAGCAAGAATCAAAATAATGCTTGGCTTGGGGAAGTTCGCAGTTTGATTACCCCCACCTTTTGTTTTTGCTTTCTTTTCACCCAACCCTCTTCCTCTTCCTCTTACACCAACTTTCTTTCTTTTTCTTTTTACTTTTTTTCTTCCCCCAACTCCCAACCCTCTTCCCTCCGGGAAAAGGGCCCTTCGCTTCGCTAGCCCGGGGTTATATTTTTCACCACTTTTGTTTACTGCCCTCAAGCCTACCCACTGTGCTGGGTGGGTCTATTCTTTTTACTTACATTAATTGATATAGGGTTTGTTTAAAGACAGAGGAGTTGCGATGGGGAAGCCCCACTGCAACTCCTCCATTTGAACCTTTGGATTTTGCACCCGCTTTAAAGTCAACTTCGCGTATGCGGAGTTCTTTAATATCCATGGATCCTAAGCAAACGCTGAGAATGACAGGCGGTGGTTCCTAAGTCCCAAAGGGGCGAAATAGGGATAGCCCGGGGTGGAAGCGGAGCGCAACCCCGGGTAATAAATCCCCCATCAAATAAGCCCTGAAAGGGCGCGATAATCACTCAACAACGCCTCTCGCCCTTTCAGGGCTGGGGGTTTTATTGGGCCATTTTCCCAGGGCGTTGCCCTGGGCTATCTTATTTTGCCCCTTCAGGGCAAATGCAGGCATACCGCAAGGATTTCCCGGTCCCTGAGTTTAACGGCCAGTTCGACAGGTTCGGCTGGCTCACCGCTGACAAGCTCACTGACCCTACCGAAGGAGCCCCGGTCCCTGAGCCTGTCGAAGGGGCCCTTCCCAAACAGTATATTTATACCGTCGCTCACGCATCCGGCTCTGAAAGATGTGTTTTGTTTCCGTGGCTTATTCTGCTTCTGCTTATTTCCGTGAAATTCCGTGTTAATCCGTGGCAATGCTTCTGCTGGTTCTTATTTCCGTGGCTAGTCTTATGCTTTACTGATTCTTTTGCTACTGCGCTGGGTGTGTCTCTTACCTTTTACTGCCCCTTTTGTTCAACTAAATTTTGTAATATTTTAGATGCATCTTTTGTGTCTGTACATTAATGTACTTCTTTGAATGAGAATATCCCGCCTTTAAGTTGGCTTAAACTCTTCATTATCAATTGTTTCTTCAAAGTATATTGAGGTGTTTTGTGGCCCTACATGCAGATCAAATTGAAAACGAACTAGCTTCAGCGGATCTTGATAAAGTTGTCGCAGATGTGCTTTGGGATTCAAATGCCAAACGCACTGATATTCGCCCTGAAGAACTCGGGTTCTTACGCAGTCATGCACTAAAAAAACAACTCAAGTTCCTTGATATATGGGCTCTTGGAGTAGGCTCGGTAATCACAGGCGAGTATTTTGGTTGGAACCTTGCACTTAAAAACAACACTCCCGTAGCTGTTTTGCTTGCAACTCTTTTTGTCTGTTTTCTTTATCTGATTTGGGTTCTTGCCTTGTCAGAACTTTCTGTTGCAATGCCCTTTGCGGGCGGGCCCCAAGGGTTTGGTAGACGCGCCTTCGGCCCTTTGGTTGGTTTTATCATGGGTTGGTCCATGTATCTGGAATGTCAATTCGCAACTATTGCCACAGCGCTAGCAACCGGCGGCTATGTTGCTTTTTTACTCAATCCTGATGCTCCAAGTCATATCGTGCAACTTATCGCTGGATTGGGAACCGTTTTAGCATTCCTTGCTTTGCATGTAATGGGTGTAAGGCTGCAATCCAAAGCCATGATATTTATGACTTATGGTGCAATTGGTGGTCTATTTCTTTTCTGGGGTCTTGCTGCAACCAATTTTTCCTGGGACCGAATCTGGACTAAGCCCCTTTTACCTGCTGATTTAGGATGGATATCCGTACTTAATGCAATTCCTTATTGCCTTTGGTGGTTGGTGATTATTGAAACGGTTTCTGTCGCTTCAGAAGAAACGCAAGATACGACCCGCTCCATCCCCCGCGGCCTTGTGTGGGGCCAACTTACCTTGATTGGCTTGATCGGACCAACTTGGTTTTTTGCTTGTGGAGCAGTTCAAAATGTTCAATCTATTGTTACCAATGCTAACGGTGAAGATATCAGTTACCCATTGTCTAAAGTAATCAGAGATATTCCCATAGGGCAAAACTTATTGTTGGTTTATGGTTTTGGCATCATTGCAATATTCGGAATGATTGCCAGTTACCACGGAATGGTTTATGGCACGAGCAGGCAATTATTCGCACTTGGCCGGGCCGGTTACCTCCCGACTTTTCTTGGAAAAGTTCATCCCAAAACTGGCACCCCAAACAGCGCCCTTATTGTTTGCAGCATCATCACCGCACTCTTTTTAATTGGCAATCTCTGGTTCCAAGAAGAAATTAATGTAGCGGTTTTGATTTCAACTTTTACAGCCTTAATTTGGTACATCATGGCGATGGTTTGTCTGATTGTTTTAAGAAGTCGCCAACCTGGTTTGTTTGCACGCTATCGGGCGCCGCTAGGGATTTTGCTTCCTATCATGGTGGTGCTTCTTTCTGCACTCGCAGTTTGGGTCTACAGCGCAATTGATGTAAAAATATTACCCATCACCGCTGCTTTTTACATTGCTGGTGTGGCTTACTATTTAGTTTGGGCTAAGCCTCGGTTACAAACAGCCGCCCCTGAAGAGTTGTCTTCTAGACTTGTAGAGCGCTAATTAAAACGAATTTTACTGTTCTTATAATTCCCGGTTTTGGCCGGGCGAACGATAATGGAGTTTACCATGTCAGCTAATGAAACTTTTCCTAATCAAACAAACAAATCCCCAGGGATTATAATTCTTGAGCAGATTACATCCCTCGTTTTTTTGCTATTGCTTGCAGCCATTGCTTGCATCTTGTTTCTTTCTTATATACCCGGCATGGGGCACCCTGTTGGCATGGAGATAGAAGTTTTAATCATGCTTGCTCTCCTTGGCGCATCCATAATCCTGACAAGCCTATTGGCGATTTTAAATAATCGATAAGTAGGTAAACTACCGTATCCTCTTTTATTTGTTTTACTTCCAACACTAAACCTGTTTTATTGAGCGGCGGATGTAAATCCGCCGGTGTTCGCCCCACGCCTTTTTGTTTCTTTCTTTCTTCCCCCAACTCCCAACCCTCTTATTAATGACCCTAAGCCCACCCACTGCGCTGGGTGGGTCTGCCTTTCTAACTCTCACCACCACTTTTATTTAATGCCCTTAAGCCCACCTTTTCTTATTGAGCGGCGGATGTAAATCCGCTGGTGCTAGCCCCGCGCCTTTTTCTTATTCTTCCTTTTACTTCCCATTGATTGATATGAGCTTGTTTTAAGACAGAGGAGTTGCGATGGGGAAGCCCCACTGCAACTCCTCCATTTGAACCTTTAGGCCTTGCACCTAGAGATGAGTGCAACCGTCGCTCACGCTTCCGGCTCTGAATGCAGTGTTTTCCTTCCGTGTAATTCCGTGTTAATCCGTGGCAAATGCTTCTGCTTTCTTTCCGTGAAATTCCGTGTTAATCCGTGGCTAATGCTTCTGCTTGGTCTTCTTTCCGTGGCTATTCTTCTGCGTTATTCCTCAACTCCCAACCCTCTTTTCAATACCCTCAAGCCCATCCGTCGTAACTCCCCCATTTTGATCTACCTTAAAACCATGGTTCTGATTAAGCTTTGCATACCCAACAATTAAGGTGAACTCCTGCAGGAAGCAATGGGCAAGAATCAGTCGGGAAATTTTGAATCATTCAAAAGCTATGAAATGAAATCATGGTTCCTGATGGTGTTGCTATTATGCTTTTTTGGGTTGCTGTATTTTGTTCAACTGGGTGGTAGGGCTTTGTGGTCCGAAGAATTGCGCTGGGCCCAGATCCCTCGCGAAATGTTGCAAAGCAAACAGTATTTTCTCCCCACCATCAATGGCAATACCTATTACGATAAACCCCTTGCCTCTTACTGGCTCGTGATTTTTTCCTCTTGGTGCACGGGTGCGATGGACGAGTTGGCATGCAGATTGCCCAGTGCAATATCCGGCATGATCAGCGTTTTGTTTACCATGCTGATTGCGCTGCGGCTTTATAATCAAAAAACTGCGATCTATTCGGCCATCATCTTAGGCACAAGTTACAGCTTTGTTTTTTTCTCGCGCCATGCTTCGACTGATCTTGAAAACATCGCAGGCATCTTGGTTGCGCTATACTTATTTCTTTCGTATGAAAAAAAACCTCAAGGCTGGTGGGTGTTGGGCTTCTGGCTCGTGATGGCTTTAACTTCATTAACCAAGGGCCTGCTTGGGTTCGCATTACCTTTGCTTGTTGCAGGGG
>Ga0208856_1000638_pt1 | contig 12626 bp, 10 predicted proteins | sample LakMenEpi13Jul12_FD_150690 | JGI IMG/M metagenome (GOLD analysis project Ga0208856, IMG submission 150690) | Freshwater microbial communities from Lake Mendota, WI - 13JUL2012 deep hole epilimnion (SPAdes) | ecosystem: Environmental > Aquatic > Freshwater > Lentic | place: Lake Mendota, Madison...
GGCCGGCTGGCGGATCGAGCCGCCGGTGTCGGAGCCGATCGCCACGGGGGCCATGTCGGCGGCCACGCACGCTGCCGAGCCACCGCTCGAGCCGCCCGGTGCCCGCGAAAGATCCCAGGGATTTTTCACCGGGCCGAAGGCGGAGTTCTCGTTCGAGCCGCCCATCGCGAACTCGTCCATGTTCGTCTTGCCCACGATCACGGCATCGGCCGCCCGCAGCCGGGCCACAGTGTCGGCGTCGTACGGCGGTCGAAAGCCGGCGAGCATCTTGGAGGCGCACGTCGTGGGCAGGTCGCGGGTGCAAAGGGCGTCTTTGACCGCCACGGGCAGGCCTGCGAGGGCTCCCAGCGGCTTGCCGGCCTTGCGCCGCGCGTCGATTCCCGCTGCCGTCTCGAGCGCTCCCTCGCGGTCGAGTTTCAGAAACGCGTTGATCGAGCCGTCGAGCCGGGCGGCCCGATCGAGGAACGCCTCGGTGCACTGCACCGCCGTCATGTCGCCCTGCCGGATGGCGGCCACGATCTCGACGGCGGATTGTTCGGCGGGCTGCATGGGTGGGAAGATGGCTCAGGCCGCGCCAGATTCACCGAGAACGGCGGGCACGAGGAAGCATTCGCCGTCGTGGCGGGGGGCCGACTGGAGCGCCTCGGCGGTGGTCAGCGACGCAGCCGGCACGTCGTCGCGGAAGGCGTTTTGTGTGTCGAGCGGGTGGGCGAGCGGGGCCACGGCAGCGGTATCGAGCTCTTCGAGCAGCGATACGAAGCCCACGATCTTCGAGAGCTCGCTCGTCATCGTGTCGATCTCGGCGTCGGACAGCGCGAGCCGCGCGAGCATCGCGACCTTGGCGACATCCTTGCGGGCGAGCGTCATGGCGGGCAGGCTCCTCGGCGGGAAGCGCCTACGGGCGGGCCCGCGGTCCCGACGGCACGGCCTCGACCGCGGCGGTCTTCGCCTTCTCCACCTTCGGCAGCCGGAACGGAGCCTGCTTCACGAGCTTCGTGACCTTGCCACCCTTGATGCACTGCGTGCACACGAGGGCGGTCGAACTCGTTCCACGGCCGGTGGTGATCCGCAGCCGTTGCAGATTGGGCTTGAACTTGCGGCGTGAAATGCCGGTGACCTTGGTACCGACGCCACCGAGATACTTCGCCTTGCCGCGCAGGGTGACGGTGTTGCCCATCGAAAAACCCTTGCCGCAGACCTGACAGGAACGTGCCACGATTGATTGCTCGACTGTGCGGGGAAACTGGGGATCAGAGATCTGAAAAGATACTGGTTTTGCTGGAAATCACAAGTGGCGGCCGTGTGCAGACTGCCAGTCTGCACCTACACGGGGGCGGGGAGTATGGCGAGCACCGCGTCGTGAACGAACCCGTTGGTGGCGAGGCCGTCGCCGGAGTCAATGCGCGGGCGGCCCTGCCAGTCTGTAAACCGGCCGCCGGCTGCGGTGATCACCGTCTCGACGGCGGCGGCGTCCCAGGCGTTCATGAGCGGGTCGATCATCACGTCGGCCCGGCCCGTGGCGACGAGCAAATAGCCGTAGCCGTCGCCCCAGGTGCGCAGGATGCCGCCTGCGGCTTCGAGCCGTGCCCGCGCCGCCGTGCCGGTCGCGGAGTCGGGCCGCCGCGAAAACGATGTGAAGTCGCTCGTGCAGCACAGGCTCGCGCCGAGCGTCGCCCGCTTCGACACGCGGGCCGGCACCGCGGGCCCGCCTTGCCGCACATGCCACGCCCCGCCGCCGGCGGTGGCATACACCATCTCATCGAGGGCCGGGATCGCGATCACGCCAACCACGCCCCGCCCCGCATGGCGGCAGCCCACGAGCGTGGCCCACAAGGGCACGCCGCGGATAAACGACTTCGTGCCGTCGATCGGGTCGACGATCCATTCGTAGCCGCTCGTGCCGGCCGCCGTGCCCGACTCCTCGCCGAGGAAGGCATCGTCGGGGAAGGCGGCAAGCAGTGTGTCGCGCAGGATTTTTTCGGCGGCCAGATCAGCGTCTGTGACCGGCGACCGGTCGGCCTTCTCGTGGATGGCGAGCGTTGGATCGTTGAATCGGCGGAGTGTCTCGATCGACGCGAGCCGCACGGCGGCGAGTGCCACATCGAGCCGCGCATCCATGATGCGGGGGATGTGAGGCGTGCCGGCGATCGGTGGGTCACTCGGCATGGTCAGTGGCGGGCTTGGCGAGGAATGAAAGCAGCACGAGCAGTCCGGCGCCGATCACGAGCCACGTGTCGGCAAGGTTGAAGATTGGCCAGTCGATGATCCCTTCGAGCGTGAAATGAATCCAGTCGCGCACGGCGTACACGGGATCGCCGATCCGGCCGAGGGGCGCGTGCCATTCGAGCCCCGGGAGCCCGAGTCGGTCGTAGAGATTGCCCACGATGCCGCCGGTGATCAGGGCGAGCGCCACCACGAGCCACGGCTCGCTCCGCACCGAGGCCCGGGCGACCGTGGCGAGAATGCCCACGATGGCGGCACACGACACGGCGGCGAACACCATCCCCATCCCCTGCCCCATGCCGAAGAGAGCTCCCTCATTGAGGTTGGTCTCGAGCATGAGCACCTCGGGCACGAGCACGATCGGGGCCTTTTCGCCCGGCATGCCGAGCCTGGCGAAGAGCCACGACTTCGTGCAGAGGTCGAGGGCGGCTGCGGCGACCGAAATTGCGATGAACAGCGGCCAGCCGCGGGTGGCGGTCCACATGGCTGGGCGACGTCCTTTTCGCGCGGGCGGTAGGGGGCACGACAGGCTGAAGCCTGTCCTACCTGGGATGGCGGGGGCGGTAGCTCGATGGTTGCTCGAGTTTTTCAGCGCAGCGGATGCAGAGCGCGGCAAACGGAATCGCTTCGAGCCGCTTCTTGGAGATCACGCCGGCGCAGTCTTCGCAGATGCCGAAAGTCTTCAAGCGGATGCGATCGAGAGCCTGCTCCACCATTTCGAGCGTGCCTTCCTCGCTCGCCATCAGGCTGAGCGTGAACTCCTGTTCGTAGGCGTCTGTGCCGAGATCGGCCATGTGGATCGGCATGCTCGAAATGTCGCCGCTCGCCTCGGAGCGGGTTTTGCCGAGCGCTGCATCCGCCATCGTCGAGACATCGCCCCGCAGCCGTGCCCGCATTGCTACGAGCGCAGCCTTGAAAGGCTTCATTTCCGCCGCTTTCATGCTGTGGATCCGTGTCGCGAGAGTTCTTTCGACGCGGGGCTGAAGGAGGCCCCACGCCGTTTCCAGAAGAACCTCATATAATAATCAGAGCGGCCGGCCTGTCAAACTGGCAGCCGATTGCCCGCGGAGGCCGCAACGGACGCTGTTTTTGTGAATGGATCGCTCCTTGCTGTTGCCGCGGGGATGACCTACCCTTGCTGATCGCGGCTCGAAAATCGAGTTCTTCGGGCCGGATTGCCGACGTTTGATGCATGCCGGTCTCCGCCCGGCGTTCGTTTCCGAGGAACTGTGAGTTGGCCGTCGCCGCCCGCACCGATGTCGCGTTTCAGCAGTGCATCGCGCCTGCCTGCGGGGCCACGTTTTCGGTGGACGAGGTGCTCACGAGCTGCCCGTCGTGCGGCAACCTGCTCGACGTGACGTACGACTGGGACCGTCTTCGTCCGCCGACGTCGTTCGAGGTCTTCGAGCGCAAGTGGATGCGGCGCAGCGATCCGCTCGCGTATTCGGGCGTGTGGCGGTTTCACGAGCTGTTTCCGTTTGCCCCGCGTGAGAGCGTGGTCACGATCGGCGAGGGGCAGACGCTGCTCTCCGTGTCGGACGGTGTGGGTGGGTTCGTGGGCATGAAGCCCGGCCGGCTCCATCTGCAGTATGAAGGGCTCAATCCGTCGGGCTCGTTCAAAGACAACGGCATGTCGGCTGCCTTCACGCATGCCCGGATGATCGGGGCAAAGCGGGCCGCCTGCGCCTCCACGGGCAACACGAGCGCGTCGCTCGCCGTTTACTGCGCCGTCACAAGGCTGATGCGGGGCATCATCTTCATCGGCTCCGGGAAAATCTCCTACGGCAAGCTCTCGCAGGCCCTCGACTACGGCGCCCTCACGATCCAGATCGCCGGAGACTTCGACGACGCGATGGCCCGCGTCAAGGAAGTGTCGGGCAAGCTCGGGATCTACCTCGTCAACAGCGTGAATCCCTTCCGCCTCGAAGGGCAGAAGTCGATCATGTTTCGCGTGCTCGAGTCGCTCGGCTGGGAGGTCCCCGACTGGATCGTGGTGCCCGGCGGCAACCTCGGCAATTCGAGCGCCTTCGGCAAGGCCTTCGCCGAGCTGCGCAAGATCGGTCTCATCGACCGTGTGCCGCGGCTGGCGGTAATCAACGCCGCCGGCGCCGACACCCTTTACGAGCTTTATCACAAGCGCGGGCTGCGGTGGGAAGGCGGCCGGGCCGATCTTTCGCCCGCCTGTCACTACTACGATGAGCTCGATCGCGACAAGAAGCGGGCCGACACGATCGCCAGCGCCATCGAGATCAACCGCCCGGTGAATCTCAACAAGTGCCTGCGGGCGCTCGAGGTGTGCGACGGCGTGGTGCGAGAGGTGAGCGAGCAGGAGATTCTCGACGCCAAGGCGCAAGTGGGCGCCGGCGGCTTCGGATGCGAGCCGGCGAGCGCCGCGAGCGTGGCCGGGGCGAAGCAGCTCGTGGCGGAGGGCGTGATCGGCCGCGACGAGCGGGTGGTGTGCATCCTCACCGGCCACCAGCTCAAGGATCCCACGGCGACCGTCGCCTACCACACCACCGATCAAAAGCTCTTCAACGAGGTGCTCGGCAGCCGCGGCGTGAGTCGAGCGAGCTTCGCAAACCGCTCGGTGAGCGTGGGCAACCGCCTCGACGAGATCGTGCAGGCGATCGAACTGTACGGCTGAGGCGAGGGTCCGCTTCTTTGTAGCTGCAGAGTGGCACTCTGCAGACGGGATGAGTGCAGATTGCCAATCTGCACCTACAGGGCGGGGTGCTGGGTATGTAGCTGCAGAGTGGTACTCTGCAGACGGGATATGTGCAGATTGCCAATCTGCACCCACTCGGGCACAATTTCTGTGATGTCTTCGCCCGCAAAACTCGTCGTGCACGGTGCCGCTGGCCGGATGGGGCAGCGCGTGATCGCGTGTGCCGCCGCCGACGCCACTCCCTGGCAGCTCGTCGCCGCGATCGAACGGAAGGGGCATCCGAAGGCTGGCGTCGATGCGGGCACGCTCGCTGGGCTTGGCCCCGCAGGCGTGGCTGTGACCGACGCCTGGGCCTGTCCCGCCGACGTCGTGATCGACTTTTCGCTCCCCGAGGCGGTGCCCGGGATTATTGCCACGTGCGTGCAGAAGAAGGTGCCCCTCGTGGTGGCGACGACGGGCCTCGATGCTCCGGCCCGCGAGGCGCTCGCGGCGGCCGCGAAGCAGATCGCGGTGCTCCAGTCGCCGAGCATGAGCCTGGCGGTGAACATCGCGATGGATCTCGTGGGCCGGGCCGGAGCGCTCCTGAAGCGTGTGGGCAGCCGGGCCGACGTGGAGATTTTGGAGGTGCATCACCGCCACAAGGAAGACTCGCCGAGCGGTACGGCGCTCAAGTTTGGCGAAATCGTGCAGGCCGCGATGGGGCAGACGAAGGCGGCGCACGGCCGCGAGGGCCGTCCGGGGGCCCGCCCCGCCGACGAGATCGGGTATCACGCCGTGCGGGCCGGCGACAATCCGGGCGAGCACACGATCCTCTTCGGCCTGGAGGGCGAGTCGCTGTCGGTGAACGTGCGGGCGACGAACCGCGACTGCTACGCGAAGGGCGCGCTCGCCGCCGCCGCGTTCCTCATCGGCAAGCCCGTCGGCCTCTATTCGATGCGCGACGTCCTCGGTATTCAGTAGGACAGGCTTCAGCCTGTCTGCACGAGAGTAGGACAGGCTTCAGCCTGTCATGAATCCCGACAGGCTAAAGCCTGTCCTACATGTTCCCGACAGGCTAAAGCCTGTCCTACTTTCGGAGGACGAGCCACCCTGCGGCGAGCTGTGCGAGCAGCACGATGAGCCCGGTGCGTGAATCGCCCGTGGCAGCGTAGGCGGCTCCGAAGAGCAGGCTCGCCACGAAGCCCGCGAGCTTCGTGCCCACCTGCAAGAGGCCGAACGTCGCTCCGAACCGCCCTTGGGGCGCGAGCGCCGCGATCGTGGCCCGCACCACGCTCTGCACGCCGCCGAGCACGAGCGCGAGGAGCACGGCCAGCGCCGTCAGCTGCCCGGGAGTCGTGACGAACGCTGCGAGCACGACTACGGCGAGCCAGCCGGCGAGGCACACTCTGAGCGATCCTGCCCTGCTCCACCGCGTGGAGAGCCAGCCCATAAAGATGGCCCCGGGCAGGGCCACGAACTGCACGAGGAGCACGAGCCGCACGAGCGCCGCCGACTCGAGATGAAACTGCTCGAGGGCGAGGCTCGAAAACTGCGCGATCGCCGTCTGCACGGCCCCGAGCACGAGGACGGCCCCGAGCAGCGTGCGGCCGAGGCCGCCAGCCCCGCCCCCGGCGAGCGATCGTGCAAAGCCGAACAACTCCCCGGCCGACGTGGCCGCATGGTCCGCCGAGCGGCCGTCGCCCATCGGCGTGAACGCGGCGGGGAGTGAGAACATTAGCCACCAGCAGCCCATCAACACGAACGAGGCGCGCAGCGCGCCTGGGCCCGAGAGCCCGAGCGACTCGCGATTGGCGACGAGTGCGGTGGCCAGGATCAGGGCGATCGCGCCGCCGAGATAGCCGGCGCCAAACCCAGCCGCGGAGAGCCGGTCAGCCGCCGACCCCTGGGCGATCCGCGGGAGAAGGCTGCCGGTGAAGACCTGGGCCATGTCGAACCCCACCGCGGCGAGCACGATTGCAGTGGCGACGGCGAGCCGGGCGGTGGGTGGCACGGCCGCGAGCAGGAGGCACGCCCCGCTGCCGACCGCGGTGCTGGTCAAGAGCCAGCGTTTGTGGCCATGCGTGCGGTCGGCACGTGCCGAGAGAAACGGCGTGAGCATGGCCGACGCGAGCATGGCGGCGGCCATGATCCAGGCCCACACGACACCCCCGGGCACACCCCAGGCCGCATCGGCAAACACGACCCGTTCGACGTACGCCACGACCAGCGTGATCAGAATCGTCGAAAACGCACTCGCCGCCCAGTCAAGGAGAATCCAGGCGATTCCGGCCTGTCGCTGAGCGCGACTACTCAACACTCACCAATTCACCAGAACTCCTCGAGGCCAGCCCCGTGACGACGGCATCGCTCGTGGACTCTGTGAGAAACCGGACGGATCCGTCGCACATCGCCACCTGGGCGCCACCCTTGTGATCGGAAAACAAGCTGGAGTTCGCCGACGTCCGGAAGTAGCCGGCCTGAACGGTTGATGATCCATCCTTAGGTTCCGGGTTGATCACCGCAACGCTCGGCGAATGAGGCCCGACCGTGATGCAGTTTTGGCCCGATGCCCACATGCCGCGATACGCAGTGCCGTATACACCCCGGCCAGTGATTTCACAGATCAGAAAAGTCTTCGAAAGGCCATCTGTGATCGTCCTCAACTGGGTGGCCTGGGTCATCGTGGTGGCGGCAGTGTTTGGGAAGACACCGTTGTCGCTCGGATACTGCGTCGATGTGCCAGGGAGCGTGTAGCGGGAATAGGAACTCACTCCGCTGCAGCCGGCGTAATCGATGCACGCGAAGCCTTCTCCCTTCGTCGGGTCGATCGTGCCATTGCCGTCCGCGTCACCGATCCGATTGTCAGCATTGCGGGTGGAATGCCGCCGCGAAGTGCTCGGGCACAGATAGAGCGGAATGATCGTGGCAGTCGCCTTCTGGTTGTAGACACTGTTGAGGGGTGCCTTGAGATAGAGCTTCGAGTCTGGCGACGAGACCGTTGCCGATGCGACCGGTGCGTCGGAAATCTCGACCTGCTTTTGTTCGATGAAAGGCAGGAAAAAGGCAGACCACGCGATGGCCTTCGTCATCGAGCCGTTGATCGTGACTTGGAGTTGACCTGGCGGGAAGCGGCGATAGGAGTCGGCGAAATTGATCATCCCCAAGCTGACCTGCTTGAGGTTGTTTTGACACGACGAACGTCGTGCCGCCTCCCGAGTGCTTTGAACTGCTGGAAGCAGCAAAGAGATCAGTACGCCAATGATGGCGATGACGACGAGCAGCTCCACGAGGGTGAAGCCGCGAGAAAGCCGAGAACGAAGCATCGATGCTTCTCCGAGGCGAGTGGGACTCGGGCAGAACTCCATCTGCCGCGATACTGTATCCGAACCTGAAATTACGGAAACCCTATGAGGATTTTGTGAGCGACTGACAGAGAGTTTCCCGGGAATCGAGCGGGTTTTTCCAGCCGTAGGGTCTTTTCAGGCGGGCGTCCGCCGCCGCCAGGCGGCATAGCAGGCGAGGGCTGCCCCGAGGCCGGCGAGGGCGAAGGCCGACGGCTCGGGAACGACCACCACGAACTCGGAGTTGTGATTGATGACGGCCCAGACCTTGTTGGAAGTCGTGTCGACACCATAACGCCCCAAGGAGTTCGCGGCTGTGGCACCCGGATTGGCCGAGACGTAGCTCGTCCACGAGCCGAGGAATGACGAGCCGGCCGTGCTGCCGCCGCCCGAGTAGTCGTTGCCGAGCACCGACAGGATCCAGTCGCCATTGGTCGGCGAGCTGACGCGGGTGTCGAGCCAATTGAGCGTGAGGATCTGCTCAGTGCCGAGCGACAGGCCGGTAGCGTCATATCCGATCTCGAGAACGATCGGGTCGCTGCCGGTACCCTGGAGTTGCAAGACGTCGCTCACGAACGTGCCGCCGGTCGTGGGCGCGTCGGCGAAGCCGATCGACATGTTCTTGTTGCTGCTGGCAGTGCCAGCCGCGAATGACACCGTAGAGTTCTTGCCCGATCCACGGTTCGTGTTGAACGAGGCGTACGACTGGCCGTTCTTCACCCCCGCCGCGCCGCCGCCGTTGCGGCCGGTCACGTGGTGACTCAGTTCCCACGACAGTGATCCGAGGTCGTTGGTAGCCGTGCCGGCGATCGTCTGATCGGCGTGCTCGAGGCCCACGACCAGGTCGGCGAGATAGGTGCCGTTGAGCCGGCCCGTGGCGTCGAACGACGCGGTGGTGCTGGCGGTGCCGCCGGCGGCGATCTGCGTGCCGACGGTCAGGCCCGCCGCACTCCAGCCGGAGTCGCCCGTAAGGGTCTTCGAGGCGATCGCAGCCGCGGCCCGCTGGCCACCGTCGCTGACGGCGGCGTTGGTGATGCTCACCGTGCCGCCATCGCCAATCGTGCTCGACTGGCCCGAACCCCTTGCCACGCTTGCGGCTTGGTAGACGTCAGCTTCGATCGTGACGATGACCGTCGCGTCGAGCGTCTCGCCGACGAGGCCGGTGGCGTCGCTCACGTTGATCGAACCGGTGGGCTGGGCGGTCTTCGACCAGTTGGCCGTGTTGGCGGCGGCCGAGAGCCACTGGGCCTTCGAACCGGCGGCCAAGGCCGCCGTGTTGAAGCCGACGGCCCCGGCGACCTGGTTGGCGAATGCGGCGGTCGTGCCGCTCGAGAGGCCGGTCGGCAGCGGGCTGTCGGTCGCCGCGCCGGTGTCGAGGTAATAGAGATTCGAGGAGACCACCGTGCGCGGGTCGACGCCCACGCCCGGGTTCGCCAGAAACGCGTAGATTTCATCGCCCGTTTGCGAGAAGCTCAGGGACGAGTTGAAGAGGCCGGCGTTCGCGCTCCACGTGCCGTAGGTCGCGGTTGTGCTGCCCACGATCGTGCCGGGCAGGATGTCCTGCGTGGCGGTGAAGCTGACGAGCGTTTCTCCTCCCTGGAACGACTGCCCGTCGGCCGAGACGGGCGAGTCGGCGAAGTAGATCGTCTGACCGCTCTTGATTAGCCGCAGGTTCGCGAACGAGAAGCTGTCGGGGCTGCCATTGTCTTGATAGCCCACGACTACGAGGTCGCCGGCCGCTCCGAAGGTCTTATATTCGCCGCTCGAGACGAGCGACGCCACGTTCACCGACTGCGTCGCTGCCGCGCCGCTCGTGGCGAAGCCCGACGACGTGAAGCTGACGGCCTTGGTGACGTCGGCCGCGTTAAACGTGGTCGCAACGGCGTTCGTCACGGTCAGTCCGCCGCTTACCGCCGACCCGCTGCCAAGGATCACCCGGGTGAAGGCCGAGTCGGCTCCGGAGGTCGAGATCGTGGCCGAGCCGCTGACGGCCGCACCCACGAGCACCTTGCCGGCATTCACGGTTTGCCCGGTGAGATCCCGATTCTGGAGGGCCGTGGCCGTGTAGTTGAGGGTGACGTCGGAATACGCCCCCTCCCCGGTCAGGCCCTCGCCCGTGATGGCCAGGTTTACAGCCCCGCTCTTCGCACCCGAGGTCGAGAACGACGAGGTGATCGTGCGCACGTTGTTCTCGGTCGAATCGAAGGTCTGGCTCGATGCGGCCACGGTCACTCCGCCGGCCGAGGTCTCGGCCGTGCCGACCTGGATCCTCGTGAAGCTCGTGTCAGCCCCGACGGAGGAGAAATTGGTCGGCAAGGCGTTCGACTGATCGACCATCACGCGGCCGAAGTCGACGGCGGTCGCGGACACGGCCCGCTGGTTCAGCACGGCCCCCGTGATCGCTGCCGACGCGAGGGCGTCGTTGGCGTTGGAGCCGTTGGTGACGGCGAGCGACGACGAAGCGGTGCCCGCCGTGCCCGTGCCCAGCGTGAGCGTGAGCAACTGGCTGCCCCCGTTGGCGGCGATTGTGCCGGAACTGGGGCTCAGGGAGATCGCCACACCGGCGCCGCTGACCAACCCCGACCACGCCGTGTCGGACGAGGAGCCGCCCACGGCTTCGTTGAGCGTGATCGTCCGCTCGACAGCCGAGCCGCCGAGCATCACACGACCGAAGTCGATCGAGGCCGCTGACAGGCTCAAGTCGGAGTCGTTGCCACCGCCCGCCGCAAGCGTGAAGGCGGTGGTGGGGAGCGTGAACGCTGCGTCTGTCGATGTCGACCAGTTGCTCGAGTTTCCGAGGGCTGTAAGCCACTGGGCTTTCGTCAGCGACGCGTTGGCACCAAGGGCGGTCGTCACGTTGAAGTAGGTGGACCCGTTTTGCACCGAATTGCTTCGGTAAGACGTGCCTGCGGTGTACGAAATCGGTTCGCTGCCGGTGGCGGAATCCGTCGCATTGGTCCAGTTCGCGGTCGTCGCTATCGCGGCGAGATGCGTCATGGCCCCGGTGTTGTTCAGCGGGTTGCCTGTGGTCGGCATCGAGGCGGACGACGAGAAGGCATAGAGCTGATCACCGCTATTTGCAAAGGCTAGGTTGCCAGTCGTGTTCAGGGTTCCAGTACCACTGATCGCCTGGAAGTTGTAGCCCGTGAACCCTGTGCCGAGCGTGGAGTTGATCACCGTGCCGGCGGCGATCGTCTGGCCGCTTTTGACCTCGAAGACCAGGGTGCCTTCGCTGCCGTCATAGTCGGACGACGTCGCGCCGCGGAACGCCGAGCCAGACCAGCCGTTGTCGGTGAAGAAGATCCGCGTGCCGGCGTCGAGTTCGACGAACGTCACGAACGTGAACGCATCGGGCGAACCGTTCGTCTTCATGCCGGTGATGGCGATATCGCCATTGGTGAGCGTGATGGCATACAGAGGATTTAACGTAGCGGCGGTGTAGCCGATGAGGCACACGATCGCCGTGGCCTTTCGGACGAACGCGTTGAGGCTCCGATTCATGAGCGGCTCTCCGGGTGATCTCGTGAGTGAGAACGTGGTTCGGTACGGTGCGTTGCCGAGAAATTGACTTCCCGACGGGCGAAATCATGCCCGGGGCACGTTAGGGCTTTCGTAGCCCAGCGCGAGAAAAGCGCTAGAAATGTGTGAGCGAACGGCGAGCCGGAGTGACCTGCGTCACCCGGGGCGTCGTGCGATACAGTCGTTTCTGCCCGATTTTTCGGGCTTTTTCAGCTTCGTCGGCTGCATGGGCCGGGCCGCTGGAAGGCGGCCGCAGGCCTTACGCTCATGAAAGTTTTGGCCCGGCGGCTCGGGAACGACTGACCCGTCGCCGCCATCCGGCAGCCACCGCCGCCGCACCGCCGACTGCCGCGAGCACGAGCGCCGAGGGTTCGGGCACGGGGGCGACCGGCGAGACATCGACGCCACGAAATACATAGTTCGTGCCTGCGCTGGCGAGCGTGGTATAGCTCGTTGGCGTGATGCCGCTGTCAAGGATTGAGATTAGGCGGTTGTTGTTCGTTTCAGCGGCCGTCGTGGCATAGAGGGTGGCGCCAGTCACCGCATCCCATGTGCCCGTCAGGCCGCGAAGGCCTGCGAAGCCCGTCGAGGTCGTCGAAGACAGCGTGCTCGTCCCCGAAGCGCCCACGAGGAGCGACCACGAGTTCGACCAAGACGCTCCGTTGAATGTCCACTTTTGCAGGCCGCCCCCGGTAGCACTGCGATCGTCGGCGATGTATGCGAGATCGAGAACGCCCGCGCCCTGCGAGCCGGTCGAGAACATCACGAAGGCGTAGGGGCTGGCCCCTGAGCCCATGTTGATCGTCAGCGACGGCAGCAAGGGGCCCGTCGTCGGCAGACCGGAACCGAGCGCGCTGATGCCGAGGAACGTGCCAGAGGAACTCGAAAAGTAGAGTTGG
>Ga0208856_1000640_pt1 | contig 12524 bp, 16 predicted proteins | sample LakMenEpi13Jul12_FD_150690 | JGI IMG/M metagenome (GOLD analysis project Ga0208856, IMG submission 150690) | Freshwater microbial communities from Lake Mendota, WI - 13JUL2012 deep hole epilimnion (SPAdes) | ecosystem: Environmental > Aquatic > Freshwater > Lentic | place: Lake Mendota, Madison...
TCCATCACTGGGCGATCATCAACCAATCCATCTTGACCAGATTGTTCCACATCGTATAGTCGCATTTTGCTGCGATCAATGCCAAGCACAAACCTACGATTACTCCCAGGATCAGAGTAACGATTCTTGAGCTGTTTAACCATGATTTGGCTGAGACTTTCAAGTTCTTCTGAGCTAATGAGGGCAAACATAAAATCAGCTGTGGCTGGTAGTCCAAAGGATTCCGATGTATCTTCCAGTCCCACGTCTGAGTTCGAATAGCCTCCTCGAGTTGTTTGAGTTGCTGAGACGATAGGGACGTCGTACTCAACTGCCAACCCACGGAGCTCTTCTGCGATTGCTTTGACAAGGGTATAAGAATTGACGTTGGCTCCATGCTTAATCCTCGATGACAAACAAATATTCAGATAATCAATATATATAATATCTGGTTCAAAGTTCTTTTTAATACGTAGTTCGTTCAATAGATGACGAAAGTTTGCTGAACCAGCGCAAGCAGTCGGATATTCTTTGATAATCAACTTACCAGTGAACTTTTCCTTCAGTCGATTAATCTTAGTATCATACGACTGCTTGGGCATAAGTTCTAACTCATCAACAGCAGTATCTAGTAGGTTTGCATCGATGCGCTCCGCAATCCTTTCTTCTGCCATTTCGAGTGTGATATACAGGACGTTAAGTCCCTTGGCAAGATTTGCTGCGGCGCAGTGACACATGAAGAGGGATTTACCAACGCCAGTACCGGCAAGTGCGATGTTGAGAGTTTTGTTAGGGATACCGCCGTTGGTGATGGTATTGAAGTAGTCCAGGTCGAAAGGTATTCTTTTTTCTTTACGGTGGTAGAACTCATATCTCTCGTCGCTATCACCAAGAAAGTCATGACCAATATGGGTGTCAAAAGAGACACCGAGAGCGTCAGTAAGAATTGTCGGTATATTTCCTTTGGAGATTGATCCATTTTTCTCATCCATAATTTGTATGGACCGCATGATCGCAAGATACAATGCTTTATCTTGACAAAACTTTTCAGTCTGATCTAGTAGCCAGTCCAGCTTAGTGTTAGAATCATGTTCAAGACTCGAGACAATTTCTTTAGCAATCTTGAACGTCTGTTCGTTTAGACCTTCCTTATTAGACAGGTCAATGGCTAACGCCTCAATAGAAGGAAATGAATTATACTTCTTTACATAATCATCAATTAGGTCAAATACAATCTTTTCATTATAATCCTGAAAATATTCTGGTTTCAGGAATGGAATAACCTTACGACCATACTCGTCGTTGAACAATAAATTAGATAAAATTGTTCTTTCAATACTCATGAATATTTATTACCTCTTAAACATATAATTAAACCAATGAGTATCCTCATAACGATGAACGCCCCAATCAGGATGATCATCGTGAGAATAACACCACCATACGCCATCGTTGGCTAATATGGCCATTACATTCTTAAACTTCTTCATCCTCATCATAAACTAAAGTCCCTTCAGTGTCAAGTGAATACTTGCGCTTGATATATGCAGCGAAGTCAGTCTCTTGGAACATTGTCATCCAAAATTCTTTACTGTCCACAATATCACCTGCTCGGAAATTCTTTCCATCCACTTCCCCAGTCGAACGATCCACCTTGGCATACCAGCCCACTTTTGGTTTAGCCACATAACCGCCTTCGACGGCAATATCGAGCAAACCGCTCCAACGATTAATGCCGCCCTCATAACTAACAGTAACTGGGATCTTAGACTTCTCACGTACGTAACGAGACTTTTCCACATTGATAACAAAGTGGTAACCTGCAATTTCTGCACCATCCTTATCCTGCTGTCTACCTAGAATCCAAATATTATCAGCGCCATAATAAGCGCCAGTTCCACCACCAACTACTGCCTTGGGGAACATACCGATTTCCATATATGTATGATTGACCGCCACAAGAGGAATATCCTTCAATGTAAGATGTGGAGTAATCATACGGAACAGAGACTTTAGCTGTTTTGCACGAGACATATCAGCAACCGACTTCTCATTCATAGCATCTTCAACTTCCTTCTTTGAAGCAAGATTACCAATCGAGTCAACAATAATTAGAACCTGATCGTCACGATTAATTTCTTTTAGCTGCTTCATAATGTCAAACTTTAGTTCTTCAACGTCAGTGATTGGCGTATGAACAACCGAGTCAAGAGGAATCTTAAACTTAGTAAAGTATGACTGTGGTGTGCCAAACTCTGAATCATAAAATAGAATAACACCATCAGGATACTTCTTAAGGAACGAAGATGCTAAAAGCAGAGCAAAGCCAGTCTTGAAGTGCTTCGATGGACCGGCAAGCATTGTCAATCCAGGAGTAATTCCACCATCAATAGTTCCAGACAAAGCCACGTTAATCATTGGCACTGGAGTCTGGATCATATCCTTTTTGGTATAGATCTTACTATCTGTAAGAGTAGATGTATAGTCAATTGTTGAATTTTTAATCAAACGTTCTTTTAACGACATAAACAAACCTTTCTCATTTATATTATATTTCAGAAACTCTGCTTCCGACAAAAATATTATATCATCCCAAAGCATAATTTATTTCTTATCAAGCATTTCCTTTAGTATACGCCCAAACTTGTTAGTAGTCAACTTGTTTTTTGACAATCCAACATTTGCTGCAATTAATAACATAACAGCAAGAGGATCAAATACTAATACTAATAAAATAATTACCGCCCGAACAGCATTGTCCATATGGTCTTGAGCTTGGTTACCATAAATGAGTTCTGCAACATATTTGACAGGACCGACTTCGGCTTCGATCTTTTTAATATCTCCTTCTGCTCGGATTCTGTCGGAGGTAAGTGTGGATATATTTTTGACATGTTCTTCTTTTTTCAGAATAAGTTTATCTCTATTCTGCCTTTCCTGGTTAGCAGCTTTCAGAGAGCTCGCCGCCTTACCAGTCTCAGTAAGTTTCGAAATAGCCGAGTCGATCTGAGATATCTGCTTATCTAAATCTGCAACATACTCTTTTTCGAAATTAATTTTCGAATTAATAATTTCAAGCTGGCTTGCGTCTGCAGTATTAGAAAGTTTGATAGATTGTTCAATATGAGCTTTCGATAAAAATCCAAAAGTTCCCATTGAACTTATGAACATTAGTATTATAACAATAGATGTTAGATAGTATTTTAAAATCCTAGGAGTATCTTCCCAGTTATTATAAAGCCAAGAGGCTGTCACAAGTTTACCAATCTCCAACGCTCCGCCCATAAACACAACTGGCCAGAACGCTGCGGCAAACAATGTTGTTAATCCATAAACAGAATAAAACCCTGACACTAAAGATAGTGTCAAGGCTGTTGCTAATGCGATATAGTTAATCATTATGCACCATCAACGTATGCGTTGACTTTCATAATGAATGCTTTAATTTTAGTAGCACGATCAGGCCAGAAAACATAAGTCTTTGTTGGATCCTTTGCTAGATTATTAAGCAAAGGCATAACCATGTTACGTAATCCATTTAACTTATCTTTATATTCTGTTACAGTAGCCTCTGTCTGAGATGCTTGTTTTACTACTTCCTGAACAACTTGTGATTGTTCAAGTAGCTTTGCCTGTAACTCTGCTTCTTTGGCTTTTAGTTCCTCTTCTGAAACTAGAGAAAAGCCAAAATCATCATCTTCGTTTAATGTTACTGACATATTTTCCTCTTATGCAAAAAAGTCATCCAGAGTGGATCTTTTCTCTGTAGCCCAACCAATTACGTCAGTAATTGAATTGAGAGGTTCTAGAAATGATTTATTAAATTGAACGTCACGATCTATGTAATCATTTATATAGGCTAACTCTCTAGGGATCTCATCAGGGACAGCAATAACTGATTCTCTGACAGGATTAGGTATCTTCAAATACGCAAACCTGATCTTATCACCATCCTGAATCTTAGGAATGCTGTTAATTTTGTTTTTAATCAATAGATGATTAAAGATTAATGCTCCCTTGACATGAATCGGAGATCCTTTGTCATAAATCTGAGACTTATCCTTGTTATATTTCCACATGCCCTTAACACCACGTGGAAAGGCTACATCTTCAAAAGGTAACTGCATAAATTCTTCACGAAACTTTTCAATGAACTTTTGAAGCTCGTCTTGAGTTCCGTTCATAATTATACCTAGAGCCTTTTTAATGTTCTCTCGACACGCTTTTGGAGTGCTTGAACGTACCGCCTCAATACCTTGGAGCTTGAGTTTCGGTTCCGAATATTGAACACCCTCAACATTCCAAGCATTGAGGATATACATCTTCTTGCCACGCCAGATCCCTTTATTTGCAATTGTTTCCCTCTTCATTTGCATCTTTTGTTGATAAGCGTTCATATATTCTGCAAGCTCTGCATAACACTTATCAAGATATGGTTGAATTTTTTGTTCACAGAATTGATCAATTGCTGCGACAATTTTCAATTCATCAGTAGTATCTAGGTGAGCTACCAAATGATCCATTTCAACGTAAATAGAATCTGTATCTGATGCAATAACAAAATCTATATCTTTTACATTATGATTATTAAGAAGTTTATTCATATACCAGTTCATCTTCTTTTCAATCCAACGAATCGAAAGCTGACCGGACATTGTAATTGCTTCAGAGTGATCGAAACTGAACCAACGGAAGAACTGATTAGCCAATGCACCATAAGCCGAGTTTAGCTGAATTTTTTTGGCCATTTGCATATTATGATAGCGAGCAACTAGCTTTTCATCTTCAGCGTTAGGATTGTTCTCATATCTCTGCTTTGCTTCAAGCATCAACTTTTTATACTTGGTGCGGTCATTATACATACGTTCCATCAGAGCAGGCAAGAAACCCTGTTGATCTCTGCGATAACAGCAACCATTGGCAGCATACGACCATTCCCTATTGAATTCAAAATCGCTAGTTTTCTTTAGTAGTTCGTCAACTGATGGAAATGGTATTCTCTCTTCAAATGTTTCTGGACTAATGTTATACTGCATGATCAAATGCGGATACAGACTATTCAAATCAAAAGATACAACCCACTTACTTAATCCGATCTTAGGTTCCTTAACGTGACCGCCGATTAGAGAACCTTCCATAAGCTGTCGCTTCAATGGTGGAATAACAATATTTCTTTCTAGAAGATAATTATGAATGATAATGTCCCATGGACGAACAGTTGTCATAACATCAGGGTAATTAACCTTGGCGTCATAAGACAATGCCATAGTTTGTTCAAGGAACTTTAACTTATCATCTAGACGATCAACAAGAATACAATCGTGAATATTATATTCAATAAACTTTTGGTAGTTATTTTTGTAGAGCTCAAGAAGGTTACCATATTCCGAATAGTCAATCTTCTTTTCACCGAGTTCAACCTGAGCAATAAAGTCCAGTTTATATGACTCTTGGTTGCCAAACATAAACTTACGATAGAGTTGGTAATAATCAAGAACGGATATTCCAGCAGGATTATAAGACTGGTTTTCCTTCCCTCTGAACTCGACAATCTTCTCGTCGAGAATACGCCATGGTGATAGGCGTTTAGCTTCTCTTTCATTAAAGAGATTTTTAATACGATTAACAATATACGGAATATCAAAGAACTCAATGTTCCATCCAGTGATAATGTCTAGATCTAGATTTTCCCAACAGTCGAGAAATTGCTGGATGAGTTCGTATTCGTCTCTACACTGAGTGTAGAAGGTTTTATCGTCGGTGCTGGTAAATTCCCCACAACCAAAAACGTAATTACGGCTACGACTACGAAGAGTAATCGCAGTAATAGGTTTATCAGCCCTGGATATATCAGGAAAGCCTTCATCAGCAGCACACTCGATATCTATGGTAGCAATGTTAACAAGTTTTGGATCATAGTCAATATCGCCTTTAAATGCATCAAAGATATACAAATATGGGAACGTTGTTAGACCATAGATTTCCATATTAGAAACTTGATCATAACGGCCAATAAAATCACGAGCATCAGCAATAGAATCAAATTCTAGTTTTTCTACTGGCTTACCATCAAGAGTTTTATACTTTCCACCATTCTTTGCAATAAACAAATATGGTTTATAACTTACAACATCAGTATATCTTAAGCCCTTATCAAACCCTCGCACATACATGCGATTTCCACGTTGAAATACATTTGTATAAAACATTCATCCTCCAATAAACGCATCCGGACATAGTCCCACAGATGCAAACATAGTATTATAAACTACTTCTATTGAAAAGTAAAGGCTCCATCTATAGATAATGTGCACTCAACTATAGACACCTGGTAATCCAGCGCTCTCGTTAGACTCTTAGACCTAAGAGGAGGGAGCCAATCTTTTTTAGTCTCTCAGCGGTACTTTTCCATCTAATAGATCAAGAATTTCCTGACCTGAAAGAGTCTCGTATTCTAGTAGACCCTTAGCAAGAGTGTCTAGTTCTTTTCTATTTTTCTTTAGAATAGTATATGCAGTATAATAAGCATCATCCAGAATGCCTCTTACTTCATCATCAATTGTCTTTTGTGTTTCTTCTGCAACCTTTGGACCATGGAATACATCTGAGTTTGGTTCAGTGTATGCCACCTTGCCAAGCTTGGCAGAAAACCCAAGCTGTGTAACCATAGCACGAGCAATTTTTGATGCTTGCTGAATATCAGCTGCAGCGCCAGAAGTTACGTTTTCTGACCCAAAGACTAATTCTTCTGCTGCACGTCCGCCCATTGCCATTGCTAAATGAGCAATCATTTCCTTGTATGACTGAGAGATTTGGTCACGCTCTGGTAGAGATTGAACCATACCCAGTGCTCGGCCACGAGGAATAATTGTTGCCTTATGAATTGGAATAGAACCTTCCATCTTGAGAGATACAAGAGCATGTCCGCCTTCATGATAAGCAGTCATCTTCTTTTCTTCATCAGTCATGAGAAGCGTTCTACGTTCAGCACCCATTAGAATTTTATCACGTGCGTCTTCAAACTCAAGAGCAGTGACAATACGCTTTGAACGTCTTGCTGCCATTAGTGCTGCTTCGTTGATAAGATTTGCTAAATCAGCGCCTGAAAATCCAGGAGTCCCACGAGCAACAACCTTTAGATCTACGTCTGCCCCCAAAGGAACATTACGAGTATGGACTTTAAGAATTTTCTCACGTCCTGTAATGTCTGGATTGGATACAGTAACTTGTCTATCAAAACGGCCAGGACGAAGAAGGGCAGGATCAAGCACATCCACACGGTTTGTGGCTGCAATAATGATGATACCTTCATTGTCATTAAATCCATCCATTTCAACAAGTAATGCATTAAGGGTTTGTTCACGTTCATCGTTACCACCGCCGAAGCTTCCGCCATTACGGTTACGACCAACAGCATCAATTTCGTCAACGAAGATAATACAAGGAGCATTCTTCTTTGCTTGTTCAAACATATCACGCACACGAGATGCGCCTACGCCAACAAACATTTCAACGAAGTCTGAACCTGATAGATGGAAGAAAGGAACACCTGCTTCGCCAGCAACTGCTTTGGCAAGCAAAGTCTTACCAGTTCCTGGAGGGCCAACAAGTAGAACACCACGTGGAATTTTACCACCAAGACGTTCGAACTTATGCGGATCTTCAAGAAATTCTACAACTTCTTCTAGATCTGCTTTTGCTTCATCAACACCAGCAACATCTTCGAATGTTATTTTAATCTCTTCTGGATTAAGTAACTTTGCCTTTGACTTGCCCATGCCCATGGCTCCGCCCATTCCACGCCCTACAGCACGACGGGAGATCCAGATCCAAAGACCAAAGAATACTAGAATAGGTAGAAGGTTGATAAAAATACTCATCAACAATCCGGATTCTTCAGGAGCTTTTGCATTGATCTGAACTTTTTTACCTTCTATCTTTTGTAAGAATGTAGTTACAGAAGGAACATAAGTTTCAAACGAACGATTGTCATTAAATCGACCTACAACTTCATTTCCTGAAATTGTAATATCATGAACTCTACCTTCAGCAATTTCAGTAACTAAATCACTGAAACTAACTTCTAGAGAGTGTTTTCTTTGAGTTGCCGTATCGTTCCAAATTGCAAACAGAGTTAAACCTGCAAGCATTAATAGAACCCAAGGAGTTAGCTTTCTCCAATCCATAATTACTACCTTTCTACTATACAATCGAATTAATTATATAGTGTTTCACTATATAAGTCAAATTATCCAACTCTTGCAGCCTGGAAATGCATACCGTCCGGACGTTTATCCCAACGCCCGCCCCATACCCATCCTTCAGCTTCGAATGCTTTGACGATTACAGAATTTTCTGTGAAAGAGAATTTATTATAACCTGGCTTTTTGCCTAGCATATTGTATGGAGCAGCAATATCAATTGCAAGGCCAAAAGCATGAGTGGAAAGAGAATGACCACCACGCATGTTACGAATGTTCCATGAACCTGAAAATATATGTAGTTGTTGCGCTTTGATTTTATCGTAATCTCTTTCGTTTGCATCCCAAACATGAGTCAAAACACGAATTAGAGAATCAGCACAAAGCTTGTTCATCCAAGTTTTAGTAATTTTAATATCATCCATCCACATTGTGTATGGTAGATTTACCTGGACCATATTCTTTTTAAATGTTCCGCCATAATCTGGAACACCAAACTTCTTACGCAACTCTGACTGTAGAGGCCATACGTTTTTCTTGAGCTTAGATACGGAAGGAACGCTTGAATCTTTAACAGTGTTAGTAACAGTTACGAACTTTGTTTCGTCTGCTTCCTTAACAGCAACGTCTGTAGTGTATAGTTTACCATCGTAAACAAATGTTTCTTTGCCAGCTTTTCTCGCAGCAGCGAACGCTTCTTTAAATGTAGCCATTGTATATCTCCTAATAATAAAAGGGAGGACCGAAGCCCTCCCTTATTTAGAAGATTACTTAATGTCTACTTTCTTTGCTTTCTTTTCCTCAGGAACAACATTCTCTAGGAAAATCTTTAGCATACCATTAATATATTCAGCATTTTTCACTTCAACTGAATCAGCAAGAGTAAACTTGCGAGTGAATACTCTATCAGCAATTCCCTTCCATAGATATTGGACAGGATTGACTGATTCTTCAGTCATATCATCAACAGTCAAACCACCCTTTACTACAAGGGTGTTATTAGCTAGTTCAATGTCGAGATTGTGCTTACCGAAACCAGCCACTGCAAGTTCAATAGTATAATGATTGTCGTCAGTCTTTACGATATTATATGGAGGCCAGTTGGTTGCTTTTGCGTAGGTTTCTTGTGCGTTAGCAATGTTCTTTAACATTCTATCAGCGCCAACAAACCACTTGTCGATGTTACCTGTATTGAAAGAAAATGGTTCATTCATTTTTATTTCTCCTGTTAAGCGAGTTTTAGATTTGTATCCCTTACGGCGATACATTTATAATATAATATAGAACAAGGGGGAAGTCAATACCTCCCCCTTACTTTTTTTAGTCAGCTAGTAGTGCTCTGCCTTCCTTACCAAGAAGAGCAGAAACACGCATTAGGATCTGGAGAACAACACCAAATACACCAAGTGCCATCCAGCCGAAGAATACGAAGCCCCAGTGTAGTGGTGCTACGAATAGTTCTTCCATGAACCAGAATGTATGACCCCACTCGTTTAGACCGACGTTAGGGATAATCATAAATGGTCCGATAGCAACAATCAAGAATGCTAGGCTGTATCCATGAGCAAAGTATGGAATACGAGTCTTAGCATAGAAGAAAGCGCCAACTGCGATGATTGAGTAAATTGGATAGCTCATGTAGAACTCGATGATATGACTTGGAGTAAAGTCAGTATCACGAATAACTGTCATGTGCCAGGTTCCATCCTGTTCAGTAAAGAATGATGCTCCCCAGTAGATTGCTACTGCGTAAACAACAAGCCACTGAACTAGAACTACGAGGCGACGCATTTCCTCACGAGGAGTTACGCTATCAACGGCACGATCCCTTGTCTTCCAAAGATAACCAGCAAGAGCAAGACCTGAAACTAGCTCAAGAGGAATCTCTGTCCAAAGAATAGACATCCAATATGTCTGAAACTCTGGAGCAAATGAATCAAGTCCGGCACGCCAGCCATAAACCTGTTCATAGATACGGACAATGAGATAGAATGTGTTTAGAAGGGCTAGGCCAATCCACATTCCACGGAGATCGACGACGTCTGCCTTATCTGCAACTGCAGTAGTAGTTACTGTACTCATATATAATTCTCCATTAAGAGATAAAAATCAAGTGGTCAGTAGTTTCGTCATTGGTGACAGACAACTGCCACTCTTGGTATTATTTATACTATAACCCCATTTAAAAGTCAAATACTATTTTCTCATATCACGATCAGTAGCATCTAACCAATATTGTTTTCCATCTTTTGGCCAGTTCCATGGATTTTCTTTATAGTTCGGTGGTTCAATATCATCATATTCTTCGTGACGAATTTTGTCTTTGTAATAGTGACGATAACGACGGTGATCAATTTTTCTTCCAGGCTTATCACTCTCTGAAGTTGTGATTCCGAAACCAGGATGTTTTCTATATGATCTACTCATGAGATACCTCCTAATGTAGTTTCTTACCAAAAGTCTCCTTAGCAACCACATATATCGACATGCTATGTCTATCCATAATAAACATGGGAGTCATGTTAGCTGCCTTGAATTCATCGGCAGCTTTCAAAACTGTTCTGATACCAGACTCTTCTTCTTCGGGAATAAATTGGACAGCTTGTCTCATTACATTTTCTGATATTTCTATCATATTATCAACGTTAGGTTTTTTCATTTTTATTTTTTCTAAATTGTTTCCAATACTTTCGAGCAGAGCCAGAGAAAAACATATAACTAAAAACTGCTGCCATGATAGTATTTCTGTAGACATAATATATAGGATTTTTATCCAAAATATCTTGAGATTTTTGTTTACGTTTTTTCTTTATTTTTTTATTGAGTAGACTTTTATTTTCTATCATGTTTTCGAAAAATTTTTGTCTAAGTTTATTGGCTTCTTCTGTTTGCAGAATTTCTTTGCTTTCAGGAAATAATATTTTAAATGTTTTTATCACTCTCATAGTTCTTTTTGCTGCATGATATTGGTCTAATAAAATTTCATCCAGTTCATTCATATAATGTCCATGGTAAAGATAGCACGAATGTAATTATTACAATCAAATGGAATACGATTACGAGCAAATACAACGAAGCCTAAATCATCATCTTTCATTACTTCTTTCATCGACTTGCCTGTAGTATATACATCATCAACAACCAAACGCAATGGATGTCCTGGAGTAATATACTTTTCTAAAGCTAACGCCAGTTTAACGCCGCCACGAGGAATACCGTAAACACTACCAAACCTAGTACGCTCATGTATAATCCTTGCTAAACAATCCCAGTCTTCGTCAGTTAATGCATCACACTCAATTTTCCAATTTAACTCGTGTCCAGCATGTGATATAAAGTTTCCTTCTTGAAATAGATTCATTTATTGTTCCTTTATTCTACAGGAACATCAGGTTCAGGAATTATTATTCTTGTCGAACCCGCACCTACTGTGCCTATAGTTGATGCTCCTCCAATTGGTGCATAACCTCTACTAGCAGCATTACCCATTGGAGTTGGAGTTCTTTGCCAACTATACGTAGGAGTTTCGCCAGTAGGATTATCGCTTAATGAATGATATACGTTCAATGGTCCATCATTAACAGCTGCTGCATTAGCCGCCGTGTGGAATGCCACCATTAAGATCAAGATCAAATAGTTCATCATACATAATACCTTACCGCCATTTTCTGTTATACCAACCATTCGTTGATATTTTGATTGCCCTTCATTATAATTCCCAAATATCTACCATACTTTTCTTGTTTGTCTTTGAGAGTTAAAATGGTTACTGTCTTATTTTCTAATAAAGTTATCAACTCAGCTTTTGTCTTTTTGCCTTCAACAGTTTTCATTTCCGGTGCATTTATACCAGCTAATCTAATTGTCATATTCATTTTAATGTGAAAACCCAAATCAACTTCAGCTTCCACTGTATCACCATCTACAACTCTTAGAATTTTTGCTTGATACTCATACATTACTTTTTCCATTTCTTCTTTATTTTGTATATAGTAAACAAAACAAATCCTATTGCTCTGTTGAGGTAGTCTGACAAATACAAATCACGTTTATTAAGTTGCAAACGCATCTGACGATTTTCTTCTTCTAATCTTTCAATTGTAATTGCTGCTCTTCGTGGAACAGAGAAACAATGAACATTATTGTTCTTTTCTAACCAATCAGCAAATCCGTTAAGTTGATCTATTAATTCTTTACTCATAATTCTGCTACCATCATTGTATCGCTACCAGCTTTGATGCGGTTCAGTAGCATATATGTTTCTGGTAGAATACGGTTCATAAAGTATTCTGCGGTGTTATGTCTGTCCTTATCGTCAGTCATCTTTACATAATTCTCTTATTA
>Ga0208856_1000641_pt1 | contig 12477 bp, 10 predicted proteins | sample LakMenEpi13Jul12_FD_150690 | JGI IMG/M metagenome (GOLD analysis project Ga0208856, IMG submission 150690) | Freshwater microbial communities from Lake Mendota, WI - 13JUL2012 deep hole epilimnion (SPAdes) | ecosystem: Environmental > Aquatic > Freshwater > Lentic | place: Lake Mendota, Madison...
GGCGAGGTGGAGCGCGCCGTGCCGCGCGCTTCATCCGACTGCGCGCAAGCCTTGCACTTCCCGCCGAAACGCGTGCGGAGCGGCGCGTTCCACCAGCGCGGATTCGTGAGCAGGCTGTGGTCGCACATCGCGGCACGCTGAAGCGTGGGACTACTTTTGTTGTCAGTCTGCGCGGGGGGTGTCATTTCTCGGCGATGTTCCGCGCCGCGATCTTCCTCGTTGTTGTCCACGCATTGTCTGTCCGCGCCGATGACTGGCCGCAATTCCGCGGGCCTTCGCGCAATGGCGTCTCCGCAGAGAAAGGTTGGCGCGCGGAATGGCCGGCGTCCGGTCCGCGTGTGGCGTGGAAGGCGCAGGTGGGGCTCGGCTTTTCCTCGATCGTCGTCTCGGGCGGTCGCGCGGTGACGGTGGGTCATGCGGATGGGAAGGACACGGTGTTTTGCTTTGACGCGGCGTCGGGCAGGGAGTTGTGGAAGCACAGCTATCCGGCGGAACTCGGCGACAAATTTTTCGAGGGCGGGACGACGGGGACGCCGACGTTCGACGGGGCGCGGCTTTACTGGCTGAGCCGGTGGGGTGATCTGATGTGCCTCGACGCAGCGAGCGGGAAGGTTGTTTGGGAAAAGAACATCGCGAAGGAGACCGAGGCGCCGTTGCCGATGTGGGGCTTCACGGGGGCACCGCTCATCGCGGGGAATCTGCTGGTGCTGAATATCGGCGAGGCGGGCGTGGGCGTGGACAAGAACGACGGCAAGGTCGTATGGAAATCCGCCCCGAAGGACGCGGGCTACTCGACGCCCCTGCCGATTGAGTTCGGCGGCACGACGTTCGCGCTTTTTGGAAACGGGACGAACTATCTCGCGGTGAACCCGGTGACGGGAAAGGAGGCGTGGCGCTTCCGCTGGGTGACGCAGTACGGTGTGAACGCGGCGGACCCGATCGTGAGCGGCGACCGCGTGTTCATTTCCAGCGGCTACAGCAAAGGCGGCGCGCTGCTGCAACTGGCCGGGGATGAGCCGAAGCAACTCTGGAAGACGAAGGCACTCCGCACGCAGATGAACGCGGCGGTGCTACACGACGGCCATCTCTACGGCGTGGATGGCGACACGACGGAGACCGGTTCGCTGAAGTGCATCGAGTTTGCGACCGGCACGGAGAAATGGAGCCAGCCGGGCTTCGGCAGCGGCGGCGTGATCATCGCGGATGGAAAATTGATCGCGCTCAGCGGCGACGGCGAACTGTCCATCGCGCCCGCGTCGCCGAGCGGCTTCAAGCCGATCGCGAAAGCAAAGGTGCTCGGCCCGAAATGCTGGACCGCGCCGGTGCTCGCAAACGGACTCGTCTATTGCCGCAACTCGCGCGGCGAGATCGTCGTCGTCGATCTCCGGGCAAAGTAGTCCGATGGACCTCGCGCAAAGACGCCAAGGATTGTTCCCGAACAACGTTCTGACACTTTGCGTCTTCGCGTTCTTGCGCGAGGCACCGCTTATCATTCCCCAGCCATGAAACGACGCACATTCCTCCAGCGCACCTCACTTGCAGCAGGCGCATTCACCGCCGCGCCATTCGTCCGCGCAGCCGAGCCCGCAAAGCTCCGCACCGCGCTCATCGGCTCGGGCTGGTGGGGTAAAAATATTCTGAAGGAAGCGATGGCTTCCGGACGTTGCAAAGTCGTCGCGCTCGTGTTGCCTCAAGTCAAAATGACACCGTGGAGTAAAAAAGGAGCGAAGAACCGCTGCCGTAAAATGCTTGGCACAGCGGATTGGGGCATCATTCTCGCGAACAACACTTGCGCGCATGAACACCGCCGCGACTACACTCTGCCCGACGAGATCTCCCGTGCGGAGTAGCGTCGCCAGCGCGCTTCATCCTCTTTTTGCCCCTCGCTCCCCCAAGACCCCTCACTCCCGACGCCCGTCCCGGTTCTGACCGTTTACGGTGTAGCGGGCGCAAAAGCGAATTCCTTGCAGTCAAATTACCATGAAAGTCCTGAGCATTCTTGCCTTCCTCGCCTGTGACGCTATTGCGCAGGCGCCGCAGCGAACACGCCAACAGGTGGTGGCAATCGAAGATTTCAGTCATGCCGGCATGCATGTCGGCATGACGCTTGCAGCGCTCAAGATGCAATATGCCGAGGCAAAGAACGTCACCACTATCGCCGATAGGAGCAGGTTCGGCGGCGCGGATTTTGAGTCGTGGTACGTGGACACGGCGGAAGTGAAAGCCCGCTGTGACTTCTACAAGGGCCGACTCGGCATGCTGCGTTTCGAGGTTCCCACTGAGCAAGGGCCGGAGTTCATCCAGGAGTTGGAAACCAGATTCGGGAAATCCGATCCGGTGCCGAAATTTCCTCCGCTTCCCGCGCTGGAGCAGACGCGGCTCACGTGGGTTTCTCCGAACTCGAAGAGGACCATCACCGTGACTGTGGTAAAGGAAGCCGCCACTCCCAAGTTGCACTACTACGTGAGCTACACAGACCCGGGACGCCTGCCAGGAATGCGGAGATAAGGCACCTCGACTCTGGCAAGTCACTCGAGATCCCCGAAGACGGTTCCATCCTTGTCCTCGATTCCGATTGAGGCCATGGAGAGCACCGCGCCGGAAAAATCCGCTGCCGGAAAAATGCTTGGCACAGCGGATTGGATCTTCATTCTCGCGAACAACGCTTGAGCGCATGAATCTCTCCGCAATCGCATCTTCCTGCCGGAAATTTTCCGTGCGGAGCAGCGTCGCCAGCGCGCTTCATCCCCTTTTCGCCCCTCGCTCCCCCCAGACCCCCTCACTCCCCGACGCCCGTCCGCGTTCTGACCGTTTCCGGTGCGGCGGGCGCGAAAGCGAATTCCTTGCAGTAACCGCACTCCTGCTGATTCTGACTCTGGCCGCGCTCGCTGCTGCGGGCACACTTCGCGCTGACGAACCCACACTGTGGGACGCGAACACTCCGCTCCCGAAAGCTGCCGAACTGCCGCAAGTGACCGGCGCGAAATTCTATGTTCTTAAGAAGCCGCGGCCTGATGAAGACGGTTCCAATTTCACGCTCGGTGTTGGGCTCGCCTGGCACAAGGGGAAGCTCTATGCGTCCTACGGATTCAGCACATCCAAACAAGAGAACACGGCCGACGAGGAAGCTCATGTCCGAGTCAGTGAGGACGGCGGCAAGACGTGGGGCCAGCCGGTCGCAATGGATGCGGGCGAAGGCAACCTCGGCGTGAGTCACGGCGTGTTTCTCTCGCACGGCGGCAGGCTGTGGGCCTTCATGGGGGCCTTTTACGACAACTTTTACGGACCAACCTCACGCACTCACACGCGCGGCTACGTGCTGAATGAGACTTCGGGAAAGTGGGAGGCTCAGGGCGTGGTGCTCGATCAAGGATTTTGGCCGATGCAGGAGCCACAGAAGATGGCCGACGGCAACTGGATCATGTCCGGCGTCCGCATTGCCTTTGGGCTTGGGGTAGTCGGCCATTTGCCCGCAGTCGCAATCAGCCAGGGGGATGACTTCACGAAGTGGAAAATGGTCGTCATTCAAGCAGACAAGAGTCTGGGAACGACGAATTTCTGGGGCGAGTCCACGGTGATCGTGGAGAAGACAAAAATCACCAATATCGCTCGCAGATCTGCGGGGCGAGTCCGCGGTCATGCTCTTGTCTCGATCAGTAAGGACCACGGTCGCACCTGGACTCCGGCCGCCGCTTCCAATCTGCCGATGGCGACCCAGAAGCCCTACGCGGGCACCTTGAGCACCGGCCAGCGCTACCTCATCGGCACGATCACTGCCGACACCGACGGCAGGCGTTCGCCGTTAACCATCGCCGTGAGCAAGCCGGGCGAGTCACTCTTCAGCCGAGTCTTCCTCATCCGCACGTCGGTCTTCGATGGCACGCCGGGCGTCTCCGCCCAGGACGCTGACTTCTCCTATCCCTACGCCGTCGAGCGCAATGGCCAGCTCTACATCGGCTACACCGACAAAGAACACATCTACAACGAACTCGCCGTGATCCCGGTGAGTAGTTTGGAGATGCTGCCGGGCAAGAAATGAATCGAAGGATGACCGTCAGACCCCCTCACACTCCTCACCTTTTTAACTTTAAAAATTAAAATAATATGAAACATAGGTACAATACCATCACCCGCCGACAGGCGTTGAAGACAGTTACCATCGCCGCGCTCGGTACCGGACTGGCCGCGCTAGTTGCTGCGGGCACACTTCGCGCCGCCGAACCCACGCTCGGTGCCGACTACACGGTGGTCTTCGACCACCACGCCGGGATTCCCATGGAATCGGGCTTCGTCCGCACCGATGCGCCGTCCTTGGCCAGAACATCCGACGGCGCATTGCTCTGCGCGGTGCCGTTGATTTTCAAAGGCAAACCGCGCGGCGCAGTGAAATCGCTTCTGTTCTTCCGCAGTGATGACGGTGGCGCAAGATGGAAACGATTGCCGGCGGAAAGCGATTTTGTCTGCGGGCAACTGTTATCGCACGGCAAGGCGCTGTATTACCTCGGCTTCGGACCGGTTCATTTCACTGAGCGTCCTCCAGACTATGGCATGAAGATCATCCGCTCCAACGATGACGGGCAGACATGGACGGCCCCGGTGATGCTGTTTAAAGGTCCTTATCAAAGCCAGCCCAGTTCCTACGTCATTCGCAACGGACAGTTCTACTGGTGCATGGACGAGGCATCAAGCGACGGGGGACCAGTCGTCAAAAACAACAATACCTATGTCATCGCCGGCGATCTGTCGAAAGATCTGCTCGACCCTGCCTCGTGGCGCATCTCCGCGCCGCTGCCCGTGCCCGATTTGCCTCCAGCCATAAGCCGTCCAGGAAAACGCGGTCCCGGCGCGAAAGCCATCATCGCCGAAGGCAACGTGGTCGAGGTCAACGGGCGGCTGCAGTTAAGTTGGCGCTACCAGTACGCCGAGCGCGACAGTGTCGGAATCGGCGTCATCTGCGATTTGGAGGACGACGGCAAAACGCTCGACTACCGCTTCCGCCAGTTCTACGCGCTGCCCGGCTCGCAGTGCCAGTTTAACATCGTGCACGATCCCGTCGGCGGCCTCTACTGGATGAACGCCACCCTGCCGACCCGCACCCAGGACCAGGACCCGGCCTTCAACGCGCAACTCAAAAACAACAAGCACTACTCCGGGTCCCCCGGCAAGGAGCGCCGCATCCTCGCGCTCTATTGCAGCTTCGACGCGCTCAACTGGCTGCCCGCCGGCTACCTCGTGGTCTGGCCCCAGGTCCGACAGGCCTCCAACTACTGCGGCTTGCTGATCGACGGCGACGACCTGCTGGTGGCCGCCCGCACCTCACGCGCCGGGCTCAACCAGCACGACAACGACTTGACCACCTTCCACCGAGTGCGAAACTTCCGCGAGCGTGCGGCATTTCTGCTGCCGGGCAAGAAATGAATCGAAGGATGACCGTCAGACCCCCTCTGATAGGGAACTGGATTTTGCGGGGGTTGGGCCGGGTGGGGGGTTGTAGTGACCGCCTCCTCGCCGTGAAGCCCTGCGCAGTCAGACCCCCTCACTCCCCGACGCTCGTCCGCGTTCTGACCGTTTCCGGTGCGGCGGACGCGAAAGCGATTTCCTTGCAGTCGCTGGCGGGTGCAATGATACGGAGCAAGGCGATTTCCGCGGATGAATGCTCAAAGTTCAAAGCTCAAAGTTCAAATGATCCGGCTTTTTGAACTTTGAGTTTCGCTTTCTCCGTTTGACACATCGCCCACCGCGACACTCTCCTCCACCCCATGCAGACCTCCCTGAAGCTTAAACTCTCCGCGTTCATGTTTCTCCAGTATTTCATCTGGGGCTCGTGGTATGTGAGCATGGCGACGTATCTCGGCAAGACACTCGGGTTTGAAGGCGGCCAGATCGGGCTCGCATACGGCGCTTTTGCGATTGGCGCGATGATCTCTCCGTTCTTTGTGGGACTGATCGCCGACCGCTATTTCGCCTCAGAGAAATTGCTCGGCTTTCTCGGCATCCTGGGAGGCGCATTGCTCTTCCTGCTGCCGAAGCTGACGACGTTCGCTGCCTTCTATCCGGCCCTCATTCTGTATTGCGCGTCGTATGCGCCCACGCTCGCTCTCGGAAACTCGCTCTCACTTCACCATCTGGAAAACCCGAAGCGCGATTTCCCTCTCGTAAAAACGCTCTCCGCCGTCGGCTGGATCGCGGGTGGCGTTACGCTCAGCGTCGTGTTGAAAGGCGAACAATCCGCGGTGCAGTTCTATCTCGCTGGAGCAGTTTCCATCGCGCTGGGACTTTTCTCTCTCACCCTTCCGCACACGCCACCGAAGAAGACCGGTAAAGACGTTCGCCTCGGTGAAATCCTCGGGCTCGACGCCCTCGCCCTCCTCAAGAAGCCGTCCTTCGCGATCTTCATCACGTGCATGTTCCTCATCTGCATCCCGCTCTACTTCTACTTCGTGAACATGAACATGTACATCACGGAGCTGGGCTGGACATACACGGCGGCGAAAATGTCACTGGCTCAGGTTTCGGATGTCATCTTCCTGATCCTGCTGCCGATCATGCTGAGAACCCTCGGATACAAGAAGACGATCTTCATCGGGATTCTCGCGTGGGTAGCGCGCTATTTTCTTCTCGCGGGCAGCGTCCACAACACGGGCCTCGCGACAACGCTCATCTTCTCGGCGATTCTGCTGCACGGCGTGTGTTACGATTTTCTCTTCATCGCCGGTCAGCTCTACGTGGACGACGAAGCGAATGAACGGATGCGCGGCGCAGCGCAGGGCTTCATTGCATTCATCCTCTGGGGAGTCGGCAACTTTGTCGGGAGCACTCTCGCGGGGAAATCGCAGGCATTCCACACGCTCGCGGAGCCGCAAGGCGCCATCGCCCACGACTGGCACGGCATCTGGATCTACCCGGCGTGGGGTGCCGTCGCGGTGCTCGCGCTGTTCCTCATTTTTTTCCGCGAACCGGCGAAGCAACGGTAACGCGGACACTCCTGTCCGCATCGGTGTTCTGCGGACGGGAGAGCCCGCTTTACGCTATCCCGCCGTTTCGCGGAACCGGCTCCGGTATTCGCGCGGAGACAGCTTCGTCAGCACGCGGAAGCGGCGGTTGAAATTCGCGAGGTTCCTGAACCCACAATCCATCGCGATATCGGTCACCTTCCCATTTCCCTCGGCGAGCAACTCACACGCACGGCCGATGCGGAGCGCGTTCACGGATTCCGGCAGCGTCTTGCCGGCGCGCAGTTTGAAGAACCGGCTGAACGTGCCGGGACTCAAATGCGCCTCCCGCGTCTTACCGGTCACTTGCAGCCCTCGTGCAGCACGCCGCAAAAGCTCGCGCACGGATTCCATCCCGGGCCTTTCCAGAAACTCACATCCGAGAAACGTATCGAGAAAGCGGGCCACAATCGCATGGACTTTGTCCCGCGCGCCACGCCGCCCCGGCTTCTGGTGCCACAACATGCGGGAGATTCGCCCCGACCAGCACGAGGTCACCAGGGCGCAGCGGCGTGATGTTATCACCCACCCTCCGGTGCCCGTGGCTCTCCAGCACCAACGTGAGCTGATACTCCGGATGAAAATGCCACATCGCGTGATAGCACGATCCCCGGACGACTTCGCAATGGAAGGATTCCCACTGCGCGCAAGTCAAAATTCCTTTGTTGAAAATTTTGCTCATAATTTGATCAGAAAACTCTCGAAATCGAGGCGCGGATGGCGGCGGAAGTTACCGAATCGTTACCGAATCTGAAAATGAGCACACCGCCAAAAATGGTGGATGCGCTGAAAGCGACTCATACGGTTCTCAAAGCGATCTGGTGTCAAAAACCGGACTTTGTGATGAAACGCACGGATGCGATTTATCCGGTGCTGACCTTCAATCGTTTGACGGCTGAGTTCCGGTCGTCGCTGATGAGCCGTGTCCCCATTCTGACCGTTTCCGGTGCGGCGGGCGCGGAAGCAATTTCCTGCAGAGACATTTTCAGGCGGTGCTCCGTGGACCGCGGACGAGATCAGGGCACGTTTTTCCGCCGATCCGTTTCCGGGCGGGCGATAGCGCCGGATTCGCTGCGGAACACGGCGATTGCGGGCGTGGCGTCGTTGCGACATTCTTGCGGCGTGTCCGATCAACCGTCTCCGAGTGATGAAGAAAATGTTTTCCAACTCAGTGCCGTTTCGCGTGTTCAAAGACGCATGGCAATGAAAAGCCCTGGCGTGGAATCACCTCCGAAAATGCGGCAGAAGATGCAGTCGATCAGCAGGCGCGGCGGATTTTCGTGGATCTGGTGGGTGGTGCTGCTTGCGCTGCTCGGCGGCGGAGCGTGGGCATTCTGGTTTCTCCGCAAAAAGGAGGACGCGCCGAAGTACCTGACCGCGCCGGCAAAGCGCATGGACATCACGAGCAAGGTGACTGCGACGGGCACGCTGAGCGCGGTCGTGAGCGTGCAAGTCGGCAGCCAGATTTCCGGGAACATCCTGAAGCTGCTTGCGGACTTCAACACGCCTGTGAAGGCGGGGCAGGTGGTCGCGGAACTCGACCCCGCGACTTTTCAGGCGAACGTTCATCTTGCCGATGGCGACCTCGCGACGGCGCAGGCGGGCAAGGAGCTCGCGGAACTCACGTCCAAGCGGACAGGCGAACTTTTTTCGCAGCGGCTTGTGGCGCAGGCGGAGAGGGACAAGGCTGTGGCGGATTTGCACCAGGCGGAAGCTGTGGTGGCTGTGAAGCACGCGGCACTCGAGCGTGCGAAGATCGATCTCGCGCGCTGCACGATCGTCGCGCCGGTGGACGGGATCGTGATTTCGCGGAATGTGGACGTGGGCCAGACGGTGGCGGCGGCGATGACTGCGCCGGTGCTCTTCACGATCGCGAACGATCTCACGAAGATGCACATTGAGGCGAACGTCTCGGAGGCGGACATCGGCGGAGTGCAGGAGGGGCAGGAGGCGACGTTCCTGGTGGACGCATTTCCGGATCGCGCTTTCCACGGGAAAATCGTGCAGGTGCGCTACGCGCCGATCACCGTGGACAATGTGGTGACCTACGTGACGGTGATCGAATTGGAGAATCCGAAAAAGGAATTGCGTCCGGGGATGACCGCGAATGTTTCCATCGTGATAGCGGAGCGGAAAAATGTCATCGCGGTGCCAAATGCGGCGCTGCGTTTCAGGCCGATAGTGGACGCTGGTGGCGAGGCGAAAAAGGCCGCTCCTCCAGCGGGAGCGCGCAACGCCGACGGATCGGGCCCGAAAAAACCGGGCGGTGTGACCCGCAAGGTGTACCGGCTCGAAGGCTCCACACTCAAGCCGATCGAGGTGACTTTGGGTGTCACCGATGGCATCAACACCGAAGTGCTCACCGGGCTGAACGGTGACGAAAAACTCGCGACGGGAGTCGTGACGTCGAAACCCGCAGCAGCGGGAGCGACTCCATTCGGCGGCGCTCCGGGCGGCGGGCCGCCGCGCAGATTCTGAGCGTATGGATGCGATCATCCGGCTGGAGAAACTCGACAAGACTTACAAGTCCGCAGGCGAACCCGTGATGGCGGTGCGCAGCGTCTCGCTCACGGTCGAGCGCGGCGAATTCGTCGCGATCATGGGCACGAGCGGCTCTGGAAAATCCACGCTGATGAACATCCTCGGCTGCCTCGATCGTCCGACGGGCGGGCTATATTTCCTCGACGGGATGGATGTCTCGAATCTCACGCGCGACGAATTTTCCGACATCCGGAACCGGAAGCTCGGGTTCGTTTTCCAGAGCTTCAATCTGCTCTCGCGCACGAGCGCGCTGGAGAATGTCGAGCTGCCGATGCTCTACAGCCGCCTGCCGATGACGGCGCGGCAGAAGCACGAAAAGGCGATGAAGACCCTCGAAATGGTCGGCATCGCGCAGCGTGCGGATCACACGCCGAACCAGCTTTCCGGCGGCCAGCAGCAGCGCGTGGCGATCGCGCGTGCGCTGATCAATGATCCCGTGCTGTTCCTCGCGGACGAGCCTACGGGCAATCTCGACACCCGCACGAGCGTCGAGATCCTCGGGATTTTTCAGCGGCTCAACGAACAGGGCATCACGATCCTCATGGTCACGCATGAGAACGATGTCGCCCGCTTCGCAAAGCGCGTGGTCGTGATGCGCGACGGACGCATCGTGAGCGACCGGCTTGTGGAAAACCGATCCAACGCCGAGGAGGAATTGCGTAGCCTTCCGGCTGAGGATCCGCTCGCCGCTGCGCAATGAGACTGCGCCTCATCCTCCAGACCGCATTCCGCGCGCTGCGTCGGAACAAGATGCGCTCGCTGCTCACCGGACTTGGCATCATCATCGGCGTGGCGGCGGTCATTGCGACGGTCGCCATCGGCAACGGCGCAAAGGCTCAGGTGGAAAACCAAATCGCCAGCATGGGCGACAATGTGATCCTGCTTTTCTCCGGCAGCGTCACGCGCGGGGGGATGAGCAGCGGCTACGGTGGCGCAGGCACGCTCACGCTCGAGGATGCGGCTGCCATCCGGCGCGACGTGCCGTTTGTGGAGGCGGTGACGCCCGAGGCAACGGGCAATGTGCGGGTGTCCTTCGGCAGCGAAAACTGGAACACGCGCATCAACGGCGTCGCGCCGGAATATTTCGACATCCGCCGATGGGACTGCGCGCTCGGTGCGCCGTTCAGCGAGCGAGACGTGCGCACTGCGAGCAAGGTCGCCATCATTGGAAACACCGTGGCCACGCGGCTCTTTGGCGATCCCGCGGCGGCGATGGGGCAGACCATCCGCATCCGCAAGGTGCCGCTCACCGTCATCGGCGTGCTCGCGGTGAAGGGCGCATCCGTCATGGGCTCGGATCAGGACGACACGATCATCGTCCCCTACACGACCGGGATGAAGCGCATCCTGGGCTCGAAGACGCTCCGGCAGATCACACTCAGCGTGGAAAAGGGGAAGCCGCTCGCGGGCGTGCAGCGCGCGATCTCCGAACTGCTCATGCAGCGGCACCGGATTGCGATGGGGCAGCAAGGCGACTTTTTTGTCCGCAGCCAGGAGGAAATCGCGGCGATGGCCACGGAAACCTCGAAGACCATGACGATGCTGCTCGGCGCAATCGCGAGCGTGTCGCTGGTCGTCGGCGGCATCGGCATCATGAACATCATGCTCGTCAGCGTGACGGAGCGCACGCGGGAGATCGGCATCCGGCTCGCGGTCGGCGCGAGGGGCGGGGACATCCTGCTGCAGTTCCTCATCGAGGCCATCACGCTCAGCCTGCTCGGCGGAATCCTCGGGATCGCGACAGGCGTTGCGGCGGCAAAGATCCTGCCGCGGCTGTTCCCATTGTCGGCGGAGATCACGATGGGTCCGATCGTCGCCGCATTCGCGTGCAGCGCATTCGTTGGGATCTTCTTCGGCTTCTACCCGGCGCGAAAAGCCGCGGCGCTCGATCCGATAGAAGCGCTGCGCTACGAGTGAGCGGACGCAATCCGGAGTGTCGTGTGTCTTGGACGGGGCATCCTTCTTCCGCCCCTCGCTCCCCCCATACCCCCTCACTCCCGGACGCTGGTCCCCAGTCTGAGCATTTCCAGTGCGGCGGGCGCGAAAGCAAATCCCCGGCACGACCTACAACGCGATCAACGTCTGGATATTCTGCGTCATCTGGCCGGCCATCACGATCGGGTTGATCATCGCGGTGATCGTCCTGTGGAGAAAAGTCGCCGTGCTTCAGCATCCGTGATTCTCAAAGCACGATCTTCACATCATCGAAGACGCCGCCATGCTCGTGGGACGGCGCAGCGCGGACATGGTGTGATGCATTAGGGATGTGGGGTGACGGGGGAAGATCTGACAAAAAATTCATCGCTGTACATTGCTCCCGCCGCCGTCTCGCACTTGCCGCCCAGTGTTGCCGGCGAGAAAAGCGCGTGTTGCCTGCGCGCTGGGCGACCTGTCGAATGACTCATCAGAGAACACGCGTGACACCCAAAAGCACGCATGACGCGGGCAAAAGTGTTATTCCTTTGTGTTATTTTTTGCCTTCTGAATCGGGTTTTCCCTCTTCCAACAGAGAGTACCGGCAGCGGGACTCGAACCCGCACGGGAGTCACCTCCCAAGGGATTTTAAGTCCCTTGCGTCTGCCATTTCGCCATGCCGGCTTTTAGAGGTAAAATTCCATTTTTCACAGATTTGACTCGCGAGTACTACGGTCAAGTACTACGGTCACGCCATGAAGCCGTCCAAAAACCTGAAAACGTGGGAGAAAACGAAAGTGCAGAATCTCGTGCGGCATCGAAGTGGCAGATACTACGCTCGCATGTTCGGCAACGGCAAGCAGCGATGGAAATCGCTCGGCACGGCCGTCCTCGAAGTCGCCAAGTCCAGGCTCCGGGATGTGCTCAAAGCAGACACGGAACGCGCCTATGTCCCCCGAGAGCCCAGTGCAGGAAGAATGACTATGGCCGGAGCCATCGCCATTCTGGAGACGGAGATCGCGGCATCGCG
>Ga0208856_1000644_pt1 | contig 12415 bp, 7 predicted proteins | sample LakMenEpi13Jul12_FD_150690 | JGI IMG/M metagenome (GOLD analysis project Ga0208856, IMG submission 150690) | Freshwater microbial communities from Lake Mendota, WI - 13JUL2012 deep hole epilimnion (SPAdes) | ecosystem: Environmental > Aquatic > Freshwater > Lentic | place: Lake Mendota, Madison...
GCCGACGACGTTGAGCGCGTAAGGCATCGACAACACGGTTCCAGCACCAACCCGCAGCTGGCCACCTTCGTTAATCGTCAGCTGATCATTCGCGTGTACGTCCTGGAAGCCCAAAGCGTTAAAGCTACTGCCCAGCAACGTACCACCAGCGTTCACGGTGATGTTGCTGCCAACGGCGATTGTGCCGGTGCCAGAATTCAAGCCGCCGCTAAAGGCAAGGTCCAGCGTACCCTGGTTGACAGTCGTTGCGCCGGTGTAGCCGTTGGCACTCGAGAGACGCATGACGCCATCGCCGTTCTTGGTCAAGGCGCCGCCAATCAGGTTGCCGGTCAGTTCCAGCGTCCCACCACCGCTCACAGTGCTCCCAACAGATAGGTTGAGCCCGTTACCGTTGACGGTGAAGGTTCCGGAGCCCGCGGTGTAGTTCACTTGGCTGGCATACACGGGACCCGAAATCGTCGCGCTGCCAGCACTCGTGAATTCAGCGTTGTTGCCGCTGGAAGCCCACGGTGAGCCGGTGACGCCGGACCAGTTGGCGGCGGTTGTGTCCCAGGTGGCGCCATCGGCACCGATCCAGGTGCCGGTGTCGGCGTGGAGGGCGCCGGCGGGGAGCAGGCCGAGGATCGAGAGCACAGCCGCGAGGCGAAGACGACTCCCGCCACGAACTGAAAGAACAGATGAAAACATCTTTATTCCTCCCCCAACTGCAATGGTTTCAGCACATCGCGCAGCATGCGATTCGAGGGTCCAGGACCGCACCCAACCCATAAAAATTAGCTCAGGCCTTCCGGCCTCGCTATTGGAGGAAACTCCAATAGGCTGATTTCTTCGTGTTTCCGGCCCAAACCCGGGCGATTTGGCGAAAAGCACGGAACGTTGCCCAAAAAATGGGTCCGTTCGCCCATCGGGCGGGGTGTTGGCCGATCGCCACGGGAGGGCAGCAGGCGTCGTACTGGAGTTTCGTCCAATAGCCCGCTCTTGGGGCGGGGCCTATCCTGACCAAAGGGTCGGAGAGTCCCAATCGCTATCCCCCTCAAAAGGACGCCGGGATGAACAGCGACTATGAACTCCAGACTGCCGCCGTGCCGCCGCCCATGAAGAACCCGGCCACCGGCGACGGCGACCCGCTCCGCCGGAGTGCATTTACGCTCGTGGAGCTGTTGGTCGTGATCGCGATCATCGGCCTGCTCATCGGGCTGCTGCTGCCGGCCGTGCAGGCGACCCGCGAGGCCTCGCGGCGTAGCTCCTGCAGCAACAACCTGAAACAACTGGCCCTGGCCATTCAGCTCCACCATGACGCCAAGAAGATTTTTCCGCGTAGTTACGGCGACGACTCCCAGTTCGACAAAACGACGACGGGCAAGAGCTGGATCGTCGGGATTCTGCCGTTTTACGAGCAGCAGGCACTGTGGAATCAGATCGACTTCGCCGCGCCGATCGGCGACCAGACCGTCCCCGCGCCAGGCAACTACACCAAAAACACCTACGTGGCCGCGACTGTCATTCCGACTCTGCTCTGTCCGTCGGACGGAGGCAGCGGCAACGGTGCGATGTCAGGCCGCTCGAATGTCGCCGGTACGTGGGGGGTGAACAACTATAAGGCCTGCGCAGGCGGCAACTGGGGGTGGGGCGATCACACCGTCAGTCAGCCCAGCAGCCCGTGGCCGAACGATTCTTGGGGACTTGACCACGGCAACGGGTTGATCTGCCGAAACCGGCATAACGAACCCATGAACGACAAGAAGATGGCCTCGATCACGGATGGGACCTCGAAGACGTTCGCGATCGGGGAGGCCGTACCAGCCTGGTCCACTCACACCTGGTGGTGGTGGTTCAATGGCACCACGGCCACCTGCGGCATACCCTTGAACTATCTGGTCGAGAATGGAGATGCCTATCTGGTGAGCCGGGCCGACGACTGGGTACGGAACTATTCCTTCTTTAGTCGGCATCCCGGTGGCGGGCAGTTCGCCTTCGTGGACGGTAGCACGCGATTCATCAGCAATTCGATCGACTTGACGCTCTACCGCAGCTTGGCCACGGTCGGCGGCGGCGAATCGATATCCGTGCCATAAGAAGGGTGGGGCTCGTGCTCGGCAAGATCCTGTGCTGTGGCGTCGCGGTGTGCGGTCTGGCGCTGGCCAGCGGTTGCGGGCCGGCTGGCGGGACTACGCTGAAGGCGACGGGCACGTTGACGTACAAAGGTCAGCCCGTGAAGAGTGCCGTGGTTACCTTCACACCTACGAAAGGCCGCTCGGCACGCGCAGAGACGGACGCGCAGGGCAAGTTCGTGTTGTCCACCTTCGCGTCCGGCGACGGGGCAGTCCCGGGTGAGCACAAAGTGACCATCACGTCCGCGGCGGGAAGCCCGCCGATGCCGGGGACACCCGAAGCGGCGAACTATCGGCCGGAACCACTCGCCTTCCCGGCGAAATACACAACCGCACAAAAGTCGGATTTGACCGTGACCGTAGAGAAAGGGAAGGCAAACGACTTTTCGCTCGACCTTATTGATTGAGTGAGGGGGCAGAGATTGGGGTGCGCCGGCGAGACTCCGATGCGGATCTATACCTATGCGACCCACAAGAGGTTCTCGATGCGTCAGCCCTCCGCCCTCCGCCGCAGCATCCTCGCGGCCCTGGTCCTCGGTCTGACGGTCGCGTCGTTCGGTATTGGTGGCACGCCCCTGACTGCCCCTGCCCAGGCCGTCGACGTCTTCGTCGCTCCCACCGGCACCGACGCCGCCGACGGTTCGGCTGACAAACCCGTGGCTACGCTGCGGCGGGCGCTCGATCGGGTGCGCGAAATCCGCGCGGCCGAGCCGGGCCGCGCGACGCCAGTCGTAGTCGAGGTGGCCGATGGCCGGCACGAACTAGCCGCCACGCTCGTCATCACGCCCGAGGATTCCGGCACTGAAGCGTCGCCGACGGTGATCCGCGCGGCAGCGGGCGCCCGGCCGGTCATCAGCGGCGGCAGGGCAGTGCACGGCTGGCAGGCGGCCGACGTCGACGGGCGGCCGCGCTGGTCGGTGGAACTGGCCGACGTGAAGGCGGGGACGTGGCGATTTGCCCAGCTCTTCGTCAACGACCAGCGGCGATTTCGGCCGGTGCTTCCTGCCGCGGGCTGGAACACGATCGCCGGGACTGTCGAACCGTCGCCGCCGAGCGCGGGAAAAGGGCACGACCGCTTTGCTTTTTCGGGCGACGATCTGCGGCCAGAGTGGGCGAACGTCGGCGATGTCGAGGTCGTCGCCGTGCACCGCTGGACGATGAGCCGGCTGCCGATCGGCTCGATCGAGATTCGCGGAGACGTGGCGACGGGCAGGCACGTGGCCCACGTGCGGTGCGAAGGGCTCTCGTTCGCCCACGGCAACTGGACGATGCCGGCCGAGGGGCAGTCGTTCCCGCAGGCAGAAGTAAACCTGGGCGGCAGCATCGTCGCCACCGCCGCGAAGCACGTGGCGTTCAGCGACTGCTGCGTGCGGCACGTGGGCCTCTATGCGCTCGAATTCGGAGCCGGTTGCACCGACTGCACGGTCGAGCGGTGCGAACTCGTCGATCTCGGTGGCGGCGGCGTGCTCATTGGCACATCCGGCGGACCGCACTCGTGGGGCACGCCCGGGTGGATCGATACAGAGGGAGGCATGGTGGAACGGATCTCGGTCCGCGACTGCACGATCGCCCATGGTGGCCGGATTCATTCGGCGGCGGTCGGCGTGTGGATCGGCCACGCCGCCCACTGCACCGTGGAGCACTGCGACATCCACGATTTTACGTACACGGGCGTGTCGGTGGGCTGGGTGTGGGGCTACGCCGACAGCCGCACCCACCACAACCTGATCCTGCGCAACCATATCTATGACATCGGCTACGGCGTGCTCTCCGACATGGGAGCGGTCTACACGCTCGGCGTTTCGCCGGGCACGGTCGTCGAAGGGAACCACATCCACGACATCACGAGCCACGAATACGGCGGCTGGGGCCTCTACACCGACGAGGGCTCCACCGGCATCGAAATGCGGAAGAACCTCGTGTATCGCACGAGCTCGGGCGGGTTCCACCAGCACTACGGCCGCGACAATCTCATCGAGAACAACGTGTTCGCGATGGCCCGCGACTGGCAGCTCCAGCGGAGTTGACCCCCTCCCCAAATCCTGATCCAGGCACCGTCCCAGGAAGGTAGACGGCGACCGTGAGTTGCTCGGGGTGATGCGCAAGATCGTGGAGACGTTCCCGAGGAATTGCTGCGAACGTACGCATCGGGTTCTCGCGGGCACGGATGCGTTCGGCGGCTGGAAGGTGAACTTCAAGCGGGTGCATCGGTTCTGGAAGGAGAAGCATATGCAGGTGCCGCAGAAGCAGCGGAAACGCCGGAGATTACTGGGTGCGAGTGCCAATGGGTGCGTGCGGCACCGGGCGACCCATCGGAACCATGTGTGGAGCTACGACTTCCTCACGGAGCGGACGGAGGATGGCAGGCACCTACGGATCCTCGTAGTGATCGATGAGTTCACGAGGGAGTGTCTGGCGAGGGCGTGCGTTCGCACGCCCTCCATCCAGAAGGCAAGCCCGTGGGAGTTGTTCTTGAGCCTGCCAGGCTCGGGTCGTTCCCGACCAATGGCGGATGGACTACAACCACAGGCGGCCGCATGGCGGCCTGAAATGGATGAGCCCGGCGGCCTTCGTTGCCGGGCTGGACGGTACGGCCTCCGGGAAGGTCCCGGCGGCGTCGCGTGGTGTGTTTCGCGGGAAATCAAGGCGTTCAAAACAACCCGCCGGCGTGGTTTGTAGATTGCATGCGTTATGCATGTTGAGCGTTTGGGAATTTTTTGCGCTGGCGTTCCCCTGGCGAGGGGTCGAAGAGTGCGAGGATCGTTTATGGCTTGTTTTCAGGCACTTTATAACGTTTTTGACCCACCGCCGTTGTTTCAGCGGCCGGCCGGGGTGGCCCATGCCTGGAGGTCGCTCATCCCGGAGCGCCGGGTGGGCTCGTTGGCCACCCCCCAATGGAGGCCAACGAGGCGTTTTCTTGCCCCCGGTTTCTTCTCCGCCTGCCTTCTGGTCGCGGCCTCAGCGTTTTCGACCGCATGCGGCCAGCCCCCAGAGCCGTCGCTTTCGCCCGATGACTTTGCAATCCTGGCTTGGGGCTGGACGCCCGGAGACACGGCGAAACTCCAGGATATCAAGGCCTGCGGGTTCAATCTCGCCGGCTTCGTGGCACCAGACGATGTCCCGGCCGTCGCCGCGGTAGGGCTGAAATGCATCGTTTCCGATGCCGGCATGGCAGTCGGCGACGATGCGGTGGCCATTCCAGACGAGGAGGTCAGGCAGCGGGTCGCTGTTGTCACCTCCCGCTTGAAGAACGACCCCGCGGTGTGGGGCTACTACCTGCGCGATGAGCCGAGCGCCGCCCTCTTTCCCACGATCGGCAAATTTGCCGCTGCGATCCGGGAGACCGCCCCAGGTCAGAGGCCCTACGTCAACCTTTTTCCTAGTCTCGCCGAACCGCATCAACTCGCGGCAAGCGATTACACGGAGTATGTCGAGAAGCTGATTGAGATCGTACAGCCGCCCTTCGTGAGCTACGACCGCTACGCCCTGATGGACGACGGCTCCCTCCACGACGGCTACTTCCAGAATCTGGAGACGGTTCGCGCCATTTCCCTCGCGCACAACCTGCCGTTCTGGAACATCGTGCAGAGCAACGCCCATTTCCGCTACGCCGAACCCTCCGAGAAAGGCCTGCGGTTTCTGGCCTCGACGACGTTGGCGTATGGGGCCCGGGGAATCGGCTACTTCACCTACTTCACGCCGGCCATCGGCAACTACCGCCTGGCACCCATTGATCAGTTCGGCAACAAGACGCCCACATGGGAAATGCTGCGCCGCGTAAACCTGCAGATCCACAAGCTCGCCCCCACCTACATCCAACTCCGGAGCGTGAACGTCTTTCACCACCCCGACGTGCCGCACGACTGCCGGGGAATCGCCTCGGCGCATGTGGTGGCGAGCGTCGAAGGCGGACAGTTCCTCGTCGGCGAGTTCGTGGGCCCCGAGAACCGCCCCTATGCGATGGTCGTCAACACAAGCCTCGACCACTCCGTGCGGCTCGTCGCGAAGTTCAAAACTGAAAAGCCGCTTCTCTTCGTCAATCCCTACACCGGCACTCTGGATAGCTTAGGCGGCGAACACGAATGGCTCGCGCCGGGGCAGGGGGCGCTGCTGACCGTCAGCGAGTGAGCAGGATGGGCCGTGGGCTGACTCGTTTCCAAGTGAGCATGGCATGCAGGTACACAGGCGGGATTTTTTTGCGTCAACGGCCGCCCTGGCGGCGGGCGGCATTATCGCCGGCGGGGTCCGCACGGCGGTCGCGGCAGAGGCCAACGCATCGGCGGGCATGTTCATCCACAACGCGACCAACCACGACCACTCGAAGACGCGGCTCACGAGCCCCGACGACGCCGTGCGGCAACGGGCGCTCGCCAACCTCGAGCACTGCCTGCGCGTGTCGGCGGCCGCCGGCGGCAGCGGCGTGTTGATCGTGGTCGGCAACGCGGAGGATGGCCCGGAAGGACCCGAGCGGGCCCGCGACGAGATCCGCAAGGCCGATGCCGAAGGCAAGTGGAAGGGCTTCGTCGACATCACCGCCGGCGACATCGACTGGGCCGGAGTCCGCGCCGCGCTCCGCGACATCGGTTTCACCCGCCGGGTGTCGGCGGAAGTGGACGGGGGGGGACGGGGCCGGGCTGAAGGTTGTGCTCGACCAGATGAAGCGGGCGCTCGTCGGATGGGCCTTCGCCTCGACCACGCGACACGTGCGCTGTCGGCGGCTCTGCTCATCGCTGCAACCGTGCTGATCTCCTTCGCGCACCGATCTTCGGCCACCGAGCCGGGCGACGGCCTCCCGCCGCCGAAGGATGCCGCGGCCTGGACATTGAGCGACCAGACCTATCGCGTGCGCCATCTGCCGGCCGCGGCGATCCGCGTCGACGGCCGCACCGACGAGCCCGCCTGGTCGGAGGCGGCGGTGGAGCGGCGGTTTCAGTTTCCGTGGCGAAAGGAGGCGGCTCCGCCGACGGATTTTCGCGCCGTATGCGACGACCAGTGCCTGGCGTTCGCGTTCCAGGCGCACGACCCCGACATCGTGGTGCTCGACACGCTCGGCGACGAGGAAGACGTCGTGCTCGAAGACCGCGTCGAGATGTTCTTCGCTCCGGACGACCGGCTGCGAAACTATTTCTGCGTCGAGATCGACTCGCAGGGCAGGGCGTATGACTACGCCGGCTCCTACTACCGCAGGTTCGATCCGCGCTGGAGTTTTCCTGGCCTGCAGACCGCGGCGGCGCCGATGCCAGGGGGCTACGTAGTCGAGGGCCGCATTCCGCTCACGAGCCTCGAGCAGCTTGGGTTTCCCCGGCTTCGTCCTGGCGTGACGATCCGCTGCGGCCTCTACCGGGCAGAGTTCAGCCACGACAGGAGCGGGCGCCCGGCGGAGCCGAAGGAGACGATCCACAACCGCGGCCGAAAATCAGTCGGGCCGCCGCCGATCGAACACTGGATCAGCTGGGTCGATCCGCAGACGCCGGAGCCCGACTTCCACGTGCCCTCGTCGCTCGGCAGGCTCGAGATCGTGGACGAACTGCCTCTTGAGAACGAGGCGCGGGAAGCACGGTGATCCCGACAAGGCATGACCCCCTCCCCAACTCTCTCATGAGCGCTTGTACAAAAAACTGGGGAGGGGTCAGGTTGCTCTCACCCCGCCGATCCATCCTGATGATAAATCCCCGCCTAAACCTTCTTTCCCCGGCGCTTTTGCTTCTTCTTTGCAATCAACTGATAGCGCTCCCCGTCTCCTACGAGAATCCCCCCGAGTATCTCCAATTCATCGAGGGTGAGGACGCCTTCGAACACAACTGGACACCCGGCGAGTCGCGGCATTTCTGGTGGAGAACGACCGGTCGGGGCTTGCTCGAACTTGCTGCCACCAGCCTGCCTGAGGGGGGTGCTTTCGTCGCGAGCTACCGCTTCGATGTCCCGGAGTCCGGCACATACTGCATCTACGCACGGACGCGCCTTCCCGGTTTCCTGGCCAGTCCGTTTTCTTGGAGCATCGACGGGGGGGCGGAGAGGCGGCAACCGGCGGACGACAGGAACATCCAGGAGAACATCATCGCGGAAGTCCACAACAAAAAGATGGCCCTGGTTCGTCTGGGGCCGTTCGAGGCAACAAAGGGAACCCACACCCTACGCGTTGTGGTGCGCGACTTCGTGACCGACGGGAAGCCCTACATCAGCCAGGCCATCGACGGGCTCGCGCTCTCCCGCTGCGCCGTGGAGCCGTTCCCGAAGAGCCGGCCCGTGGCGGCCGCGGGAGCCACCCTGAACGCGAACGTCGACCCCGCGGGGGCCGGATACCCGGGATCGGACATTCCCCTGGTCCTCAATGACTGGAGCCACTACAGCAGGCTGGTGGTGCCGATCCAGGTGGAGAGCCGAAGCACGGAGCCGTTCGAGGGGCGTCTGCGCGTCTACCGGGACGGGGGAGGGTTCGTGGATCTCCCCGTCTCCGTACCCGCGGCGAAATTCGGATCCGGGGAGGAACGTGCATTCGACCTTTCCTCACTCTTTGCCAAGGGGGAGGCCCCCCGCGTCACGGGCCTGAGTATCCACACCCATGACAAGTGGTATGCCGTGACGCATGCCTACAGCATCAAGCTCGGCGAGCCGCGCCTGGAGGGGGAAACCGCCGACGCGCCGGCAAACCTTGCGGTGGAACCCCGGACGGGAGTTCCAGCGCCGGCCGCGAAGGATGCGGGGAAGGGCGATGGGGGAGCCTTTGTCTGGAATGACGTGGGCAACACCGGCGGCTCCGCCGCTGTCGGGAGTGAACAGAAGCCGGATCAAGTTTCTGTCCGCCATGCCGACGGGAAGGAACGCGCGGCTGAGGTCGAGTTTCTCTCACAACCCGGCGGGGGGACGGCGGCAGGGGAACGGCGCATGCAGTTCAAGCTCACCAACAAGAGCGACAGCGACATCTACCGGGTTGATTTCGGCTTCCAGGGGCCCCATCACGCCGGGAAGGGATGGTTCCTGGCGGGGAGCGCCCGATACGATGTGAAGAAGATGCCGGCGAGCGAGTCGCTGCTCGGCCCCTCGCGCTTCACCCACGACTGGGTCTGCATCACGGCCGACGGGCGCACGCTCTATTCCTACCTGGAGGATCCCGCCCATCAGGATTCCAGCCTGCAGTTCAAGCGGGATGATTCCGGGGGGATCAGCTGGTGCTTCTCCAAGTTCACCCGGATCAAGGCCGGCGAGTCGTGGACCTCTCCCGTCGTCGTGGTCGGGAATTCCGACGGTGAGGACTGGCATCCCTCGGCCGACAAGTTTTCGCAATGGTGGTTTTCATGGGCCTCCTCCCCGAAGGTTCCCGAGTGGTTCCGTGGCATCGGAGGGATGGAAGTCGGGCTCAAGTATCCCAAGAATGGCCAGAAAACAGATCTCGAGTCGCTTGATGGGCGCAATCCTCAGGCGGAGGGACGAAGGGCAAGCAACCGCAAGATCCTGGCCGATGTCCGAGAGAGAACCGGCATCGACTGGTGGCACAGCGGGGAGTGGCTACCGCTCGGAACCGAGGCATGGTATCCCGAAGGGTATCTTCTCAACGAGCGTCAGACGAAGGATCTCCTGGAGCTGACGGATGACATTCGCGCCGCCGGCGGTCGGACGAGCTTTTATTCCAACCCGCTGATGCTGTCGCGCGTCGCACCCCAGTATGCGGATCTCAAGGACCGCTGGGTGGTGATGGATGCCGACGGATATCCGGTCTATACGGAGCATACCTTCCGTCATCATCCGATGGCGCTGGCGGTGGCCGACCGTGAATGGGGGAAACAATTCGCGGAGTTCGTCCTACCCATGGTGCGCGATGCCCGGCCCGACGCCCTCTACATGGACCAACTGGGTGCGGTTCCCATCCAACTCGACTGGACCAAGAGGATTCCGGCTTCCAGGCTCGGTTTTTGGTCCTTCAACCAGGGTCTCTTTTGCGAGGCCGTGATGGAGGAACTCCGCCGGGTCAACCCCGATCTCGTCACCGGTATCGAGGGGGTCAATGTCTACGCCCAGCAATACGTGACCTACTCCCTGCTCTTTGACGGGGATTACTCCATCCTGAAATACACGTTCCCGGCTTACACGACCATGGTGGGCCAGTATGAGGAGGTCGATGCTGCCCGCGTCGTGCGGAATGCGGAGCAGGCCCTGCTGACAGGACAACCATTGATCCTTATCAATGATCCGGCCAAGCTCCCCGATGACGCGGCACGGCGCATCAAGGAAATCGTCGGACTCAAGCGCACCCTCGATCCCGTTCTTTACACGCTGCGCTACCGGGACACGGTCGGACTCCGGGTGGATGAGGGGGTCGATGCGGGTTGCTTCGTCGGCGAGAAGGGAGTGAAGGTGATCGTTGCGGTCAATCGCTCCAAAGAGCGGAAATCCGTCACCATCGGTGATGGCTCACTGGAAATCGTCCGCAAGTGGGGCGCCGAGCAGACGACGCTCTCCGAAGGGAACATCCTGCAACTTCCGCCGGAATCGCTCTCCGCCGTGGAGTTGAACGAAAAGCCGAGTTCAACTTCCCGAGTTCGGTAACTGACCTGCCCCCCCTTTCAGCGAGGCCAACTCCGGATCGACAATCCGGGGACACGAGGATTCTCTCACAAGACCAGGATCACGATTTGGGGAGGGGGTCAGACGCGGCATCATGCCGCAGATACTCCTCGTGATCCCCTTCATGTGTTCAACTCCTCATGGTAGCCCCGCCCGACCAACCGCTGCGGGAACATGGTGACGGCGCGACCGAATCTGCCATGTTATTTTCAGAAACCCGTAGACACATCCGGCGGCCGCGGGTTGCGGCACAGCGTGAGCGCCACCGCGAGTCCCACGCCCCGTCGTTGTGCTGCAGAGCCTTTCGCTTTCTTCACTTCTACTTTCCGTCAGCTTGCCGAACTCCAAGCTGCTGAACGATCCCATCGATCCCTTGCCCTTCCTATTGGAGAGAACTCCAGTAGAACCCCCGAAAAACGCGTCCATACGATCGAGTCAAAACTGACCCCTCAAAACACGCTAGGATCAACAGCCGGGAGAGCAGCGATTTCATGACCGGGACGAGGGACTCCAGGACGTTGCGAACGCTCTGCGGGGCCATCCTCGCGTGCGCTGGTGCATGGTGCGGCGCTGGTGAAATCCAACCGATCGCCGTGGTGCGGTCTCTCCCCGTCGCGGAGCTGGCAACCAACCCGCCCGTGCGAATTCGCGGCGTCGTGACGCTCCGGAGTGATGAGCACGTCGTCATCCAAGACGACACCGCCGGCATCTACGTCAACTTTGGCTTTGCCCATGACCGCGGCGTGCGGACCGATGGCGGGATTCCCGACGCGGTCCAAGTGGGCGTCGAAGTGGAGATCGATGGCCTGATCGATCCTGGCGGCTTCTCGCCACCGGTGATGCCGAGGGAGTTCCGCGTGGTCGGGCCGAAGCCGCTGCCGCAGCCCCGCAAGACCGACGCCGAACGGTTTTTCAGCGGAGCGGACGACTGCCTGCTCATCGAAGTTACGGGCGTGGTGCACGATGCAGTGGACGCTGGCTCGGACTGGCGTCTGAATCTCGAATCGGCCGGGCAGCCCTTCGCGGCGGTCGTCACGAAGTCGGCGATACCGGACGACCCACAGCAGCTCGTCGACGCGGAGGTGCGGCTCGCGGGAGTGCCGGTAACAGTCTTCAACACTCGCGGGGAGTGTGTCCAGCCAGAGTTGTGGGTGGGGCGGCCGGAATCGTTCGCCGTCGTGTCGCCACCGCCGCATCCGCCGTTTGAGTGCCCAGAGGTGGCGGTCTCGTCGCTGGCACGGTTTCGGCCGGATCCGTTCCGTGGCCACCGCATCCGCACGAAAGGGGTCGTGATCCACACCGCCCCCGAGCAAGCCGTGCACCTCCAGGACGGGGCCGGCGGGGTGCGGGTTGCCACGCGGTCCTTCGAGGAATTCAAGCCCGGTGACTGCGTCGAAGTGGCCGGCTTCGTCGATCGCAGAGGCCGCGTCGCCAGCCTCACCGATGCCATCTTCCGAAAAACCGATTCCGGGCCGCCGCCCAATCCCACGGCGATCACACCCGACGACGTCGTGGCTATCAATGCGAAGGCGGCCGCCTCCAAAGTGATGGCCAGCCCAGGCGACTACGAGGGCTGCCTGATCCGGTTTCCCGCACGGCTGCTCGAGGCCCGCGCGAGCCACGAAAACGGGCTGCTTCTGCTGTCGGCCGGCAAGACGAGCGTCGTGGCCGTCGCAGACCTGGCCGATTTTACCGCCCTCCGCAGGCTCATGCCCGGCAGCGAGCTGGAGGTGACGGGCATC